>OLWY01000737.1_pt1 | contig 14799 bp, 17 predicted proteins | sample 1644171 | NCBI WGS metagenome assembly OLWY01 (sample SAMEA103958150, study PRJEB25191) | human gut metagenome | biome: human-associated habitat [ENVO:00009003]; feature: intestine environment [ENVO:2100002]; material: feces | place: Germany | collected 2013/2015 | reverse complement strand
AACTTCTTCAAACTTTTTATAGCACGATGTGCATATAATCTTTCCTCCAAGTCCTCAACGTCCAATAATAAGGGAGATCGAAGATACATAACAGAATTATATATATCTTCCATATCAAACGTCAGTTGTCTCATCAACATTGAGTTTGATAAACCTTCAGCAATTTCGTCCTTTGTCATTGAGCCCTTCAAGTATCCGGTCAGTTGCTTCAAGAATTCTGTATAAGGTAAGAGCCCATAAAGATTTAAAATTCCTAAAGCATACTGCTCCAGCACAAAACGGCTGTTCTCTTCCGTCGATGTCAAAAACTTATCAATATGGGGAGCAACCGCTTCACGCAACTCATCACAAATCATATAACGAATCTTGTCTCCGTTCAAACTACACTCGACCGCAACAAAAGAAAGCAATTCTAATGTACTCGTCATTATCATATTAGGTTCTTCCACATAGGTATTGGCTCCTGCTTTCACCAGTTTTTGAAGGAGCAACCATTCATAATGTGTCAACTGCGAAATCCATATATCCGGACAAGTCAGAACAGCTTCTGCAAGACAGGATACATACTCTTCTTTTCGCAATTTTGAAGGAATGGAAAGAAGAAGCAACTGTGCTATATCTTTCAATTCTTCTTTTGTACTCAATCTTAAACCATCCGCCAACTTCACCGACGATTTAAACAACTCTGAATGACATTTTAACATATAGAAGGCTTATTATTTTGTTTACCGACAAAAATAGATAATTCTTATGTAGGATTACTATTTCCAGATAAGTATTTGCTGATAAAATTAGTATTTATATCTTTGTGACTCTTAAGACCCAAATACAAACCAATTAATGAAAAAATTAGTATGCGCTCATTCATCCTGCTTCTCTGTCTGATCCCCACTATTATCTGTGCACAGAATCTTTCTCTTGAGAATCAACTCAAGCAAGCCATAAAAGGCAAAAAAGCTGAAATAGGTATTGCCGTCATTATCGACGGAAAAGATACGATAACTGTCAACAATGAGACTCATTATCCATTGATGAGTGTGTTCAAATTTCATCAGGCGCTGGCATTGGCTGATTATATGGGAAAGCAGCAACAGTCATTGAACTTTGAACTGACCATAAAGAAAGAGGATTTAAAGCCCGATACTTATAGTCCGCTGCGGGATAGTTTTCCACAGGGAGGATTCAATATAGACATTGCGGATTTATTAAAATACACCTTGCAACAAAGTGACAACAATGCTTGTGATATTTTGTTTCAATATCAGGGAGGGGTAGATACGGTGAACCAGTACATCCATTCCCTGGGCGTTACGGATTGTGCCATTGTCTGCACGGAAAACGATATGCACCAGGATGAAAGTCTGTGTTATCAAAACTGGACTACTCCGCTGGCCGCCGCGGAACTTCTGGAGATATTCCGCAAAGAAGCACTGTTCCCGCAGGAATACAAAGACTTCATCTATCAGACCATGACAGAATGCCAGACCGGACAAGACCGACTGGTTGCCCCATTGCTCGGCAAAGATGTAACGATCGGGCACAAGACAGGGACGGGTGACCGCAATGCCAAAGGACAACAGGTAGCCTGCAACGATATCGGCTTCGTCCTCCTGCCCGACGGACGTGCTTACAGTATAGCCGTCTTCGTCAAAGATTCCGAAGAGAATAATCAGGAGAACAGTAAAATCATTGCGGACATCTCACGTATCGTTTACGAATATGTGACACATCAATAAAGTATAAAAACGTTAAGTACGATTTATATGAAACTACATCATATCGCCATCTGGACTTTTCGTCTGGAAGAATTAAAAGATTTCTATGTCCGCTTTCTGGGCGGGACAAGTAATGAGAAATATATCAATCCCAAGAAGGGATTCGAGTCATACTTTATCTCTTTTGATGAAGGTCCCACTCTGGAGTTGATGAGTCGGGTAGATGTGCAGAATACCCCGATAGAAGAAAACAGGCGGGGACTGACACACCTTGCGTTCACATTTCCCAGCAAGGAGGAGATTCTTCGCTTTACGGAAGAAATGCGTTCCGAGGGATATACCATAGCAGGTGAACCACGCACTTCGGGCGACGGATACTTTGAGAGCGTTGTACTCGACCCCGACGGAAATCGTTTGGAATGTGTTTACAAGAAAGAACCGGAAACAGAAAGAACCGAAACAGCCTTATCCCCGAATATCGAAACGAAGCGTCTGCTGCTGCGCCCTTTTCAGGAGAATGATGCAGAAGCATTCTTTGCCTGTTGCCAGAACCCCAATTTGGGGAATAATGCCGGATGGGCTCCCCACAAGACCCTGAATGAATCCCGTGAAATCCTTCACAGCACATTTATAGGCCAGGAAGGTATATGGGCTGTCACATTGAAAGATACACAGCAATTGATAGCCTCCATCGGCATCGTACCCGATCCGAAACGGGAAAATCCTCAGGTACGTATGCTGGGGTATTGGCTGGACGAACCGTATTGGGGAAAAGGATACATGTCGGAAGCAGTGCAAGCCGTGCTCAACTATGGCTTCAACGAACTACAGCTCAGCCTCATCACTGCCAACTGTTATCCGCACAACAAACGTTCGCAACAAGTGCTGAAGCGAAACGGATTTATCTACGAAGGTACACTTCATCAGGCAGAACTGACCTATAACGGGAATATATATGATCATGAATGTTACTACATTCCCAATATAGCACGCCACACCGAACAGGATTACGACGAACTGATACAGCTGTGGGAGAAGTCTGTACGTACCACGCACCACTTTCTGACAGAAGAGAGTATCCAGTTCTATAAGCCACTGATACGCAACCACTATCTGCCGGCAGTAGAGCTCTCCATCATCCGCAACTCTCACGGAAAGATTGCCGCATTCATGGGATTGAGTGATGAACTGATCGAGATGCTGTTTGTACACCCCGACGAACAGGGAAAGGGATACGGGAAGCGATTGATAGAGTATGCCATCCGCCAGAAACAGATCGACAAGGTGGATGTGAACGAAGACAACGACCAGGCTCTCCGGTTCTATCAGCATCTGGGATTCGAGATCATCGGACGGGATGAAACAGACAGCATGGGCAAGCCGTATCCAATCCTGCACTTACAACTGGCCGACGATAAAAAATAAGATACTGAACCCAAAATAAAAATGGATTTACGCACACAACTGGCCACACGCTTCCATATAGAGAATATACGGGAACTACTTCATTATATAAAAGAAGACGAACGGCTCAGAGAGGAAATTTACCGGCTGATCTTTGATGAGGATGACGTTGTCTCTTATCAGGCATTGTGGGTTTGTACGCACTTCTCAAAGCCTGAAGTAGAATGGCTGACTCTGAAACAAGACGAACTGATAGACGCAGCACTTACCTGCCCGCATTCGGGAAAACGAAGGATGTTACTGAACCTGCTATGCCAACAACAGCTAGCCGACCCTCCACGAGTAGACTTACTGGATTTCTGTATGGAACGAATGGTATCAAGAAATGAGCCGGCAGGAGTGCAGTCTCTTTGCATCAAACTTGCCTATCAGCTGACCTGCTCCATCCCCGAACTACAGCAAGAATTGCGCACTATGCTGGAGATAATGGAACCGGAATTGTTGGTTCCTGCCATACGTTCAGTAAGAAAAAATACATTGAAAGCTATCCAAGCAAAGAAAAAGAAAGAACATCCGAACTCATAATATATTCAGATGGAATATCTGGGAAATACCTGTGACGGAAATCTGTATACCGATGCAAAAGGTAAAAAAGGCAACGAGTTTATTAATAATCTGATTTCCTACAGGTCCCAGTTTCTGAATGATCCTCTGTCCCTGTGAAAGAAACACATAAAGTATCCCAGCCATACAAATAATGACCAGCGCAATGACCAGATAATTGATTCCGGTATGCAACAGTTTGCCTTTCACACTGGCAGATGCCATCAAAGTAAAGATCACGGATATACTGCCCGGACCGATACTGATAGGAAACGTGATGGGATAAAATATCTTCTGCTCGATGCTCTTCCACTTGAAGCTGTCCACATTCTGGCTGGTCCCTTCTTTGTCGGAAGAATTGGAATCACCCAACAGCTCAATCGCTGTCTTACAAATAAGTATTCCACCACCCAGTTGAATCACAGGAATCGCCAGACCGAAAATCAATAAGAATAAATGACCTATCAGTAAAGTGCCTACACCGATCATTATAAAGTTAATGGTTAGTTTCTGAATAGCAGTTTTTCGTTGTGAAGGATCAAGGTTTGCAAAGAATCCATTGACGACAAAACCGTTTCCTAAAGGATTGATCACCGGAAACAATGCCATAAAAGAAGATGAAAATATGATTAAAAGACTACTTAAAGACATAACGCTCACTTTTTAATTGCTTCATGATTATTTGAATACATATATGATATGTAAAACACTCAGCAGCGCTTATGGATGCCACAATCATGACAAACCTCTTATTATTTTGATATTTTAACCGATTTCCGTGTATTTACATATTTTGCATCCAATAAATAAAACAAAAGGCCGCTTCCTTTGCAGGAAACAGCCTTATCTTATCTTTTCGTCGTTACTCAATTAAAATAATACAGGAACACAGCAATCCCTTCAAGGGCTTTCTTCGGTTGATCCTTAATCTCAATTGCAAACTTGATTTCAGCTTTTGCCACACCGCGCAGATTGGTCAGTGAGTGTAGAGTAGTTACCAGACGAATGCTCTGTCCGGACAAAACAGCCTGACCGAATTTCATCTTATCCATCCCGTAGTTGATCATCATTTTCAGATTGTTCACCTGAATAATCTGATTCCACAGGTAAGGAAGCATGGAAAGCGTCAGATAACCGTGAGCAATCGTACTGTGATACGGACTGTCTACTTTTGCACGTTCTGTGTCTACGTGAATCCACTGATGATCCAGTGTTGCGTCTGCAAAAAGGTTGATACGTTCCTGAGAGAGTTCCACATAATCGGAAACACCTATTTGTTGCCCTACCAGCTTTTCAAATTCTTCGTACGAGTTGATAATAACTTTTTCCATCGTCTCATCGTTTTATGGGGGTTATACATATTGATTAATGGGGCAAAAATAGGAAAAATAAATGATATGCCACCTATTTACATGACAAAAGCGTTAACATAAAATTTCATAGATGCTCCTGTCCGTTGAATGCCTGTTTCAGCGCCGTACTTAATATCCGATACCCTTTTCCATTCAAATGCAGATCGTCAATAGTCAGCTCCGGATTTAATCTGCCGTTCATCAGTAATTGATCAAAAACATCCAGATAAATGACGCCTGTCCCTGTCAGTTTTGCAACTATCTTCTCATTCAGTATGCGGATGAACTTGTTCACAGCCGTACTGTAATCATCATAATCATTACGGGGAAAAATACAAAAAAGATACGTTTTTCGGGAAGGAACCGCAAGAACAGCTTTCACATACCGCTCTACATAATCATCTGTATTTTCTTCATTCAGCTGATAAATGTCATTGCTCCCGAACTGAATCACTACCTGGCAGTCGGATGTATCTTCATGAAATGACTCGACATACGCCAGCCCTTCTCCGGGAGCGCCGTAGTTCAGACATTCCCATTGAGGGAAATATACATTCAGTGCCCAGAATGCCATGTGGCTGTTACCTACAAAAGCGAATTTTGGTTTGTCTTCCATTTTATTCCTCTATTTTATTCCAACTACAAAACAAATATAGAATAAAATTCGCGGATTTGCCTTACTTTTGCAATCAATAACGATATTCAGATAAGAATCAATGATACATTTTTTCGACCAACCGGTTTCCCATATTGCACTACCGGAAAGGTTTACATACCCTTTCAACTATACTCCTCATCCGCTATGTGTATTAGCGGCCGAAGAAGTCAAAGCTTATATCTCGACAAAGAAAGAGTGGCAAGAGGAACTGACCCTCGGAAAAATGTTCGGAGTACTGATCGTACAAACCCAGGAAGAAGAATCTTTCTCTATCGGTTATCTTGCTGCTTTTTCCGGCAATCTGGCAGGAAAGAATCTGCATCCGTATTTCGTCCCACCTGTTTACGATTTGCTGCAACCACAGGGATTCTTTAAAATAGAAGAAGAACAAATTTCAGCTATCAATGTCCGTATCAGTGCATTGGAAGTTAATCCTCATTATCTGCACTTAAAAGAAAAACTGGACAGGGAAACGGAACAAACAAGGCTGGCTCTTATTCAAGCCAAAGAGGAACTAAAGACAGCAAAGAAAGAGAGGGAACTTCGCCGCAAGTCATCCCCTGCCCTGTCTAAAGAAGAACAGGACGCACTTGTTCGTGAAAGCCAATATCAGAAAGCGGAATTCAAGCGATTGGAACGGGGATGGAAAGAACGAATCAAAACGCTGGAAGAAGAGGTTATCACCTTTGAGACGGAAATAGAAAAACTAAAAAACGAACGAAAGCAACGTTCGGCAGCCTTACAGCAAAAGTTATTCGAACAGTTCCGTATGCTGAATGCGAAAGGAGAAATAAAAGACTTATGTACTATCTTTGAACAAACCGTACACAAAATCCCCCCTGCCGGAGCAGGCGAATGTGCCTTGCCCAAATTGCTGCAATATGCCTACCTTCACCAACTGAAGCCATTGGCTATGGCCGAGTTCTGGTGGGGAAACTCTCCGAAAACAGAGGTACGGCATCACGGTTATTATTACCCTTCGTGTAAAGGAAAATGCGAACCGATTCTGCAACACATGCTGCAAGGACTGGAAGTAGACGGGAATCCACTTTCGCCCCAAGCACACAGGAAGGAAGAATTAGAAATCGTTTTTGAGGACGAATGGCTGGTGGTAGTCAATAAACCATCCGGTATGTTGTCCGTTCCCGGAAAAGAAGAGGAGACGGATTCCGTTTACCATCGTGTAAAAGCTAAATATCCGGAAGCTACCGGTCCCATGATTGTACACCGGCTGGATATGGCTACTTCGGGGTTGTTACTTGTCGCCAAAACTAAGGAAGTTCATCAACACTTGCAGGAACAGTTCATCAATCGCAGTATTAAGAAGCGTTATGTAGCCTTGCTGGATAGAAATGGATTGAACCAGCAACTCGAAGAAACAGGAACCATCAATCTTCCTCTTTGCCTCAATCCGCTCGACCGCCCCCGGCAAATGGTCAGTGAAGAATACGGCAAACCGGCAGTTACCGAATACCGGATTCTGAACTATTCCGATAAGTACATACGCATCGCTTTTTATCCATTGACAGGGCGTACCCACCAACTACGGGTACATGCCGCCCATCATCAAGGATTAAACTGCCCCATTCTGGGCGATGAACTCTATGGAAAAAAGGCGGACAGGCTCTATCTCCATGCTGAATATATTGAGTTCCGCCATCCCGTTTACGGCGATATCATCTGTATACAGAAGGAAGCGGAGTTCTAAAAATAGTTTCTTCCGATATGAACTAAATTCTTTTTGAAATGTATATAGGGGTAATTACTAACTTTCAAAAAGAACCTGACTATGAATTTTAAGTTTCGAATTACAAAGTATTTGGCGGTATCCGCACTGGCGGTGCTGCTGTTAGGAGCCTGCTCCAAAAACAACATTTATATGGATGTTGCCTATCCGAACGGAGAAGGAAATAATGGCGGAGAAGAGGGCAACAATGACAATCCTGACAAAAAGGATGCACTCATTACTTTCAGTGCTTCCGTAGAAGGAAGAAATATAACGCGTGCCATGTCTCCGATGGGAAAAGGATTGCAGAGCTGGTTATGTGCCTACCCTTCCAATACCACCAATACGATAGAGGGAGAGCCTGTCGGTGAAGGCAACTATATCACTTCTTCTCCCGGAGTGTTGACGGGAATACAAAGTTATAAAATGTATCTCAGCAATGATATCTATAGTTTTTATGCTGTTTCCTGTAATTCCAGCAACCCCGCCCCTACCTTTACCAACGGCAAGTCCGAAGCATTATCCAATGGAGTGGATTATCTGTGGTGGCACGCCCTGCATCAGGATGTGACCAGTTCACAAGTCAACATTCCCATCACTTACCAGCACGTAGCCACTCAGGTTGTGATAACCATAACGGGAGGTGAGAATATTACGCTCAACAAAGTACTCTCCGCCACTATTACTCCCACGAAACCGGGAGCTTTCATGGATCTGTCAACAGGAATCATTTCTTCAGAAGTCAGTTATGACAAGCCAGCCAACATGGGAATCAATGATTTCACGGTTCAATATATCATGCTTCCGTTGAAAAGTTCCGACCCGATGGCTTTAACAATGGAATTGATGGTCAACGGAGAAAGTTTCTCACGTACTTACAATACGACCATTACCCCGCCAGACAATATTCTGGCTGCCGGAAATTCATATCTTTTCCGTGCAGTAATCAACGAAAACTCCGTATCATTCGGTAACGTGAGCGTAAAAGACTGGACGGATGTAGATGAAAGCGGTAACCCGCTGTATCCGATACAAGACTAAAATATGATAAAGTGTGTGTCAAAAGTAACTAAACTCCCCTACGGGTATATTGACTTTTGACACACACTTCAATTATGCAACGACACTTGTCAGCACCTGACGTTTCAACCTGCGATAAACATAAATAAATGCAGGAATCAAAAACAAATCAGCCGCTATCCATGCCATCGGATCACCGTAACAAACAGCGATAAAGCCGAAAGCCGGGACGGCATAAATACTGACGAGAATACGTGCAATCATCTCCGACACTCCCGAAAACATAGCGAGATTAGTATATCCCACCCCCTGAATGGTATAACGCAGGATACAAAGTAACCCAAGCATCGGGAAGAAAGAGACTGATATATGCAGGAAAAGTTCTGTTTTCTCCAAGATCTCAATTTCCGACGGATCAACAAAAATCAAGGCAAAAGATTTGGCTCCCAGCATCAGAATCAAGAAAGTGACGGCTGTATAGATAACCATCATCAGCGTGCTGGCTTTAATCCCCGACCAAATACGTTCAGGCTTTCCGGCACCGTAATTCTGACCGCTAAAGGTAGCCATAGCCATACCCAGACTCTCCAACGGACACATACAGAAGTAAAAGCTGCCACACACGCCGTACCCAACGCATTATTCGCACTCTGAAGCATGATACTGCCAATGGCCGTAATGGAGAACTGCAATCCCATAGGAACGCCAATGGAAAGCAACGTCTTCGCCAGCTTCGACTGATACTTCCGTTCTTTCGGCGTGCCCCGCAGAATGTCAAACTTCCGATACATATAAACGTAACAAAGAAAAGCGGAAACTCCCTGCGAAAAGACAGTAGCAATGGCAGCTCCCATCACTCCCCAGCCCAGTACCAGAATACAGAATAAATCGAGAATAATATTGAGCACCGTAGCCAGTACCAAGAAATAGAAAGGTGTCTTACTATCTCCCAAAGCACGGATAATGCTCGACAACAGATTATAAAAGAAAGTACAAGGTATCCCGATGAAAGTAACAAGCAGATAAGCATACGCTCCTTCAAAGATATTCTCCGGTGTACGCATCATCTTCAGGATATCCGCACAATAAATACTGGTAAAGATGGCTATGACCACAGACATCACAACAGCAAGTTGCAGACTGACGGAAACGTAACTGCGCATCGTACTATAATCCCTCGCCCCAAACTTCTGTGCCACGGGGATACCGAATCCTCCACAACATCCGTTGCAGAAACCCAGAATAAGAAACACAACGGATGTACTAGCCCCGACAGAGGCTAATGCATTAATACCCAAAAACTTTCCTACGATTGCAGCATCAACAAGCGAATACGTTTGCTGCAACAGATTGCCGAACAAAAGCGGCAGAGTGAAATTAAAAATCAGAGGTAATGCCGGCCCTGCCGTCATCTCTTTAGAAGTTGCCATACGTCTATGTCCTAAAAATTGGCTGCAAAGATACAGAAAAATCCGGTTGAAAGATTCTAATCCCGCACCCTCTTTTTATTGACATAAATCAAAAAAAGACGAAGTGCCGGAAACTGTCTATCTCTTCACCAGCCTTTTCGGCGAACCATGCCAGGAACAACCCAGACAATAAACTTCCGTCAAATCAAATCCATCGGTAGAAGCAGCCGGGTCTTTAGGCACAACTTCTCCATTTTCGAGTACATAGACCAAAAGGCGCTCTTTACGGTCATTCACCACATATAGGGCAGCAATCTTGCATTGCGGACATAATAACTTTCTCATGCCGCAAAGATACGCATAGTTTCCAGCAACGGCAATCATTCCAGTGGAAGTTCTTTGCAGAATATACGATCAGTTTATTATCTTTGCCGAAGTGAAGCCAGCCTCCAAAGCGAAAAGAAAACAAATGGAAACAGATAAAAAACCGCGTATCACTCAGGAAAAGAGAACCGTAGAGATCATGATCCGTCTCTATTGCCGGAAGAAAGAGAAGAATGCAACTCTTTGTCCGGAGTGCGAAGAGTTGCTCCGCTACGCACATGCCCGCCTTGACCATTGTCCGTTCGGAGAGAAAAAAAGCTCGTGCAAGAAGTGTCCCGTACATTGTTATAAGCCTGCCATGCGCGAACGGATGCGGGAGGTTATGCGGTTCTCCGGTCCCAGAATGTTATTCTATGCCCCTTTAGAGGCGATACGCCATTTATTCTCCTGAGCGATAAAGCTATCCTAATGAATTCTAAATAGAAGAGTAATGAAAAAATTGACTATCTTTGTTCCAAAAAGATGAAACGAGCCATTATCATAGGCGCCACCTCCGGTATCGGAAAGGAAGTTGCCCAACGCCTCCTGTCCGAAGGATGGCAGATCGGCATAGCGGGAAGACGCCAGTCAGTTCTCGAAGAGTTCCGGCAAATCGCACCGGAACAGATAAAAATTCAGTCACTGGACGTCACTCAGGAAGACAGTGCCGGAAAGCTGAATGCGCTTATCCATCAATTAGGCGGTATGGATTTATTTTTGCTCAGTTCCGGCATCGGTTTCCAGAATATGGAATTGAATATGGAAATCGAGCTGAATACCGCACGTACCAATGTCGAAGGTTTCACACGAATGGTGGATACCGCTTTTTCCTATTTCAGGAACAATGGAGGCGGTCATCTGGCCGTCATCAGTTCGATTGCCGGAACCAAAGGTCTGGGAGTTGCCCCTGCCTATTCTGCTACGAAACGCTTTCAGAACACATACATCGATGCGCTTGAACAACTCGCCCATCTGCAAAAGTTAAACATTCACTTTACTGATATTCGTCCGGGATTTGTAGCCACTGACTTACTGAATGACGGAAAGCATTATCCTATGCTGATGAAAACCGACCAGGTAGGCCGCGACATTGTACGTGCACTTCATCGTAAACAGCGGGTAGCTATCATCGACGGACGTTATCGTATTCTCGTATTCTTCTGGCGAATGATTCCCCGATGGATATGGAAACGTTTGCCGGTGAAAACAAAATAGCAAGATCGGATAACTGAGTACTTATTGAAAGTAACTATATTTGTAAACAGATAAAAGAGAATTATTTATCATGCTTTTACTCACTTAAAATCAATAAAAGATGGAACAGAAAATTTGTCAGTGTTGTGCTATGCCGATCGATGAAACGACATTCGGAACAGAAGCAGACGGCAGCAAGAATGAAGAGTATTGCCAGTATTGCTATGCAGACGGGCATTTCACCAAAGAATGCACAATGGATGAAATGATTGAACTCAACCTGAACTACCTTGAGGAGTTTAATAAGGATTCGGAAGTAAAGTACACTATAGAAGAGGCACGGGCAACGATGAAAGAGTTCTTCCCACAGTTGAAGAGATGGAAATAATCAATCATGAATATAGAAATGTGTCGAAAATAACCTAAAACCATATCTCGACATATTTTTACATTCTAAAGCTTTTTCACTGAAATCAATCACTATTGCCATTCAGTTCCGGGTGGCGTTCCAACCATTTTACCGCATAAGAGCAAGTGGCTTTCGGTTTCATTCCGTTGGCTATTGCATAGGCATAAGCAGCTTTCACCAGTGCAGCAGCAATCCCCCGTCCTTCTATAGGTTTGGGGACAATGGTGTGAATAATATCGAGATAATCACCTAACAGGCGATATTCTACAAAAGCGGTGCGACCGTCGACTTCCGTCTTGAACAGTTTCTGTTCGGGCTGATGAGTAATTTTGTAATCCATAATGTTTATTTTAAAGTTGTTCAATCCATTGTAGCCGATTCGTATCATAGCCACGACGTTCGGCGGCAGTTACTAATTTCTTTTTTATATCCTCCGGCAGTTGGGGTGTCCGGCTCAATATCCAGAGATATTTATCGGTGCTGCTGCCAATAAGAGCATAATTGTAATTCTCCTGGTCCAATTCCATCACATAATAATCGGAATAGAAATTCAAGAAAAAAGAGACTTTCAGTTTACCGGGCTGTGCAGGGTCGGGAATCTTGGCGTGTCCAGTAGCTGTTTTACAAATATCGTAAGGTGAGTTACGTTTATATCCCCGATTCTCAACGCGAATTGTTCCGTCGGGACGGAGGGTATAAGTAGCGGTCACTTCCGTAAGACCACGTTCGAAACGATGGTCATACCGCGCAATCTCGTACCAAAGCCCCATATAGCGCTTCAGATCAAGCCGATCTACCGTACTGTGATCCGTCCCCTCAAACAACTTCTCTATGGTAGGAACGGAAAAATGGAATCCGGCTTCCAGCAAGCGTGTAGGACGCACTCTCTGTCCGGCTGTCAGAAAAGAGGCGGCTTCACCATAGAGCAAACGAAAGACCGCTTGCGGAACAATCAAAGTTGTCCACGCATGATACGCCTTTCCCATCGCACGTGTAAACGTGGACTGTGAAACTGCTTGCGGAGCAACCAGATTGAAAACACCTCTCAACTCTTCATTTTCAATAAAGAAGGACATGGCGCGACAAAGGTCACGAATATCTATCCACGGAAAAGGTTGCGTACCCGGGCCTATGACGGCGGCAACCTTTGTTGCACGCAGCGGGCGGAGCATTTGTTGCATCGCTCCTCCATCGGGAGAAAGCACGACACCGAAGCGGGTAATGACAAGCCTGGTCGGTTGCGGACAACGTTTCGCTTCCTTCTCCCACGCATAACAAAGATCGGACAAGAAACCATCGCCACGAGTCTGTGTATACTCGTCCGATTCCACCAAAGAGGGGTAATATCCTACAGCAGAAGCCGAAATCATGAGTTTCGGTTTGGTTTTGACTGCATTCAAGGCACGGATAATGCGGTGTGTTACCGTTATCCGGCTATTGAAAAGCTCTTGTTTATGTTCCGGCGTCCAGCGCTGATTGATGGGAGCGCCTGCCAAATTTATAATGACATCGCAATGCGTCAGCGTCTGAACCAAAAGTCCGGACATACCTTCCCGAAACATCGCTCTTCCCAAAGGAATGATCCGGTGTCCACCCTTTTCGGTCAGATAGTTAGAAAGATGTTTGCCTATATATCCGGTGGCTCCGGTCATTGCTATATTCATCTTGATTCTTCGTTTTTTTAACTATACTAGAGAAACGTATTAAAAGCAGAAAAAGTTCTTTTATTTATATAGAATAAAATCATTCTAATAAATAAATGTTATCTTTGTGCCACATGCAAACAAATAAAAAGACAAAACTTGTGGTCAAAATATGCTCTATTCTATTTCTAGGGACATTTTTGTTCTGCGCCTGCTCTTCAAGAGAACGGACCGAAACATCATTTTTACAAGCTGAATCACTATTAGAAGAACACCCCGACAGCGCATTGCAATTACTTCAAACATTGCCTGCATTACAAAAGCTTTCTCACAAAGAATCCGCCCGCTATGCCCTACTTTTAGCGCGGGCAACAGATAAATGTGAAAAATCACTGCTACCCTGTGATTCATTACTGAACCTAGCTTTGAATTATTACGATAACGACGAGAAAGAGCGAGCTGTAGCTTTACTTTACAAAGGACGATTGGAAATAGAAATAAATAGTACAAAGGAGGCTATTGCCCATTTGCAAGAAGCGCTGACTATATTGAAAGACTATCCGAAAGAAATAGAGATCAAACGGCATACGCTCAGTTCGTTAGGAAATCTTTATTTCGACGTTAATTACTATGACGAGGCGTTTAAAGCATATCGGGAATTATACAAATGTTGCATCACAGATAAAGATAAATCCGTAGCACTAAACAGTTTTAGTTTATATTATTGCACACAAGACCAAAAAGATTCGGCAATAATAATCCAACGTAAAGCACTTGATTATGCGTTAGATTCAGGTGACTCTTCTATGATAGGCATATCCGAATTCAATCTAAGCATTAATTATGATGAATTTGAAGAACCTGATTCGGCATTGTATCATGCACGCAATGCCATTAAATGGTTTCCAAAAGGAAAGATTCCAGGAAGTTATTATGGTCATCTTGGAAGCTTGTTGTACGAAAGAGGAGAAAATAAAGACTCTGCCATCTATTATCTCAATAAGAACTTAGAAGATACTAAAAATATAGCAGGCAGAGGCGCTGCTTTATTAAGTTTGTATGATATTGAAAAAGATCTAGGAAACTACAAAGCTGCATCTGCCTATTTAGAAGAACATGTAGAAATTTTAGATTCTATGTATAGTACAGAACAATACAGCGAGCTACAACAACTCATTAATAAATATAATATCAAAATCCATATTAGGGAAGAGCAAATAAAAGAGCAACATCGACTCCAGCTCATAATCGCACTCTTCATTTTTTGTTGCTTACTTATTATATTATTCTATCAATACCATAT
>OLWY01000730.1_pt1 | contig 14909 bp, 7 predicted proteins | sample 1644171 | NCBI WGS metagenome assembly OLWY01 (sample SAMEA103958150, study PRJEB25191) | human gut metagenome | biome: human-associated habitat [ENVO:00009003]; feature: intestine environment [ENVO:2100002]; material: feces | place: Germany | collected 2013/2015 | reverse complement strand
TTTGGTTGGTCTTTCTTAAAAGGATATGTCCAATTGGTATAAATAGGTTTTCCATAGCCTTGTAACTGCCATGTCCCCGGTACAGAAATGTTATCCCAGCCACTCACATCAAAATTATTTTTATAAAAGTCCGATGGCCGACTTTGCGGATCGGGAGACCAGTAAAACTTCCACCTCCCGTTCAAAGACACAATCTCTTCACACGAGGATTTCCCGGACGGCAACGTCAATGTACTGTGATACTCCTCTTTATTGATACCTACTACGCGAGGATTTTCCCAATCAGGCACTTGCTGTGCACGCATCTGAAAGGTAAAACAAACAGTTAACAGAAATATATAAATTCTCATACTCATCATTTTATAACAGCTACAAATCCTCCACGTGGCAAACATTTTATTTCCAAAGTCATTTCGTCTTCTGACAAAGGAAGATTTTCTTCAATAGCAAAGCTCCTGTCATCTGTACCATCCTCAAATAAAGTTATCTTCTTACCGGCAACGGAAAGGTCTTTCAGCGAAAAACAAAGGGTTCTCGGTTCATTGGTTCCATTAATCCCTGCAATATACCATACATCCCCTTTGCGCCGTGCCATAACAACCTCCATACCCGGATAGCCGGTCAAAAGCTTCGTATCATCCCAAGCTGCCGGCAAATCCGATAATAACTTTTTTACAGGTTCCGGCATATCATAGTAAACCGAAGGCCTGTCTGGCATATGCTGCAAGGCCGACTCAAAAATTACCGGTAATGCCAATTCATGACCGTAAGAGGTGATATGCGGATGCTGAGAATCAGAGAAAGTGCCCGGAGTATAATCCATTGGACCTACGACATTTCTCGTAAAAGGTAAGGTAGCATTGTGTTCCGCAGCCCGATTCGTCAAAACCGGAGTGTTATTGTACCATTCCGCCCCATATACTCCCTCCACCGACATCATGTGAGGATACGTACGTTGCCATCCGCGAGGAATAGTGGCACCATGAAAGTTAAGCATCAATTTATACTTCACGGCATCTTCAAGCAGATCTATATAATAATTCATTGTAGAAACACTATCACCCGAGAAGAAGTCAACTTTAATGCCGGCAACTCCCATATCGCTTAACCATTTATATTCCTTTTCCCTGTCTGCCTTTTTATTCAGACGAAAGAGAGGACCGGGACCTATCCAATTCGTGCTCGAATTATACCAGACCAAAGGTTTAACACCTTGACTCAAAGCATATTTCACGGCATCTTGGATATTTCCCCCATTTCTCATTACATCCCATTCCCAATCGATCAAATCATAAGGCCACTTCATCTTGACTGCCAGGTCAATGTATTCCTTCACGATTTGATAATCTTGAGAACCATGGTTGTATGCCCAATAAATCCATGACACCATTCCGGGTTTTATCCATTCCGTATCCTCCACCTTAGAAGGGTCAGACACATCCGTCACCAGTGTAGACTCAGTAATATCAGCTAAAGAACCAGCAATAAGCAATCGCCATGGAGACTCCCACACACCGCTAAAAGCAAGTTTTTTATCGCCCAATCGCACCTGATAATTATCGCGATTATCCCCATTATACAGAAAAGAGCCACAATGCCCCCGTCTGATATTTGCCTCCGTAATCAGCACAAACACAGAATCCCGTGGCTCTATAAGCGCCGGATATCCCCAAAGGTCAACCTCCGGGCGATTGGCAAGCTTACCATCAGTAGACAGCGGGAAAAACTTTTCATAACCCGGATCATATTGTTGTATCCATCTTTTACTCCCTTGTGGCAAGGCGTACGCCGTATATTCATTAATGATATGTTCTTCATCCGAAATAGCCTTAAGCCCATACTTAAATGCAATCCCATCGTTGTACACCCTAAACGTTACCTCCAAAGTTTGCCCTTCATCGTTTTCCAGAGAATAAACCCGTTCGGAAGCCTCATTCACACAATGGCTCCGTTTTCCCGTAATCATCCTATAATCATCAATCACGGATTTCGGTTCCGAAACTGATTTCAGTCTTAAGTTACCGGCAAACTTTTGCGCATCTGTTTCCAATCCCAGTTCGGAACGAAAAAGAATACTATCTCCCTTGTAATGCACAACGAAAGCGGCTTTTCCATAATCGCCATCCTTTGTTGTCACTACACCAACCTTTAAGGTTCCGTCAGGAGAAATAGTATCAAATGTTGCCGAGTGGCACGAACTGATTATAACAGCTATTACAATCCCCCATGTTTTTCTAAGTAAGTTCATAAACATACATATTTAGTTAGTACAACGACCCTTATTTTGTTAACCCAACAAAAGTAGGGAAATACCTCTGTACATATTTGCAATTTTAGATAATCCATTTGTGATTTTAGATAATATCGTCCTTCTATCCCACTGTAAAGCAAGAAAAGCCCGAAGCATATTTCTATCGCTTCGAGCTTTTCAATCATTTGTTATTCCTTTCCCAAAAACTATTTACCATTAAATTCCTATCAAAATAAATGCAAAATTTAACCTCTAACTTTATCTAACTTAATTTTTTCCTACCACTAATTCACTGCATTTTGAAATACAGCGATATTATATCCTCTGATGTCATGCGACCATTTATTTATCCATTACCATTGATTCGGGAACCAACAACCGTACTGCAAAAATCCCTCCTGCTGTAGTATCCGGCTTACTCTGGAACCTAACCGTAATTTTATCTTTCGATTTCAGCAAAGTGGCCGGAATATTATATTCCACATTACAGAACAAGTCTTTCTTCCATTTCCCGACAATATTTTCCGTAGCGATAGTTTGACCGTCAACCAGAATATCAAAGCTCCTGCTACCAGACTCAGCTCCCCAATAACGGACCATCAATGAGAGATTCTCATTTCCTTTCGTGGTCAGTGTATATTCGAAATATCCTCCATTACGGGCATCACGCCACGCCTCACCGGCATGTACTCCACGATGTGAATCCTGAGTTTTCATTGCATGATCCGACTCAGGTTGTTGCTCACCCGATGATACCATATCCACAGTGCGCTTGTCGAGTATCATTCTCCCACGTTCTTCAGCTTCCACAGCTTGTTTATATTCCTTGAATGCGGGCTCGGACATTGATAACCAATACATCATATAGCGGCTATCATGAATTCCATAGAATGGTTCAAGTATCAGATTCTTATATTTTTCCTGAGTAAACAAACCGGGAACAGTAAAACTAAAAGATTTTCCTTCGACAGGCCTCATATTATTCAATTTATTCAGAATATCACTTCTTTCCCCTATAATATAAGGTGCGTCAAAAAGTGAAACCAGCGATCCGTGCGCAATATGCTCCCAACGCCCGTCTCCGGCAATTAATCCGGGCATATTTTCCGTTCCCGTCCTCGCACCTAACAAAATAGGGCCACGCATGATCGAGATAGCGTTAGGTACATTGGGCAGTTCTTCAATTCTCACGGTCATCGGAGTCTTTACTTCTACCACATCTCCTTTTGACCATTGGCGATCAATGGCTATATAAGAGCCTGGCTGCGCACTTTTTGCATAATCAACCCCGTTGCAGACCACCTGCATTTTTCCCTGCTCAACCCACGATGGATAACGTATCAGCAGTTTAAACTGTGTTGCTTTGGAAGGATTAACAGTCAGCGTAGTCCCCTCTTCATTCGGAAAGTCCGTTTCTTGTACAATCTTAATCTTCTTCTCTTTCCAGTTCAATTCAGAAGGTATAAAAAGATTCACATACAGAGCATTATCCGCCGTATCATGGGTATAAATAAACTGCCCGTATTTACCATGATTCTCCATACCGGTACCCACACAACACCACATTGCTTTTCCCGGTGCCGAATAAACACGATAATGCGAGGGACAAGCAGGTGTGAAATATACATATCCCCCATGTTCAGGATGCTGGGTAGAAAGGATATGATTATACATAGCACGTTCATAAAAATCGGCATATTCCACTTTGGGATGCATGCGAAACAGACCTTCGGTAAGTTTCAGCATATTGTTAGTATTACACGACTCCGGTCCCTGACGTTCGTGCATATAATCGGAACATTTTCCTGCTTCGGGAAAATGCTCACCCCGACTGTTTCCGCCTAATGACAAAGAGCGATGAGAAACTACAGTCTCCCAGAAAAATTCTGCAGCAGTCATAAAATCATTGTAATCCGGAGCGGTTTTCGAATTAAGTTCAGCCACACGCTGATATCCCACGGCTTTAGGCACTTGCGTATTGGCATGCTTGTTATCCAGATTATCAATGCGCCTTGCCATACTGTCGAAAATCTGCTTATGTGAGAAGCGCTTCGCCGTATCGAGGTATTTGGGATTGCCGGTCATTTGCCAGGCATCCGCATATACTTCATTCATACCGCCGAATTCATTATCCAGCATACGCTCCATTTGCCGGTCGTCTAAATTAGAAATAACGTCGACGCCCCAGTCACAAAACTTCAGGAAGATCTTTTTCGCTTTTTCATTTTTACCGTAAAGCCAGGCATCCCGCAGTCCGGCATAGGTTTTATGCATATTATACCAGGCAACCCAATAGTTCCATACAATGCCTACATTCCCTTTTCTTATTTCTTCTGCAAACTTCTTACTGTTTGGAAAACCGCAAATAGAGCCGTCACCATTAGCCTGCTGTACACGTGCAAATTCAGAAACCATATAATCCATGCGTTTTTTGCATTCCAGATTACCTGTAGCGGCATAATGAATGGCTAAAGCAGTCAGATAGTGCCCACCGATATGCCCGTCAAGACCGTCTTTTTCCCAGTTACCATACGTTTCCGCTTTCTTAGGTAATCCTGCTTCACGCAGGAAAGGAGCCAGCAAACGATCGGTATCATACTGAAGCAGAACCTTAACGTTCAAATCACAAGCATGCTTAAAAGGACCTGCGGTTATTCTCACATCTCCCAGAGGGAAAGTGTTCGGATAAAGCGCGTCCTGCGCAGTAAGGCTTGTAAAACTAATCGTTATCAGTAACAATAGAATCCATTTTTTCTTCATTTCCTAATCCTTGGTTTATTTCCACTTATAATCATACTTTCATATGATCTGACACAATGCAAAAATAGGCCTATTATGCTATAGTCATTGTCAATTTTAGACATTTGATTTTAGATTTCAGATAAAACTTCTTTCGTAGCCTCACCGCAACTCTACCGTACTTACTCCGTACATTTTTCAAAAGATGTAACATCATGAAAGAAACGTGTAACATCATTATTGGGCTGAGAAAACAGAATGCCGTATGTTTGCGACATAAAATTCAGAACCATGAAAAACATTGCAATCATCTTAGTATGCGCATTGGCGTATTCCTTCGGGGTAATCTATCTTCTTACTCAATACTTACAAGGATTATCACAAATATATCTGATTTTGAAATTCAAATATCTAATATCAAAAGCTACTCATTCTTCGATAGCTTACTTTTGTCGCATGGTGTCTTATTGAACAAATAATAACATAAATATTTACGTATAAAAAAGATTAGATTGGTTATGAAAAGAATTCAAGTCGTTTTATTATTGTTTGCTATTGTCCCTATGTTTGCAATAACAAAAGCAATAGCCGGTAATAATAATCAGCCCAAAACGTCCAAGTTTGTTTATCATGGAGCCGGTAATCCGTATCTACCGTTATGGGAACATTTGCCGGACGGAGAACCCCGTGTTTTTGAAGATCCCGACAATCCGGGAAAATTTCGTGCTTACATCATCGGTTCGCACGATGTCCGCTTCGGCAGTTATTGCGGGCCGGACATCAGAATGTGGTCGGCACCTGTAGAAGATTTATCAAGTTGGCGTGACGAAGGGCCTATCTTTACCTATCAGGTAGAAGGACAATGGGATGTGATGTACGCTCCCGACCTTGTTGAAGTGAAAAGGAAGGACGGCACAAAAGAATATTATCTGTACCCGCATAGCCGCGGTAGAGACAGAGAAGCGATGGTTGCCAAAGGAAGCCGCCCCGACGGGCCTTTTACCCCCATCAACCTGACTGCTGATGGTACAAAAACTCTGCCCGGAAGTATTCTGGGATTCGACCCATCGGTATATATCGAATATATTACGGATCCGAACGATCCGGATTATGAAATCGGATTCAGAGCCTATGGATACTGGGGATTCCAACGTTCATTAGCCGCTCAACTGGACCAAAACACCATGTATTCCGTACGCCCGGGAACAGAGGTTATTCCTTATTTCATGCCGGCAGGCGTTCGCAGAGGTAACAATCGCGGTCCGAAGAATATTTCATATCCGCATATCTTTCCCGGAGAGGACCTCGAAGCATTCAACTTCTTTGAAGCTTCATCCATACGTAAGATCGGAAACAAATACGTGACCATCTATAGCGGACATTCAGGTCCCGACTATGGATTGGGCAGTTCCAACTCCACTTTGCGTTACGCTTATGGTGATTCTCCACTGGGTCCATGGAAAAGCGGCGGCGTTCTGGTCGATTCGCGTGCCCCGGTGTTAAATCAGGATGGTTCACACCTGCAAACAACTAATGCAGGACACAATACACACGGAAGTATAGAACTCATTAACGGACAATGGTATGTATTCTATCACCGTCCGCCACGGGGATTCGGCAACGCACGCCAGTCAATGGTAGCCCCAATCCATGTAGAATGGGATAAGAAACCGGTGTCGGAAGGCGGTAAAGTTTCCATCAGAGCCTACGATCCGTATGCAAAAAATAAAATCTGGACAGCCAAAGACAGCCAAGGAAATGAATACAAAGGAGCAGAAGTAACCTCGGAAGGATTCCATATATTCGGCCTTGATCCCTATCAGTATTATTCCGCGGGATTTGCATGTTATCTCTCCGACGGACGTATCCAGCAGGATTCATGGGACATCTGGGATAATCATGCCCCCATCACAAACGTGAAAAACGGCAATATAATAGGATATAAATACTTCGGCTTCGGCGGATTGAATAAAGACAAACTGGGTTTGAAAGCTTTCGAAGGAACCAAAAAGGGAAACCAAACAGCCTTCAACCTCTTCCTTACACCCAAAACATCAAAAACGTTTAAAGTGAACGTTTGGTTAGATGGTCCGTGGGATAACGAAACCTGGAAAGGGACGAAGATAGGCGAAATTGTTGTTCCCGCCAACTCGGCGCAGAAAACGGAACAGTTTACAATGGATGTATCGAAGTTTGTTGACCACCTGGACAAGAAACATGCAATCTATCTCGTTGCTGAAAGCGAAGAAACGGGCAATCTTTTCGATTTAGCCGGCTTGGGATTCAGCTCAAACAAGAAGAAGATCACTCGCCCTATTGTCCCCAAAGTAAATATAGAGGTCAATGGAAAAGCAATCGAAGTACCGGCAACTCCTGTACGCTCTACTGAAAGCAATGGTATTACCGGCTATGACATCTATGAAGCTGTTTACAAACTTCCGGCCGGAACTACCGGAACCCCTACTGTATCGGCATCAGCGACTGATAAGAATGTGAAAGTAGAGATTATCCAGGCAACATCGGTTTCCGGAACTGCTATTGTGAAATTCGATTATAAAGGGGTAGTTAAAACATATAAGGTTGTGTTTACTCCTCTTGCATAAGAATATCAGAATGTAACCATGAAAAAAACATTTACTATTCTATTATTTATATGTGCAGCCACAGGGATAAATGCACAAGATAAATTGTATCCCAACGAGTTTCCGCTCTCACAAATAACACTCCTCGAAGGGCCGTTGAAACATGCCCGGGACTTGAATATCAAGACATTGCTCAAGTACGACTGTGACCGTTTGATGGCTCCCTATCGAAAAGAAGCAGGGCTGACACCCAAAGCTAAATGTTATCCCAACTGGGACGGATTAGACGGACACGTCGGAGGACATTACCTCACAGCTATGGCCATCAATGCAGCCACCGGCAATGAAGAATGTCGTAAGCGTATGGAGTACATTATCAGTGAAATTGCCGAATGTGCCGAAGCCAATTGCAAGAATCATCCCCAATGGGGTGTTGGCTACATGGGCGGAATGCCTAACAGCCAGAATATTTGGAATGGCTTTAAAGACGGAGACTTCCGCGTATACAGTGGCTCATGGGCACCGTTCTACAATTTGCATAAGATGTATGCCGGCTTACGCGACGCATGGCTATATTGCGGCAATGAACAGGCAAAGAGTCTTTTTCTACAGTTTTGCAATTGGGCAATCCACATCACATCAGGATTGTCGGATGAACAGATGGAACGGATGCTTGGCAACGAACATGGCGGCATGAACGAAGTGCTTGCTGATGCGTATGCCATTACTCATGAACAGAAGTACCTTGACTGCGCAAAGCGTTTCTCCCACAAACGGTTATTTACTCCTATGTCGCAGCGGCAAGACTGCCTCGACAATATGCACGCCAATACGCAAGTACCCAAAGTTATCGGCTTTGAGCGTATATCAGAGCTGTCGGGAAATGAAGATTATCATGTGGCAAGTTCATTCTTCTGGGATATCGTAACCGGCGAGCGCAGCCTTGCATTTGGCGGGAACAGCCGTCGTGAGCATTTCCCTGCCAAGGATGCTTGTATGGATTTCATCAACGACATTGACGGCCCTGAGAGCTGTAACACCAACAATATGTTGAAACTTACAGAAGACCTCCACCGTCGTAATCCGGAAGCGCGGTATGCCGACTACTACGAGCTTGCCACATTCAACCACATACTCTCCACCCAGCACCCGGAACATGGAGGCTACGTCTATTTCACGCCTGCCCGTCCCCGCCACTATCGCAACTACTCCGCTCCTAATGAAGCAATGTGGTGTTGTGTCGGCACCGGTATGGAGAACCATGGCAAGTACGGACAGTTCATCTACACCCATGCAGGTGATGCCCTTTTTGTGAATCTATATGCGGCTTCACAGCTCGACTGGAAGGAACGCGGCATCACGTTACGTCAGGAGACGGCTTTCCCTTATTCTGAAAACAGTACTATTACTATTGCGGAAGGTAAAGGCACATTCAATCTCATGGTGCGTTATCCGGGATGGGTACATCCGGGCGAATTCAAGGTCAGTGTAAACGGAAAGCCTGTCGACATCATTACAGGCCCGTCATCCTACGTCAGCATCAATCGCAAATGGAAAAAAGGCGATGTAGTAAACATCAATTTCCCAATGCACTCATCCCTGCGCTATCTACCCAACGAACCGCAGTACGTTGCTCTCATGCATGGACCTATCCTTCTCGGAATGAAAACCGGTACAGAGTCGATGGCTTCACTTATAGCGGATGATAGCCGCTTCGGGCAGTATGCAGGTGGTCCAAAGCAGCCTATTGATAAAGCTCCAATCCTCATCAACAATGACATTACCAGTATCCCGTCACAGCTCACTCCTGTGTCTGGCAAACCGCTGCACTTCACACTCAGCACCCGCACGGAGAACAAGATTGAAGGAGAATTGCAACCATTCTTCGAAATTCATGACTCTCGTTACATGATATATTGGCTTGCCCTCACCGAAGGTAGCTACAAGCAGTATATCGATAACATTGCCAGGCACTCGAAGCAAGCACTGTCGACAAAGTGCAACCAGGCGAACAGCAACCGGAGACCGACCACCAGATGGAGACCGACGAGTCATACACCGGTAACACAAATAATGTCTTCTATCGCGATGCCCGCAACGGACATTATTTTAGCTACCTCATGCAAACCGATGGTCTGACTAACCTCAAGCTGCGACTCAAGTATTGGGGAGTGGGCGAATGGAAAAGCCATGAATTCGATATCTATATTGATGATGTGCTTCTCCGTTCCATCAACAACACCGGCAAATATCGCATATCAGAGTTCAAGGCAGAAACCTATGACATTCCGGCTACTCTTTTGCAGGATAAGAAACAAGTACGCGTCAAGTTTGTGGCAAAACCCAACAAGCAAATAGGTGAAATATATGAAGTAAGATTAATAAAACAGTAGCTGGATAGCTACTGTTTTATTTCTTTTCCAATACGGATACAAGCTCCGCCACCCGGCGCTAACTTTATATTCAGAACTTCATTCCGCGTTACTTTCTTTTTCGAAACCTTAATCGTTTCTCTGTTACTCAAATAATGGGCATTCTCCCCATCTTCTACAATTTCCGCTTCATAGTCTCCTTTACCTAAGAAAGACAGCGGCACACGTAAAGTTCTACTTTCTTCGTTAGTTGCAGCTCCTACCAAGAATGCTCCATCTTCCGCTTGACGCATCATTACGATATATTCCCCTATTTCGCCATCCAAAGTCTTACTTTCCAGCCAAGGCATCTTCTGTGCAGACAAAAAGCGGAGTAAAGCAGGGTATTTACGATAATATTCAGGAATATCCGGAATAATCGTTGCGCCGGAGAAAGTGATCAATGTTCGTGCAGCTTCCGATACCACCGTTGAAGGTACCTCCTGATTATTATCCGAACGCGTCGTTTTCCCCTGTCGCAAGTCAAACATACCATTATTCATATCAATCGGGCCGGCTATCATATTCACAAATACCGAAGTAACAAAGGTCTTGGGATAGAAAATCTCATGGCCGTCCAATTGAGCCTTGCAATATTCACGCGTCACAGCATTGGGCCACGTCCGCATCTGCCCATAGGGATGCACCGGATAATCATGAAAATCTACCAATAATTTATACCGTGCACACATTTCAGTTATACTCTTCGTTCTGGTATTCTTCTCTTCGCCATCTCCAGCCATAAAACCATACTTCACCCCGGCAGCTCCCCATGCGCCATATTGCTTCAAGGTTTCCTCCAACGGATAATTACGTCCTCCTACATCATTCAGATACAGCCAAATGCCTACTCCTTTCTGTTTTCCATATTGAATCAGCTTTCGTACATCCCTGGCCTTATCTCCCTTTACAGGATCTGAGCCTTGCTCAAACTCAGGTCCATACCAGTTGGCATCAAGAACCAGATAGGCAAAACCCTGTTCGGCGGCAAAATCAACCATTCTTTCCCAAGAAGGATAAGACATTGTATAATGAAATCCTTCCCATTGAGCACCATTGATACGCCAGTCCCACAATGCAACTCCCGGCTTTACCCATGAAAAATCATAATCTCCGGAAGGTTCCGGATTCAATAATTCCAAGAGATGAGAATCTACCAGATCGCCCGGACGATTGCCGCAAAGAACCACACGCCATGCCGATTGATACCCCGCATGAAGCAAATGCGGCTTTACAGACACAGAAAACAAACATTGCCCTTTTTCCGACTTTAGTTTCAAAGGTTCCCCTTCATCCAGACAAGCTTCATGGACAGCCAGATATAAATCATCCGCAGCCTTCACCGTCATCACAGGCAAGCGCTCACCATCAGTTTCCGTCAATCGTTCCGGACCGATATTATGCCTTTCACCATTATAAAACCATGCAGTATAATCGCCTGCAAAATTAAAAGTAGTAAGTTCCAATGCAGAACCTGCATCTTGAGGCGACACATAGCGAAAAGCCACACCTTCATTATAAGCCCGTGCCACTACCTCCAAAGCATCCGATGATTTCGCTTCATTCACAAAAGACAGCTTCATCTCATTGTATTTATCGGGTACCACGGCACGCTTTCCCCACAGAGGCTTCCAAACAGAATTCACTTTGTTACGAGTAACCTTTCCCATTTTCCATCCCCGGAAAGGAAAAGTCAGCCCATCTTCCGTTTTAAACCCCAATGCAGAAGCATCAATCACTTGTTTACGCTTCACAGATAATTGATAAGTCAGCTCACCGGCATCCGTTTGAATAATCGCTAACTGTATCTTTCCGTCAGGCGAATCAACCGTATATTTTCTTTCACCGGCATAACAATAGGTTCCTATCAATAAGAACAACAAACACAATTTTCTCATAATCCGATTTTATCACATCAATAAACTTTATTAAATACCGGCTTCATTATAAAACTGAATTCATAATTACCGTACGGCAAGCGGTATTGCGGATAAGCGATAGCTCCCCAACTATTTTCACAAGCCAGCCCCAATTGAGCCTTGTCTATGCAAAGATTCGTATAATCCACCGGGATTACTTCCGGCGAATGACGCTGATCTTTATTCAATCCGTCGTCCAAAGATTCAATCGTATAATTCAGAGCCGATGCCGAGAACGGTGCTTCCGCAACAAATTGCAACCCGGACCCCGCTTCATTCAGTTGTCTCCACCAACGTATATCAGTCTTAGTACCCGTTTCTTGCGGACGGATATATGGATAGAATTGTTCAGCCACCGTCTGGCGATAAATTCCCAAATCCGTTGCATGATTACGGTCCGAATAGTTTTCCACAGGACCTCTGCCATAATAGTTGATTCTATAGAACTCGTCAGGCATCTGCATCTGCATGCCGAAGCGGAACATATCGGGCACTTTCTCTGCTTCACCAGCAACCATTTTCTGGGTAACTTTTATCTCACCTGTATTATTTATCACATAAGTCAGATATAATTTAGCAGATACATCAGGCATTTCATATCCGGCCTCAACTACAATCATTCCATTTTCCTGCTTATTGGTAAATGAAGTTCTTTTCAGTTTTGGATTCAACCATACTCTGTATTTATGCTGCAACCTGGCACCATAATCGTTGTCAGTAGGCGCACGCCAGAAATTAGGCACGAGTTGTCCGCCATCATTCATTAATTCTTTGCCTGCAACCTTATATCTGCTCAGGAAACCATTGTTCTTCGCAAACTCGATAATGAAATCCTCACCTTCAATGATCAGATAATTGCCATCATTATTATTCACGGAAGGAGCAACCGATTCTATATTCGCTTTCTTCACATTCACTAATGCCATATCGGGTGCTTTATAGGGAATGACGGACATTTGAGCTTTTGCAACAGTAAATCCGGGAGATAATAAGGTTTCAGCCTTTTTAAGTTTATAAGACACATTCAGTAATAGTTCTTTGTCTTTATACGAATTTACATCGGAGATGTCCAGTTTTAGTTTCGCCTTTTGTTGAGGAGCAACATTCAGATTGCTAACAGTGCCGGCTTCTACCAATTCACCATCTGCCAATAACTGCCAATCCAGATAATAAGCGGAAAGATCACGGAAGAAATTCTCATTGTAAATATTGATTTCACCTTTTGACAGATCCCCCGGAGTGGTCCAGATGTTCTGATAGAAATATCCCACTTCATATACATGCGGATTGGGGATGCGGTCCGGATTGAGTAAACCGTTGTCGCTATAGTTGTCGTCACTGGTTTTAATCGTATCGAAATCACCATCATAACCATAGATCATTTTGCCACTTTTGCCTGTCCAGTGGGGTGACTGATCTATTAGATCCCAAATAAATCCACCTTGGAATTTCGGGTATTTACGGATAAGATCCCAATATATTTTAAAGTCACCTAATGCATTTCCCATTGCGTGAGCATATTCACACATGATCATAGGTTTCTGTTTACTTTCGTCTTCACAATAACTGATGCACTTGGAGTAAACGGGATACATCGGGCAATAAACGTCAGTGTTGCTTCCTGTGTCATAGGCTTGTTCAAAATGCACGAAGCGACTGGGGTCTTCTGCTCTCACCCATTGATAACATGCTTCAAAGTTCGGTCCATCGCCACATTCATTTCCCAATGACCAGAAGATAATGCTCGGATGATTGAAGTTGCGTTGTACATTACGTTGATTACGTTCCAGATGTGCTTTCCTATATGAATCCACTCTTGCCAATGAAGTCTCTTTGAATCCCATTCCATGTGATTCCAGGTTAGCTTCAGCCACTACATACAAACCATATTTGTCACACAACTCATACCAGAAACTGTCGTCCGGATAATGGCAGGTACGAACGGCATTTATATTGAACATTTTCATTAATTGAATATCCTGAATCATACGTTCCCGAGAGATAACATATCCGCCGTCCGGGTCCATTTCGTGACGGTTGGCTCCTTTAATAAGTATTGGTTGTCCATTTACCCAGAGTTGTGCATTCTTCATTTCTATCTTGCGGAAGCCTACTTTTATGGGAACAACTTCTGTGATTTCTCCATTTTCTTTCAGAGTAGCCCGAAGCGTATAGAGATAGGGAGTTTCCGCACTCCATTTATGGGGATTTTCAAGTTTCATAATGGTAGATATATTGCCGTTACCTTTTACTTCGGTTGCTGTCACGGTCTTGCCTTTTGCATCAAGCAGTTCCAGAGTTACCAGGTTATTTCCTTTTAGATTCAGATCAATAGCCAGTGTACCGTTTTTGTATTGACTATCTAAATCCGGGGTTACACGTAGGTCTTCAATACGTTTTTTATTGCGTGAATAGAGATAGCAATCGCGTGCAACACCATGATACCGGAAGAAGTCCTGATCTTCCAGATAACTGCCGTCGCACCAGCGGAATACCTGAAACGCTATGAGATTTTTCTGTCCCGGTTTCAGGTAAGAAGTTAGATTGAACTCAGCTTCCAGCTTGCTGTCTTCACTATAACCGACAAACTTTCCATTCACCCATAAATAGATGTTTGAAGAAACCGAACCGAAATGCGCAATGATATCTTTACCTTTCCAATCAGACGGAACGATTATTTCCCGACGATAGGAACCTACATGGTTGTTCTCCACAGGTACTACGGGCGGATTATTCTTACACCAGCCTTTCCATAATTTCCAGTCGAAACCTACTCCCGAATAGAGTGGAACATCATATCCGTTCAATTCCCACATTGCCGGAATAGGCAGATCATCCCATCCTTTGTCATTATACCCTATCTTCCAGAAATCAGTCGGACGAGCGTCCGAGTCTTTTACCCAACGAAATTTCCAGATACCGTTTAAAGTCATAAAGTTGGCGGATTTTTCTTTTACGGCTTCTGTCGCTGCTTCAGTGCTTTCATAAGCAAAGAAGTTGGTATGCA
>OLWY01000714.1_pt1 | contig 15245 bp, 12 predicted proteins | sample 1644171 | NCBI WGS metagenome assembly OLWY01 (sample SAMEA103958150, study PRJEB25191) | human gut metagenome | biome: human-associated habitat [ENVO:00009003]; feature: intestine environment [ENVO:2100002]; material: feces | place: Germany | collected 2013/2015 | reverse complement strand
TACTGTCCCTCTTTCTGCAGCATGTAGTACCGCTTGAAGATATTGCCGTAGAACTTCGATCCGGGAGCCTTCTGCAAACGAAGTCTGCCTTCGGAACCCGTAGCCAGATTCTCCGTGACCACGATATTGTCGAAGAGATTCCATGCGTCGCCGTAAGCCAGCGTTCCCATACCGGCACGAAGCACGGCGTGGAACGGACTGAAGAAATCGCCCGGCTGAAGATCCTTGACCTTGGGTTTGGCATTCAGCCCCTCCAACATGCTCGGATCGGTCGGATCGTCGTTGAAGTCGCCCATCGCCACGATCTTGGTCGCAGGATTGACCTTCAGGACAGAGTCGGCGATTCGACGCATCTGCTCGCCGACGGCGATACGCTTGAACTCCGAAGCGTCCTTGCCGCCCAGACGCGAAGGCCAGTGAGCCACCATGAAGAAGAACGGTTCGCCGTCGATCGTACCCCACATGGTCGAAATATCGCGGGTTTTGAAATTCGGAAGCGAAGGAATCTGCGTGCGGATCGGTGCGCTACCCTCCAGCTTGAAGACATCGGGACGGTACATAAAAGCGACGTCCACACCGCGAGCTTCGGGAGAGTCGTAGTGCGAAATCCGGTAATTGCCCGGAGCCATCTTCGGCGTAGCGATGATATCTTCGAGCACCGAGCGGTTCTCCACCTCCGATACGCCGATCACGATCGGATAATCCTTATCGATACCGGCAATATCGAAAAGCACCTTTTCGGTATTGCCCAACTTCTTCGCATACTTGACAGAATTCCATTTTTTAGGTCCTTCCGGTGTGAATTCGTCGTCATTGACCTCAGGATCGTTGATCGTATCGAAAAAGTTCTCCAAGTTGTAAAAGACCACCTTGTACGGTTTCTGCGCGAAACAGCAGGCTGCGAACAGTAAGGCCAGTAGTCCTGTAAAAATCAGTCGTTTTTTCATAAGTCAAATTAGTTTTGGATTCCCCATTGGCTCGGAGAGTTTTGTGCCTTTACGGATTCCGCAGCCGACTCGGGAATATTGGGAAAGAACGTAAAGCCGGTCTTCTTTTCAATCTCCGCCACGCTCATGCAAATGGACGCAGGCGGCTGAATATCGCCGTAGCTCTTCTGATCCACCCAAAATCCGATCGTCTTCAATTCATCGGCCGAACAATCCGCGATGCGTTTACCGGTCGTACCGGTGCGCGTGCGAAGCAATACCTTGAAATAATTCGTCGGGACCGGACAAACTTTCCCGTCACGGTCGGTCGTCGTCGTATTGGTATTGGCATAATAGCAACCGGTCACCACATAAAGCGTGTCGTTGCATATCTGCGCACGCACCTTGGCTTCGAGATTGGCCCACATATCCTGGTTGAGCCGGTTGAGCTGCGGCGTCATATTGGTCGCATAAAACGTCTGGAGATTCAACTCCCGCGTAGCCGTACGGTCCGCCGAAGGGAGCTGATGTCCCCGGTCGTAACTGCCCCGATAGGAACCGGCCACGAGGTTGGGCTGCCAGGAATAATCGACCTTCGGATCGTACTGAAAATCGTCGGTACGGTCTATCGACCCCCTATATACCGAATGCAGCGGATAAGCCACCCAATGCGCCACATGGAGCGTTTTGTCGTAGCAGAACGAATAGTTGCGCACGGTGCGGTTATTGAGCGAAGCGAAGTGGCTGACGTAAATAAAATTCTCATCAGTCTTTTTTTCCGGCAGCTCCGCCCAAGCCGTCGCATGCCCCTCGTCGTAGGGATCGTTGGTCGAAGAGGCCGAAAACTGCGTCAGCACGAGCACCTGCGGCTCTCCGCCGAGAAATTCGAATTCGATGGTCGCCGAACGTTCCCCGCTCCCGGTATTCCGCGTATAATAAACGTCCAGGATATTGCTGATGTTCGAACTCTGTACGGTGCCCTCCTTCACGAGGACCGTCGGATCGTTGAGCCTGAACGAGCACCAAGCACCTCCGTCCTTGATTTCGGCACGCCATCCGGCGCCGACAGGTCCCTCAATCTGTATGGCGGCCGAACCCTCCGCAGCTCCGACCGTCGAAGAGGTCCGCCATACGGCAGAACCCCAAAAATCGTCCGTATCGTCGCCGCAAGCTACGACAGAGAGCGCAATCATCGTCAGGAACAGCCATTTCCATCCCTTCTCACAATATCTGAACATCGACATCATCGGTAAACTATAAAAAACTATCCGAGAAACCAAACTCTTGGAGGGGATGATCCCTCCAAGAGTCGGTATCCAGCATATTAAAAACTATTTGGTAATCTCGAACGATTCGATATACAAGGCTCCGACCTTATTATTGTCGAGCACAAAGGAATCAGCACCCAAACCGGCCAGATCGTACTCATGTACATACTCTCTGTAACCGCTCTTATCCGTGTATGTTTCCACAGGAGTTTGAGCAGCCCCGGCAACGGTCATCGTATATCCCGGGTTGTAGTAGCTGCCACTCTTATTCGGATACGACCGGAAAACGATCTTGATCTTCGACATCCCGTCGATCGGCGTCACGTTTTGCAGCTTCGCCTGTTTAGCCGCATCGGAGTCATTACCCTGCATCTGAATGATCGAGCCGTTGGAAGCGGGCGATTCACAGATTTTCACACCCGTGAACTCGATACCGCCAACGGTCCAACTAACCCAAGTACTGGGCGTAGCGACAACCTGCGAACCGTAACCATTGGTCGGGAGATCCGCATTATCCGCCTTAATATCCGTGATCGAGAACGCAACGACCTCACCGGTTCCTCCGCCGCCGGCACCGAGCAATGTAACAGGCACATCCTTGCTGTTACCGTTAGCCAACGTGATGGTCAGCGTCTGATTAACGGGCTGCGTACCGGTATTCGGATCGGCTTTGACCGTCACGGTCAGGCCATCGACCGTAGCGCTCAGGGGGGGGGTCAGTCCGCTTACGCTAAGTTGGTTGTCACCCTGGTTGATAACAGAAACCGTGAGCGTCTTCTCGCCTCCCGCTGCCTCGAAGGAGAGGCTGGCCGGAGTTACCCCCGTAATCATCGGGGTCGAGCTGTCGCTGAAAGCGGCCACGTCGTCCAGATTGCGCGGAACGAGCTGGGAATTATTCTTATATACGGCAGCCAGACCGGAGATATTACCCGTAGCGGCCTTGTAAGGAACATCGAGGAACACGCTCGGGTTCTTTTCATCGCTCTGCTTGCAGAATACGGTGAAATTGGCTCCATCGGCAGTGAAAGTATGCGAAGAGAGTGCGCTGGCGCTCGCCCAAACACCTGCCTGGGCAACCGACGCATTGGCGATCGTCACGGCCATACCCTGATATTTCGCCAGATCCGCAGCAACGATCGTCGCCGTGGGAATCGAAGTCACCGTACCGGTCTTCTCGACCTTGCACCAAGTCGCTTCCTTAGCGCCCGTCACTTCGTACATACCACTGTAATTTACCACCTTGGCAAGTCCTTTATAAAGGGTTACGCGCACCTTGTCACCCTTGTTCAGACCGAGCGTCGAAGGTTCTACCTGACTGCCGTAGAGCGTGATGCCGTTACCGGCCTCCGTCGCATTCTCGGTAGCGAGGATCAGGTTGTTGAAGGTATAATTGGCACCGGCCACGTCGTTCATCACCACAGCGTCCAGATAGCGATCTGCATTGGCATCCACCGGAGCTTCCGTATCAGTCATCTGTGCGATCAGCTCGGGAATGGTAATGGCCGTAGCCTCACCCGGATCGGGCGGAACCACACCGCCTTCGAGATCGACCTCCTGACCGCCGTTGCCATTGGTAAACGAAAGATCGTCGATCGAGAATGCGGAATTAGCAGCCTCACCGCCCGTCGTGGTAGTAAAGCGGATCGAAAGCTCCTTCAGCGCCGTTTTCAGCGTAAAATCTGACTTGAACAGAATCCAATAAGGATCGGTTTCGTCGCTGCCGCCGATCTTCTCATATTTCAACTCTTTCCAGGTCGTACCGTTTCCGACCCAAACGTGGAAATACTCGGGTTTGAAAGTATTATCGTAAGTACCATCATTATTTTTCGAATAATTCGCACCGAAAGTAATCCGATAATTGGTTTCGCCCGAAGGCAGCGTAATGTTATCTATGTCGAAATTAGCGGGAGCCGTACCGAAGAAGATCTTGTTCTGGCCCGAAGCTCCGTCATAGCCGCCGCTGTTTTTCTGCGACGAGCGTACCGACATATTCTTGTAAGCATAAGTTACGGACTCGATACCCGTGCCCGTAGCATTCTGCCAAGCATCCGACTGGTCGAGGAACGGCCAGCGATTGTTCGCGTCCTTCGCGGCAAGCGTTTTATCGAAATTGTTGCCGTAAATAACGGTCGCAGGCTTCACTTCGCCCTGAAGTACATTGACATCCTTCTGAATCAATGCGCCGTAGGAGTTGTAAACCTCGAAAGTCACTTTGGCAGACTGACCGATGTTCGAAGCGGGCACCGTAACGGTCACGGCAGCATCGCCCTCGCCTTCGGTAGCCGAAAGGCGCACCCAAGTCTGTTCGTCCTCGACGATAGCACGCCAGGGACGGTTCGTTTCAACGATAAAAGTACCGTTGTACTCATCTGCGGGCTGTCCCTCCGCATCGAACGTCAGGTTCTCCGGCGTGACGTTCAGATAGGGAGCGCCCATGTCGTCATTGTCGTCGGTACATCCCGCGAACACCGCCACGGCGAACACGGTCAATGCACTGAAGAGCAATTTCCAAATGCTACTCTTTTTCATAAACAATTAAATTTTAGAGTGATATAAAAATAGGTTAAAAATAACTTCATCGTCTTGCATATTTACTCAGGCCACTTATTCTTAAACTTTTTGTAAAAATACTATTTTTTCCTGTTTCGACAATAATTCGAACACTATTTTCGTATTACAATCCCGTTAAATCAAATATAACGACACACCGGATTTTTATTTCGTATCAAAAACCCCACCAAACCGTATTCTTTCCCGGCAAAATAAACACAAAAGGCGTGCAGTTTTGACCGCACGCCTTTTTTCCGAGAAATACGTCCGGTCAGCGAATCCGGTCGAGCGACCGCACCAGCTTTTCGTCCCGGAAGATCGCCCGCAAAGCCAGCAAGTCGAAAACCAGGCAGACCAACGGGAAAACGAGCGAAATTTTAAGGGTATGGGAGTAAAATTCACTGTCCGCGAAGTAACGGTTGCAAAGGTAGAAATAGATTCCCATCATCGCCCCGGCACCGATGAGGAGCACCAACTCGACGGCACATAACCGGATCTGCACCAGACGGCGCTTGAAAAGGAAAATCGTCACCAACGGCACCAGACAGGCGGCAACCAGAACAACCCCCAGATACACCGTCGGCAGCAACGTGATGCCGGCGGCATCCTTCAGGCCGAAAGCGGTCAGCGTACAAGTGTCCGCCCCAACGGTGAAATCGACCAGCGGCAGCCACAAGGCCAATCCCGTCAGTACGACGACCAGCAACAGATACAGAGTCTGAATACGTTGAATCATATAACTTCTATTTTGTTTATGCGAACCTCTTCGAATCCTGCCGAAAATCGCAGGCTCTGCAAGGTTTATTGATTATCCAATGTTTTTTCGATCAGGTATTTATTACGGTCTGCGGCATTCCGGTCGATCAACTCGCCCAGGAATCCCGCCAGGAATAACTGCACGCCGAGCACGACAGCCAGCAGTGAAAGATAGAAAAGCGGCTGGTCCGTTACGGCCCGCACAGGCAGATCGTGGCACTGTTTATACAACTTGGCACCGATCACCCACGCCGTCGTACAGCCGCCGAAAAGGAACATCAACGTTCCCAGGCTGCCGAAAAAGTACATCGGCGAACGGCCGAAACGCGAGAGAAACGAAACCGTAATGAGGTCCAGATACCCTTTCACCATCCGCTCCATACCGAATTTCGAATGACCGTACTTGCGGGCGCGATGCTCGACGACCTTCTCGCCGATCCGCTTGAATCCGGCCTGTTTGGCCAGAATCGGGATATAACGGTGCATCTCGCCATAGACTTCGATCGCCTTGACCACCCGGCGGCGGTAGGCCTTCAGTCCGCAATTGAAATCATGCAGCCGGATTCCCGAAACGGTGCGGGCCGTCCAGTTGAAAAACTTGCTCGGCCACCGCTTTCCGGCCGGGTCGTGGCGCTTCTTTTTCCAGCCCGACACCAGGTCGTACCCTTCGTCGAGGACCATACGCCGCAGAGCCGGAATCTCATCCGGCGAGTCCTGCAAGTCGGCGTCCATCGTGAAAACCACCTCGCCGCGCGCTTCAGCGAAACCGCAATACAAGGCGGCGGATTTGCCGTAGTTGCGAGCGAACTTGATCCCCCGCCGCAAACCGCTCGTGCAGATTTTCGATCACGCGCCACGAACCATCGCCGGAACCGTCGTCCACCAGGATTACCTCGTAAGACAAACCCTCGCCGCGAGCCACGCGATCGATCCATTCGACCAGCTCCGGCAAGGACTCCTCCTCGTTATAGAGAGGAACGACGACCGATATGTCGAGCGTAGCATCCATCGTTCTCTTACTCTTCGGATTGAGGACCGAAAGGCCGGGGTGCACGCGCCAGGATGCCGGCCAAAATAAGCCCCAGGACGAGGCCGACGATCAGGTTGCCCCAGATCGAAGCTCCTACGGTAGCCTGAATGGAAGGCTCCGGCGCCTCCTGTATGGTTTTCAGCATTTCGGCGAATACGCCCTCCATCGACGCAGGGAACTTTCCCTCCTCAGCGAACCGGATCAATGCGGAAGTGTATCGGTCGATATACTCCGAATATCCGATGAAAACACTGCGGTAAAGGTATTCTACCACCCCCTTGATCATGGCCGACGCCAGGATCAGAGCCAGAATAAAACCCAAGCCGTGGCCGAAAGGAAATCCCTGTTCCTGACCGTACTGCTCGCGGCGACGCTTGGCGAAACGGTATAGCAACACGATATATACGACTGCGGCCAAGACCCATACCAGCCCCATCGTTGAAAACCACCCCGACAACATCAGGGACTGCTCGATAACGAAAGCTACGGACATGACCAGTCCGATGATCGCTCCGTACTTGCAGACCTCGTTCCAGAATTTGAATTTTGTCATTCTTCTTCTATTTTTAGCATATGTTTATTCCCGCAATACACCTTTACCTTCCCGCAAAATCTCCGGCTCACCGCCCGTCAGATCTACGACGGTCGTCGGCACCGCATCGCCCGCACCTCCATCGATCACCAGCTCTACGTCCCGGCCGTACCGCTCATGGATCAACTCCGGATCGGTCATATATTCGGTCTCCTCGTCATCCAGCACGGAAGAGGTCAGCAGCGGAGCTCCCAACCGCTCGACGATGGCCCGAGGAATCAAATTGTCCGGAATGCGGATCCCAATGGTACGGCGCCGTTCGAGCGCCTTGTGCGGCATACGCGACGATGCATCCAGCAGGAAGGTGAAAGGCCCCGGCAGATTTTGTTTCAGCAACCGGAACTGAGCGTTATCCACCCGGCAATAATCGGCAATCTGCCCGAGCGAATCGAACACGACGGAAAACGTCGTGAGATCCTTCCCCTTGATCCGGCGCAGCCGCTCGACGGCCTTCGCCGAACGGATCGAGCAGCCGAAGGCATAGACGCTGTCGGTCGGATAGATCACCACGCCGTCCCTTTCGAGCAGGTTCACCACCCGGTCGATCTCCTTCTCGGAAGGATTCTCGGTATAGATTTTAACCAACATAGGGAGGGCAAATATAGACAAATTATTTAATATTCCGACGATTCAACTCCGCACTATAAGCCCGGGCATTAGCCAGATGTTCGCCGTACGTGCGGGCGAAACTGTGATAACCGTCGAAAGTCGGGCGGGCACAGAAGAAGAGATAGTCGTGGTTCTCGAAGTTCAGCACCCCATCGATCGCAGCGACCGAAGGCATCGCGATCGGCGACGGCGGCAGCCCCTTGTTCAGGTAGGTGTTATACGGCGAAGGGGTTCTCAAGTGCTTGTGCAGAATCCGGCGAAGCGAAAAATCCTGCAGCGCATATTTGACCGTCGGATCTGCCTGCAGGGGCATCCCTTTCCGCAGGCGGTTGATATAGACTCCCGCCACACGGGGCATTTCGTCGGCCTTGTTGGTCTCTTCGGTGACGATCGAAGCCAGCGTCATCACCTCGTCCCGGCTCAAACCGCTGCGTCGGCGGGCGGCATCCCGCTCCGGAGTCCAGAAACGGTCGTACTCCTTGCGCATGCGGCGCACGAAATCCTCGGGCGAAACCGTCCAATAAAATTCATAAGTATTGGGGATAAAGATCGAAAAGAGCTGCAGGCTGTCGGTCCCGACCTCCCGGGCGAGCTGCGGGTCGGTCAGCGCCCGCATCAGCTCCGCAGAATCGGCATCGAGCTGGCGGGCCAGCCGCGAAGCGAGAAAAGCGCGGGTACGGGCATAGTTGAGCGTAACGCGCACGGGCGTCTGCATCCCCAGTTTGAGCATCCGGGCGATTTCGACGACGTTCATTCCCGGTTCCAGTACGTAGTGCCCCGGTTTGAAGGAGCGCTCCAGCTCCAGACGGCCGGCATACCGGTCAAAAGCCCAGTGATGGTCCGTACGGGGACGCAGAGAGTCGAGCAGCCCCGGGTAGTCCGTGCGGGCGCTTATATAAAGGTCGCTCCGCTCCCGGACGGCATCTCCGAAAAACTGAAAGATGAAAACCAAAGCCACCGTTGCCCCGACTGCAACCGCAGCAATAAACACGACAAGCAATCTTTTTTTCGCCGTCATTCTCTTCATTCATTAACTCTCCCCGCACCGCCCTCCGAGACACATCCAGGCAGCCTTTTCGGCATCCGGCTCTCGAAAAACAGCGACAAAATCGCAGATAGTTCCTTTTTTCTTTGCAAAGATACAAAAAATTCGTACTTTTGTGCTGGGGTAAGTCTTATACGACCAGCTCCCACAGACTCCCCCAGGTGAGGAATCAAGCAAGGGTATGTGGTCGTAGCGGTGCGATATAAGTAGCTTACCCTTTTTTTGTGTACCCGCCCATTTCCGGCCGACTTCAAAAACCGTCGATACCAATTCAGGGAACAATCATAAGCAATACCGGGAAATACATATTTCCCGGTATTGCTGTATTCCTTTCGTTTCAGCATCGAATCGAGCAACGAAACCTCTGCGGGACAAATATTATAATACGAATAATATTCAGCGCTGCAAATATCCGACTTACTAAAAATCAATTGATTTTCGGCAAAAAACGATCAGTTGTTAGCCAGCGCGATCGCAGCGATCGCCTCCACCACGACCGGACAGCGCAAGGCGATGCAGGCGTCGTGCCGCCCTTTGACGACGAACTCTTCCATCCGTCCCGTCGCAAAATTGAACGTATATTGTTTCTTCGCGATGCTGGAAGTAGGTTTGACAGCGACGCGGAACACCACGGGATTGCCGTTCGAGATACCGCCGTTGATTCCGCCCGCCCCGTTGGTAGCGGTTTTTCCCTCTCCGTTCACAAAACAGTCGTTATGCTCCGAACCTTTCATACGGGCTGCGGCGAATCCGTCGCCGAACTCGATGCCCCGCACCGCCGGAATCGAAAATGCCAGGTGAGCCAATTGCGATTCGAGCGAATCGAAGAACGGCTCGCCCAATCCGACGGGCACCTTGTCGCAGGTACACTCGATGACCCCGCCTACGGAATCCAACTCCCGGAGCGTGCGGTCGATCAGCTCGTCCCAGAGCGTCGGGGCACCCTCGGCGCCCAACTCCCTCCCCGGCTCGCAATTCAGCCGCTCGCGGGGAATACCGCCCAGCTCGGTGATCCGGGCCCGGATTTCGATCGGGCCGATCATCTTCTTGGCCACGACTCCGGCCGCCACCAGCGTCAGCGTCAGCCGCCCCGAAAAATGGCCGCCGCCCCGCAGATCGTTGAAGGCACGGTATTTCCGTTCCGCCACGAAATCGGCATGGCCCGGACGGGGCGTCGCGCGAAAGTCCGAATAGTCGCCCGAACGGGTATTGCTGTTGCGGAATACGATCGTGAGCGGAGCACCCGTAGTGTGCCCGTCGCAGACGCCGCTTACGATCTCCGGCAAATCGCTCTCCTTGCGGGGCGTGCTTCCCTTCGCACCGCTGCGGCGACGGTCGAGATCCGCGAGGAAATCCTCGCGCGAAAGCGGCATGCCCGCAGGCACGCCGTCGAGCACCACGCCGATCAGCGGACCGTGCGACTCCCCGAAAATCGAGAGTCTGAATTTTGTTCCGTATGAATTCATAGCCAATTAAATTTCTTCGAGTTTACTTCAGTCGTCCGGCCCGTTCATCGTTTCCGCGCTTCGCCGCACGGAAAGCGTTCTTTCCGCCGGAACGGAAATACCATCTGCCCGCCCCGCTACTCCTGCCGGGCGAGCAGATCGAGGAACGAAGGAAACGACTTGTCGATGCACTTCACGTCGTCCAGCCGCACCGGCTCCGGCGTGAACAACCCGGCGACGATCAGGCTCATGGCAATCCGGTGGTCGTTGTGCGAACGGACATCTCCTCCATGCAACGGCCCGCCCGTAACGAACATCTCGTCGCCCCGGATGTCGATCCGCGCCCCCAGCGTCCGGAACTCGGCATAGATCGTTTCGGCCCGATTGCTCTCCTTCTGCGTCAGACGTCCGACACCCGCGATACGGCTCGTACCGTCGCAATGGGCAGCCAGCACCGCAAGGATCGGGAACAGATCGGGGCAATGCGTGGCATCGACCTCGAAAGCCTTCAGCCGCCGGCCGGTCGCAGTAACGGAGATGTTCTGCAAATCTCCCGGCATATCGCCCCTTGCGGATGCGTCCGCAGGCGCGACGCTCACATCGGCACCGCACGAACGCAAGATGTCGAGTATCTTTTCATCGGCCTGCAGCGAATCGAGCCGCATATTGCGCAGCGTAATTCCCTCGGTCCGCCCCAGCGACGAAGCGACGGCTCCGGCCACCGCGAAATAGGCGGCAGAACTCCAATCCGCCTCCAGGAAGACGTCCGAAGGACGGTACTCCTGCCTGCCCGGTACCGAAAATACGATTTTCGAAGGCGTCCCGCCACACACCCCGTCGTAAAACGCCTCCCTGTTGAGTCGGACACCGAACCGAGTCAGCGTCCGCAAAGTAAGCTCCAGGTAGGGAATGCTCGACGGCTCGGTTACCGTCAGCACGGTCGCATCCTGCAACAACGGCAAAGTCATCAGGAAACCCGATACGGTCTGCGAACTCTCCCGCCCCGAAAAGGAGATCTCACGACGGGTAATACCGCCCTCGATCCGAAACGGAAGATACCCCTCCTCACGGGCAGAACAATGCACGCCGGCTTCGCGCAGTGCGGCGACCGCCTCGTGCAGATTGCGCTTCAGAATACTGCCATGCCCGGAAATTTCCACCGGGGCACCGCCGTTCAAAGCGGAAATATGGGATGCCAGCGGAGTCAACAGCCGCGTGAGCAGCCCCGATTCGCCGGTTTCGATCTTCGTGCAACGTCCCAAGCGCTCCGCTCCGACACCCTCGATATGCAGCGTCGTACCGTCCGACGCAATCCGGCAGCCCATACCCCGGATGACCTCGACGGCTCCGACTATATCGTTGCAAGGGGCGTAATTGGCGAGCCGGCTCTCTCCCGCAGCCAGCGCAGCAGCCAGCACAGCCCGCTGGGCCACGCTCTTGGAACAAGGAACGGCAACCGTCGTCCGACGGAACTCGCGAAATCCCTCGAAAGGATAATTTTCGGCCGAAAGCAGCCGCTCCATCTCCTCGCGGGTATATTGCCCCGACGCCGTGGCGTTGGATGCTCCAGCTGAAACATAAGTATATGGCGCACCGAGCTTCAGGCAGAGCAGACGGGTGAATTTCCCGGCTTCGCCCATCGAAAAAGCGACCAACTGCGGACGCTCCGCAGCGGCGGCACCCTCGAAAAGCGCTCCGTCGGCTTGCAGGTCATACAAACGCATCGTACGGGCAGCATCCGAAATATTCCAGGCCGTCGTGACGATTTTCACCAGATCGGCCCCCTTCGTGCGACACAGCCGGGCGATCCCCTTCAGCTCGTCGAGGGAGGGAGTTCCCTCGAAATCGTGGAACGAAACGATCAGCCAGCACCCGTACTCGCGGGCAAGCGTACGAACGTATTCCAGATGCTCGTCGGGCGCTTCGATCTCTATATCGACATAACGCGCCCCTCTGCGGATCGCCGCCGCGAGCTGCTCGCGGGCGAACGCCTCGGAAGAGTTCGCAATCCGGCAGGTGGCAATCAGGTTCGGCCGAATCTCCACGAGCCGCTCGACCTCTTCGACCGAAAGACGGCAAAGGTCCGCTCGGAGTTCGGCCATTTCACACGATTCGAGGATCGCCCGGCAATCCCTGAAACTCTTTTCCTGTACGCTAACGCAGATCACGGGCGACCTCCTCCAACTGTTTTAACGGAATCGCACGATCCACCACCTCCCCCACCGCACGGGGCAGGATGAAATGAATGGCATCGCCCTCCACCTTCTTATCTTTTTCCAACGCTTCCAGCAAAACACCGATAGCTACGGGCGACTGGGTAGGAAGCCCGACCTTCTTCAAATCCTCCGCCAGACCGACCGCCAGTCCCGCCGGGGCGAGTCCCAGCCGTTCGGACACCCCGGCAGCCAGCACCAGACCGATCGCCACGGCTTCGCCGTGCATGATCGGACAATTTTTCTCGATGGCGTGAGCGAAGGTATGCCCCAGATTCAGCAAACGCCGCTCCCCCTTCTCGAAAGCATCCCGCTCCACTACGGCACACTTGTATAACGCCGTTTTGCGAATGATTTCGGTAAGCTCCTCCTGCCCGTACACATATTCGCCCCCGCAACAGGTTCCCGCTTTCCGCAAGTGGGCCTCCATCCGGGCGAAATAATCCACGGCCTTGCGATAGTATTCCGCATCGAACAGGATGAATGTCTTCAGGACTTCGGCGATTCCGGCCCGGAACTCCCGGGGCGAAAGCGTCCGCAGCGCATCGGTACAGATATAGATCCATTCAGGCTGGGTGATCGTACCGACCATATTCTTATAGGCATGGAAATTCACGCCGTTCTTACCCCCGATCGAAGCGTCCACCTGCGCCAGCAGCGTCGTAGGTACGAAACCGAACCGAATACCCCGTTTGTAAACCGACGCCGCGAAACCGCAGAGGTCGGTCGTGATGCCGCCGCCCACGCCCACGAGAAACGAGCTCCGGTCGGCTCCCCGATCCAGCAACTGTTCGATAATATATTCTACCGTAGCGAGGGTTTTAACCTTCTCGGAGGTCTGGATCGGAATGAGTTCATACCGTTCGAAAAGGCCGAAAAAGGGCTTCAGGTTGCTGTCGATAACGACGAAAACCCGTCGGCCCTGCGGAATCAGGGCATCCAAACCGCTGAAATCGGATGATATATAAAGATTACTCACGTTTATTCGAATTGTTTGTCCCGACAAATTTAGGAATTTTATGCCCGAAATAAAAAAAGCGAAAAAAATTTTGTCATTTTCCGAAAAATGCGATACATTTGTTCCGTTAAATATCCCGAAAGGATATTCGACGACAAAAACGATATGCAACACGTTCAGTTTACATACTCCTATTATTATTACCTTTATTCGGGCCGAGTAAAGGCGGGAGTTTGCGTGTTGTAAAGTTCGATCGACAGAATTACGAATTTAGATCATAGCTCCTGCCTTGAGGCGGGAGCTTTTTTGTTTTCAGTATGAAAAAACAGCAACCTGCGGAGCTTGGCGGCTCCGAAGAAACGAAACCGGCAAAACCGACCGTCACCCCGGCCCGCCGGGTGGAAAACGTCGAGGAGTACTACTTCTCCGTGAAACTGAAAGAGGTGGCCCGGATGAACGAATCCGGCACACGTGTCATCAACCTGGGGATCGGCAGCCCGGACCTGCCCCCGTCGGCCGAAACCGTGCAGGCGCTCTGCCAGGCGGCAGCGCGGCCCGACACGCACGGGTACCAACCTTACGTAGGTATTCCGGAACTGCGTGCGGAGTTCGCCCGGTGGTATAAGAGATGGTACGGCGTGGACCTGGACCCTGCCAACGAAATCCTGCCCCTGATCGGCAGCAAGGAGGGTGTGATGCACATTTCGCTGGCCTTCCTGAACGAAGGCGACGGGGTACTCATACCCAATCCGGGCTATCCGACCTACGCCTCGGTGTCGAAGCTCACCGGCGCCCGCATCCTGCCCTACGCCCTGAAAGAAGAGAACGACTGGCAGCCCGATTTCGAAGCGCTGGAGAAAATGGACCTGTCCGGTGTGAAACTGATGTGGTGCAACTACCCCAACATGCCTACGGGAGCCAACGGTTCGCGAGAGCTGTTCGAAAAACTCGTCGCCTTCGGCCGCAGGCACAACATCGTGATCTGCCACGATAACCCGTACAGCTTCATCCTGAACGACCACCCCCTCAGCATCCTCAGTGTGCCGGGCGCCAAAGAGTGTTGCATCGAGTTCAACTCCATGAGCAAGAGCCACAATATGCCGGGATGGCGTATCGGAATGCTGGCTTCGAATGCCGAATTCGTACAATGGATACTGAAAGTAAAAAGCAATATCGACAGCGGTATGTTCCGTGCCATGCAACTGGCAGCCGCCACAGCTCTGGAAGCCGAAGCGGACTGGTACGAAGGTAACAACCACAACTATCGCGGCCGTCGCCATCTGGCCGGCGAAATCATGAAAACACTGGGGTGTACCTACGACGAAAACCAGGTGGGTATGTTCCTTTGGGGAAAGATTCCCGCTTCGTGCAAGGATGTAGAAGAACTGACCGAAAAAGTATTGCACCAGGCAAGGGTATTTATCACGCCGGGATTCATCTTTGGCAGCAACGGAGCAAGGTTTATCCGTATTTCCCTTTGTTGCAAGGATGCCAAACTGGCGGAAGCATTGGAAAGAATCAAGAAGCTTTCTTAAAAAGAAAAGACCGATAAAAGTAAATCAGCGGCAGACCAGGAAACGCCTGCCCGAAAGAGTAAGAACAAGAATAAAATAAAAACAATAAGAATATGGAACTCGAATCAATTTTATTACCGGGCATCGAAGCCAAAAGACCGATTGTTATCGCCGGCCCGTGTAGCGCAGAGACTGAAGAACAAGTAATGGAAACCGCCAAACAACTGGCAGCCAAAGGACAAAAGATATACCGTGCCGGTATCTGGAAACCGCGTACCAAACCGGGAGGTTTCGAAGGAATCGGTGTGGAAGGACTTGCCTGGCTGAAGGAAGTGAAGA
>OLWY01000707.1_pt1 | contig 15340 bp, 14 predicted proteins | sample 1644171 | NCBI WGS metagenome assembly OLWY01 (sample SAMEA103958150, study PRJEB25191) | human gut metagenome | biome: human-associated habitat [ENVO:00009003]; feature: intestine environment [ENVO:2100002]; material: feces | place: Germany | collected 2013/2015 | reverse complement strand
CAAAAGAGAAAACCACATCGGGCAAAGGGAGCATCCGTTTATCTTTTCCTACTTATACCGGAAAAAGAGCCGCTGGTTCTCCTTCCGATCCCGACTATGCAACTTATGGAAATAGCCGTATCACCTATCACGTCGATGGTAGGAACTGGGAAAAGTACAACAGGATCTACTTTTCCATCTATCCTGATTGCGACGGCGCACGCGTAGTCAATATGAACCTGACTTTTACAAACGACAGTTCCACACCCAAACAAGGTTATAATCTCCCCAGCGGTTCCCATCTCATCAATCTGGTAAATAAGCAATGGAACCATTGCTTTCTGGAAATAGACGAATATCAGCGGGATAAGGTAATATCCATCAGCTTCGACACCGCACTGAAAGGGAAAGACCGGACAACAGGAGACTCTGCCATTTATTATGTGGACGATATCCGGTTGCAGCAAATCAAAAATCCGGAAAAAGTGAGCGGATGGGAACCGGCGGAGCATACCATCATATATTCTACAACAGGCTATGCCATAAATAGCCCGAAAACAGCCCTCGCTCATGCCAATTCATGCAAACAGTGGAAACAATTCCAACTGATAAACTCCGTCAGCAAAGAAGTGGCATACGAAGGTGCGCTGAAACAGGAACAAACCACCATCGGACAGTTCGGAGTCATGGACTTCACCGACTTCAACCAACCGGGAGACTACCAACTGAAAGTAGGTAAAAACATCACTCCTGCCTTTCGGATCGGTGAAAAGTTGTGGGATAATTCTCTCTGGAAAGTACTGAATTTCCTGTTTTGCCAGCGTTGCGGACATCCCGTCCCCGGCAAACATGCCGCTTGTCATACGGATCTATTCTCCCGGCATGACGGAAAAAGCATCGCCTATTCAGGCGGATGGCATGATGCAGGCGATTTGTCACAGCAGACGTTACAGACCGGAGATGTGACTTTCTCCCTACTGGAAGCATACAACCGGCTCAAAACCAGAAATACTCCGTTGGCAGCCCGTCTGCTGGAAGAAGCGGAATGGGGGATCGAGTTCATACTGAAAAACCGTTATGGAGACGGCTATCGTGCCAGCAGTATGGGACTGCTTATCTGGCAAGACGGCATCCTGAATACATTGGATGACATTCATTCCGTACGCGTTCAAAACATGGCATTCGATAATTTCCTGTACGCAGGATACGAAGCATATGCGGCAATGACCATAGATCGGGACCCTATGCTACAAGAGCATCTGCGAAAGGTAGCGGAGGAAGACTTTGCTTTTGCCACAGAAAAATTCGAAAGAGAGGGTTTCGACTTATTCAAACAGATGTACGAACATAGCTACAACACCTCCGAGAGCCAATATATGGCAACCATATCCTGGTCTGCCAGTATGCTCTACAAGCTCACGGGCAAGGCATATTATGCCGAAAAGGCTGCCGAGACCATTCGATATGTACTTGCCTGCCAGCGTACGAAGCCTTTACAGGATCCGGAAAAAACCTGCGGATTCTTCTATCGGGATCAGTCTGGAAAATCCATCGTACACTATATCCATCAATCACGCGAACAAGTCTACATGCAGGCAATGACGTTGCTTTGTGAAACACAGAAACAGCACCCTGATTATCAGAAGTGGGTGAACTCCATACAACTATACGGAAACTATCTGAAAGGTCTGATGAAATACACCCGACCTTATGGAATGATTCCGAGTGGAGTATATCATGCGGAAGAGTACAGTGATTCAGCAAGTTTCTACGCGCTTCATCTCTTTCCGCCCGCCAATGCACGGCAGCTATACACGGAACAGGTGAAACGGGGAGTCAAACTCGACAAGGAACATTACCTGAAACGTTTCCCTGTATGGTTCAGTATCTTCAATGGAAACACAGCCATACATCTCTCCACCGGAAAATCCGCTGCCATTTGCGGCAACTTCCTTAAAGACGAAGAGTTGCTGAACATCGGTCGGGAACAGCTCTACTGGACAGTCGGAAAGAACCCATTCGGACAATCCCTGATATACGGCGAAGGGTACAATTATCCGCAGATGAACAGTTTTTCTTCCGGTGAGATGACAGGCGAAATGCCCGTAGGCATCCGCACCCTGGGCAATGATGACATCCCCTACTGGCCACAGACCAACAATGCCTGTTATAAAGAGGTCTGGGTGACATCGGCAGGAAAGTGGCTATCACTGATTGCCGAATACTAACAAAAGAAATTATTAATTACATAAAATCAAAAAAGCTATGAAAACTATTAAGTTTTATCTTGTCCTCCTATTTACAGCATGCACCCTTCTGGTAAACGCTCAAACTCCCGAAGGCTATCCTGCCAATTATGCCCGGGGCCCCCGCTTCAAGGCATTAGTCTACTATACGCAGCATGCAGAAGAAGCACATTATCAGTTCTCCCTGCAAGCCGTAGAGTTCTTCAAGAAACTGAACTACGGTGACGGTTTCGTTCTCGATCTCACAATGGATTTGTCTTCAATACAAAAGCCGAACGGGATGCTTTTGAGAAGTATATGGAAAACGGTGGTGGCTGGGTAGGCTTCCATGTAGCCGCCTACAATGACAAGAACACCCAATGGCCCTGGTTCGTCAACTTCCTGGGCGGTGGAGTCTTCTATTGCAACAACTGGCCTCCCCAACCAGTCCTGGTTGAAGTGGACAACGAGAACCATCCAGTCACCAAGAACCTACCCGCCTCTTTTGTGGCACCTTCCAGCGAATGGTATCAGTGGAATCCCAGTCCGAGAGCCAATAAAGATGTGGAAGTTCTGTTGTCCCTCTCTCCCAAGAACTATCCCCTGGGCATCAAAGATGTAGTGAACTTCGGTGATTTCCCCATCGTATGGACCAATACCAAATACAGAATGATATATCTGAATATGGGGCATGGCGATGAAGAATTCATTGACGCCACACAAAATCTTTTGTTTGTCAATGCCTTCCGCTGGGTAGTAAGTACGGACAAGCAAGGAGATCCTTTCAAAAAATAACATAAAAAAAGATTAACAGTTTCAAGAGGTCAGATATTCTCTCAAGAAGAAGGTAAGTAAGATTATATATCTTTTGTGAGCATACAGCACCCGCATGAACAGCATCATTAAAAATACCTAATTAATATTGGGAAAAAGGAGGAGCAATAGTTCCTCCTTTTTGTTTTTTCCTTCCCTCCTATCCGGAAAAGAGGAATATTCTGATTTATCCGGTTTTAACAAATGGATACCAGCAGGAAACAAATAAAACAGATTGCCTTATTTTTTGTCGTACATAATATATATTTCTATAAATTGATAATAAAACTATGGCGACTGTAAAAGTAAAATTCAGAAAATCATCGGTGGAGGGAAAAGCCGGTACAATCTATTACCAGCTATGCCACAAGCAAAGCAACAGGCAGATAACCACCCGAATGCGCGTACTTCCCCATTGGTGGGATGCAGAAAAAGAAACATTCATAGCTGAAGCGGACAGCAATGGGTTGTCGGCCCGCTACCAACAGCAAATAGAGAAAGACTTGCTGTGCATCCGTCGGATTCTATGCGAATGGGACGGAGAAGGAAGAGACTACACTTTAGCGGATGTCATTGACCGCTTTCGTACTTTGAATGAAAACGGAGACACAGTGCTGTCTTGTTTGGCAACCCTGATCGATGAGCTTAAAAACGATGGCCGGTGGGGAAATGCCCGCAATCTCCAACGGGCATTGAACAGCTTCTCCGACTTCCTGGGAGGCTTAGACAGACCACTCAAGCAGGTAGACGAAAGACTTGTCATGGAGTATGAACAATGGCTTCGGACACGAAAAGTGAGCAAAAACAGCAGTTCTTTTTATATGCGGACTTTGCGCTCTGCATATAATAAGGTGATAAGCCGGAATCAAATGGAACAAACATTTCCTTTTCGAAATGTTTATACCGGTGTAGAGCGTACCCGCAAACGTGCCGTACCCGAAGATATCATGGTTCGTTTACAAAAACTGGACCTGACACATTCTGCTCCGCTTGCCTTTTCTCGCGACATGTTTATTTTCAGTTATTGCACCCGTGGAATGGCTTTTGTAGACATTGCCTATCTGAAAAAGGAGGATGTAAGCGGAGGAATACTTAGTTATGTCCGCCATAAGACGGGACAGCGCCTCACAGTTCGCATAGAGCCTCTTATTGAAGAGATTATCGAGCGCTACGAGCCATTTGTCCACAACAGTCCCTACCTTTTTCCAATTATTACATCTAATGATCCGGAAGAGGCTTTCCGACAATATCAGACGGCGCTGGGTTATCATAACCGGAAATTGAAGAAACTGGGGAAGTTGACAGGAGAAAATCTACATCTCTCCTCCTATACCGCAAGGCATAGCTGGGCGACGGTTGCACGCAAACACAACGTCCCGTTGTCCGTCATAAGTGCAGGTATGGGACACACTTCCGAGAAGACTACACTCATATACTTGGATTCTGTAGAAAATTCACTGATAGACAAGGCCAATGAAGAAATTTTAGAGGCATTATGTCGTAACGTTTCTAAGTAAGAAACCTTAAAATTACGGCGCAAAGATATAACAAATAAAAGAATAAAACAACATAATGCTATAAATATTTGTTTATATTTTACTCTCAAAACAAGTATAAAATATTGATTTTTAACACAATAAGTAACTACTTATACAAAAAAGAAATGAATAGATATTTAAAACAAATGCTAATATAGAACTCGATAGATATATTCTAAAAAAATTATCCATACATCGTACCGAATCTACAAAACCTAAAAAAATAGGATAAAAAGATATTTTTTATCCTACAGGAATTCAACGCATTAAAACGTCGTGCCGTTTCTTACTTAGAAACGGTACAATTACAGGGTTACGGATACCTTCTCCTGGGTCAGGAGAAGTTCCGAGTTCCAAAAATCGACAGACAAAACGAAGAATTGGATTAACCTTGCTTGCTGCGCATCAGAGTTGCTTTAAAGATCAGAAATACTCCGATACGCAGGAATGGAAGGAATATCTTTTAGGTGAGATACGACAAATATGGAAGAGGTATCTTCAATTATGCATTGGTATGCATTCAAAGTCTTTTACAATAAGGTATTTGAGATAGAAGACTCGCTGAATAGAGACAAAATCGAGACCTATATTCCTTGTGAAAGAATTCTTGTGGAACGTGGCGGAGTGAAAAAGTACGTGCGAAAACCGATCATTTCCTCCCTGCTGTTCTTCTATTCCACAGAGAAACAAGCACTGGCGTTACAGCAGAAACTGACAGACCGAGTCCTCCTATATACCCGTCTTGTCAATTGGCAAAAACTGCCAATAGCTATTCCTGAACGGGAAATGAAAATTTTCATGCTTGTCACTTCCTCCGGCGAGAAAGGGCTGGACTATTTCGGCGACGTCCCCATGGAGTACAGCACCGGTGAACGGGTGCTTGTTACGGATGGTCCATTCAAGGGAGCAGAAGGCTGTATACACCGCATCAAAGGAAATCGTCGCCTGATAGTGGCAATACAAGGTGTGTGTGCGGTGGCAACTGCCTATATTCCCCAATGCTTTCTCAGGAAGATATAAATCAATACATTTAAACAAGCTCTCACCTAATCAAATCCTTCAGAAATGACAACCTGCTATTTTGAAACTTTGGCGGCATTCGCCGTCAGCTGCCTGCTCAGTGCAATGATTATTCCCAAGATATCGCTGATAGCTTTCAGGCGGCGACTTTTCGATCCGTTGGACGACCGAAAGTTGCATACGACGCACATTCCCCGTCTGGGGGGAATCGCTTTTTTTCCGTGTATCATTATGCCCATTTCGCTCGTCATTGCCTGCCATAATCTCTGTACAGACAGCAATTTACTCAGTTGGGAACAATCCACTTGTCTGCTCACCCTATTCAGCTGCCTCTTCATGCTCTATCTGATGGGAATGAGAGACGACCTGATAGGTATGCGCTACCGTGCCAAATTTATCATCCAGACACTTTGTGGCCTTCTATTGGTAGCCTCCGGCTTTTGTTTCGACAATCTCTACGGACTGTTTGGCATCTACGAATTACCCTATTATGTGGGCATACCATTCACAGTCTTTATCATTGTCTATATCATGAATGCAATTAATCTTATAGACGGTATCGATGGCCTGGCTTCCGGATTGAGCATGATAGCATTCTTCGCTTTCGGTTGCATGTTCGTCTGTCTACACTGGTGGTTGTATGCCTTTATCTCCTTTGCAGCTTTGGGGGCACTGATACCATTCTTCTATTATAATATGTTCGGACAGACCCGCCGCGGACGGAAAGTGTTCATGGGAGATACCGGCTCATTGACTATCGGTCTGTTGCTGGCTGTAATGGCCATTCATCTCAGTATGTCCGATCCCGTCAAGGAAGAATTCTTTCCCGGTGCTATCGTGACGGCTTTCTCTTTCCTGCTGGTGCCGATGCTGGACGTGGTTCGGGTAGTGCTTCACCGCCTGCGCAACCATCAACCTCCGTTTCTCCCCGACAAAAATCATATCCACCATAAATTCATCGCCTTGGGTATGTCTCAACATCAGGCACTCTGCTTCATCCTGAGTATCGCCTGGCTTTTTATTATTGCCAATACACTCTTAGCCTCTTACCTGTCCGTCACCGTACTGTTCCTGCTGGACGTAGCGGTATGGACAGCGATGCACTTCTACATCACAGCAAAAATTACAAAAAAACACCCAAAAAATTAATACTTCATATTTCTATTTTATATTAAAATTAAAACATGAAAAATCATCTTTTATACTTGCTATTTTCGTTGGCGTTGCTCTCATCGTGCAACACATCGAAAGAGATAATCTATTTTCAGGACGTGGAGGTAAACAGCCCCGAAGCGGTGGCCCCACCCCAGGACATCACCGTTCAACCCAAGGATCAGATATCCATCGTAGTGTCGAGCAAGGACCCCGAACTGGCGGCTTTGTTCAACCTGACACGCGTGCAGCAGAGGGTAGGTTCCACGGGACTGAACAACAGCAACAACAACGGAGAAATTTCCGGATATACGCTTGATGACAAAGGTGCCATCGACTTTCCCGTATTGGGAAACCTCACTGTGGCGGGCATGACCCGAAGCCAGATTGCCGCATTGGTAAAACAAAGACTGAAGGAGGAGAACTTGGTGAACGACCCGGTGGTCACCGTGGAGTTTATGAACCTCAGCTTCTCCGTCCTGGGTGAAGTGAAGACTCCCGGAAAATACAGTATCTCAAAAGACTATATAACCTTGCTGGAAGCTATCAGCATGGCCGGTGACCTTACCATCTACGGCAAGCGGGATGCCATCTTCGTGATCCGTGAAGAAAAAGGAGAACGGGTGACGCACTGGGTGGATCTCCGCTCCTGCGATCTGTTCAAATCTCCCGTTTATTACCTGAAGCAGAACGACGTGGTATATGTGCAGCCCAACAAGGTACGTGCCGGACAATCCACACTGAATGAAAACAGCGTGAAAAGCGTAGGATTATGGATTAGCATCGGATCATTCCTCACCTCCCTGGGTGTATTGCTGTTTAAATAATTACTTATTATTATGGTTGAAAAGAAAACGCCTGTCGGCAAACCCGCCGATGACTTTATACGGATACAGGATCTGTGGAGCATGTTCGTTCCCAAATGGTACTGGTTCGCCATCTCCCTGTTCATTACCCTGACTATAGCGGTGTTGTACCTGCTGAGCACTCCCCCTATTTACACCCGTACCGCTGCCATTCTCGTCAAGGACAACTCAAAAAGCAGCTCTTCTACCAGCGCTATGAACGACTTTTCCGATTTGGGTATCTTCAAGTCCAATACCAACATCAACAACGAGTTGCTGACATTAAAGTCGCCCACACTGATGACAGAGGTAGTCAATCGGCTAGGATTGAACGAAACCTTTACCATCCGCAAAGGATTAAAGAACGTAGATTTGTACAAAGTATCTCCTGTCACCATTACATTCTGCGACAAAATAGAAGTGCCATTAAGTTTCACCATCAAGTTCTCTTCAAAAGAGGCGTTTGCCATCTCCGAACTTGAAATATCGGGAGAAGACATAGGCGAAACACTCTCCGCCCAAATGGGCGACTCCATACAGACCTCTGCCGGGATCATGATCGTATCCCCTACACAAGAGTTTACCGACGCTTTTATAGGCACATCTATCCGGTACGTCCGGGGAAGCGTGCGCGCTGCCGTCGATACCTATTCAAATGCACTGGTCGCTGAACTGGGTAACGAAGATGCCACTATCATCAACCTCAGCATCAATGACACTTCCATCCGGAAAGCGGAAGACATCCTGAATACCCTGATCGAAGTCTATAATGAGAACTGGATTCGGGACAAAAACCAGATTGCCGTCAGCACTTCGCAGTTCATTAGCGACCGCCTGGGCGTGATAGAGAGCGAATTGGGGCATGTCGACGAAAATATCTCCAGCTACAAAAGCGAGCACTTGCTACCCGACGTACAGGCGGCATCCAGTCTCTACATGGCGCAGTCCGCTGAGAACAACAAAGAACTGTCGACGCTGAACAACCAGCTCTCCACCGCCCAATATATCCGCAGAGAACTGAATACAAAACAGTTGGACCAAACGTTGCCCGCCAATTCAGGTATTGTCAGCGCCAATATAGAAACGCAAATCAGTGAATATAACAATCTGGTGCTGGATCGCAACCGACTGATAGCCAACAGTAGCGAAAAAAATCCGTTGGTAAAGAACATGGCCAGTTCCCTACAGAGTATGCAGCGAACCATTATCCAGTCGGTCGATAATCTGATCGTTTCACTGAATACCCAAATACGTAGTCTCCGCCGTCAGGAAGAGGCTACTACCAACCGGCTGGCATCCAACCCGAACCAGGCAAAGTATTTGCTGTCGGTGGAACGCCAGCAGAAAGTAAAGGAAGAACTTTATCTCTATCTGCTACAAAAGCGTGAAGAAAACGAACTCTCACAAGCATTTACCGCCTACAACACCCGCCTGATTACCGCTCCGCGCGGCAGTATGTTTCCTACCGCTCCCCGCAAGATGAATATCCTGTTGGTGGCATTTGCCGTAGGATTACTGGTTCCGGCAGTAGGTATCTTCATGAAGGAGAACATGAATACCAAAGTGCGAGGTCGGAAGGACCTGGAAAATCTGAGCATCCCATTCATAGGCGAGATTCCCCAATACTCCGGCACAAAGAAAAAATGGTGGGAATTCAAGCACCGGAAGCGGCAGGACATGAAAATCATAGTAGTGAATGAGGGTAACCGCAACATCATCAACGAGGCATTCCGTGTGTTACGTTCCAACATGGATTTCATGGCAAGCAAGGACAACAACCAACATGTTTTCGTATTAACCTCATTCAATCCCGGCAGTGGAAAAAGTTTCCTAGCCATAAACATTGCCATAAGCTTCGCCATCAAAAAGAAGAAAATCCTGGTCATTGACGGAGACCTCCGGCACAGAACCGTCTCTTCTTATGTCGATTCTCCGAACAAGGGATTAAGCGACTACCTGAACAATCAGATTGAAGACTGGAAGGAAATCATAGTGTCCTACAAGGGATACACGAACCTGCACATCCTGCCTATCGGAACAATACCTCCCAATCCAACGGAACTACTGGAAGACAGCAAGTTGTCTATGCTGATAGAGGCATTAAGACCGGAATATGATTATATCTTCATAGACTGTCCTCCTGTTGACATCGTAGCCGACGCACAAATTATTGAAAAATGGGCGGACCGCACCATTTTCGTAGTCCGCTCCGGCTTGCTGGACCGGTCCATGCTTTCCGAACTGGAAAATATGTATACCGGAAAACGATTTAAAAACCTCTCCATGATACTGAACGGAACGGAAAGTACCGGAGGACGTTACGGCTATCGCTACGGATACCATTACGGTTATGCTTCCTATTATGGCAGTAAAGATAAATAAAACTCATGTGGCCATTTTCTAAATCCCAGCCCGTCGCGGCAAGCGGCATCCTTTGCGAAATGACTGACTACCACTCCCACATATTGCCCGGGGTAGACGATGGCGTGAAGACAATGAACGAGTCACTTCAGATTCTTGCGGAGATGAAACACCAAGGAGTCCGCAAAGTGTGGTTTACTCCCCATATCATGGAGGATATACCCAATACCAACGCCGGGCTGAGAGAACGATTTCAAGAATTGAAAGAGAAATTCCGGAAGCCGGAAGATGCCTATTGCGGTACAGTGGAACTGAATCTGGCCGCTGAATACATGATGGACAACCTCTTCGCGGAGCGTCTGGAGGCCGACGATCTGCTTCCGATCTACGAAGGCGGTTACCGGTATCTGCTGGTTGAAACCACCGGTTTCACTCCGCCCATGAACCTGCTGCCCGTCCTGAAACGCATTCAGACGAAGGGCTACCGGCCTTTACTGGCACACCCCGAACGTTATCTATATATGGGCACGTCCTACTACTGTATGTTGAAGCAAGAACAGGTTGCTTTCCAGTTGAACCTTCCGTCACTGACGGGAGCATACGGCACGTATATACAAAAAAAGGCCGTATCCCTGCTGAAAGCAGGGATGTACGACCTGACAGGAACCGATATGCATTCTTCAAAACATTTCAAAGAATGGCTCGGAACACGGATTGGCAGTCGAGACAGGGACATGCTTTGGGCACACTTCCCGGCATGTCGCGATGGCCTCTGAGCTGCGCCTTCGGGAAGAGTTTCAGCAACTTTGTCAGAAGCTGTTCCAAGTATTCGAACTGCTCCGGGGTAAGCGTGTCAGCGGGATGTCCTTCCGAGTCCAGTCCGCCTTCATAGCATACACCGATGGAGCACCGGTTGAAAGGACGGCAGTGGGCACCCACTTCGAGCAGTCGGCGATGCTGACTGACGGTGCCATCGCGACGGACGTAAAAGTGATAACCGATAGTACGGAAGCCACGGGCACGATGGTCGCGCAAAAGTTGTTCTACGGTGTAGTCGCTGTTACAGCGTGTGGCGGAACAGTGCAGAATGATATAGCGTACGGAGTCGGTGGAGTCCATCATCAATCCGCTTTCCACTTGCGTCAGCAGGGTACGCTCGTTGAGCGTCTCTTCTCCGCCGACAATCATGGGAAATGTTTCTTGCGTCATTGTCACTAGAATTTAGAAGTGAGAAACACAGGAAGATACACCTAATGCCGTTAAGGCTGCGATAATAGCCTGTACGATAGCTTGGACTATTTTCTTCCAATCGATTTTACTTGAATTGCTCATGTCTGTTCAAATTTGAGGGTGAATAATGTATAGTTCTTGGAGATCAGATCTCGTCGGGACTTTCGGAGTCCCCTTCCTCGGGAGTTACGATAGGTACCCCACCCTTAAAGTCGATTCTCACCAAATTGGTTTTCTCGGGCAGGAGCGCATAACGGAACGTCCCGTTAAGGATCGTATACTCGGCGTTAAACGCTGGTCGGATACTTTTCACCAGCTTGGCTGTCACCTCCTTGGGTGTGCTTACGCTTTTCTCGGTGAGCAACTCGTTGTAGAAGATGCCCAATCCGTCCAGCTTGATCTTGTAACCAAGCGCCATGTGGGTTTGGCAGAAATAAGCGAGACGTTCGATGACCCCGATCACGTCGGCCGGTGTCAAGGCCGACTCTTGTGCGATCTGGGTAGCCACCTGCTTGGTAGTGATTGTACCATAATAATAAGCTTGAGCACTGTAAACAGTTTCTCCCTTACGAGGGCCAATGTTCAAATCGATTTTTCTAGCATAAAAAGGCTGTGCCATAATGTTAAAATTTTAATAGTGAATACTCTGTTATTTTTATCAATGTCATTGACTGATACAAAAGTAAGGAAGTCGAAAACCTCACTTTCCGATGCTTTCGGTTTCATTCCGGTTGTTTCGTTTAAGGCGTTTCCGAAGTGAATAACTAATGGCTTGTCAAGTGAATAACTAGCGGCTATACCTAGTGAATAACTAACGGCTTCAGTTCCCGCTTACGGTTCACCGAGATACTGTACGATGATGCCTGTCTGTTTAGGCGTAAACGTTTTGTTGTGAGGCTTATAGTACGCTTTTTTCAACTCGGTGATCAGGTCGGGGTTATGCTTCATCAGGTTACGGAGGTTTGCGATGGCAGATTCCTCGTTATTTGTATCAGGAAAATAGAGCTTCGCCAACTCCCTTTTGGAGTAGGGGCGGATGCGGAAATTCGGTTCGTTCATATAATAAAAAGTTTTTTTAATGAATACTTTAGATTGCTTTCTCATTCGAATGATATTGCGAAGCTACCGGAGCGAAGACATTAAACCATGAATAAATAAAAGCATTCGGTTATGATTCCGTGCCTATTCGGAAATCCGGGAAATAAATAAAGAAATGAGAGTTGAGGAAAAAAAGACATTTACCAATATACAATTGAGCGATGAAGAATGGTCTCTATACCGATATATCCCCAATGTGGAGAGATTAAAGTATTATGTCGGACGTATGAGAAACTGCATGAATATGGATCATGTGATGGATCACGTCGTGCTCCCCATGTTGCTGCATGAGCTGGAAGTCACCAAGGAAAATTCAGAGAAGAGAGACTTCTACACCCGATTACGCCCATTCATCAAGCACTTACGCGGCTCGTCCGGCACGACGCTGTTTGAGCGTATCACTCGATTGAACGAGATACTGAAAAGGGAGAAACGGTGCGGACAAACATTCGCCGGCATCCTTCAACAAATCAAGATAGAGCCCCCAAAGCTTGGCGAGGAAGCCTCCTGCATCATCGAACTGATCATAAGCTCCTCTCCCGAGAATGGTAATGTGATAAGCGTGAGCCCTATCCTTGTAGGAGTAGAGTATAGAAAGAAAGTCAACCAGAGCATCGGTAGGGAAATCGGCGTGAATGTATCTGGCCGATCTTTACAGGATCGTATATAATATAATTACAATTTTTAACAATAGGGAATGAAAGCATGTTTTATGGGCTTGGGTTATATTGGTTTGCCCACAGCCATTATCGCTGCCAAGCACGGCATTCAGATAACGGGAGTTGATATCAATCCCCATGTAGTGGAAATGACTAATGCGGGACATCTACACATCATTGAACCTGGTATGGAGAAAATGTTACAGGAAGTAGTGAAAACTGGCATGTTGAAGGCTTCGGTTACACCAGAAGTAAGTGATGCTTATTTTATGGTAGTTCCTACCCCTTTCAAGGGAAACCATGAACCTGATGTGAGTTACGTGGAAGCTGCTACTCATGCGGTATTGCCGTTGCTGAAAGAAGGGGATCTTTATGTAATAGAATCCACTTCACCCGTAGGAACCACAGAGGCCATGGCACGCATCATCTTTAATGAACGTCCGGAACTGGAAGGTAAGATTTATATTGCCTATTGTCCGGAGCGCGTATTACCCGGTAATGTGATTTATGAATTGGTACATAATGACCGTGTCATAGGCGGTTTAAATCCTGAATCTACCGATAAGGCCTTTGAGTTCTATTCCCAATTTGTACAAGGTACGCTTCACAAAACGAACTGTCGCACGGCAGAAATGTGCAAACTGACGGAGAACTCTAGTCGCGATGTACAAATTGCTTTTGCCAATGAGCTTTCGCTTATCTGCGACAAGGCGGGCATCAATGTTTGGGAGCTTGTCAATCTTGCCAACAAGCATCCGCGTGTGAATATCCTTCAACCGGGCTGCGGAGTAGGCGGTCACTGCATTGCGGTAGACCCTTGGTTCATCGTATCCGACTATCCGGAACAGGCGCAGCTCATTAAGCGTGCCCGTGAAACGAACGATTACAAAGCGGACTGGTGTGCGAACAAAGTATTGGAAACCTGTCAGAAGTTTGTGGAACAGAACGAGCACGAACCGGTCGTTGCCTGCATGGGACTGGCTTTCAAACCGAATATCGATGACTTACGGGAATCTCCCGCCAAATATATCGCTTCCCGCATCATCTCCGAATCGAGAGCGGACGTGCTGATTATCGAGCCTAATATAAGCACTCATAAGAGCTTCCATCTGACAGATTATCGGGAAGCATACGAGAAAGCGGATATTATCGTCTGGCTGGTTCGCCACGATGTCTTCCTTGCATTGCCCAAAGAAGAAGGAAAGATAGAACTGGACTTCTGCGGTGTGAGACGATAAAATGTAGTTTAATTGCGAAGAGGTTGTATAGACTCTATTAAATAAAGCAGATGAAAAAGATATTGCTCGTTTTCGGTACCCGTCCCGAAGCGATAAAGATGGCTCCGCTTGTAAAGGCGCTCCAGAAAGATACGGAACATTTTGAGACACGTGTCTGCGTTACGGCACAGCACCGGCAGATGTTGGATCAGGTATTGGAAGTGTTCGGCATCACTCCCGAATATGACCTGAATATCATGGCTCCCAATCAGGACTTGTATGACATTACCGCTAAGGTACTCCTTGGACTGCGCGAAGTGCTGAAGGACTTCCGTCCCGATACCGTATTGGTGCATGGAGATACGACTACCTCGATGGCGGCATCCCTTGCGGCATTCTATATGCAGATACCTGTGGGGCACGTGGAAGCCGGGTTGCGTACCTATAATATGTTGTCTCCCTGGCCGGAAGAAATGAACCGTCAGGTGACAGACCGTATCTGCACTTACTACTTTGCACCGACGGAACAGTCAAGGGCAAATCTGCTGCAAGAGAATATAGATGCGAAGAAAATCTTTATTACCGGAAATACGGTGATCGATGCCCTGCTGATGGCGGTCGATATCATTTCCACCACCGCCGGTGTGAAAGAAAAGATGGCGAAGGAACTTCAGGAGAAAGGCTACACGGTAGGTGATCGTGAGTATATCCTCGTCACCGGACATCGTCGCGAGAACTTCGGAGATGGTTTCCTGCATATCTGCAAAGCGATCAAAGAACTGGCGGCTCTTCACCCGGAGATGGACATAGTCTATCCCGTTCATCTGAATCCTAATGTGCAGAAGCCAGTGTATGAACTGCTTTCCGGTCTGAGCAATGTCTACCTGATCTCTCCTTTGGATTATCTGCCTTTTATTTATGCCATGCAACATTCTACTCTGCTGCTGACGGATAGCGGCGGTGTGCAGGAAGAAGCTCCTTCATTGGGCAAACCCGTGCTGGTGATGCGGGATACGACCGAGCGTCCGGAAGCTGTTGAGGCGGGTACGGTGAAGTTGGTCGGCACGGATGCGGAGGCAATTGTCAGTAATGTCACTGCCCTGCTGCAAGATAAAGAAATGTATAAGCGGATGTCCGAAACGCATAACCCTTATGGTGACGGACAGGCTTGCGAAAGAATCATAGCTGCGCTTCGATAACTTC
>OLWY01000698.1_pt1 | contig 15514 bp, 15 predicted proteins | sample 1644171 | NCBI WGS metagenome assembly OLWY01 (sample SAMEA103958150, study PRJEB25191) | human gut metagenome | biome: human-associated habitat [ENVO:00009003]; feature: intestine environment [ENVO:2100002]; material: feces | place: Germany | collected 2013/2015 | reverse complement strand
AGTCGCTATTGTTGTATATAAAGGTTTAAAACTTGTAGTTTATCGAATGCTTACGGTTTAACAGTATCTAAAGGAACAACACAAACCTTTTTACCATTATAGTTTCTCTCAATAGGTTCATTTAACCATGTTTTTTCCAAATAGTTTAAAACTGAATCGTATGATAACTTTTGAGAGTCAATGGCTGCCATAAATAATTTAAGCATTTTTAATGTACCAATTTTGAAAAAGAAACTATATGTAGACCAAAATTTCCCTTCTGCCGGTGTATATGTTTTAACGGTGTTGCCATATCTGTCTATACTTGACAAAGGAAGGATATCTATAAGTCCATTATCCGTTGCATCAGATAAAGTTTGGATAGAATCGTCTGTTTCATACCAAGGAGTCTCTGCAAATTGATCTAACAATTCATCTACAGAACAAGTCTCTATAGTCTGTTTTACAGCTTTGTCAATTGCCTTTATATAATCATCTGGAATTGGAATGGAAGTTTCTGTCAATTGGAAAGTATTTCTCTTTTCAGAGTATAACTCTTCCATCTCTTTTATTTTTCCATTGTCCTTTATTTTAAGATAAATATCCAAAGCTAATTTTATAAAATGCATTGAAGCTATATCTTCCTGCCTGCTTTTGGCAATCTGTTCATATACCTCAGCTCTCTGTTTTAAAGAATCTTCTATTGAAAGATTTATTTTTTGTTTTAACTTATCCGTAAATTCAATAGCATCTGCGGCCATATAAAGATTATCTTTTTCTATCAAGCTGATAGCATATTTATTACGCTCTATAACTTTTTCAAAGTCTATGTATTTTTTACAAATGCTATAATGCTCTAACATGAACCTTGAATAATTTAAAGGAACATGTTTTGTGTTATCATTTACACTCCAATGTTGCTGTATATCAAAAACTTGTTCAATGATTGCCTTTTGACAATCTTCAAACTTACTATTTATTGCAATTTGTAAAGCCAATTCCAAACGATTAAGAACATATCCCAATTTGAAATATTCTCCTTTTTGAGCTTCACCATAATATTCTTGAGCTAAGGAGATTAATTCGTTGCATAACTGAAGCTTGAAACTGTTATTTTTCGACCAGTCTGTTTTTTGTCCGAAATATACCATCAAACCATATTCGGTTTTTGCATAGAGATTATTCGTTTTTTTATAACGCTGCTCAAAGAACTCGAAATTTTCTTTAGTAAGATTTCTAACATCAGGCCAATAAAAAGGTATTTTGTTTCCATTTGCCATATCTTGTGTTCCTGCCATTTGCCACGATAATCCTTTAATTGTCCCCTTTGTTTCATCATCTTGAAACTCAAAAGACTTTCTTATTAAAAAAACTTGTCGATCTAATTCTGCTTGCAAAGCAACATTAATCATATCTTTTTCACAAAGTTCACTTATTACTTTTTGAAATTCATTATTAATTGTAGATGAGTCCTTATTCTTATAATTTACAGAATCAAAATTCTTTAAGAACTCTTCATATATACCATATTCACTCTTATTTTCCATCTTTCCAGTATTTAATTGTTTTTTTTGAGAATACTTCCGTGGAGAACGCATAAATCGCTTTCCTTTCTTTGTTCTACTGTCACCTTTTCCCATATTAACATTTACAATGTTATCATCCAAATTTCACAACAACCTCCACAACCTCTCCACGTTCCCTCCACACATCCAACACCCGTGCAGGAATCCCATGGTTGAAGCAGCATTGGATAAACTCCATCCCGATAAACACTCCTGTATTGTATTCCCCGACATTATCTCCGTCATTTTTGCAGAAGGTTACGGTTCCTTTCATCTCCTCATTCCTTCTCTTGCGGTATTGCGCCTCCTTTTCAAACATCATAAAGACTTCTCCTCTGACAATCTGCACCTGTTGGCCTCCGGTTTGTAGGAATTGCAGGTAGCTCTCCAGCAGGTCTTCCGGGCATCCGCTATGGGATAGCATGTTTCTTATCCCTTGTATCTGAATCGAATTTTCCATTGCTTTTTATTTGGCTATGATTATCTTTTTATCCTTGATGACAAGTGTGTCTTTCCCGCCATGATTCGTCAGGCTTACATCCTTCAAGTCAATGCGGCTGTTGGAGATGGAGAACTCCTGATGAATCGTATCATTCCGCAGGAAGTGGATGTCCTGCTTGTACAGGTTCGGAATGGAAAAGAACAAAGTGATTATCCCGATAAAGCACAGCACCATCAATACCGTAAAGGTTACAAACCAGCGTTGGTATTTACGGTCTTCCACAACCTTTACTTCAATAGGAAATGGAGATTCCTGATAGCTCACCCGTTTCTGTTTCCATGTTACTCTGCAACGTAGGTTCGAGAACTCATGCAGACTGAACAGTTCCGGCAGTTCCTGTAAGAAATGCAGGTATTGTTTGGTTTCCATCAGCACTTCCAGCTCCACGGTTACGCGGATGACACTGCGTTTCATTATCTTGGGTTTCCCCGATGCGCCTGCGGGCTTGGCGACATTGATGGGACGGATGTCCGATGCTCCGTTATCCATGCTCATGGCAAGCTCCATTCCGGTGTTTCCTAAAGAGGGGGCATCTGTAGGATGGGTTCCAAAAGATGAAGAACTTTCTGCACCTTCATATTCCGCTATCAGGTCTGCTATTTCGCGCACTTCAGTTACTGCCACATTCTTTGCCTCTGCATTGGCAAAGGTTTCCACTTTGGTCTTGACCATATCGGTCAGAAAGGCTTTTATCTTGTCTTCGCTTTTCTTATGGATAAGGTAGCTGGGATACTTCTTCGTGAAGTTCCGGGCTACGTTTTCCATATAGTCCATTGCATAATCATAATTACGATCAATAGTCAGAAAAAATACAACGGATAGACTAAACAGGTTGGATGTTTGAAAATCATTCATACATTTTTCAATAAACAGTAATTATCAAATCTTTCCGGGCTTCAATGGCTTCATCAAAAATAAAATTCAAATCATCCATTTCTTCTTCATAATCATAATCACCAATGCCGTTTCCTGCTTCCAATGCAGTATATTGCTGTTTCTTGATTTCCAATTCTGACATCGGAATGCTTATGATATAAGGAAAATCATCACTGAGTGGAATAGGTATGAAGCTACTCTGTTCGTCCAGTTGCCACAAGTTCTCGGCATTATAGATGATTCGTCCATAATATTCACAGACTTTTTCATATACATATCCATACATGAATGCCATGTGGGGAGAACGTTTCTCTCCGTTTACAATGTCAGCAAGTACACTGTAAGCATCTTCTGACGGACTTATTTCACTTTCAAAGTAATTATTTAAGCTGTCTAACTTCTCCTTCAGCGAAGAAGACAATTGGTTCAACAAATCCATATCATGCGAACCGTAAACGGCTTTTACTTTATTTGCATCTACCAAATAAGCATGAACATAATAACTCATATCAGTCTTGTTTTTAGTTGTTACTTACTTTTGACCATCTGCCCAATGAACCATATCGTATGGATAATATGGATGTCCTTTCAAAATACTATCATCAAGCCCCAATACTTTAACCAAAGCACCACTTTCAAAGCACCAATATCCATCATGGTTAATTCCGTATTTGTGATCATTATACCAAGATAAATCTGAATGTCCTCGATACCATTCTTTTTTGAGATATTTTTCCAAACGTTTCACTGCTTCTATTTTATCTTGTTTAGCTAATTCTGTTACAGCAATAACCGCTTGATAGGGTAACGGATATAAAACAGTGCCAGTTGTTTGTGTCCAATCAGGAAATCTATATCTAATTAAAGTATCATAGATATAATCTTTTACATCATTATCTTTTATCAATTGGACTAATTTTTGCATAGTATTATCATCATATTCCAACATGATACCAATTGATAACATCCATAACATTTCAATATAAAATCCTTTTTCAGTCCAAAAACGTGGCATGATTCTAATAATTTCCATATAATTACCTTTCAAATCTTCAAGGTTCTTTCCTACAGAAAACTGCACTAACAAAGAACGAAGTCTAAAATTGAACAAAGAATCATATCCGATATGTTTACCAGAACGATGCAGTTGCTCATAATATAAAATTTCTTCATTATACAACTTTAGTTGTGATAAATATTGTTCTTCTGTAAAAAGTTTGTCTCTTATTTCCATATACATTTAATATTATAGTTATTATGGCCAAATCTCAGAAATGAAATCAGAAGTTTTTGATTTAATAGACTCATTTCCTTGAACTCTAATTTTTTTAGTTACAACTTTACCATTTTCAAAAATACGAGAAACAATCCTATCCACCTCTTCATTATCTAGTGCACGCCTAATTTTTCTTGATAATTCTATAGATATAATTCCTTTTTTTTCTAATCTAAGAATTTTATCTTTAATCCATATTATTCCCATCTGAGGACCTTTTTGGGTTTGACTAAGCATTGAGGTTTCATACTTAGTTTCATCAATAACAAATTTAGGCAATGGTGTCAAATTCTCATAAATTCCATCGATGCCTTTCCTAATTTTAGAATCCAAGCTGTTAGGTGCATCATCACCGATTCTCTTCAAATTATATCGTCTGCCATTTACACCTTTCTTTAAACTCTCACTAGTCAACAAATTAAGGCAGGATTTCATCTCTCCATAATTACCCTTTTGCTTATTGCTCGGTTCGTCTTTGTTACCACTTTGCAACAAAAATTTAAACCGTTCTTCCTCTTTTTCTAATATTTGTTTCATCTGCTTCACTTGGGCATTGACAACAGCCAGTTCTGCATCTGATATTTTTAAAGAAGAATTTGCTGTAAAGTTAGTATTCTCTTGAAAAACTTCATTCTTTTCTATTTCGTTTTTGACAAAATTTTCTGCACTACTTTGGACTGCGGGGGCGCTCTCTTTCCACACCTTCTCCCTAACCTCCAGATTATTCCTTTTGATAATCCCCGGTGACAGATACAGCACCATCATCATCGGAGAGTCTCCAGCACTCATATACTCCTCTATTTTCACACAGAAGCAGTCCCAAAACCGGAAAATGTCCGCAATCTCTACTTCGTTGTAGATGAAATGGATCTCCCCGTTGTGCATGGCTCCTTCGTTCAGCCAGTCATAGAAGAACTGTTCGTCGCCCTTGCATTCAAACGCGAGCGTGATCAGATCTCCCTCGACCGGCAGACATTCCCTATTGCCGATTTCCTCGCAGACCTGGATGTGGAGTTGCATGATTTTTCTCAGATTCGGGTCATCATAGTGCCGGACGTGGCATCGATAGTTATAATAGAGTATCGGCACCTCCCTTCCTCTTATTTTCAGAATAGTTTCATAAATCATGATAATACAGTTTCAGGTGAATGACTAAGGTAATAAATCACGGCTGATCCAGTAGTACGTCTGCCCGTTGGATTGGAACGACTTGCCGGCAGCCTCATCCAGCAATTCTTTCTTTTCCTTGAAATATTCAATCAGCATGTCCAGTTCCACATCCGTAATCATTTTCTTTTTCCGCAAGTCCTTGACACGGTAAACCTCAAAGAAAGGATAGTCTGCCGGACAGGAGGTAAACCTTTGCAATACCTCTGACAGGGGCATTCTCAGGAAAGTCTTTCTCCCCACCCTGCAATACCTGTCCCTGTTGCGCTCTGAAAGGAAATGTCTGACCAGTTTTCTTCTTACATGTCGGGTTGAGGCATATTCCGGCACGTTCAAGCTGTCCGTCTTGATGCGCACGGTCGATTCTTCGGTGTCTGTCTGTAGATAGTCGTCCGGACAGTCGCAAATATCCGCTTTCGCCCACTTTTTCTTTTTGACCGCCTCGTATTTGTAGTCCACAATCAGTTTGGCGGGTGCTTCCACATATTTTCTCAACCGTTTGAACTCCTCTTCATTGGCAAGTAGGTAATAGTTCAGTGTGGAGGACAACGAGTCCGGCAATGCGACAGGTTGCGCAGGCAGGCTCCAGGCGGGTTCGATACCCGGAAGTACGGACAGTATGGGTTGCACATCCGACTGGCGGATATGGTAATAATCTGTCATTGTCGAGTCCGTCCTATATCGGTGTGTACCCACTTCATCGAATGCCCTTGCCAGGCTGTTGCTCAACAGGGTATTGTCAAACTTCACTTGCAGCAGCATGGAGTCCACGGCGGCGGTCAGTCCTTCCAATTCCAGCGATTCGTTTTTTTGCGGAAACACCAGCCATCCCTGCGTCATGCTCCGGTTGGGAAAATCCAGGCAATAGATATTATGGTTCACCTCCGCGTATTCGCTTTCATTCCTGATTTGCTCGGGATATACAATCAGCTCCCGTTTCTTCCGGCTGATGCGTGGTGCCGAGCAGTCTATCATGTTCCCGATTTGCAGCACGAAGTTGTTGAAGTTGTCCGGCTCTCCTCCATAGAGCTGGAAACCAAGCAGACGGCAGTTGTTCTTTACCAATTTGTTCACCAAGGTGGAGTCCGCCCACTCGCTGTTGAATCCTTTGTCTCCGATAACAACCAGAATATTGGTCTCATCCGGACATTTGTTGAATTGTTCCACCCCGATTTGAAGGCCGGACCAGCTGCCGAACCGCCCGTATGTGGGTTTCAGTTGCCCGGCATTGCGTGCCTTGGCGGAAAGGAAGTCAAGCAATTCCATGTAGTCGGGAGTCAGCTTGCAGATAGGGTCCTCCCGGTTGTCCGGTTCGTTGAAGGTAAGCACGGCGCCGAACTTGAAAGAAAAGCTCTCGTCATTTGCCAGTTGCGACTGTAATCCCTGGATGGCATTCACCACGGCAGGAAACCGCTGGATGGTGCTCTCTTTCCCTTCAAGGACGAACATGAGATTTATTTTTCGCAGGTCCTCCTCAATCTTGTGTTTGAATGTGCCGTAATATATCGGATGCCCGTTGACGTTCAGCACATAGCTCTCCCGTTTGTCTATGACCGGCATCGGCACATGCGTTCTGAAACAGAACGCCGTATCATTGTGCCGGTAGGACAACACCGGGCTGTACCGGATGGTGGGTTGGTTATCGGCGAATTGCAGTTTTTGTCGCATCTCATCGGATGACAGATGTAAGGTGTCCTTCCATTCCCGGTCTTTGAAAACAAGCGTGCTGTCCGGCAGCGAGGCTATGTCTATATGGAGCTGCTGTTCGGGAGCGGTCAGCAACCTCCCGTCCATCCATCCGATGGCGGTCTGCCCGATACTGTCTGCATCAAGTTGCGGTTTGTTCGCCACGAGGACACATCCTTTGTCCGCAACTGTTTGATAAGGATACACGATACCGTAGAATGGGATTTTGCCCGCTTCTTGCGTCAGGTCGGGATTTTTAAACAGCTTTACGGAATCGTTGGAAAAATAGGTATCGGGATCGGCAAACGCCAGGGTGTCGGTCAGCATGACCACCTGCTTGTTCTTGAATCCTGTAACAACATCGGTAAAGCCGCTCCGGGTCAGCAACAGGTCGTTCTGGTTGATCCACCCGCAATACCTGGCCTGCTTCCACTCTTTCAGCCTCCCGTTTTTCAGGATGGCGGGGTCGTACCGGATCAGCCGGAGCCAGTCACCTTTTCGTTTGATGACTAAAAACGCGTCCATATATTCCACCGCCTGCATCTCGTTCTTTCCGCTCGGACTCAGATAGGTCGTTCCGGCTTCACGGGCAAAAACGATCCACGGGGTATGCCTGAACAGTGTCTGGCTGCGTGGAACCTTCACTCCTTCCACGGAATAGTTCCGCATATACTCACGGGGGACATTCTTTATCCGGGTAAAACGGTGTACAGGTCCGCAGGATATCATACAGGCGATACATCCGCAAATCCATCCTCCTTTAACAAGTGCCGATATATAGTTCTTTTTCATGCCTCATTCTATTTTTTTGATTCGGAAAAGCGTTCGTGCTGGGTTACCATCAACTGCATCACACATTCGTTGTTCAGGTTGTCTCCCATATCGACGAACACCTCGTCTATAAGGGTTTTCCTGCGTGCTATGATTTTCAGTCCTTGGCAATAGGAATAGAAATCATTCTTCTTGCTGTTGTTGACAGTTACCGCTATGTCCGGATTTCCGCAAAGGTATTTTTTCAGGATATAATTGTAATGGGTATTGAACGGCTTGCCGTCCACGATGGCCTGCAAGTGTTCACGGATGTCATTACCGATAATGACAAGCACGTCCGTCGAGTCGTTCTCCGTATATTGGGGAAGGATTTCAATGGTGTGCCTGACCGGATATTGGGTATTCTCCGTAGTCAGCAGAACCTCGTATATGCCGGGTTCTGTATAGGCGTAGAGTGGATTCTGCTCCCGCGAATCGACAATTCCGGATTCTCCGAACTGCCAGCGCCATTCTTTCGACGGACCGTATCCTTTGAAAGATACGATTTCTCCTTGGAAGGCGGTTGCAGGTGCTTTCATCCTGACAAGTTCGTCGCTTCCGTAATCATCCCGGCTCTTGTGTACTGTGATGATCTGTTTCCTTTCCAGTCCTCCGTCCACCTGAAGGCGTACTTGGTAGCGTCCGGGTTCCTTGAACACATATTCTCCGCTTCGTTCGTGTGATATGTCCCCGTTGCCGAACTCCCAAAGCCAGGAACGTGCGTTGCGGGTGCTGTCCGCGTAATGGACGGCTTCTCCGGTTTCCACCTCTATGGGGGTCAGTGTCATCCGTATGGTACGGTTGGAAAAGAACAGCCGGATCAGTATGGCGACAAGAACGCATAGCAGCATGGCTGCGATTACGAACAGAATCTTTCTGGTATAGATTTTTCCCATGTCATTTTCCATTTTTAGTGCCAGAGCGCAGGTCTTCCTCTTTTTTCCGCAAGCCGATCTCGCACTCTTCCAGATTGGCTTTGAACAGGCTTATGTTTTGTTCGATGCTCCATAGCTGTTTCTTGTCGGACAGCCACATGGCATAAAAGTCGGCAATATGCATGAACAGCTTGTAACGCTTGTCCCAGTTGTTTCTTTCGTATGTGTTCCGCAAGTTGTTTATCAGATAATGGATATCGTCCTCCTCATATTGGGCATAAACGCCTGGTTCAAACGCCTCGATCTTACGGAACAGGGAGTCTGTCGGAAGCTGGCATTCCGCCTGCTCCTGTTGGAATTCCTTAATGCGGTTCATTTTGATTTTCACGAACTCTTTCTGTTCAAATATCTTAAAATCCGAATTCCACATGAATATCGCCAGACAACACGCTACGGTCGTCAGGAAAAAGAACAGGAATACATAGGCATGCCCCATGAAGATTTCCCGTTTGTTCATTGTCTTTCTGTTGTTATCCATAAATTTACAGTTTTATTTATGATTGTTGTTGGGACCGACATTCAGGTTACGCCGTGTCTTCCAGTTATCCTGAATACATTGCATCAGGTCTTTCTTCACCATCTCTTCCTGGATATTCAGCAGACGGATGGAGTCCTTTACTCCGAGGAAGATGTTGATGTTTCCCAAAAGTTGCCTGTAGAGCCTGCAATCCTTGGCATCCATGCCCTGGACATATTTGAACAGGTTCATCTTGCGTGTACTGACAACGCTTTGCAGGAGCATGTCGTTGATCTGGGGGGGAAGTGTTCATCAGTTTCATGTACTGGTAGACGGAATCCACGCTGTTCGACAGGGACAGCTCCTTGGCATAGATGTGGTCATACTCCAGTGCCTGTTCCGTAATCCGCTTTACTTCTATGCCGGAGGTCTTCAGGAAACAGGCAAAGATGGTTACCGCAAGGATGATGCAGCACGTCAGATAGCCTGCGAACCTCAAATAGGCTTTCCTTACTTCTGTGTTGTTTTTCGGTTTCATATAGAATAATTTTTGTGTTTATAAATAAGTGCTGATGCCCAGATAGGCGCCTTGTTCGTCTGGGGTCCCCAGTCTGAACCGGGCATCTTCCTGTTGGATGATGTAGCGGATCTGTATCTCCTTGTCCGAAGGGAGGAACAGCTCCGCCAGCGCATTCAATATTTGGCTGTCGATGGCACCGGGGAAGAAACTTTCCATCCGCCGGGCGGGCAGGGGGCCGATTTCCATCAGCATCCGGAAAGTACCGTCGGCAAAACTGTTTCCCAGAACCATATTGTCTCCCAGGATACAGCTTCCCAATTTGGGAATAAGGCCGGTATCCGCTTCCACTACGCACTTGTCTCCTTTCCTGAGATGGACGGGCACACCCGTCAGGATGGTCATGCACTCGCCGATCTTGGAGGGACTGGCCGTAATCTGCTCCATATAGGCAAGCATATGGACAAGCATGACCGCCAAATGGGTTGGCAGCAGTTCCAGCACGGGCCATTGTCCGGAAAAGATACTCACGAAATCCGGATGCACGTTCATCTCGTCTATGCGGCGTTCCTTGTTTTGGAAAGTGACCAGCATATGGTCCAGGGAGATTTCAAAAGGCTTGAAGAAACGGCGGGCGAAGAACTCCTCCTCCCGGTGGACACGGATTTCATCCAGCACCTGCTCCTTCGATATCTTTTCGGACTGGTAAAGGTTCTTGTGGAATATGCCTTCGGGCAGTGCGTCATAAAGACTCCGCCTGTTCACATAAAGATACAGGTAGTCCGTCAGGTCGTAATGGGAATATTCAGAGTGGATGTCATGAATGTCTTTCGAGAATCCGCGCCGTATATCCCCCTTTCTGGAAATGAGGGTACGTTCCGCGTCATATCCGGCTTCTTTCAGCCCGCTGGCAACCACTTCCGCCTTGAAGTCCGTATCCGGCAGGTTGAACGAATGGGGATGTTCGTCAAAACATACGATTTTATCTGTTTCTTCTGTCATGGCTGTTCGTTTATGAGGGATTAATCCAAGATGTTCCAGCGTGATTCGCTGGACTCTTTCGGTTGTCTGGAACGTTCGGCGACCACGATGTTCTCTTTGTGCTTTCCGATATACTCCAGACGGCTGAGAGTGGTCCACAGGTCATTGAACAGGTATAGGAAACGTTCTGCCGTAACCATCAGCTGGCGGATATTGTGGTGGTTGTACAGCAGACCGCTGTTTTCCCTCAGCAGACCTTCGTAAGCGCCTGGGGTGATGCCGTTCCACTCGTTGAAATATTTCAGCAAGTCCTCTTTCTCTTCCTTGTCCATAAAACTCAGGCATACATACAGATGATGCGCCAACGTGGAGAACACGTTCAAAAAGCGCAGCGGCGAGTAATACTGCCCCTCATTGCGGAAAGAGAAATAGATGTCGGATATGAACAGCATGGCATGGCGGCACAGCATACCGATGTTGGTGGCAAGGTCGGTTTGTTTCTCCGCATTCTCCACCTTGGCAAGGATGTCAAACGAGGCTTTCTCGATGGAATCGACAAGCTGGCCGAATTTGGTATAATAGCCTTTCAGGTCCGGATGACTGGACATGCTCGTGCATGGAGGGATGAAGTTTCCGTCCACCTCGCAACGGTTCCCGTTCTTACGCAGGCGGCCGATCAGCAGGAAGTGTCTTCCTAACTCGCTTCCGTCTGTCTGTCCGGTCGGTAACACGCTCAATGCGTATTTGGGCAGGGCATTGGGCTGGCGGGGGCTTATCTCTTTCTCGTCCGGAATGCCCGATGGCAGATGCTCGAAAGGGTCTGCCATCAGTATGACATCCCAGCGTCGGTCCTTTTCTTCCGTTTCATCCATGGAAATATGAAAACTGGCGGTCAGCTCGTCATCGTCACCGGCATCGTAATCTATCAGGTAGCCTCCGGCCGTAAGGGCATGGCAACGTTTCAGACGGACTTCCAAAGTGCCGGTAACAAGTTCCGTAATGCTGAAATCACCGGAAACGGATTCTCCTTTTCTGAACGGCAGGAGTCCGTAGGTGTTGCGGTTCAGATAAAATGACTGGTATTCGCACAACCGGTCCGTAAAGTGGTCTTCCTGTTGCGTGAAATGCCCTTTGTTGACAGGCATTCCGTCCGCCCAGTTTACCAGCGGGTATTTTTTCTTTTGGCTCTGTTTTCCTATCATGACGTCTCTATTTAAAATTCATTATACTTTACAAGTTCGTTCGCCACACGCTTGGCAATGATTACATCGTGCTGTTTCAGCCTGTTGTCGGCAAGCGTGAGGTCCGGGTCTATATAGAACCGCCTTTTGAAAAAGGAGGGTTTGGTATAGAATACCCATTCGTAATATGCGCCACCCTCGTTCTTGTACACGATGGGAGAGGATGGCGATTTGAGGTTGCAGTCGTCGATCATGCGCTGGAACCATTGTCCGAAGATGACATCCTCGGATGCCTTGCCGGTAATACGTTCCGATGCCGGATCATCCACCTTGCGGAATATCTCCACATCCATCACGATGCTCCGTTTGCGGTTGATGCGCAGGGTGTCCGAGTCATATTCCTCCGAATACTTCCAGACTTTATAGATTTCAATGGGTATGTCAAAATAGCTGTTCACCGTTTGGGTATACAGGAGCGGGAATACAAAAGGCAGCAGGCAGGTGGAGGCCCAGACTCCATACTGGAGTTCGTTGCAGAGGTTGAAGACCACGGAGAACAGTCCGGCTCCCAATAGCGTGACCGTAACCGTCAGCAGGCATTGGATGCCGAATGATGGCATCTCCTTGCCCGAGGCGAATACCTTGCGCAGGATGAACCGGTTATAATGTCCGGCAGTCCAGTACAGGACAACCAGCAGGATATAGACATAGGGCATGAAGCTATAGTCCATGAACCCGCACAGGGCGGGCAGGGCAAGAATCATGCCGCACAACAGCAGATATACGATCAGTTTTCTATTGTTGAGCAGTTTGTTCTTGCGTGCGATAAAATAGGCCGCGATTCCGAAAATCACGGTCAGCAGCGGCATCAGCAGGTACGATGAAATGAGATGTTGGGTAACTGGGTTCATAAGTATGGTATTTATGCTTTATTGTATTCTATGAATATCCGGTAGTTGAATGTGTCCGGCGAACAGGCCGAGAGTTTGGTACGCAGATTGTCTTTTATCTGTTTTTCCTGCGAAGGCTCATCCAGTTTCGTTCCAAGAATCAGATGGACCTCTTTGGTACGCACCAGCCCTTCATGGGGCATCGGGCTGATCTCCACTCCGTTCCGGATTTCTGTCCGCACCAATAGCTCACCGAGTTCCTTCTTGCAGAAACTGGCTATGTCGTTTTGTGTCAGGATTCGGCCGTGCGAGATGAAACCGTATTTGTAGATGTCGATCTGTTCCCTGTTTTTGGGGGCTTGTTTTCCACCGTAGGTGGTGCTGACCAGCGCGAGTGTCTTCGAGTCCAGATAAGTGGTGGCATTGGGTGACAGGTTCACACCGGCCTGTATCCGGTTGCCCACCTCGCAGTTGGTGGTCCAGTATTTGACGGTAATCTGTCCCTTGCCGGACAACTGGTCGATCATCAGATAATAGGGAGTCTCCCTGGACTCGTTCATGCTGTCGGCTGTCTGCTTCATTTGTGCCATCAGTTGCTCCATCTGGGTGGTAAGTGCCTGTAGCTTGATGCTTGAAACGGCATGGAAGGCATGGGTCTCGTCATCGAGCAGGTCTGACAGGTAGCCGAGCAGTTCCTTGGCGGAACGGGAATCGAAACGTTCGCATCCGCCTTTGCGGATGGAGTAGGTTCCATTGCTTTCCGTAGAATCCTTTTCGGGATAGAGAAGTTCATGATAAGTCTTCCCGTCGGAGTCTTTCACGCTGTGTACGGACAGCAGGGACTCATGGTTGCCTGTGCGTAATGGCACCACCCTGAAGGTGTCCTCAAGGGGAGTTGTTTGTTCATGCAGTGTCTTGTTCTCGACAGGTACGATATTGATGCCGGCATGCAGCTCTTCCAGGACTTCCGGCGTGAAATGGGCGGGAAACTGTATCTTCACCCAGACCAGCTTGTCCTGCATTTTCTCAAGGACGGCTTCTTTGAAGCAGGAGCGCAGGATGTCCGGAAGGTTTTTCTTCCAGGAACTGTCAAATGGAAAGGATTGCGATACCTTCAAGAAATGTTTGCTGTAAATATCCATGACTTCCCTGTCTATGACGGACATCACATCGTAGTTTTGGAAAAAGGCACGGGTCGGCTCTTCCGGTATGGTTGTCCTTTCATGGATGCCTCGTTCCATCACAACCGGCTTCCCCTCTACGGACCATTCCGTACAGGGGAGCAGGAGCAGATATTCATAGCTCTCCATGAGGTTTGGGAAATCCAGATAGAAGGAAAAGTCCTCAAGGTCGGAAATGGATTCATCCACCGCCACCCCTAACCAGACGGTACGTGGAGGCATCCTTGTTTCCGTACGGGCAATCATGGTCTTTTCCAAGGTTGGGGCTATCCGGTAGAGAAGGTCGTCGCAGACCATATATTTCACATCGGCTTTGTGCAGAAGGGTATCGCAGGCAGGATAAAACGACACGCTTCCGGTCGATAGTTTTCGGGTAAGGGAATCGCTCTCGTAATACATGCCTGACTCCCTGGTTATCTGATAGCATGGCTCTATGGGATAGGCGTGTACGATGCCGTGTGCGGGAAAAGGTGAGGTCAGTATGCCCGGAGTAAGGATTCGGGCGGTCTTTTCCAGCAGCCTGGTCTCGATGGCGGTAAAATCCTCTCCCAACATATATACCTCGTTGGACAAGGCTTCCAGCAGGAGCTTGACAACCGGGTCGAAGTTCTCCGCCTTTTTTATTCCCCAGAAAGCCGCGGCGTATTTCAGCATACGGTTTCTGATTTGCTCTTTATTGTATTTTTCTGTACTCATACGCCTCTTATCGGGTTGAAATGGGTCCTAAATAAATCACATAATAGAAACAGCGTTTTTCTCCGGTATGCACCAAGGTTCCATATACATATACCTGTACACGTTTCTTTACGGCGGGAGCGTCGAACACATTGTCCTGCCGGGTGGTGTCATCAATGATGACCCGGACATTCACACCCGTAAGCCGCTTCTCATGCTGGGTGATCGCCTTGGTGATGTATTCCGAGAATTGCCCTTCCCAACGGGTGTGTGAAACGATGCTCTCAAAGTCGAGGAAAAAAATCTCACAGCCGAACTCCTTGTCAAAGGCATGTTCGCCGGGAGCCGTGCTGATAAGCAGCTCGATAAACTGGTCGATGGACTCGATTTCCGAACAAGATACGAGACGGCTGTTTTCCACATCCTCGCTGAGCAAGGCGCCAAAATCCAGGGGCAATTTGCAAAACTTTGTTTCCATGCTTGTCAGTGCCATTCGTTTTCAAATTCTTCGTTCGTAAATCTCATCGTCCTTGCCGCAAACAGAAGGACGATGCTGCCGGAATGGGATATACGGTCAACCTTGCGTTGCAGGCGGATGCAGTTCCCTTCCACAAAGCGCAAGGCAAATGTCGCCTGTTGGTCAGGTTGGTCCTTTTGGTAGATTCGTATTTCGCCGTCCTCACGGGAGTCGCTGTATGCGGCCCATCTCAACAGTTCGTTACCCGGCATACCGGTAAGGGTACAGGTGACGAATCCGCCGTATGCCTCACCTTCAGGCAACCCGTCACGGTCTGTATTCCGCTTGAATTGCAGGTCGAACTCTTCAATGCTGTATG
>OLWY01000662.1_pt1 | contig 16393 bp, 10 predicted proteins | sample 1644171 | NCBI WGS metagenome assembly OLWY01 (sample SAMEA103958150, study PRJEB25191) | human gut metagenome | biome: human-associated habitat [ENVO:00009003]; feature: intestine environment [ENVO:2100002]; material: feces | place: Germany | collected 2013/2015 | reverse complement strand
AAGTTCAAGGATAAGTTCTACGAGCTGAGCAAGAAGGCGGGCAAAAAGCAGTACCTCGTGCCCTACCTGATGTCCAGCCATCCGGGCAGCACCCTGAGCGATGCCGTCTATCTGGCCGAGTATCTCTACAAAAACCACATGCGCCCCGAGCAGGTGCAGGATTTCTATCCCACCCCCGGCACGGTGAGCACCTGCATGTTCTACACCGGCCTTGACCCCTACACCCTCAAGCCCGTGTTCGTGGAAAAAACCGCGGAGGGAAAAGCGCTCCAGCGCGCCCTGCTCCAGTATTACGAGCCCCGCAATGCCGAAAAGGTCATCAAGGCGCTGAAAATGACCCACCGGGAGGACCTGATCCCGCTGCTGGTGCCCGCCGAGGGCCGCCGCGCGGTCCAGCGCTCTGCCCGTCGGGCCGAGCCTGCCGAGGTGACCATCCACAACGACGGCACCTATACCGTCCGCCCCAACAAGGGCAGGGGATGCAGGAATCAGAGCCGCGGAACCGCCCCGGCCCGCACCGCAGGCGGCCGCCAGCCCAGCCCCGGCGCACGATTTGCGCCCAACGGCACGGCACCCCGTAAGCCGAAGAATGATCAACAGAAAGAGAATACAGCGTGGAAAACTTCAAAAAAGAAAAAGTAAGCTTCTGGCGGCGCATTGCCGCTCTGGCCCTTGCGGCGGCGCTGGCCCTTGGTCTTGCCGCCTGTGATGCCTCGGCGGTGGTGCCAGGCAGCAGCACCCCTACGGTCAGCACGGCCCAGCCTGCCGGAGACGGCCAGACCGCCAACTTCGAGATGCACTTCCTGGATGTGGGGCAGGCCCTGAGCGTGCTGGTGGAATGTGACGGCCAGTATATGCTCTACGACGGCGGCAACGTGGACGATGGCAGCTATGTCGTCTCCTACCTGCAGAATCTCGGCGTGGAGGAGCTGCAGTATGTGTTCTGCTCCCACGCCCATGAGGATCATGTGGGCGGCCTGTCCGCTGCGCTGGCCTATTTCCCGGCAGACCATGTGTACAGCCCCGTGACGGAAGCCTCCACCAAGTGCTTTCAGGATTTCGTCAAGTACACCCAGCAGCAGGGCCTGCAGGTGGAGGTGCCCGCTGCGGGCACGGTCTGGCCGCTGGGCAGTGCCACTGTGACCATGCTGGGCCCTGTGGCGCAGTATGACAACACCAACGATACCTCCATCGTTCTGCGGGTGGATTACGGCTCCACCAGTTTTCTGCTCACCGGCGATATGGAATCGGATGCGGAGCGCGACCTTGTGAACAGCGGTGCCAACCTGAAGGCAGATGTTCTGCAGGTGGGCCACCACGGTTCCGGCACCAGTACGAGCTACATCTTCCTGAACGCCGTCCTGCCCGAGATGGGCATCATCTCCTGTGGTGTGAACAACAAGTACGGCCACCCCCACGAGGAGACCCTGAGCATCCTGCGGGATGCGGGCGTGGATGTTTACCGTACGGACCTGCTGGGGGCCGTTGTGATCGGTTCCGATGGACAGAACTATACCATCCGTACCGAGAAAGCGGCCACCGATGCTGAGCTCAACCCCACCGACCCGGCGGCAGCGTCCACCGCGCAGCAGGGGTATATCGGCAACGTGAACAGCAAAAAGTTCCACCTGCCCAGCTGTGCCAATCTCCCTGCGGAGAAGAACCAGATCCTCTTCTCCAGCTACGAGGAGGCCATTGCGGCAGGGTACAGCCCGTGCTCGAGCTGCATCAAGTAAAAGCCATATCAAACAAGCAGCGCCCTGCCGGGGTAAACCGGCAGGGCGCTGCTGTTTTCTGGGATCATTTTTTTCGCTTCTTGAAATCGACCGGCAGCGTTGTCCACCGCTTCCGGAAGAGGTACGCCGCATCCTTGGGCTGGCGCTGGCGGGTAAAGATGCCTTTTTTGTTGCCGTCCACCCGCAGGATGCCCTCGGTGGTCTGGAAATCGGCAAAATTCCACACCAGCTCACCCTGCACGAAATCGTAGTGGTCGAACACGGCGTGGGTCATCTCCAGATATTCATTCTGGTACTCGGCACTCCACATCACACTGGGGAGCTTGTGCGCACCGCTCAGGTTGTCGGTGCCGTACTCAGTGAAGATGAGCGGGCGGCCATGCAGGACTTTTGCCCAGCCGTCCATCTCATGGCGGAAGGCGGCTTCGGCATCCGCCAGCCCGGCCCCGCCCAGTACATACCAGCCATAGTAGCGGTTCAGGCTGACGAAATCGGCAAAACGCTGGCCCTTGCTGGTGTCGGGCAGGCTGGTCATCAGGACCGTATAAGTACGGGGGCGCTTCTGGGGGTCGAGGCGGCGGGCCAGCTCGAACAGGGGCTTGAAGTATTCCTCAGTGCCCGCGCTGGTGCACTGAGGCTCGTTGAGCAGGCTCCATGCGATGACCGAGGGGTGGTTTTTGTCCCGGTCGATCATATCGGTCAGGGCTGCCTTGTGGTTCTTGAGCAGCGCAGGCGTGGTCTCCTTCTCAAAAAAGCCCTGCTGCCTGCCGTTGCCCTGATTGGCGGCCAGGAAGTTGGCTGTGCTCTGCATAAAGCCCACGGCGGGGACTTCGTCAATGATGAGGAAGCCCTCCTCATCGGCCATCTGGTAGATCTCCTCGGCGTAGGGGTAGTGGCTGGTGCGGAAGCAGTTTGCGCCGATCCACTTCATCAGCTCGAAATCCCGCTTGACGGTGGGCAGGTCGAGTCCGCGGCCCCGGATGTCGGCATCCTCGTGCCGGCCGAAGCCCCGCAGATAGACCGGGCTGCCGTTGAGCAGGAAACGCCCGTGCCGGATCTCAAAGGTGCGGATGCCGATCCGGTCCAGATACTCGTCCACCACCGCGCTGCCCTCGTGGATGCGGATGACCAGATCGTAGAGATAGGCGGCGTGGACATTCCACAGCTTGGCGTTTTTGACCACCAGCGTGCCGGTGGTGCCGGAGCTTTCGGCCACCCGGGTGGTGCCGTCATAAAGCTCCACAGTCACGGGGTGGGGGCCGTTGGTGGACACGGTATAGTCGATCTCGGCCCCGGTCTCGGTCAGGCGGTATCGTGTGGAATAGTCCAGCACCCGCTCCTTGGGCAGGGCCATCAGCCAGACGGGCCGGTGGATGCCGGCGTAGTTGTAAAAATCAAAGTAGGGTGCGGCGATCTTTCTGCCATCCGCAAGGGTACGGGTGGTGCCTGCGGGCAGCATCGTCTCGCTGAGCTCGTTATTCGCCAGAACACTGAGCTTGTTGAACTGGTTGTAGCGCACGATGTTGGTCACGGTGGCATCAAAGGGCAGGAAGCCGCCCTCGTGCTGGGCCACCTCCACGCCATTGACGAAGACCCGGGCCCGGTGGGTGACCGAGCCAAACCGGAGAACGATGTCCCAGCCGCTCCATTCCGCAGGGACAAAAAAGCTGGTCTCGTACCAGAAATCACCGCAGTATTCGCGGGAGGCCTTGTCGGTGAACAGGTCGCAGAAGGAGGCGGGTACCGGCATGGAAAGAGAGGAGGGCAGGTCCAGCGCCCATCCGGCCTCCACACCCTTGCTCTCGGGGTCGAAGCTGAAACGCCACATCCCGTCCAGGCCGATGAGACGGCGGGTGGTGGTAGCGCGGGGATACAGCAGGGAGCGGTTCATCAGGATGACCTCACATTCATCGGTCCCGGCGGCATTTTGCGTGCCACAGGGGCGTTTATTGTCTTTATACCCAGTATGACAGAAATTTTATAAAAGGGATAGAAAGATTTTTGAATAAATCCAGACTTTTTTCAGGAAAACAGGCGCTGCTCTGGGCAGAATACCTATTATCTCCGTCCGGGTTTAAAAACTTCCGTAAAGAGTGCCGCAAAAAGTGAATGCTGGGAAAAAGAGGAAAAAACAGAATGTGAACGAACTGTGAAAATGTACAAAAACAATACCTTAAAATTGTACGAATTCACCTAAAAAATATTCTAACATTTTTTGATAAAAGTTTGTCATAATATTGGAGTACAAACTTGGATACAGCAGAAGGAACGCTGTACCGCTTGAATTGACCACCGAAGGAGAATACAATGGCAAATGAAATGCAAAAGACCACCCCGTTTGGGATGCGGGACAAGGTCGGCTATATGTTCGGCGATTTCGCCAACGATTTTACTTTTATCCTGTCGTCCAGCTTCCTGATGAAGTTCTATACCGACGTGATGGGCGTGAGCGCCGGTGTTGTGGGCATGATCATGATGATCGCCCGCTTTGTGGATGCCTTTACCGATGTGACCATGGGCCAGATCGTGGACCGCTCCAAACCCACCAGGGACGGCAAGTTCCGCCCCTGGCTCAAGCGGATGTGCGGCCCTGTGGCCATCGCATCCTTCCTCATCTTCCAGTCCGGTCTGGCCGGGATGTCCTACGGCTTCAAGGTGGCATGGCTCTTTGTGACCTATATCCTGTGGGGCTCCATCTTCTACACCTCCGTCAACATCCCTTACGGCTCCATGGCCTCCGCTATCTCCGCTGACCCCAAGGACCGTGCAGAGCTGTCCACCTGGCGTACCATCGGCAGCACCCTGGCCAGCCTTGTGATCGGCGTTGGCACCCCCATGGTGGCTTACGTCACCGTCAATGGCCAGACGGTCCTCTCCGGCAGCCGCATGACCATCATTGCAGGCGTTTTCTCTGTCTGCGCCATCCTCTGCTACCTGCTCTGCTTCAACCTGGTGCGTGAGCGTGTGGATGTGCCCGCCAACAACAGCAAGATGGACATTGGCAAGATGCTCAAGAGCGTGTTTACCAACCGTGCCCTGCTGGGCATCATTGCTGCCGCCCTCTTCCTGCTGCTGGCCATGCTGACCATGCAGGGCATGGCAGGCTATGTGTTCCCCAACTTCTACGGCAGCGCCGCCGCCCAGTCTACCGCTTCTCTGCTGAGCAGCGTGCTGATCCTGCTCGTCTGCGCACCCTTTGCCTCCAAGCTGGCCAGCCGGTTCGGTAAAAAAGAGCTGGCCACCGTATCCTGCATCGTGGCCACGGTGCTGGAGGTCATCTGCTTTGTTCTCAAGCCCGCCAATGTCTGGGTCTATGTCGGCTTCTTCTGCGCCGCCTTCATCTGCCTGGGCTTCTTCAACACCATCATCTGGGCAATGATCACCGATGTCATCGATGATTCCGAGGTTCGCAACGGCATCCGTGAGGACGGCACCATCTATGCGGTCTACTCCTTTGCCCGCAAGCTGGGTCAGGCGTTCTCTTCCGGCCTGACCGGCGGCCTGCTGACCATGATCGGTTACAGCGCCGCCACTGCCTTTGACCCGGAGGTCACCATGGGCATCTTCAACATCTCCTGTATTGCCCCCGCCATCGGCTTTGTGGCCGTGGCCCTGAGCCTGTTCTTCATCTACCCCCTGACCAAACAGAAGGTGGAGGAGAACGTGGCCGCACTGGCACAGCGCCATAATAAGTAAGGAAACGGATCAAGCCGCCCACGGGAAATTCCTGTGGGCGGCTTGTTTCTGCTTCAAAATTGATGTATACTAATATATCAGGAATGATACAACGGCACGAGCGGAACAACAGGAAAAAGGAGCGGTGTACGATGCGGGTGGATCCTTTGCAGATCCTTACAAAGCTGGCAGCGGTGCAGAATATCCCGACCCGGCGGGTCACCCCGCCCTTTGAGGGGTTGGAAGAGTTTGACTACGGCCTGCGGCGATCGCTGGACCCCCAGTTCGACTGGCAGGAGTTCGGCCAGCTGCTGCTGGACAGCACCCCTGAGAATACCCTGCTGCTGGTGGAGGGTACCTTTGAGCTGCACTTTGCCCTGTTCCGCATCCCCGATGAAAAAAACACGGTCTTTCTCATTGGACCCTGGACGGTGGGCCCCCGCACCCAGAGCGCCCGCAAATGGGTCAGGCGCTATCTGGGGGAAGCCGGAGAGGCCGCTGTGCAGGAGTACTACAACGGCGTGAAGATCCTGGAGGCCAGCGATTTCTATGGAGCCTTGCGGGTTGTGGTGGATACGATGTTCGGCTGCACTGTCCCGGTGCAGGAGCTGAAGGAATTCCTGCCCTTCCAGTTCCACCCGGATACCCGCTATTTCCACGAGCCGGAGTTCCAGAAGGAGATCCCGGTCACCATGCTGGAGCAGCGGTATGAATCGGAGAACCGCATTCTGGACGCGGTGGCCCGGGGCGATGAGGAAGCCGCCATCGAGGCCATGCATCAGCACTCCCGCTTTACCTATGGCGGCCGGTTCGAGGGGACGCTCTACCAGCAGAAGAACAAGATGATCGTGCTGAACACCCTGCTGCGCAAGGCCATTGAGCCCAGCAAGGTGCATCCTTATTATATTGATGCCATTTCCAGCAAGTACAGCCGCATCATTGAGGAAGCCAACGAGGTGCCCAACGAGATGATGTGGCAGATGACGCGGGATTACTGTGCCTATGTCCGCCGCTACTCGCTGAAGGAGTATTCGCCCGCGGTGCAGAAGGTGATGAACTACGTCAACCTGAACGTGGCCGAGCCGCTGACGCTGAAAAGTCTGGCCGCCATGTGCTTCATCAGCCCATCGTACCTGTCGGCATTGTTCAAGCAGGAGACCGGCAGCACTCTGATCGATTATATCAACACCCAGCGCGTCAACCGCGCGGCCCAGCTGCTGGTGCAGAACAACCACACCATTGCCGCTGTGGCCGAGGAAGTGGGCATTCTGGACGTGAATTATTTTACAAAGATCTTCAAAAAGACGCTGGGAGTCACCCCCACCCGCTACCGCCGCGAACACAAAGAAAAGTGAAAAATGAAAAAAATGCCCGGTTTTTCCCGGAAATGTACGTTTTGTGCAAAACTCCCGGGAAAAAACGGGCATTTTCTGTACGGAGAAATTTGTTGCATGAACAGAACGATGTTGTAACCATTTTGAAAGGATTTATGGATTTTTGGCATGGAATTTGGATGTATGTTGCATTTTTGACTGATTTTGTACTTGATAGCAAAAAGAATGTTGTACACAACAATATCAACTGTGAAGAATGCACAAAGAAACGACCGGAATCTTGTGAACTTGTCCCATTGCGAATGATTTTCCAGACGGTTATAATACAAACAGAAACCATGGAACATACATGTAAGTATATCCCATGAGATGCTGTGATATGCGAATGAAGGAGAACAAGATTATGAAAATGATTTCCCGTCGTGACTTTATGAAGGCTTCTGCTGTTGTGGGTGCTGCCGGCGTTCTGACCGCCTGCGGCGGCTCCTCCAGCTCCACTGCTGCTTCCTCCACCGCTGCTTCTTCTGCAGCTGCTTCTGCAGCTGCTTCTGAGGCTGCAACCGGCAGCGCAAACGTCGGTGTCTGCATCTATCAGTTTGCTGATAACTTTATGACCCTGTACCGCACCGACCTGGAAGAGTACCTGAAGGATAAGGGCTACGCCGTGACCATCGTTGATGGCAAGAACGACCAGAACACCCAGACCGAGCAGATCAACACCTTCCTGCAGCAGGGCGTTGACGTTCTGATCATCAACCCTGTTCAGACCACTTCTGCACAGACCATCGTGGATACCATTTCTCCCTCCGGCACTCCCATCGTCTTCATCAACCGTGAGCCCGAGAAGGCTGTTCTGGATTCCTACGCAGGCAAGTGCTGCTACGTTGGCGCTGACGCACGTCAGTCCGGTACTTACCAGGGCGAGCTGATCCTGGAGACCGAGACCCAGGGCGATATCAACGGCGACGGCAAGATCACTTACATCATGTGCAAGGGCGACCCCGAGAACATCGATGCTCAGTACCGCACCGAGTACTCCATCAAGGCTCTGACCGATGCCGACAAGGAAGTGGAGTGCCTGTACGAGTACCTGGACAACTGGGATCAGACCACCGCACAGCAGGACGTTGCAAACGCTCTGGCACAGTACGGCGAGAAGATCGAAGTTGTGTTCTGCAACAACGACGCAATGGCTCTGGGTGCTCTGCAGTCCATCGAGCAGGCTGGCCGTACCGTTGGCAAGGACATCTACCTGGTCGGTGTTGACGCACTGAAAGAGGCTGTCCAGAACGTTGTTGACGGCAAGATGACCGGTACCGTTCTGAACGACGACGTGGGCCAGGCTACCAAGGCTGCCGAGGCTACTCAGCTGTTTGTTGAGGGCAAGGACGTTGAGGAGTACTACTGGGTCGACTACGTCAAGGTCACTACCGAGAACGCAGCACAGTACCTCTAATTCCTGTAGCACAAAACTCACGTTTGCAAGGTACGCAGTGAGTCCTATGGCTTGGTAAAAGCTTAAAAGCGCGTGCGTGCGAGATTTCTCTCGGGCGCACGCGCCTTCTTTTGGAAAGGACGCACCGCGCGGCCTGCAAATTGCAAGATAAGGAGGCTCTGCGGAATGTCAGAATACCGTCTGGTAATGAAAGGCGTGGTCAAGACCTTCCCCGGCGTAAAAGCGCTGGACCACGCGCAGTTGGAGCTCCGCCCCGGTAAAGTTATGGCCCTGATGGGCGAAAACGGTGCCGGTAAGTCCACCCTGATGAAGTGCATGTTCGGCATTTACAAGATGGACGAGGGCGAGATCGAATACGAGGGAGAAAAGGTCGTTATTGCGAACCCGTTGGAAGCACTGGGCCGCGGCATTGCCATGGTGCATCAGGAGCTGCAGCCCATCCCGGCCCGTACCGTGGCTGAGAATATCTGGCTGGGCCGCTACCCCACCAAAAAGGTTGGCCCCATCACCATTGTGGACCACAGTAAAATGTATGCCGATACCGATGCACTGCTGAAGAAGCTGAAGCTGCAGATCAATTCCCACGCAAAGCTGGGCAGCCTGAGCATTGCCCAGATGCAGATGGTGGAAATTGCAAAGGCTGTTTCCGCAAACTGCAAGGTGCTGATCCTGGACGAGCCCACCTCCTCCCTGACCGCCAACGAAGTGGAATCGCTGTTCCGCATCATGCGCGAGCTGAAGGAGCAGGGCGTTGCACTGGTTTACATCAGCCACAAGATGGATGAGATCAAGGTCATTGCTGACGAAGTGACCATCATGCGTGACGGCCATTACATCGGCAAGTGGGACGTTGCCAACATGACCAAGGAGCAGATCATCGCCAAGATGGTCGGCCGTGAGCTGTCCAATCTGTTCCCGCCGCTGGAGAACCACCCCTCCGAGGAAGTGATGATGAAGGTGGAGGACTTCACCTCCATCCATCCGCGCTCCTTCCGCCATTGCAGCTTTGAGCTGAAAAAGGGCGAGATCCTGGGCGTGGCTGGTCTGGTGGGCGCACAGCGCACCGAACTGATGGAAGGCATCTTTGGTCTGCGTGCACACACCTCCGGCAGGGTGTGGATCAAGGGCGAAGAGGTCCACATCAAGCAGCCCCGCGATGCCATCCGGAAGAGCGTGGCTCTGCTGACCGAGGACCGCCGCGCAACCGGCATCATGGGTGTGCTGAGCGTGGCCGATAACATCTCCATTGCATCGCTGGATGCCCTGCGCAAGGGCCCCATCATGCTGGATGACAAGAAGATTTTGGATCTGGTGGCGACCAATAAGGAAAAGATGGCTATCAAGGTGCCCAGCCCCAAGACCCAGATCAAGAGCCTGTCCGGCGGCAACCAGCAGAAGGTGCTGATCGCCCGCTGGCTGGCAAATAACCCCGATGTCCTGATCCTGGACGAGCCCACCCGCGGCATCGACGTTGGTGCAAAGTACGAGATCTACTGCATCATCGCCGATCTGGCCAAGCAGGGCAAGAGCATCATTATGATCTCCTCTGAAATGAGCGAGATCATTGGCATGTCCAACCGCGTCATGGTCATGTGCGATGGCCGCGTCACCGGCTTCATCGACGGCAAGGACGCGACCCAGGAGAACATCATGGAGCTGGCTACCCAGTTTGAGACCGCGCCCGAAACGGCAGCGGCCAATCAGTAAACAAGGAGGCTGTCTATTGTGGAAGCTACCAAGAAATTAACGGGTAAATCCGTAAAGAAATGGCTGGGCAACAACGCCATTATCGTTCTGATGCTGCTCGTCTCTCTGTTCGTCGGCATCATTCACCCGAACTTTTTTGCACCTGCAAACCTGATCAACCTGTTCAAGAACGTGTCCATCCGCTACATCATCGCGCTGGGCATCTCCGGCTGTCTGATCACCACCGGCAACGACCTGTCCGCAGGCCGTCTGGCTGGTTTTGCCGCCTGCCTGGCCTGCATCTTTGCGCAGACCGAGGGCGCTGCCGGTAAGTTCTACCCCAACATGCCCAGCCTGCCCACCCCTGTGGTGTTCATTCTGGTCATTGCCATCTGCGCCATCGTGGGTCTGTGCAACGGTCTGGTCGTTTCTTACCTGAAGGTCCAGCCCTTTATCGCTACCCTGGGTATGCAGCAGGTCGTCTACGGTATCTGCCTGGTCTACACCGGCGGTACCCCCATCGGCTCCCTGAACAAGAACTTCACCTCTCTGGCCTCCAACACCATCCTGAAGGTCCCCGTGCTGATCTGGATCGCCCTGGTCGTGGCTGTGTGCTTCTGGTTCCTGTACAACAAGACCCGTCACGGCAAGTACATGTACGCCATCGGCGGCAACGAGGCTGCTGCTGAGGTGGCTGGTGTCAACGTCAACGCCACCAAGATCCGCATCTACATCCTGGCCTCCTGCATGTTCGGTCTGGCAGGCTGCCTGCTGGCTGCAAAGTCCGGCGGCGCATCCGTCAACACTGCAATGGGCTATGAGCTGGACGCCATCGCAGCCTGCACCATCGGCGGTGTTTCCACCACCGGCGGCGTTGGTACTGTTCCCGGCGTTCTGGTCGGCGTTCTGGTCTTTGAGCTGATGAAGGTCGCTCTGCAGTTTATGAACGTCAACTCCTCTTACACCTATATCGTCCAGGGCCTTGTCATCATCGTGGCTGTGGCCATCGATATCCGTAAGTACCTGGCAAAGAAGTAACTCCTCATTCGCATACAGAGAAGCCCCCCGCCGGTTCTCCCGGCGGGGGGCTTCTGCTGTTATTTTCCCAGCTGCCGCTGCTGCAGGCGGTATTGGCGGGGTGTCAGCCCCTCCTGCTGCTTGAACAGGCTTCCAAATAGCCCTCCGCGTTTTCTCGCCCACTCTCCGAAAAAAGTTGGAGAACTTTTTCTTTTTCGTTGAATTGCACAAGAACGTGCCTCCTTGTTTGGCGGTTGCGTTGAATTTATGAACGTTCTTTGAATTTTGATATTTTCCTTCGATTTATTATAACATAGCTCCCGGAAGAGTGGTATACTACAAGCAGAAACAGTACTGTTAAGTTCGGAAAACAAAGATCGGTGAATGAGGTGTGTCTTATGAGCGTTTACGAAAAAATTTCCGGTTTTGCGGATGAGATCAGCCAGGACTTTGACCAGCAGCTCAAAACTGTGACGGATCTGGGGATGAAGTATATCTGCATCCGCAGCGCCGAGCACAAGGGCATTGCCGATTACACCCCCGAGGAAGTACGCACCGTTCTTCTGCCAAAGCTGCAGGCCGCAGGTGTGGGCGTTTCCAGCCTGGGTACGGCCATCGGCAAGGTGGAGGTGGACGATGAAGAGGGCTTTGCCAAGCAGCTGGAGCAGCTGGAAACACTCTGCGAAACGGCCAAGCTGCTGGACTGCTCCTTCATCCGGATGTTCAGCTTCCTCATCCCCAAGGATGCCGATGCAGACAGCTATACCGATGTGGTGCTGGATAAGCTGCGTCAGTTTATCCGGATCGCGGAAAAGCATGACATTGTCCTGCTCCATGAAAATGAGAAGGGCATCTACGGAGACACCGGTGCCCGCTGCAAATTGCTGTTCGACCGGCTGGCCTGCCCCCACTTCAAGGCGGCGTTTGATTTTGCCAACTTTGTTCAGTGTGAGCAGGACACTGCGGAGTGCTGGGAACTGCTCCATGACCAGATCGTTTATATCCACATCAAGGATGCTCTGCCCGGCTACCTGCTGAATGTGCCCGCAGGCACCGGCCTTGGCAAGATCCCTGAGCTGCTTCGCCGTGCTTTCTGCGAGGAGGGCTACCACGGCTTCCTGACGCTGGAGCCCCACCTGGCGATGTTTGATTTCTTTGCACCAGGAGCCAAAGGCGGAAAGAGCCAGAAGCTCCAATTTGAGAATAACCCGATCGTCGAGAAGATGAAGTCCGAGATGGCCGAGCCGGGCCGCCCCAAGGACGGCGCAGAAGCTTACGCCACCCAGTATCATGCACTGGTCGAGATCCTGAATCCCATTCTCAATTGATATCCACTCTCCGTTTACCATAAGCTGCCACAACAGAAGCCCCCCGCCGGGAGAACCGGCGGGGGGCTTCTGCTGTTTGCGGCAAAAAAGCTGGGCCCCATGCTGTCAGCAACTTTTCATTTGGAATATGGCAATATTTTGGCGGCTTGTCAGTCACTGGCAGGCCGCTTTTTTCTTTGTCAAAGGCAGTTTCGTGAAAATGACCGAAAAAGGAACCCTGATTTGTGAATATCAACAAAAGTTTTCAAAATACTTGATTTTAATTTAGGGGGGGGGGTATAATGAAATGACAGAAAATTCCTTTGAGAACAAAGCGCTCAGCAACCTGGCTGAGACCTGCAATGCGGAGAATGGAACCTACAGGGGAGGTGACAGTGCGGTAGGAATCTGGAGGGTTCCTTGCGGGGAATCCGTTGCAAAAATGCAAATAGTGATGAAAGGAATGAAGAAAGTTGAAACAGAAAAGTCAAAACCGGTTTTTGGCGGCCCTGCTGGCAGTGGCAATGATGCTTCAGATGCTTCCCATGCTGGCTTTTGCGGATGACGCAGCCGGCACCCCAGTAGCATGGAACGAAAATAAGAATAATAAGGGCTATCCGTCTTTGGAAGCTGCTGTGATAGATGCAGATAGCGGTGATACTATCATCCTTGGCGCGGGCAATTATACACTGCACAATAAACTCAAAGACAATCAAAAGCCCAAGGGAAAAGACCTGACCTTTGTGGGGCAGGGGTCTGATAAAACGACCTGGTATATCGGTGCTAAGGTGCCGGACCCGAATCTTTTGGGCACAGAGTATAACGGCGATTACAGCTTTGATGGTGCCGGAACAGTCACCTTCAAAAATATGACGCTTCGCTCCGGTGATAAAGATTATCTGGGCTTCATCCGTATTGACAATACAGTGGTGGAAAACTGCGTCATCAACGGCAAGACAGACTATTGGGGCTATACCAGTGCAAAGTTTATCGATACGACCTTCAATGCTCCAAATGGACAATATGCACTCTGGACGTATTGCTCCCCGATCATGACATTTGATAACTGCACCTTTAATGCAAGTGGAAAAGTGATCAATGTTTACACGGATTACAGTGCAGAAAAATTTGACATTACGGTTAACTTTAACAACTGCACCGTGAATTCCTCCAATGGCTTCCTCGATAAGCAAGCGCTGATCATCAACGACAAAAACAGGGGCAACTATAAGTACATCATCAATATCAAAGATCCCCATGTCACGGCTGCCCGGAGTACAACGACCTGTTCGCAGGTGTTCGGCTTTAAATACAATACTGGTCGGACAGAGGTGTACTGGAACAATAGTGTGGAGCCGGTCTGGAAAGACGGCGAGATGCTGACACACTCCTATGCCGATGGTGAGAAGGAGAAGGATGGCTATAGAATTGACGGCTATTCGGATTGGACACCGAGCGGCGCTGAGCGCATTGATAAGCATGAAGTGACAAAAAAATGCAAGTACTGCGGCTGGACGAAAAAAGAATGGGAATATGCCAGCGTGTACCGTCTCCAGTACAACCTGAATGAAGGCATTGGCGACGCAACTGCCAATTACAACGATGCTTTCTACCATGAAAATGAGAGCGTGAAGCTTGCAGCGGCTCCCACACGAGAAGGCTACCAGTTTGCTGGATGGCTGAGCCTTAGCGGTAAGCTCTATAAAGCTGAGAGTGAGCTTGTCCTGACGGGTGATGAAGTGTTTACGGCACAGTGGAAGAAGGATGAGCCTGTCGTCAATCATACCCTGACCGTGACCGGCGGCACCTTTGCTGTGAAAGACGGCGACATTGATGTGACCGATACACTGGAAACCAGCACCGATGAGACCAGCGGCAAGCAGACCTGCCTTGTGCCGGATGGTGCAGAAGTCACCGTGACGCTGGACCAGACGAAGGTTCCCGAGGGTATGGTGTTTGATCTCTGGTCTACCGGCAAGTTTGACCTGCCGCTGGAGCAGGATTACAAGGCTGAGTCCATCACCTTTACCATGAATGACGATGTGGATGTGGCCGCACAGTACCGCAGCGCTGACATTGAGGATGGTTCTGATGTTGTTGGCCCCATCATTGTCGGTACGGCTGTTGTGGCTGGCGGCGCACTGGTCGGCTACACGCTGGGCACCGATCTTGTGGGCCAGATGTGGGGTCTGCCTTACTTCCCCAGCAACCGCAGTGCTCTTGCAATGATGCTGTGGGAGGATGCAGGCAAGCCTATGCCGGAATCTGAGATCCTCTACCCCGATGTTGGCCAGGAAGAACAGGATATGGATCTGCAGCATGCTGCCCGCTGGGCCATGGAGCACGACCTCATGCCTGACCTGAACGATCAGGATACAGAGCTGCCCCCTGAACAGGTGAAGTTCTATCCGGACAACATGGTTACCAAGATCAGCGTGTTGCGTGCTTGGAAGAAGGCACAGGACCTCAAGCAGAACGCGCAGTAAAATTTGACATTCTCTGATATATCCCAAACACAGCAGGAGCGCCCCACCGGGTCATACCGGCAGAGCGCTCCTGCTGTGTTTCTGTTAAGCTTCAGGAAAGGGGAACATACCCCACTCAGCGGCCCACGATGAGGTCGCGGCGGCAGCGCAGGCCGACCGTCAGGAAAGCGCTGTCGCCCAGCTGCCGCAGCACCACCCGCTGGGTGTCGGTCTGGCCCTCGCACAGCAGGGAAAGGTTCAGGGTGGTGGAACCCTTCTCCGTGGTGAGCACCAGCGTGGATACGCCCTGCTCCATCAGGGTCTTCATATCCTGAATGGTGGTGCGGAAGGTGGCGGCGCAGTCCGGCACGTCCAGCGTCAGGACGCGGCCCTCCTGCCGGGCGGTGTAAAGGACCTGACGGCCCAGCAGGCCCTTGACGGTGTAACGGGCTTCGGTGGTCTTTGCCTCGTCAGCGGAGATCAGCATGATGTCGCCCTGAATGGGGTCACCCTCCGGTGCGCCGTAGCCGCCGTAGGCGGGGTCGGTCTCGCCCACGGCAACGTCGCCGCTGTGCAGCGCGATCTCGCCCTGAAGCATCACGCTTTCGTCCTGCGGGGGCAGGTAGCCTGCAACAACGGTGTCATCGGCGGCAGCCGCAGCGGCAGGCTCCTCGGCAAATGCGCCGACGCTCATGGGGATGGCAAGGGACAGCACCAGGGCTGCGGCAATGGCCTGACGGCCCAACATTGTATTCAGAATCTTCATAAAAAATATACCTCCTGTACTATGGGCGAAAAACCGCCCGTTCTGTAATGAATACGGAACGGGCGGCTTGTTTATTGCAGGGGTGTAAAAATTATTCCTCCCGGTTCAGAATCTCCATGAACTCATCGCCGGTGATGGTCTCTTTCTGGTACAGATACTGGGCCAGCTCATCCAGCTTTGCGCGGTTGTCGGTCAGGATCTGCACAGCCTTGGCGTGCTGGGCCTTGACCAGCTCCACCACCTTCTGGTCGATCTCACACTGGGTCTGGGCAGAGCAGGCAAGGGAAGTGTCGCCGCCCAGATACTGGTTGTTGACGGTCTCCAGTGCCACCATGTCAAACTCATCGCTCATGCCGTAGCGGGTCAGCATGGCGCGGGCCAGCTTGGTGGCCTGTTCGATATCATTGGAAGCGCCGGTGGTGATGGAGTGGAACACCACTTCCTCGGCGGCACGTCCGCCGGTGAGGGTGGCGATCTTGTTTTCCAGCTCCTCCTTGTTCATCAGGTAGTGGTTGCCCTCGTCCACCTGCATGGTGTAACCCAGAGCACCCGAGGTGCGGGGGATGATGGTGATCTTCTGCACGGGGGCGGAGTGGGTCTGCTTGGCGGCGACCAGAGCGTGGCCGATCTCATGGTAGGCTACGATGCACTTTTCGTGGTCGGTCAGGATGGAGTTCTTCTTCTGGTAGCCTGCAATGACCACCTCGATGCTCTCCTCCAGGTCGGATTGGGTCACGCTCTTGCGGCCTGCACGGACGGCCCGCAGCGCGGCCTCGTTGACGATGTTGGCCAGCTCGGCACCGGACGCGCCGGAGGCCATCCGGGCCACGGTGGTAAAGTCGATGCCCGGGGCCAGCGCAACCTTCTTAGCGTGGACCTTCAGGATCTCCTCGCGGCCCTTGAGGTCGGGCAGCTCCACGGGCACCCGGCGGTCAAAGCGGCCGGGGCGGG
>OLWY01000647.1_pt1 | contig 16731 bp, 8 predicted proteins | sample 1644171 | NCBI WGS metagenome assembly OLWY01 (sample SAMEA103958150, study PRJEB25191) | human gut metagenome | biome: human-associated habitat [ENVO:00009003]; feature: intestine environment [ENVO:2100002]; material: feces | place: Germany | collected 2013/2015 | reverse complement strand
CTGCAAAAATAGGGGAAATAGATTGATTGACCAAAGAATTAAAGAAATAATTCCTTAATCGGTGATCTTTCCGATTTTTTCGCCATTGGCCGCTTTCTTGCGCAAGGCGCGCGGGGTGTCTCCGAAGGAGTCTTTGCAGAAGTGTGCAAGGTGGGACAGCGAGTCGAAACCATACCGGTTGCAAATCTCTGTAATCCGCATATTAGAGTGCTGTAGGTCTTCGAGGATGCCTTCCCGTTTTTTCTCCAGCATCCATTCGTAGACGGGCACGCCGTATAAGTTTCGGAAGAGACGGCGGAAGGTGGTGGTGTTATAGCCTCCCAGATGTGCGAATTCTTCGACGTTCTTCGCTTTGCTGTAATTCTGCATGACAAAGTATTGGAAACTTTCCGTATAGGTGCTGATCGGGTAGAAGAAAGCCCTCAACTGGGGCAGGGGATAGTAATTGGTGATCATATACACCATCTCCTGACATTTCAGGTCGATATATTTGCCGCAGGCGGGTGTCGATTCGTCAAGGTATGCGGCTACGTCGTTGATGAGATAGAACAGGCGCGGGTTCATCACCATTGGGGTGTAGGTCAGCGGGCCTTCTGCCTGGTCGATGATTTCACGGTAGCGGTTTTCGCATAGCAACGGCAGTTCGTTGAACCAGAAAAGGATGTATGATACGTCCGTCAGTGCCAGTATCTCGTATTTTGAGCCGATGGCTTGCAGGATAAACTGTTTCTCGTGTAGTGTCGTTCCGGGATGTTCGTCACTGTTGATCAGCAATTCGCCCTCGATCATAAAGAGCATGCAGTTTTGCGTGCACTTATCCTTCGGAATATGCTGCCCTCTGAGCAGATTTCTGTGAATAAGAGTACTTTCCATCGCTTTGGGGCATCCTGAGCAATCTGTATGTTGAGCACAAAGTGAGTCTTTTGACATGGGTTTTATCCGTGAATCGTTGTCTACAGGGACAAAGATAGTCGTTTTTTGTGAAAATAAAATTCTTTCTTCCATTATGTTTTAGCAGAAACGGGGATATGATTGTCTTTATTGGTTTTGTTTGCACAACTTTGAAGTTTCACGGACTCCTGAATGGCGTTCTTTAATACATTAATACATTTTTATCTGCCATCTGCAGCATTTTCTTCATCCCTTTACATGATATATTCAGAACAAGTAGTTTCATCATTAGTTCCACCTGTTGAAACCAAGTGTTTCAAGGCATGAAACAAACTGTTTCAAGTAATGAAACTTCTTGGAACAACTGTCGATTTCGTTCATATGACAGCTCGATTCAACTCACTTGACCGCATAAGTTGCTCTGATTGACCTGTCCGTTCGAAAGGTATTATTTCATTTTTCAGTCAATAATGGATGACTTCTCAGCTGTTAATACCTGATTTCTCAATTATTAATAGCTGACATGACAATCGTTAATAGCTGACGCGTCAGATGTTAATACCCAGTAAATCAAAGTATAATGTAGGATAAACGACCTATATGCCGTGGTGGCAGAGTGAGAGCAAACCTTTGCTCTCACTCTGCCACCATACTTGCTGTAATGCTTGAAATGCCGATGAATAAAGGGATACACGCGAATAATGAGAGCGTTAGGGCAAAACTGCTATCTTTTTCACTTGTAGCAGCTGCCTAAGTTCAAGTTATAAATGCGACAGTTCAGTTTCCGTACCAGTCACTTACTTATTATAGTATTTTTCAAGCAGTTCCTGCATTTCCGGATATTTCCCGTCCGTATCTCCGGTTTCTTTGCGAAGTCTCAATAAGTCCTTCTTCATCTGTTTGATGACAGGTGCATATTTCGGATCGTTGTATGCATTATGATTCTCGTGCGGATCGTTCTGCAAGTCATAGAAGTCCCATGACGGAGTAAAGTCGAAGTTCTCCGTATCAGTCATGTCCAGATTTCGGGCATAATAGAAGATCAGCTTGTAACGGTCTGACCGGATGGCGAAGTGTGCGGGACGAATAGCGTGATTGGTCCAGTAGCGATAGTAGATTTCTTTTCGCCAGTCGGTCGGCGTGTTGCCTTCCAGGTTGCTGACGAAGCTGTCTCCTTGCACATTCTCCATCTTTACTCCGGCAAATTCTGCCAGCGTCGGTGCGAAATCGACATTCAGTATCAGATCATCCAGACGTTTTCCTGCGGGGACCTTATTCGGATAACGGATAACGAAAGGCATACGAGCCGATTCTTCATAAAACATCCGTTTGTCGAAGAAGCCGTGTTCGCCTAGGAAATAGCCTTGGTCGGAGACGTAGATGACGATGGTATTGTCGGCGATATTCATTTCGTCCAGAGCTTTCAGGAGTTTGCCGATGTTGTCGTCGACGGTAGCGCCACAACGGAGGTAGTCACGGATAAACTTTTGGTAGGAAGCACGTCTGGCGGCTGTCCGTTGCATCCCTTCGGTGCTGAACGGCGTTCCAGTTCTTCCAGTGTCTGTCCTTTGAAAGAACGGCCGTTGGTTTCCGGTCCCCAGTCCAGCAGGTTTTCGGGTTCGGGGAAGGTGACGCCGTCGTAGAGATGCTCCATGCGTATCGGGTAGTCGTAGGGTTCGTGCGTTGCTTTGAAATGGCAGCACATCAGGAAGGGTTGATTGCCGTCCTGCTCTTTCATCCATCGGATGGCTTTCTCGGTGACGAGGTCGGTGGAGAAGCCGAGCACCCGTTCGCCGAACTGGTGGTTGCCGGGCCACGGGTCGGTGCTCTCTATGAAAGTCGGGTCACGGTATTCGCCTTGATCGTAGAAGATGGAGTAGTAGTCGAATCCTTGCGGTTGCGACTGGATATGCCATTTGCCGACGAGTCCGGTGTGGTATCCGTTGGCTTGTAGCAGGGTGGCAAGGGTGGGGATGGAGGTGTCCAGTGAGTCCGCAAGGGTGTACAGTCTGTTCCGGTGACTGTATAGACCGGTGAGGATACTGGCACGGCTGGGTGCTGAGATAGAGTTGGTGCAGAAACAGTTGTCGAGCACTACCCCTTCTTTTGCCAGCCGGCGGATGTTGGCGTTGTGGGCATATTCTGCCAGTACTTCGCCATAGATGCCCCAGGCTTGGGAGGTGTGGTCGTCACTCAGGATAAAAAGGATGTTGGGGCGTTGTCCGGCAGGTTGAGCGCCTTGCAGGTGCGTCATGGTTCCGGCTGCCAGCAGACCGGTAAGTACGAGTTTATTCATATACGTATAGATGTTGCATTTCTTCAAAAGTCAGTCTAAGTTAGACGGTTGCTTTCATGTAGATAAATGATCATATGAACTGATTTTATGCCTAAAGATAGTGATTGTTATTCACTTTGTATTATAATCCGGAAAACTTTTGCGATTTAATGTAATTGATTCCGGTAAAACACTTAATTCCCTTTTTAAAAGGATGTTTTTGTTTTACATCTCTCAATAAGAAACTTTATGTTGATTTTTGGAAGTATTATAGTGATTTTTGAACATTTGTTTTCTTTGCCTGTACCTACTTTTGCGATCAAAACCCATTAATTATCAATTATTATGCTACTACCAAGAAAAATTGTATTTTTCCTTCTCTTGTTTGTCGGATTATCGTTGTATGCGCAACAAAACTGCTTCATTAGTTCGTATGTACGGGGTAATTTCTACAATCGCGGACGTATTTCTGCCGAGAGTTTAAGGGCGAGTGATGATCTGATTTTTCTGAACGTCCGTCCCAATAAAGATGGGTCGCTTTCGTTTGAGAATCCCCGTATCTTTGAGAATGGGAAAGGAGTGACTAGTTGGGAGGAATTGATAAAGTCTGTCCGTGCGGATGTGAAAGGAACAAAGACAAAACTTCGTCTGGGCGCTGCCAGTGGCGAGTGGAAAGCGATGGTTGCAGATGAGGCGGCCCGTGTTGCATTTGCCAAAAACATAAAGAAGATACTGGAAAAGAATAAGCTCGATGGCATCGATCTGGATTTTGAATGGGCGGAGACTGAAAAAGAGTATGAAGATTACAGTCTGGCTATTCTGAAGATGAGAGAGGTATTGGGAGATAAATATGTGTTCAGCGTATCCCTGCATCCTGTGTGTTATAAGATTAGTAAAGAGGCGATTGCTGCGGTCGATTTCATTTCTTATCAGTGTTACGGTCCTTCGCCGGTTCGCTTCCCGATGGAGAAATACTGTTCGGATATACAGATGGCGTTGGCTTATGGCATTCCAAAGGAAAAGCTGGTGGCAGGCGTTCCTTTCTATGGCGTGACAAAAGATGGCTCAAAGAAGACTGAGGCTTACTTCAGTTTTGTGCAGGACGGGCTGATTACGGGGCCGGCACAAAACGAAGTAACCTATAAGGGAGGCGTGTATGTCTTTGACGGGCAAAATAATATCCGTGCCAAGACACGTTATGCGATGAACCAGCAGCTCAAAGGAATGATGAGCTGGGACTTGGCTACGGATATGCCGCTGAATGACAGCAGATCGTTGTTTAAGACGATGGTGGAGGAGTTGGGGAGGTGAACTGCTTCAGATAATCTGAAGGAGAGACACCAAACTCATCCTTAAAACATTGACGGAAGTAGCCTGTACTGTTCATTCCTATTTTATAGGCTATTTCCGAGATATTATATTTTCCTTCGAGGAGTAACCGTTCCGCATTCTGCATTTTTACTTTCCGGATGTACTCGTTCGTAGAAAGTCCGGTCAGTGCTTTCATTTTCCGGTAGAGCGTAGAACCGCTCATGCACATCTTGTCGGACAGATAAGTGATGTCGATCTTCTCCGAAGAAAGGTTGTCCTCAACCAATTGCGTGATTTTCTCAATGAATTCGTTATCCAGTTTGCTGAGCGCCTCGGTGATTATGGAACGCTTTTCATCCAAATGAGAATTGGGGTTATGACTCGTTCCGGTCTGCTGGAATTGAGCAATCAGTTTCTTTCTCGAATCAAGCAGATTGTTGATGCGGCTTCGCAGCAGTGAAGCACTGAAAGGCTTGGTCAGATAAGAATCCGCTCCCACTTCGTATCCTTCTTCTTTATCCTGCAATGAATCTTTGGCCGTTAACAGGATGACAGGGATGTGGCTGGTACGCACATCCTCTTTTAGTTGACGGCATAGCGTGATGCCATCCATTACCGGCATCATGATATCGCTTACTATAATATCGGGAATACGGTTGAGAGCCTGCTGTTTCCCTTCCTCACCGTTGCTGCCTGTGATTACTTCGAAAGAGTCGGAGAAAGATTCGGCGATGTATTTCTGTATATCTTCATTGTCTTCTACAATCAGCAGGATAGGTTTGCTCGTTTCCGGTTCCGTATTTTGAGAATCTTCCGGAACAGCTTCTGATATCATTTCCTCCTCTGTTTGCTTCGTAGAGTCTCCATGCAAAGCGTTGGGGTAGATATTGTCTGTTAATAAGCTGATATAGAAAGTACTTCCTTCGTTCTGTATGCTTTCCACCCGGATTTCGCCTTCGTGCAGTTCTACAAGATTTCGGACTAAAGCCAGTCCGATACCTGTGCCGGATGCCTGATGCTTGCCGCTTTCCTGATAGTAACGGTCGAAAACATGAGGCAAGGCTTCCGCAGAGATTCCGTATCCCGTATCACTGACTTTAATCTCCGTATAAGTGACTCCGTTTCGTGTGGTGGGATACAAGCTCAAGGTTATTTTTCCCTGTTCCGTATATTTGATGGCATTGGAAATCAGATTATCGAGGATAATGGTGATGATTTCTTTGTCAAAGAACAGAAGCATCTCTTCTTTTTCTATTTGAATCTGAAAGTCGATCGCTTTCTTTTGATTGAGTTCTTTGTATTTGAGTCCGATTTCATGAACGAGGGGCGCGATGTTGCTTTTGCAAACACATAGCTTTTTGTTCTGCGTTTCCGTTTTCCGGAACTCAAGAATCTGATTGATCAGGTTGAGCAGCCGGAGGGCACTCTGGTGGATGACAGAAAGTTTCTGCGCCTGTCTGGTCGGCAGTGACGTGTCTTTCTGCATATCTTCCAGCGGACCGAGGATCAGGGTCAGTGGTGTGCGCAGCTCATGAGTGATGTTAGTATAGAATCGCAAACGTTCCTGATTCAATTCTTGTTCTTGTTCGTGGTTTTTCTTTTCCAGGGTATAGAGACTTTCGAGGTCTATTTTCTTCTTATAGGCATGGATAATAGTATAAATAATGCTGATAGTGATCAGAATATAAATAAGTTTTGCCCACCATGTCAGCCAGAGAGGAGGGTTAATATGTATCCTGAGAGATGTCGTGTCCTCCGACCAGTCCTGATTGTGCAGGCGGGCTTTTACCAGAAACTCATACTTGCCGGGAGGAATATTGCGGAAGGTGACGCTGTTTTGCTCGTTGATCGTATACCATGAGTTTTCAAGTCCTTTCAGCATATAGGCATATTCCACTTGGTTGGCCAGTGAATAGTCCTGTACGTTGAAAGTAAGATTAAAACTATTTTGTTCATGAGTCAATTCTATCTCTCCTTCGGAGATGGGAATAGCGGTTTCGTTCTTCTCCCGACTTGTGAGTCGTCCGGGAATTCTCACTTTAGTGATAACCACAGGAGGAATCTGCGGACTGTTTATGGCAATATCGGGGTTGAAGAAACACAATCCGTTGATAGAGCCGAAATAGATGAGCCCGTTATGATCTTTGGTAACGCATCCGCTGATGAAACTTCCTTGTGGGATGTTGTTGGAGTGATCGTAGGTATAGAAACATTTTTTAGAGGTGATATAGCAACTGATGCCGGTATTGGTACTTGCCCAGATGTTGCCGTTCTTATCTTCACTGATAGCTCTTATGTGTGTATTGGGCAGTCCTTCTTTTCTTTGAAAAACCTGATAGTCAAAATTACGGGCCGAAGGAAAACATACCAGCCCCTCACCGGTGGCAAGCCACATCTGACCTTTGCTGCTCCGGTATATCTGATTAATCGTATTGGAACAAAAACCTTCGTATTGGTTGAACTTCCTGACCAGTTGCATATCCGGCGTATATATCCCGACTCCTCCTCCGAAAGTTCCTATCCAGAAACGTCCTTCACTGTCTTGGGCAATGCTGCGTACAAAGTTTTCCAGCAACTGGCTGTTGGAGGTGTCATAATGATGAATCACCTTCTTGCTGGCAAGGTCTACAACGAACACCCCTGCGTGAGTTCCTATCCATATCTTTTTATTCTTGTCTTCATAGAAGACGCGTACGTCGAGAAGCTGATTCTTTTCCAGTTCGATGATCTGAAACTTCTTCAGTCTTGTATTGTAATAGCTGATGTTGCCCAGATAGGTGCCGAACCATAGGTTGCCTTCCGAGTCTTTCAGCGAACAAAGCACTGAGTTGGACAGGAGTTCTCTGTTTTCTTTATTGTAAATGGCCACCCGTTTTCCGTTTTCGAATACGTTAATACCTCCTCCGTCAGTTCCTATCCACAATTTTCCTTGTCCGTCATCGCAGACGCTGCTAACGACTTTGTTGCTCAGCGAACTTTCATTCATTTGGGTGGGTGAATAGCTCCATGTATGGAATGCGGGAGGAGCATTGCTGATAAAATTGATTCCTCCTCCCCAAGTCCCTATCCAGATATTATTAAAAGAGTCTTGAAAGATATACCGTGCGCTGGCGTTGGACAAACTGTAGTTATTGTCCCCTTCGCGGATAAACTCAAAGCGTATTTGTTCGGGCAGCAGAAACTGATTTTGCTGTAAGTCCAGTATCATGATTCCGTTCAGTTCTGTTGCAATCCAGAGTTTGTTGTCTTTGAGTTGTTTGATGGAGAAGATATAGCTTGACAATGCTCCGTGAATATTCCCCGGGTTGTTATGAAAGTTGGTAAATGTTTCTGTATTGGCATTGAACAGGGCTAGTCCTTTGCTGGTTCCGATCCATATATTTCCGTTGGTATCTTTATAGATACAACGCACATCGTTCCCCGGAAGGCTGTTCGGGTTTTGAGGATCATGGACGAAGTGCTTCACGGATTTGTCATTCAGGGAGAGGATGCTCAACCCGCCTTCTACGTGTCCGATGTATAGTTTGCCATCCTCAGCCTCCGTGGCTGTCCAGGTCTGCTCAGAGGGAAGGGCGGGTACTGTGCTTTTGTTATAATGAGTGAATTTCCCGGTAGCGATGTCCAGATACTCTATACCTCTGTAATAAGTACATACCCATAACCCTTTGCCGGCTTGTACGGATGAGGTAATGTGAGTGACATCGTTCGTAATCAGACTTTGCGGGTCTTCCGGATTAAATTGGTAGACGCTGAAACTCTGCGTCTCGTAATTATAAGCATTGAGTCCTGCCCGCTGGGTGGCTATCCAGATGACAGGCTGCACGGGATCGGCGTACACTTCATTGAGTTCGTTGCCGGTAATACTTTGGACAGAAGAAGATTGCTCCTCTTTATAGTAGGTGATAAAGCGGGTTCCGTCAAACTTATTCAGCCCTTCTTCGGTGGCGAACCACAGAAATCCCTGCTTGTCCTGCGTGATGCTCAATACATAATTGTTGGATAAGCCTTGTTCTATTCCTAATCTTTGGATGAGGTAAGGGTGGGCTGCCGCAAATGTGGCGGATAGCAGGAGGAAGAAAGCCGCAATGTATGTTTTCATCGTTTCAGATATTATGTATTCCTTGATATTCACTCTCAAAAGTACAAATAAATATTGTATTTAGTATAGACAAATGATTCATTGCATGATTTTCTACTCTTTCTGCATGATTTTTACAGCGAATAAAATAAAACAGCTGTAATTTTGCAATCAATCAAATAACCGAATCTAATACTTGCAGAAAATGGAATCTGATTCTTTACACGAATATGATAAAAGCTGGAAGGCATTTTTTATTACCACTCTGTTCATCTTGTGTACAGTGAACGCTTATGCGCAGTCATCCGATACAATCTTTTCCCGATATTTCCGTTATGCACAGAACTTCGCAGATGCGTACCCTCGCGAGAAAGTGAGTCTTCATTTGGATAATGCAAGTTATTACCTTGGTGATACGATTTGGTTCAAAGCGTATGTAGTGACGGCTGAACAAAACTTACCGACGACGATCAGCAAACCTTTGTATGTAGAATTACTGGACCAGTTGGGAAATGCCGTAGAGCGGCAAATTATTCAGCTTACGGATGGGGAGGGAACGGGACAAATCATTTTGAACAATACCTTCTTTACCGGTTATTATGAAATGCGTGCCTATACAAAGTGGATGCTTGCTTTTGATAACCCTTCCTGTTTTTCCCGTGTATTACCCGTCTATCGGAAACGGCTGAGCGATAAAGAGACTCCTCGGAGTATAGCTACCTATCGTATGGACGCTTCGATGAAACAGCGGCCGAAGGATAAAGAGAAGAAGTTTACAGTCCGCTTTTTTCCGGAGGGTGGACAATTGGTGAAAGGCATATCTTCGATTGTAGCTTTTGAAGCCACCAGCCGTGACAAAGGAGCTGCTGATGTAGAGGGAACAGTGGTTTCGCCGAGTGGTGAAGAACTGGCGCATATCCGTTCATTGCATGACGGGATGGGTTACTTTGAGTATAAGCCCGAAGAAAAGGCGGGTGTGGCAAAAATTGATTATGAAGGTTCCACTTATCAGTTTGACCTTCCGGAAGCTCTTCCACAAGGATATGTACTCCGAATCGATAACCGGCGGGAAATGTTGGATATCACTGTGGCCCGCAGTTCACAGGCAATGAAAGACACACTGGCTGTTTTTGTATCTTCTCAGGGGCGACCTTACAAATGTATGACATTAGACTTTGAAGATGAATTGAACTGCCAATTCCGGATTTCGACTAAAGAACTACCGCCCGGAGTGCAACAGATATCTCTGGTCAATCTGAAAGGGGAAACGTTATGCGAGCGTTTTTGTTATGTGATGCCGCGTTCTTCCATGCTCCTTGCCTGTAAAACGGATCACGCCCTATATCGCCCTTTTGAGCCGGTGACTTGCCGGATTAAAGTGAGAGATCATCTGAATCGTCCGGTACAGGCCAATCTTTCTGTATCTATCCGCAACGGTGTAGAGTCTGATTTTCGGGAATACGATCATTCCATTTATACGGATTTGTTGCTTGTCTCCGATCTGAAAGGCTATATTCATCAACCCGGTTTTTATTTTGAGAACCAGTCTGCCGAACGTTTCAAAATGTTGGATGTCCTTCTGTTGGTACGTGGCTGGCGGAAGTATGATCTTTCCCGACTGATAGGTAAACGTCCTTTCTTGCCTCGGTATCTTCCGGAGACCTCGCTGACCCTGTATGGGCAGGTCGAATCTTATTTCGGTAAGGCGTTACGGAATGTCGGGGTGAGTATTCTTGCGCGCAGGGATTCGGTCTCTATTGCAGGTATGACAAAAACGGATTCATTGGGGTATTTTAGTGCGCCGGTAGATGGTTTTAGCGGTTCTATGGATGCTCTCATACAGACACGGAACGAGGGAAAGAAGTGGAACAAGCAGGCAGTCGTGAAGTTGTTCCGTAATTTTGAGCCTTCCTTACGGAAACTTGATTATTATGAGCTGAATCCGGAATGGAAAGAGGCGGGTGATTTGAAACAGTTGTTGGACACCTTGGATATTGCTTATAAAGATTCTGTATTCGGACCGGATCATCATTTGCTGGATGAAGTGGTGGTGAACGCCAAGCGTCTGAACTTGTTATTGAAGCAAACTGAACGCTTTGAAAAAGAGATTTTGGGTTATTATAATATAACGCAGGTGGTAGATAAAATGCGTGATAAAGGAGAAGCGGTGTACAATCTGCCTATGCTGTTGAAGGAATTAAATCCTAATTTCAGATTGAGTGATTCATTGAGCCTGCACTATAATAACTCAAGAGTTTTATTTATAGTCAACGGCGGGGTTTTATCTTATGGTAAAACGGATTATGTGTTGGACAAAGATGTGGATGCTATTAAATCTATCATGCTTTATTATGATCAGGCAGGAGGGGAATCTGTTTTTGTGATGAACAAGCAGAGTAATAGAGTGACGAAATTTACAGCAAATAATTTTTGGAGTGGTCGCTGGCAGGATGGAGATTTGAGTGAGTTGCCTTTGCAGGATGCTATAGGTGCGGATTCCGGACCAGATGCACTTTGGGGTGAGAAAGATAGAAAGACTATGAAGAAAGGTCCGTTGCAGAAATCGTCAGTAGTAGTTTGCTCCATCACTACGATTGATGACTGGGACCCGAACAAAACTTATAAAGCCCGGCGGGGGATTCGTCATACCTATATACAAGGATATAATGAGCCCTTGGAATTTTATTCACTAGCTTATCCTGATGGCGCTCCTCTCTATACGGAAGATTCTCGCCGCACACTATACTGGAATCCGAATGTGAAAACGAATGAAAAGGGTGAAGCAGTCATTCGATGCTATAATTCCGATAATTCGGCGCCGTTAATAATAAATGTAGAGACATTGTATAAAGGTAGTCCGTCATTATTGAATATCTACTCTATAGATTATTAAACTCGATCTATATTATTCATATTCATATAAAGTCCTGCTAAAGAGGAAGAAAGGAGTTGTGTTTCTTGCAGCCAACGTGTGTAAATCGTTTATGAATGATTCTCTACGTTTTTTGAATGATTTTTATAATGTAAAATCTACACTCATTCGTATCTTTGCTGTAGATAACAACGAAATAAACTAATATTATGAAAATGAAAACTAATATAATCTTTAAAAAACTAAAGTCATTCGTCAATCGGTGTTTTTTTCCTGATTATATGTGCTGTTTTATCTTCTTGCGTTTATAATGCTGATATGCCAATAAAGAATTTTTAGTGAACCAATAATTTAATATGTAAAAAGAAAAACGTTATGAAAAGACTATTTCTTCCCTTATTAGGGTTTTTGTCATTGGTACTTATATGCTGTAATGACAACAAGGAGTCTGGTAATGATTCCTATGACCCGAACAAGCCAGTCACTATTGACTATTTTACGCCGGACACCGGTCGGGTAGCAGAGAAAGTGATTATTATAGGTAATAACTTTGGAAATGACAAATCTGCGGTAACCGTATTATTCACTGATAATATGGAAAAGGAGAACAAGGCTGCCGTAGTGGGAGTAGATAATACTACGATTTATTGTATGGCGCCACGTCAGGCAGAAGGTTTCAATAAGATTACGGTTAAGGTGAATGATCAGACTGTGGTGGCTGATGAGACTTTTAAGTATTCTGTTTCTGAGAATGTATCTACTATTGCCGGTGATTTTGTACAAGCTGATGGTGCCGGTAAAGATGGAAGTCTGGCTGAGGCAACTTTTGGGCAGATGTTTGGTGTAGCTTGTATTGATGAGCAGTCGGGTATCATAGGCCAGGCATGGAATAATAACAGTGTACGTTATGTCTCTATAGACGAAGATGCTGTGATTACTATCCAAAACGGTCCTGTGGTTGGAAAAGTGGCGGTATCCAATGATAAAACATTGGCTTATGGTGCTACGATTAATGGAGCTAATACCGTTTATGTTTATAAGAAATCGCAGGCATGGGTTCCTTCTCGACTAAGTGATATCAGTTCAGGTACCGATGTTTGGGCTGTGGCTTTGAATGGTGATAACCAATGGTTGTATTATGTTACGAGAAATGGTCGTTTGGGACGTATTGAAGTCAATAATCCAACTCATAATGAGATTTTGTTTGAACATAATGATTTTAGTGGCGGTCCTTTCGCTTACATCGCTTATAGTGCTTTTGAAGATTGTTTCTATGTAACTACTGATAAAAATAAGATTCTGAAAGTTTGGGTAAAAGAAGATGGTACACATGCTTACGAGCAGATTAACCAGAATAATACAGGAACTACAGATGGTTTTCTGACTGATGAGGCAAAATTCCAGTTTTTGCGTGGCCTAACAATAGATGAAGATGGTAATATTTTCGTTTGTCAGGAGAATAATCATGTGATTCGTAAAATAGCTTATGATGAGAAAATGGAAAAAAGATATGTAACTACTATTTTGGGTACAGCTGGTGTAAAAGGTGATGACGATGGTTCTCCTGATATTGCTTTATTTGCAAATCCCCAAGATATCAGTTATGACGGGAATGGTGGATTTTGGATTGCTCAGCGTGAAAATCCGGCTTTAAGAAAGTACTCAGTAGAATAAACACATTAATCAGGAATTAATCATGAAAAAAATAATAAGCATCTTATTTATATTATGCGGCATCTTCTCTTCTATGGCCTATGCGCAGGGAGGATTGACATATTCCGGTACTGTCATTGGTGAAGACGGATTGGAACTTATAGGTGTGAGTGTTGCTGTGAAAGGGACATCTATCGGAGTAATCACCGACTTGGACGGAAAGTTCCGTTTGAATAATATTCCTCCCAAATCTACCGTTGTGTTTTCCTATGTAGGTTTTGAGAATAAAGAAGTGAAAGTAACCGAATCTAAAGAGCGTGAGACTATTGTATTGAAACAAAGTATCAGTAGTTTGGATGAAGTAGTGGTAGTAGGTCGTGGTTCACAGCGTAAAGTTTCTGTTGTGGGAGCTATTACTTCTGTTGATCCGGCACAGTTGCAGGTTCCTGCTACTTCCGTATCCAATATGCTTCAAGGTCGTGTGCCGGGCATCATTGGTGTGACTCGTAGTGGTGAGCCGGGCAATAACTTCTCTGAATTTTGGGTACGTGGTATCAGTACGTTTGGGGCAAATGCTTCGGCGCTGATCCTGATTGACGGTGTAGAAGGTGACTTGAATACACTCGACCCTGCAGATATTGAAAGTTTCTCAGTTTTGAAAGATGCTTCGGCAACTGCCGTATATGGTGTGCGTGGTGCCAATGGCGTAGTAATTGTAACTACCAAGAGAGGTAAAGCCGGTAAGTTAACTGTTAACTTCAAGACAAATGCCACATATTCCTATTCTCCCCGCATGCCGGAGTATGTAGATGCAGTGGGCTATGCAAACCTTGCTAATGAAGCACGTGTTGTCAGAGGTAAGAATCCGATTTATACTAATTCTGAAATCCAACTGTTCCGTTCCGGACTTGATCCGGACCTTTATCCGAATGTAAACTGGAGAGATGTGATTCTGAACGATTATGTGATTAATAACCAGCATCACTTAAGTCTTTCCGGTGGTGGAACAAATGCACGCTACTATGTAAGTATGGGTATCATGAACCAGGGAGCTGTTTTCAAACAAGATAAGTCAGCGAGCAAACATAACACTAATGTTGATTACCATCAATATAATTTCAGAGCGAATGTAGACGCTAATATGACTAAGACAACTTTGCTCTCTTTGAATATGGAAACGATTATCACCAAGCGTAATTCTCCGGGATATGGAGATAATAACAATGCGTTATGGGCGGCGCAAGCCAATCTCCCGGCGACCATTGTGCCGGTGAAATACTCTAATGGTACTCTTCCTTCATTTGGTAAAAATTCAGATGAGGTTTCTCCCTATGTACAGCTGAACTATACAGGTTATAAGATAAGCGAAACACAGGCCACTCGTATGAATGCCAGTCTGAATCAGAAGTTGGATTTCATCACAAAAGGACTGTCTGCAAGAGGCGTATTCTCATTTAACTATACCGGCTACTTTGACCAGTATCGTACCAAGACTCCGGACTTATATTACGCCACAGGAAGAAAGCAGAATGGAGCATTGATCTCTAAACGTACATCGAGTGCTACTGATATGACTTACAGCGATTATCGCCGCATTGCCCGTCAGTATTATTTTGAAGGAAATATCAATTACGAAAGAATCTTTGGCGAAGACCATCGTGTGACCGGATTACTTAATGCCTACCGTCAGGAAAATAAAGACTCTTATCTGAATAATGATGATGACGACACCACATTGGATGAAAGAATTCGTTCCATTCCTAAACGTTATCAGGCTATTTCTGCTCGTGCTACTTATTCTTATAAGGATACTTATATGTTTGAATTCAATGTAGGATATACCGGTTCCGAGCAATTCAAGAAAGGCAACCGCTACGGGTGGTTCCCGGCAGTAGCTTTGGGATGGGTGCCTACTCAGTATGAATGGACGCGTGAAAAGCTTCCGTTCCTCGATTTCTTCAAACTCAGAGCTTCTTTGGGTAAAGTAGGTAATGACCGTATCAAGAAAATCCGCTTCCCGTATCTTTCTACTGTGTCTACCGATTATAGCTCAGTAACATGGCCTGGTAGCACCGTTGGCGAGAGCCGCGTAGGTGCCAATGACTTGAACTGGGAAGAGACAACCAAAATGGATATTGGTGTAGACCTGAAAATGTTTAATGACAAAGTGGAACTGACTGCCGACATCTTTAAGGATAAAAACAAAGGTATCTTCCAGCAACGTGCCAACATTCCTGAAGAAGCAGGTTTTGTAACCAATCCGTATACCAACATCGGTGGAATGGAATCATGGGGATTTGATGGAAACATAACGTTCAACCATAATTTCACCAAAGATTTTGGAATGACAGTTCGTGGCAACTGGACATTCGCCCGCAATAACGTAACCTATTGGGAGCAATCAGGCGTAGTATATCCTTATCAGTCTTTTGTAGACGTTCCTTATGGAGTGCAACGCGGTTTGATATCTTTAGGTTTGTTCAAAGATCAGGCAGATATTGAAAGTAGTCCTGTTCAAACCTATTCTTCTGATGTGCGTCCAGGTGACATTAAGTATAAAGATGTCAATGGTGATGGTGTTATCAATGATGATGATATTGTACCGTTATCCTATTCGAATACTCCGACTCTTCAGTATGGTTTTGCTGCTGAATTCAGATACAAACAGTTTACTGCCAGCATTTTCTTTGAAGGTGTAGGTAAAGTGCAATATTTCTATGGGGGGGCAGGATACTATCCGTTTGCTTGGGAAACGCGAGGCAATGTACTTAACATTGTAGCTGATCAAAAGAATCGCTGGACACCGAGAGAATATTCCGGTGACGCCAGTACGGAAAATCCGAACGCGCGTTTCCCGCGTCTGACTTATGGTGAGAATAAGAACAATAACCGCGCATCTACCTTTTGGTTGGCAGATGGCCGCTATTTCAGATTGAAAAATATCGAGTTGTCTTATAGATTCACCAGCGCATGGTTGCGAGATAAGATTAGTGTACAGAACGCTACCTTGAGCCTTGTAGGCGAAAACCTGCATGTGTGGGATAAGGTGAAACTTTGGGACCCGGAGCAGGCATCGTCAAACGGTGCCGTGTATCCTCTGCAACGGAAATTCACCCTTCAGCTTAATGTGACGTTTTAATCCCGTTTCAATTGTAACATTATCATAAATCGTATAATTATGAATTTCAGAAAAATATATTGCATAGCCGCTATGGCACTGATGTGTTGCACAGGAAGTATGTTTACCTCCTGTGACGACTACCTGGATGTAGACTCATACTTCGATGAGATTTTTGAGCTAGACTCTGTATTTAAACGTAAGGAATATCTGGAAGAATATATCAATGGTGCCGGAAAGTTATTACCTAATGAAGGAGACTTGTGGACCAATGCTTGGTCGCCTTATCAGGGAGCTTCGGACGAGAACTTTACATCATGGAATGACTCCCGTCATAAAGCTATCCAGCTGATGGTGGACGAAGTGACTCCACAGAGTGATTTCTATAATAACTATGGTACTTGGTATAAAGGTATTCGTAAAGCCAACCTCGTCTTGGAAAGAATCAATGAATGTGAGGATATTACTACGAGCGATTTGCGTGACTTTATGGGACGTTGTTATTTCTTGAGAGCTTATTTCTATTATAAACT
>OLWY01000620.1_pt1 | contig 17254 bp, 9 predicted proteins | sample 1644171 | NCBI WGS metagenome assembly OLWY01 (sample SAMEA103958150, study PRJEB25191) | human gut metagenome | biome: human-associated habitat [ENVO:00009003]; feature: intestine environment [ENVO:2100002]; material: feces | place: Germany | collected 2013/2015 | reverse complement strand
GGCAAGCCTGTCCGATAAAGCAACGGATAATCTTAGCGGCATCCGCGATCTTGGCTCCCGAAGAGACAATGAAATCTTGCGCAATCACACTATCCCCGATAAATACCGGGGCCTCTCTCTTACTATTTACGGAACCATTTTCCAGACGTGCGCTATTCTCTATGGTCGCGTAATCACCAATCTTCACGTTACGGATCGTACCGGTATTGACAATCTTGACCTTATCGCCAACCGTTCCCTCCGTAGAGGCGATACCCTCTGTATAAGCGGTAATCATATCCCGCAAGCGTTCGATCAAGGCCGGACGATGACGGTACAATGCGATAATATAAGCCAATGAAGCCGACAGGCCATCGTAAATCGGAACCTCACGCCCGCCGGTCTCATTCAAGACCGACACCTCGACATTATTCCCGAACGTAGCCTTGCCTTCCACCAACATAACATTTATATTCTGGATAAAGCAGTCATCACCGATCCGGTAATTAGCGATATAATTCTGTACGTTCTCAATCAACACGTTATCTCCCAACGTACAATTATGTAGGGTAACATGACGAAGCCCGCTATGCTTTACCAATCCTCCCGGTAGGGTAAACGCTTTACGAAAAGCTCCTAACTTAACCACTCCCGAAAAACGCACGTGGTTCACATATTCAATATCAAACACCTCTGGAACCCAAACTTGATTCCAATCATCGGCCCGGCAAGCCTGAGATCGCAAGGTGGCGATCTCATCCGGCCGCAAATTTCTCAAATGATTCATTGGTACTAATTTTGTAAGACTCTACTCTTCATCATATTGCTGAAAGAGGAAGTCATTGTAGGGGAAACGGGTGATATGGATTTGTTTAACCCGTTCATACAACATCTCTTTCAACGCCTCTATATTCGTACGTTCCTTGGCGGAGATAAAGATGCAATTATCTTGCAATTTTCCCATCCACGTACGTTTCAGTTCATCCAGATCGATATTCTCACGACCACGAGGGGTCAAATCATCTTCCTCTTTCGGGACAAAGGTAAATGCATCCACCTTATTGAAAACCATGATCATCGGTTTCTCGGTCTTATCGATCTCCGCCAACGTACGGTTCACGACCTCTATTTGCTCTTCAAAAGTCGGGTGTGAGATATCCACGATATGTACCAGCAAATCCGCCTCCCGTACCTCATCCAAGGTAGATTTAAAAGATTCCACCAGCTCGGTCGGTAACTTGCGGATAAATCCGACCGTATCGGACAGCAAGAACGGCAAGTTCTCGATAATGACCTTGCGTACGGTCGTATCTAACGTAGCGAACAACTTATTCTCGGCAAAGACCTCACTCTTGCTCAATAAGTTCATCAAGGTAGATTTACCTACGTTCGTATATCCGACTAACGCTACACGTACCATCTTACCCCGGTTTTTCCGTTGTACGCTTTTTTGCTTGTCAATATCCACCAGCTCTTTCTTCAATCGTGCGATCTTATCCAAGATAATACGTTTATCAGTCTCCAACTGTGTCTCACCCGGACCACGCATACCTACGCCGCCTCGCTGACGCTCCAAGTGTGTCCACAGACGAGTCAAGCGGGGTAACATATATTTATATTGTGCAAGCTCCACCTGTGTCTTCGCATGGGCGGTCTGTGCACGGCTAGCGAAGATATCCAAGATCAAGCTCGTACGATCCAAGATTTTCACCTGCAATTCTTTCTCAATATTACGGAGTTGCTTCGGACTCAGCTCATCATCAAAGATCACCAAGCCGATCTCATTCTCTACCACATACTCCTTAATTTCCTGCAATTTACCGGTCCCGACAAAAGTGACGGAATTCGGGTAATCCATTTTCTGGGTAAAACGCTTTACCGCATCCACCCCTGCCGTATCGGCCAAGAAAGCCAATTCGTCCAGATATTCCTTAACCTTTTGCTCATTTTGCTCGGGGGTAACCAAACCCACCAAAACGGCCTTTTCGGTCTGTGCCTCAGATATGATAAATTCTTTCATGCCACAAAGATATATTATTTCAATTATTTACGTATATTTGCGAACATATTTACAAATATAAATCAACTTAGCTATGAAAAAGAGAATTTGGCATCTATCCAGATGCGTTGTCGTTTGTACGGCATTCCTATTCGTACAACAATTTATCCAGTCACAAGTTTCAAATCCGTCTACATGGGAAAGTTTTGTGCAAAGTAACGCAAATATATCTATTCGAGATACGTTTCGGATGCAGACATTTGAGGGACTTGCTTCTGATAATTGGGATTATGCCATTACAGGTGAAGCCCTTATTGAAGATATCTCCGGCGTGAAAGATATTCCTAACAGCCACGGAAACTACGGGTTACGAATGCCAATGAATACGCAAGTGGCTTTCGAGCATTTCACGTTAACAGATCATCAAGATATAAAAATCAGTATACGGAAAGGGGGCATCCTTCTAGTAGAAGGAGAAGGCATGAGAGCCAGAACCTATCGAAAAGGGGAAACAAGTTATCCCTCCTTAGTTCCAACCATAGGAGAGAGTGGCATCAATCCTTTCAAAACCACAGATATAAAAAACAATCCTCCGGGCTTAGATCTTATCGTCCCCACACCGGCCGCCAATACCAAAAACGGCTATTATTATGTAGACAGCGTTTACGCACACGGTATGATTCCTACCTATTCCCTATTTACCGGAAACAGCGATTGGAACCATGAGGATCGCTGGAGCCACCTACCCGCCTACCGTCACCGCAACGCCTTGATTAACGGCAATATCTCCATAAATACAAATATCAGCTGTAAAGATATCTTTATTGGCAATGGAAATATCCATATTTTACCAACCGGAAATCTATCCGCAAATAACCTTACCATCTATCCTAATGATGGTATCTTGGCGTCTTCCTCCACCTTGCGATCGTCTGGAACTATTAACATCTCCGGCAAAATAACAATCGAGAAGACCTTCGCTCAAAAAGGCAAATGGTATTTTATCTCCTTCCCCTTCGATGTATTCGCTTCCGGCATAGACCCGGATTTCCAACTGGGTGATGACAAAAGCGATACAAACGGTAACTACTTTTACGTACAAACCTATAACGGAGAAAAGCGAGCCAACTCACAAAGCCCTTCCAACAACTGGGAAGTCATACCACAAACAATAATCAATACATCCCAGCCCATCTTCAAGAAGAACAAGGGGTACCTGATCGCTATTGACGCTTCCGCCGATCGTCAGAACCTTCGTTTCTCCTCGAAAGCAAAAGATATCCCTATAGATTTCGGAAAAAACGGTCAAGCCTCTATTCCGGTAAGCATTAACAACCAAAGCCAGAACCAGAATCACAACGGCTGGTATCTATGCGGTAATCCTCTGCCGGCTCCTTTATCTCTTAGTCAAATAGAATCAAACTCGGCCTTAGACGGATACATTTATATATATGACGGCTCCACCTACCAACCCTACGTGATCGGTAGCGATTTCGCCATCCCTCCATTCTCCGCTTTCTTTGTCAAAGCGAATAATAGTACCAGCCTATCTGTATATAATACATCCGAACCAGCCAATTATAAATTATTATCAACGAATGCACCCATATCTTTCCCAACATCGGAACCTCAAGCCCGACAAGATCCTCCTGTTTCCAATCAAGCCTTTTCATTTCCGGAATTAAGCTATCAGCTAGAGAACAAGACTTTATTCATTAATAATCTTCCATCCCCCGGTAAAGTCAAACTACTTACTCCGGCAGGCATATTGGTATTTACGCAAGCGGTACAGGCTGGGAACCCTATCCTCCCGATTCCCCTCCCACAAGGTTTATATATCTTAATTATTCAAACAGAACATTATCGGGCACAGTACAAATGCGTTTTAACCTCCTAAAGCCCGAAACAATCTTATATCTTTGCCCTGTTTTAAGAATAAAACGAATATGAAGAAGATCAACATCACAACAATTGCCTTACTTGTCTACTTAATCGTAATGAGTATCATCGGCTGGCCAGGAAACAATTCGGGGAATAATTATACCGAATATTTCTTGATGATCGGCGCTACGCTCGTCATCATCATCCTTCTACGCTATCTGCAAGTCAAACGTCTGAGAATGCGAGATAAGTGGAATAAAGACGAAGATCCTGCCAAGCAATAAAAACACAGCCTGTTTTTCTTCACAGAAGAACAGGCTGAATGAACTTTATTTTATTACACTAGTATTAATATTACTGCTTTTTCGCCCTCACAGGCTACTTGAATGTCTCGTAAAGACTACGCACAGTATAAATTATTCGATTATAAATAAGTACAATCTTAACAGGACACACACACCACTTGTTTCGCTTACTTTCTTAAAATGAGTTACTTTCATAATTCTTACATTTTATTCACTAGTACTAAAACGTCATTAACCAATACGCAAAAGACAACCGACATCATTTTTGTAATCGTAGCCTAATCGTCATATCACTGAAAGGCAATACAATCGTGAACACATTTTTAATAACATAGACATATCATCGTAATACAATCACACGTCCTTTGCGTTCTGAAAAAATAGATTAATTCTAATATATTTTAAGGACAAAAGGATGGACAACAGAAATTACTTTACGATGGCGATTCCCGCTCTTTTGCTAGGCGTAGCATACTTACAGCCAATCAATGCGGCACCAGCGGAGGATCTGCCAAACGTTACTGGACGAATGACGATCACCCAACAGACATTCACGGTAAGTGGCGTAGTCACCGATACGAACGGAGAACCAATTATCGGGGCTAACGTGATTGAGAAAGGGACTACAAATGGAGCCGTAACCGATTTTGACGGCAAATTTTCTCTCTCGCTGCAAAACAAGCAAAGCATATTGGTCGTTACTTATATCGGTTATAACACCAAGGAGATTCCAGCCGGGAATGGTTCTCCCCTCACGATCCAATTGCAGGATGACACCCAGAACCTAGACGAGGTTATCGTGGTAGGTTATAGTGTACAGAAGAAAAAAGACCTTACCGGTGCTGTTTCCTCTTTGGGAAGCAAGGACATCAAAGATGCTCCCGTTTCTAATCTGGGACAAGCCATTCAGGGCCGCATTTCCGGTGTGCAGGTAGTGGATGCCGGAAAGCCCGGTGACAATGTATCTATCAAGATTCGTGGTCTGGGGTCCATTAACAACTGCGATCCGCTGGTGGTGATTGACGGTGTGCCCACCGACCTGGGTCTGTCTTCACTGAACATGGCGGATGTGGAACGCCTGGACGTATTGAAAGACGCATCGGCTACAGCCATTTACGGTTCGCGTGGAGCCAATGGGGTAGTGATGATCACCACCAAGCGCGGAACGGAAGGGAAAGGCAAATTGTCGGTATCGGCTAATTGTGCTTTCCAGAATGCCACGAACGTTCCTTCTTTGCTGAACGCAAGCCAGTATGCCGATTTGAGTAATGATATGATGGTGAACAGCGGTCGCAACCCGAATCCGAATTGGGCAAATCCTTCGGAACTGGGTGCAGGTACCGACTGGATGGATGAATTGCTCCGTACGGGTGTGATGCAGAACTATACGGTAAGTTATTCCGGCGGTAACGAGAAATCCCATTATTATGTCTCCGGTGGTTTTCTGGATCAGTCGGGCATCGTGAAGAGTGTGAACTACCGTCGTTTCACGTTCCAGTCCAACAGTGACGCACAAGTCCTGAAATGGTTGAAGTTCTCCAATAACATAACCTTTAGTGCCGATACGAAGAAGTCCGGCAGTTATAGCATAGGTGATGCGTTGAAAGCGCTCCCCATCTATCCGGTGAAGAATGAAGATGGCAGCTGGAGTGGCCCTGAGGGCAATTCGGAATGGTATGGGAGTACGCGCAATCCTATCGGACCGACGGAATTGAACCAGGGGCAGACCAACGGATACAACTTCCTTGCCAACCTGACGGCGGAACTTGCCTTTACCAAATGGCTTAAATTTAAAAGTACCTTCGGTTACGATGCCAAATTCTGGTTCATGGACAACTTTACCCCCAAGTATGACTGGAAGCCCACTCCGACAGAAGAGACTTCACGTTATAAGAGCGACAACAAGTCGTTCACCTATCTGTGGGACAACTATTTCCTATTCGACCACACTTTTGCAGAAAAGCATCGCGTGGGACTGATGGCCGGTATGTCTGCCCAGTGGAACACCCACGACTACCTGAATGCGCAGAAGAACGTGTTCATGTTCGACAATGTGCACGAAATGGATAATGGCGAGGAAATGTATGCCATCGGCGGAAACGAGACGGAGTGGGCGTTGCTCTCTTACATGGCACGTGTCAACTACTCCTACGAAGACCGCTATTTGCTGACGGCAACCATCCGTCGTGACGGTTCCAGCCGTTTCGGCAAGAAACATCGCTGGGGTACTTTCCCTTCCGTATCGGTGGCATGGCGTGCCTCTCAGGAAAAGTGGTTCCCCAAGAACGACTATGTCAATGACCTGAAAGTACGTGCCGGATACGGTGTGACCGGTAGCCAGGCAAGCGTCGGGAACTACAGTTATCTGGCATCCTACAATACCAGCGTATATCCTTTCGGTATTTCAAACGGCAATCAGACAGCGCTGGTTTCTTCTACCCTTGCCAACCCATATATCCATTGGGAAGAAGTGGCACAAACCAACATCGGTTTTGACGCCTCACTGTTCAATTCACGCGTCATGTTCTCGTTCGATGCTTATCTGAAGGAGACGAGAGACATGTTGGTGAAGGCTTCTATCCCCATCACATCGGGATTTGAAGACACGACAACCACATACACCAATGCCGGAAAAGTACGTAATCAGGGTATTGAAATGAGCCTGCATACCATCAACCTGACCGGTGAACTGGGATGGGAAACGAATCTGACCGCCACTTACAACAAGAATAAAATCAAGGATTTGAACAGCGACGTTCCTTATTACATTAACCAAATCAATAACTCCTATGTAACGATGCTGGCAAAGGACTATCCCATTAATGTCTTCTACGGCTATGTTACGGACGGAATCTTCCAGAACCAGTCTGAAGTGAATACACATGCCGTGCAGCCGGGAGCTGAGCCGGGTGATATCCGTTTCAGGGATTTGAACAACGATGGTGTCATCAATGATAGTGACCGTACCGTCATCGGTAACCCGAACCCAAGTTGGCTGTTCTCCATGAACAATAGCCTTTCCTATAAGGGTTTCGAACTTTCTGTTTTCTTACAAGGTATAGCCGGAAATAAGATATACAATGCCAACAATATCGACAATACCGGTATGGCAGCTGCCTATAACCAGACTACCGACGTACTGAAGCGTTGGCAAGGAGAGGGGACCAGCAATTCGATGCCGCGTGCCGTGTTCGGCGACCCCAATCAGAATACACGCGTGTCAGACCGCTTTGTGGAGAATGGTTCTTATCTGCGTTTGAAGAATATCACACTCTCATACACTTTCCCGAAGCAGTGGTTACAGAAAGCCCAGATTGAGAATGCACGCCTTTCCCTATCTTGTGAGAATGTGGCTACCATCACCGGATATTCCGGTTTCGACCCTGAAGTGGGTATTAACGGAATAGACCAGAACCGTTACCCCATTTCCCGTACGTTCAGCTTAGGATTAAACTTTAACTTTTAATGATTGACTCGGATATGAAAAAGATAACAAATTTACTATATATGCTGGCAGTATTGCTGCTGGCTTCCTGCAACGACTTTCTGGACAAGTCTCCTAAAAATACGGTTGACCCGGAAACGACGGTGACCGATGATGTGGCCATTGCTCTGACCAATGCCTGCTATCGCACCCTTCAGTCTTCCAATATGTACAACCAGCGTATCTGGACACTGGATATTGTGGCGGGTAACAGTTTGGTGGGTGCCGGTGGCGGTACCGACGGCCTTGAAACGATACAAGCTTCTAACTTCATAACGCAGAGCGACAATGGCATGGCATTGTACATGTGGCGTTCTCCCTGGGTGGGGATAGGACAATGCAACATTGTGTTGAATAGTCTTCTGGAGGCTGAAGCCGTGTCAGAGAGAATCAAGAACCGCTGTCTGGGAGAGGCTTATTTTCTCCGTGCACATTATTACTATGTATTGGTACGTCTGTACGGTGGTGTTCCACTGCGTTTGGCTCCTTATAATCCGGGAGAACCGACAGACATTGCACGCGCTACAGTCGAAGAGACTTATGCCCAGATAATTTCCGATTGTAAGAATGCGGTTGACCTGCTTCCTGCCAAGTCTTCTTACGACGACGAGAACGTGGGACGTGCCTGCAAAGATGCAGCTTTAGCCATGTTGGCAGATATTTATCTGACGCTGGCTCCTAATCATACGGAATATTATCAGGAGGTGTCTGATTTGTGTGATGAGATAACAAATTTGGGGTATGACCTTTCTTCCTGCAAGTATGAGGATAATTTCGATGCATTGGTCAATAACGGGCCGGAATCTTTGTTCGAGGTCCAGTATTCGGGCAATACGGAATATGATTTTTGGGGAAACAATCCGCAGTCTTCCTGGCTTTCTACTTTCATGGGTCCCCGTAATTCGGACTTTGTTGCCGGCAGTTATGGCTGGAACCAGCCTACAAAAGAATTTGTGGGTCAATATGAGAGCGGTGACAAACGTAAGGATTTGACCGTGCTTTATGCCGGATGTCCAGATTTTGACGGTAAGGCTTACAAAAGCTCTTATTCCAATACGGGATACAATGTACGCAAGTTTCTGGTGTCGAAAACGGTTTCTCCGGAATACAATACCAATCCTGCCAACTTCGTGATTTATCGTTATGCGGACGTCCTGCTGAAGAAGGCCGAAGCTTTGAATGAAATGGGACGCCCTGACCAGGCTGCCGTGCCTTTGAATATTGTACGTAAGCGTGCCGGACTGCCGGAGGTTTCGGGCTTGTCACAGGAAACCATGCGTGAAAAGATTATCCATGAGCGCCGCATGGAACTAGCTTTCGAAGGGCATCGCTGGTTCGACATGATTCGTGTCAACAATGGAGAGTATGCCATTAAATTCCTGCATTCCATTGGAAAGAGCAACGTGAACAAGAACCGCTTGCTGTTCCCTATTCCGCAGACGGAGATGGATGCTAATACCTTAATGGTGCAGAACCCGGGTTATTAATTAATTTAATCAGAAGAATATGAAGAAATATATTTCACACCTTGTATTTGCCTTACTGGGCTGTGCAGCCTTATCTGCTTGTGTAGATGATGATTACATGGAATTGGATAAAGGACAGAATGAACTTGTACTGACGGCCAGCAAGACGGAAGTTGTTTTGAATGAGCAGGCACATGCCGATGATGCCCTGGAGCTTTCCTGGACTACGGGAACCAATTATGGGACGGGTAATAAAATTTCCTATACGCTGGAATTGACCAAGACCGGCAGTGATTTTGCAGATTCTTATGTAGCTGTGGAGAATGCCGTACAAGAATACTCATGGAAAAAGAGCGTGGAGGAATTGAATGACATCCTGCGCAACCATTTTGGGGCAACTGCCGGGGAGAACATTTCGTTGGAAGCGCGCTTGACAGCTACTGTAACAGAACGGGACGAAAAACAGGTGTCTACCACTGCTTTCAGTGTTACTGCCTATGAACCGCTCACATCCACCCTTTATCTCATCGGTAGTGCCACTCCGGGTGGATGGAGTGCCGATAATGCTACGGAGATGACCCGAAAGGACAACGGCATCTTTACATGGACGGGGCGGCTTGTGGCCGGTGAATTTAAGTTCATCACCACCTTGGGTTCATTCCTGCCCTCTTACAACAAAGGAACAGACGGCTTGCTGGTTCTTCGTAGCAGTGACGACCAGCCGGATGAACCTTTTGTTGTCGAAGAAGACCATAATTACATCGTCGAGGCCAATCTGTTTACCGGTGTTCTTACATTGACCCAGACAGAGACGTTGGCACCTGCCTACGACCAGCTTTATTTTGTGGGTAACGCTACGGATTGGGGATTCGTGAAGATGAAACAAGATGTGCTCGATCCATACTTGTTCCGCTTCGGCAAGTTCTTTGAAGTGGGCAAAGGAGGGGAATTCAAGTTCGGAACCTCCGATGGAAGTTGGGAGAACATGTATAAGGCCAAGAATGCCGATGCTGCTTATACCGATACAGAAGTGGTGTTTGTGAAAGGGTTCGACCCGGACAATAAATGGGTGCTGAAAGACGGGGAATGCGGCAAGGCCTACAAGATTTGCATGGATATCCGTAGTGGTAAGGAACGCATGATGATGAGCGAATTTACTCCGTATGAGATGATTTATATGGTAGGTGATGCTACTCCGGCCGGTTGGACGATTGGTGATGCTACGCCGATGCAGACAACGGATAATCCGTATGTGTTTACTTGGAAAGGTACGCTGAATGCCGGTGAGTTGAAATTTACTTGTGATAAGCAGGAAGATTGGAATGGAGCCTGGTTCATGCCGGCTGTAGCAGACAAACAGCCTGCAGGAGAAACAGAACCGATGCTTTTCCTTGATAAATCAGACGAAGCGTTCAAAGCGCAATATCTGGACGTGATGGTAGGCGGCATCGACCAGAAGTGGAAGATTGCAACAGCAGGTTCCTATCTGATTACTTTAAATCAGCTGGAAGAGACAATTTCAATCGTGAAACAATAGGTATCTACAATAGATGAAGAAGATAGTTTATACAACACTGGTAGCCTTGCTGCTGGTTGCATGCAGCAAGGATGATACCGGCAGCGGTACCGGTGGAGGCGGAGAGAGTGGAGGGGTTACGGAAGTAACCCCAGTCACCTCGGACTTGACGGTCAACCTCACTACCGACAAGGCATGTTACCGGCCGGGCGAGAGTGTTTCTTTTACAGCTGACGCCCTTCCTGCCGGAGCTAAAATCCGCTACCGGACAATGGACAAGGTTGTATCGGAGCAGGCTGCTGCCGGTACTACTTGGACTTGGACTGCTCCGGCAACCGATTATACCGGTTATCTGGTGGATGTGTACCGTACGAAAGAGAATGGAACAGAGGTTATTCTTGGTACTATTGCCGTAGATGTATCCAGTGACTGGACACGTTTTCCACGTTATGGTTTCGTTGCCACTTTTGATGCTTCGAAAAAGGTGGATGGAGTGATAGAGAAGGAGATGGCTTTCCTGAACCGTTGCCACATTAACGGGGTACAGTTTCAGGATTGGCACAACAAGCATCATTGGCCGTTGGGCGGTACGCGTGAGCATCTGGACGAGGTCTATAAGGACATTGCCAACCGGGAGGTCTATACCGAGGTAGTGAAGAAGTATATCTCTACACAACACAGCCTGGGCATGAAGTCCATGTTTTACAATCTATGTTTCGGAGCTTTGGACGATGCCGTTTCCGACGGAGTAAAGGAAGAATGGTACATATTCAAGAACACGGGACGCATGGATAAGGATTCGCATGACTTGCCCTCCAGTTGGAAAAGTAATATCTTCCTGCTCAATCCCGCCAATACGGAATGGCAGGCATATATTGCCCAGAGAAACGATGATGTTTATGCCAATCTGGACTTTGACGGTTATCAGATAGACCAACTGGGAAACCGGGGTGACCGCTATGACTATGATGGCAATAAGGTAAATCTGCCTAAGGGATATGCTTCGTTCATCGAAGCCATGAAACAGAAGCATCCGGACAAGCGTTTGGTGATGAATGCCGTCTCCAGCTATGGAGCTTCCCAGATAGCTGGTACGGGTAAAGTGGATTTCCTTTATAATGAAGTATGGGGCGATGAGGCAGGCTTCAAGGATCTGCACACCATTATCAAAGCGAACGACCAGTATGGCAACCATGCCTTGAAAACGGTGTTTGCCGCATATATGAACTATGACAAGGCAGGTAGCAGTACCGGTGAGTTCAATACACCGGGTGTGCTGCTGACGGATGCTGTGATATTTGCTTTGGGAGGCTCTCATTTGGAATTGGGTGACCACATGCTATGCCGCGAGTACTTTCCAAGCACGGCTTTGCAGATGAACGATGTACTGAAAATAGCCATGATTCGTTATTATGACTTTATGACGGCTTATCAGAACCTGCTTCGTGATAAAGATACGGAGGCGGAGATTTCCGTTTCTCTGAACTGTACGGATGCTGCGCGGAATCTTTCTCTGAATGCATGGCCGCCGCAGAAGTCTGCCATCACTGTATATGCCAAGAATGTAAATGGCAGGCAAGTCATTCATCTGCTCAACTTCCTCAATGCGGATAACTTAAGCTGGAGGGATCTGAACGGAACAATGCCCGAACCGCGTCTGGTGTCCGACGTGCCGTTGAAGATGAATGTTTCCGGTAAAGTGAACAAGATATGGGTTGCATCGCCCGATTTCCATGCCGGTGCTTCGCAGGAACTGGCATTCGAACAGAAGGACGGCACGGTTACCTTTACCTTGCCCTTGCTGAAGTACTGGAGCATGCTTGTGATGGAATAAGAATATCCAATAAAGGAACAAACAAATTATAGTAATGAAGAAATATATATTTTTATTTTTTGCCGTCTGTGCATTTTCAGTATATGCGAATGCACAGAACCGCACCGGAGACTGCACTTCCTATACCAGTGACGACCGGAGTGTGACCTTCTATTTAAATGACAGTTCTGCCATACAATTACGTCTGTGTAGTCAGTCTACGGTACGTATATGGTTTTCTCCCGACGGTAGTTTCCAGCGGAATAATCCTTCCTTTGCCGTCGTCAATGAGGACCTGGAGGATGTCGGTACCGTCCATGTGGACGAACAGAATGCCTGCTACGAGATTTTTACCCCTAAACTCCGTATCCGGGTAAACAAGTCTCCGTTTAACTTACAGATATTCGATAAGTATCAGAAACTGCTGTTCAGTGATTATGCCGATAAGGGGCATATCAGTAACGGGCAGCGCAAATTGGAATACAAGACCCTCCGTCGTGACGAACACTTCTTCGGCTTGGGAGAAAAGACCGGCAAGCTGGACCGTCGCGGCGAAGCCTACAAGATGTGGAACAGTGACAAGCCTTGTTATAGTACCGTTGAGGACCCGCTCTACAAGAGTATTCCGTTCTTTATGAGCAGTTATCGTTATGGTATTTTCCTGGACAATACGTATAAGACCGAATTTAAGTTTGGTACGGAAAGCCGCGATTACTACAGTTTCGAGGCTCCTGGGGGAGAGATGATTTATTATTTCATCTTCGGGAAGGATTATAAGGAAATCATGAAACAATATGTCGACCTGACGGGAAAACCCATAATGCCTCCTAAATGGGCATTGGGCTTTGCACAATGCCGGGGACTGCTGACGAGCGAGAAATTGTCTTATGAAATAGCTGAAGGCTATCGTAAGCGCGGAATTCCTTGTGATGTTATTTACCAGGACATAGGCTGGACACAGTATTTGCAGGATTTTGAGTGGCGGAAAGGGAACTACGAGAATCCGAAAAAGATGCTTGCAGACCTCAAGGATATGGGCTTCAAGGTGGTGGTTTCGCAAGATCCGGTCATTTCACAAGCCAATAAGCGGCAATGGGAGGAAGCCGATAGGTTAGGGTATCTGGTAAAGGACTCCACCAACGGCAGGAGTTATGACATGCCCTGGCCCTGGGGCGGTAATTGTGGCGTAGTGGACTTCACCCTTCCTGCTGTGGCAGACTGGTGGGGAGCTTATCAGCAGAAGCCCATTGATGATGGTATTGCCGGTTTCTGGACTGATATGGGTGAACCTGCCTGGAGCAATGAGGAGCAGACGGAACGCCTGGTGATGAAACACCATTTGGGCATGCATGATGAGATTCACAATGTTTATGGCCTTACGTGGGATAAAGTGGTGAAGGAGCAGTTTGAGAAAAGGAATCCTGACCGTCGCGTATTCCAGATGACACGTGCCGCTTTTGCGGGCTTGCAACGCTATACTTTCGGCTGGACCGGTGACTGTGGAAACGGTGATGACGTGACGCAGGGTTGGGGACAGATGGCCAATCAGATTCCGGTACTGTTGTCTGCCGGTTTGGGAATTATTCCTTTTACTACTTGTGACATTACCGGTTATTGCGGAGATATAGAGGATTATCCTGCGATGGCTGAACTTTATACGCGGTGGATACAGATGGGCGCTTTCAATCCCCTGAGCCGCATTCATCATGAGGGCAACGTGGCTGTGGAGCCGTGGCTGTTCGGCGAAGAGGCCGAGAAGAATGCCAAGGCAGCCATCGAATTGAAGTATCGTCTTTTGCCTTATATCTATACGTATGCCCGCGAAGCACACGAAACGGGGTTGCCTCTCATGCGACCGATGTTTCTGGAATATCCGGCAGATATGGAAACGTTCTCTACGGATGCCCAGTTCATGTTTGGCAGCGAACTGCTGGTTGCTCCGGTGGTGAAGAAAGGAGCGCGAAACAAGAATGTGTATCTTCCTGAAGGAACTTGGATTGACTACAACAACAAACACACAGCATATAGCGGTGAGCAATGGATGACGGTGGATGCTCCCCTCAATACTATTCCTATGTTTGTAAAGCAGGGAAGTATCATACCTCAAATGCCGGTCATGAACTATACGGATGAGAAACCGGTCTATCCGGTTACGTTTGAGATATTTCCTGCTGCAGCGGGCAGTGAAACTACCTTCTCGCTTTATGAAGATGCAGGAACTGATTTAGGATATTTGCGTGGAGAGTTCATGCGCACTCCTATTACTTGCCAGACTACCGACAAAGGCTATACGCTGAAAGTAGGTACACGGACCGGTGAGAAATATAGCTTACCCGGCCAACGAAACCTGATGTTCTGCATCTATACGGAACAGATGCCGAAAACAGCTTTGCTGGACGGTCAGAAAATCAAGAAAACGAATGTCGGAAAGCTGGAAGAAAATCGGGAGACAGAGTTTACGATAACTGCCTGGTGTCCTGACAAGAAGCTGGGGACTTGCCTGCTGAGGTTGCCGGATGATGGAAAGGAACATATCATTGAGTTTATCTATTAACACAAAAAACATATCATTATTATGAAGAAATTTGTACTTAGCGCGGCTTTGCTTTTTTCTGCCCTGGCGGGGAATGCTGAAGGCATTTCATCCCCTTCGGGCATGGTGAAGCTGGATTTTGAACTGACAAAAGACGGGAGACCAGCCTATCAGGTGGATTATAAAGGGGCTCCTGTCATCAATCCCAGTACGTTGGGATTGGAACTGAAAGGAGCTACCAGCCTGATGGATGGTTTCAAAGTAGTAAGGACTTCTACTTCCACTTTCGATGAAACCTGGCAACCGGTGTGGGGGGAAACAAAAGATATCCGCAACCACTACAACGAATTGCTGGTAGAACTTGAACAACCGTCTACCACTCGTTTTATGAATATCCGTTTTCGGGTATATGATGACGGCGTGGGATTCCGTTATGAGTTTCCGCAACAGAAGAATCTGGTTTATTTTGTGATAAAGGAAGAGCATTCCCGGTTTGCCATGACCGGCGACCATACTGCCTGGTGGATTCCGGGAGATTATGATACCCAGGAATATGATTACACGGAGTCCAAACTCTCTGAAATCCGTGGACTGCTGCAGGGAGCTGTGAGTGACAATGCGTCACAAACTGTCTTTTCGCCGACGGGTGTCCAGACTTCCATACAGCTTAAAACAGCTGATGGAGTGTACCTTAACCTGCACGAGGCAGCCTTGGTAGACTACTCTTGCATGCATCTCAACCTGGATGACAAGAACCTCGTTTTTGAATCCTGGCTGACTCCGGATGCCCAAGGAAATAAAGGGTATATGCAGTCTCCCTGCCATACTCCCTGGCGTACGGTCATAGTCAGTGATGATGCCCGCGAGATACTGGCCTCCAATTTGATTCTCAATCTGAATGAGCCTTGCAAGTATGATGATACCTCCTGGATTAAGCCGGTGAAATATGTCGGCGTATGGTGGGAAATGATTGCAGGGGGAAAGCCCTGGGCATATACTTTTGACCTCCCTTCTGTGAAACTGGATGATATGGACTATTCCAAGATGAAACCGAACGGCATTCATCCGGCCAACACGGCTAATGTGAAGAAGTACATAGACTTTGCTGCCGAACACGGTTTTGACCAGGTATTGGTGGAGGGTTGGAATACGGGTTGGGAAGACTGGTTCGGTAATTCCAAGGATTATGTTTTCGATTTCGTGACTCCTTATCCCGATTTTGACATCAAGTATCTGAATGAATATGCCCATTCCAAGGGCGTCCGTCTGATGATGCACCATGAAACATCGGCTTCCGTTCGTAACTATGAGCGGCACATGGAGGCCGCCTACCGTCTGATGAATAAATATGGATATAATTCGGTAAAGAGTGGCTACGTAGGCAATATGATTCCCCGTGGCGAGCATCACTATGGACAATGGATGAACAACCATTACCTATACGCCGTGACCGAAGCTGCCAAACACAAGATAATGGTCAATGCCCATGAAGCGGTACGTCCGACCGGTTTATGCCGTACCTATCCCAATCTGATAGGCAATGAATCTGCCCGAGGCACGGAGTACGAGGCTTTTGCCGGTAACAAGCCCTTCCACACAACGGTACTTCCGTTTACCCGTTTGCAGGGTGGTCCGATGGACTATACGCCCGGTATCTTTGAAATGGACATCAATAAGTTGAATCCGAACAGCCATACGCATGCCAATACTACCTTGGCGCGTCAGCTGGCACTTTATGTCACTATGTACAGCCCTCTACAAATGGCTGCCGACCTTCCTGAGAATTATGAGCGTTTCATGGATGCTTTCCAGTTCATCAAAGATGTGGCTGTGGATTGGGACGACAGCCGCTATCTGGAAGCTGAGCCGGGACGTTACATCACTGTTGCCCGTAAGGCAAAAGGTACGAATGACTGGTTTATCGGTTGCACCAGCAGTGAGCACGGACATGCTTCAACTCTGAAACTGGACTTCCTGGATGCAGACAAGCAGTATATTGCAACCGTCTATGCCGATGCAAAAGATGCCGATTATAAGACAAATCCGCAAGCTTATGTTATCCGTGAAGGTATCGTTTCTCCCAAAACGGTCTTGAAACTGAAAGCTGCTTCCGGTGGCGGCTATGCCATCAGCATCATGGAGGTGAAAGATAAATCTGTATTGAAGGGACTGAAGAGGCTTTCCGGGGTCAATGTAAAAACCTGAGGGGTAAATTTATAAATTATTATCTTTGTCTCCAAATTCATAGCTTATGGAGTTAAACGGTTATCGCCTTCTT
>OLWY01000616.1_pt1 | contig 17405 bp, 15 predicted proteins | sample 1644171 | NCBI WGS metagenome assembly OLWY01 (sample SAMEA103958150, study PRJEB25191) | human gut metagenome | biome: human-associated habitat [ENVO:00009003]; feature: intestine environment [ENVO:2100002]; material: feces | place: Germany | collected 2013/2015 | reverse complement strand
TGCTACCTGCTGGATGAAGCCCGGCTGCGCCGCAACGGCGAGATCCTGCTGGGCGTGCAGCAGCGGACGGGCTGCAAGATCCTGCTGGCCCAGAAGGCCTTTTCCAACTACGACCTCTACCCGGTGCTGGCTCCCTATCTGGCAGGCACCGAGGCCAGCGGCCTGTACGAGAGCCGCCTGGGCCGGGAGGAGCTGCCGGAGAAGGAGAACCATGTGTTCTGCGCCGCCTACCGGGCCGACCAGTTCGAGGAGCTGCTGCAATACGCTGACCACATCGTGTTCAACTCGCCCCACCAGCTGGCAAAGTTCGGCCCGGCCGCAAAGGCGGCGGGCAAGAGCGTGGGCCTGCGGGTGAACCCCGAGCATTCCACCCAGGAGGGCCACGAGATCTATGACCCCTGCGCCCCGGGCAGCCGTCTGGGCACCACCCGTGCCCAGTGGGATGCCGCTGCGGCGCAGCACCCTGACCTGCCCGACCTGCTGGACGGCCTGCACTTCCACACCCTGTGCGAGCAGGATTCCGACGCGCTGGCGGCCACCCTGCCCGCGCTGGAAGCGAAATTCGGTGACCTGCTGCCCCGGATGAAGTGGCTCAACTTTGGCGGCGGGCACCACATCACCCGCCCGGATTACGACCTTGCCACGCTGGAAAAGTGCATCACCGGGACGCTGGAAAAGTACGGCGTGCAGGTGTATCTGGAACCGGGCGAGGCCTGGGCGCTGAACGCGGGCTACCTCGTCACCACGGTGCTGGACACCCTGCAGAACGGCGAGACACACCTTGCCATTCTGGACATGTCCGCAGCCTGCCACACGCCGGATGTCATCGAGATGCCCTACCGCCCGCCCCTGCTGGACGCGGGCGAGCCGGGGGAAAAGCCCTGCACCTTCCGGCTGGGCGGCCCCACCTGCCTTGCCGGGGACGTGGTGGGCGATTACAGCTTTGCCGCCCCCCTCACCGAGGGTGACCGGCTCATCTTCGGCGACATGGCCATCTATTCCACCTGCAAGAACAACACCTTCAACGGGATGCCCCTGCCGGATATCTGGGTACTGCATGAAAACGGCACCACCCAGCCGCTGGCCCGCTTCGGCTACCACGATTTCAAATACCGTCTGGGCTCGCCCCGCTGAGCCGCCCGGATACACAAACACCCCTCTGCGCTCCTTTCGGAATGCAGAGGGGTGTTTGCTTATAAAACGGAGAACTCAGATCTCATACCACTTGATCTCGTTGGCTTCCAGATGCAGGTCGAAATGGTTTCCATCGGTGGTGTAGACCGTGGTGTCCTGCGGCTCGTAGGTGTTGTTCACCACGCAGTACTTGCCATTTTTCACGTAGGCGTGCACTTCCACGTTGTAGTTGGAGCTGAACCAGGTGTGCAGCTCCTCCTCGCTGTGGGCGCTCCACAGGATGGCACGGTACAGGGTGCGGCTGTTGGCAAAGCTGTAAGGCACACCGCTGATGTAGACTGCACGGCCCTTACCAAAGTCGTGTGCCGCCATCTGCACTTCCCGGTTCCGCTGCACCAGCACCTCCGTCCCCTCGAGGGCGTAGATGTTCTTCTTGCCCTCGCCAAAGTCGATGGGCTGGTCGGCATCCTGCAGGATGAAGTGGTCCGGGTGCTCTTCCCAGTTGTACTTGTCGTAGTTGAGGGTGAAGCCGTTTTCTTCCTCCACGCCCAGCACGCTGGCAAGCTGGAGGATGTGGCCCTGATAGGCATGACCGGAGGGCTCACCCACGCCGATGAGGCCGCCGCCGTTCCAGACGAATTTCCGGATGGCGGAGGAGATCTCCGGGTCCTCCCACCAGATGCCGCCGGTGTGGGCGGTGTCGGCATCGCCCACATTGATGATGACATCGAGGCTGTCCAGCAGGGCGGGGTCCTTCTTGATGTCCTCAAAGCTGATGAACTTCACGTCAAAGGGCGCGCCGGACAGCATTTCGATGACACCGGAGTAGCTGTAGTTCTGCTTGTAGTAGAGGGCGTGGTGCACCATGTGGCAGCCCCAGGCCCGCATCTTGCCCCAGCAGTTCAGCACGGCCACCCGCTTGACGCAGTAGGGCGTGGTGCCCTTGATGTTCTCATACAGCTCACGGAACTCGCTGCAGACACTCTGAACATAGTCCACGAACTCCGGGAACTGCAGCGCCAGCTTCAGGTAGCCGCCGTAGCCAATGCGGTCAATGGGCTTGCGCAGGATGGCGCGGCGGGCTGTGCCCCAGTTCTCCTTGGCCTCCCGCACCGGGTCGCCGCCCTCGTGGAAGGTGTCGGGGAAGAAGTACGGCAGGAAACGGCCCTCGGTGTACTTCACGCCCTCAATGTCCGAGATCAGGCGCAGGGTGGAACCGTTGCCCACGCTGCCCACCACAGCATCCAGACCGATGGTCTTGAACTCCGGCATGAACGGCTCGGTGCCGATCCAGTGGTCGCCCAGGAACATCATGGCCTCGCAGCCGCACTCGTGGGTGATGTCCACCATCTCCTTGGCAAGCTTTGCCACCTCCCGGCGCTGGAATGCCTGAAAATCGCGGAATTCCTTGCTGGGCACCCGGTACTGGTTGTTGTAGTAGCCCTGATCGATGATGTACTCCGGGCGGAACTTATAGCCCACCTCCTGCTCGAACTGATTCAGGATATAGGGGCTGACCGAGGCGGAATAGCCGTACCAGTCCACAAACTTCTCCCGCTTCAGCTCATCGAAGATGAGGGTGAACTGGTGGAAGAAGGTGGTGTAGCGGATCACGTTGACATAGGGGTGCTCCGCAATGAACTTGCGCAGGCGCTCCATGGAATACTTGTGGGTCTTGGGCTGGCGCACGTCAAAGGTGATCTGGTGCTCGAAGTTGGTCCAGCCGTTGGTGGTGGCATTGTACATGTGCACCGGGTCCCAGATCAGGTAGGCCAGGAAGCTGACCGTATACTCATGGAACGGCACGGCCTGCACCGTCACGCTGCCGTCAGCATAGCTCCACAGCTCCGGGGGCACCGGCTGACCGGTGGTTCGGTCCATGACCTCCCACCAGCGGGTGATATCGTCGTTGGTGTTCACCTGCATCAGCTCCGGGCTGATGCCCTTCATCAGCGGGATGGTCACGGTGTCGCCGGGGGCGGTGTAGAAGCCGGTCATGATGTAGCACTGCTGCACCTCGTCCGGGTTCGCTTTGGCCCACGCGTTGTCCTTGCGGGTGGTATAGTAGGTGGAGTAGATTTTTGCGTCGGCATCCTTCAGCTCCTGCGGAAAGTCGGTGCCGTCGCAGTCGCGGATGGCATCCGCGCCCCACTTTTTCAGGATCTCCAGTGTTTCGGGCACCACGTCCAGATCGGTCGGGATCGTTACGCGCCCGGTCATTCTATTTTCTTCCATGAGAATTCTCCTTTACCTCTCTTCTCCTCAGTCCTGATAGGGGGCGTTATAGAGCGCCAGCACAGCCAGCAGCGCGGCCACACCCGCCAGCATGATGCCAAGACCAGCCAGCTGCCCGGTCATTTTCCAGCCCGCGACCACCAGTGCGATGGACAGTACGAACAGCACCAGCATCAGCAAAATGCGCAGGGCGGGATGATTTTTCCAGAATGCTTTCATCGTTTGTCACCTTACCCTTTCAGACCGCCCACGGTCATACCCTGTGTCAGCTGCTTCTGCACGCAGATGTACAGGATCAGGGTGGGCAGCATCACCAGCACCAGACCGGCATACATGGTGCCGTACTGGGCCGCGCTCTGCTGGGCCTGCATCAGATTCAAAAGGCCCACCGGCAGGGTGCGGGGCGCGCTGGTGGAGCTCATCAGCGTCATGGAAATGATGTACTCATTCCAGAAGGACAGGAAGTTGAACAGGATGATGGTGATGATGGAGGGCTTTGCCATGGGGAAGATGATACGGGTCATGGTGGAGAAGTAGCTTGCACCGTCGATGTAGGCAGCCTCCTCAAAATCATGGGGCAGGGTGGCAAAATAGCCCGAAAGCAGATAGATGGTAAAAGGCAGGGCCGTGGCTGCATACACCACTGCCAGCACCACCAGATTGTTCAGCAGGAAGCTGCTGCCAAAGTGGCTCTTCAGCCAGACATCGCCGTCCCGCAGCATCAGGAAGATGGGCACCACGATGTAGTTGACATTGATGAACAGACCTGCCATAAACAGGGTGTTCAGCAGTTTACAGCCCTTGAACCGGAAGCGGGACAGGCAGTAGGCGGCAGGCAGCGCAATGACCAGCAGCAGCACCAGCGCCAATGCGGTCACGATGACAGAGTTGAGCATATACTCGCCCATCTTGGCTCCGTTCCACGCATTGACAAAGTTCTGCCAGTAGAACCCGGCAGGCAGCGCCCACGGGTTGCCGTAAAACTCCGCGTTCTGCTTGATGGAGGCCATGAACACCCATGCCACCGGCACGATGATGATCACCGCCAGCAGGACCAGCACAAAATAGATAAAGAACTTGTAGAGACCTTCCGCCGAGCGGGAAGATCTTTCGGTGGTATTCTGCATCTTCTTCCCTCCTTAGAATTCCAGCGGATCGCGGTCGGTGGCCTTGTTGACACAGGCGGACAGTGCAAACGAGAACAGGAAAATGACCACGCCAATGGCCATGCTGTAGCCATACAGGCCCGCATCCTTCTGGCTATACATATAGCTCAGCGCCACATCCGAAGCACCGTTGGGCCCGCCGCTGGTCATGGCCTTGACAAAGAGGAAGGCCATGTTGATGGTGGAGATGATGAAGAAGGTCAGGGTGGTGCGGATGTTGGTCCAGATGAGGGGGATGGTGATCTGGAAGAACTGGGTCAGGCGGCCCGCACCGTCCAGATTGGCGCTCTCGTACAGGCTGGCGGGCACCGAGGACATGGAAGCCATATACATGACCATGTAATAGCCCACGGCCTGCCAGACCATGGCAATGATGATGGAGGGGATGACCAGCTTTTCCCCCTTCCAGAGGATGGGGTCTGTCATATCCCGGAACAGGCCGATGATGCTGTTGAGCATACCGTTTTCCGGCTTATAGATGGCCGAGAAGATGCCGGAGATGACGACCACCGACAGGATGTTGGGGATGTAGAAGATGACCCGGAAGAAATTCTGCCCCTTGATCTTTTCCCGGGTCAGAATGGCTGCAAACACCAGCGCAAAGGCAAAGGTGACGATGGTCACTACCACCACCAGCAGGATCATATTCTGCATGGAGCGGATGAACTGGGCATCCTTGAGCAGGTGCTGGAAATTCTTCAGGCCCACAAAGGTCTCGTTGGGCGAGTAGGCACCGCGCTCATACAGGCTCATGCGGAACACGTTGAGGGTGGGCAGGATCATAAAGAGAAAGAACAGGATCGTGGCCGGTGCCACGCAGAGAAAAACGAACCGTCTGCGGCTTTTGTCAGATCTCATAGACAAACCGCTCCTTTCTGTCGGAACCCGAAAACCACAAAAAGCGGAGGCGGTCAAAACCGCCCCCGCTGGGCAGGGTTCAATTACTCAACGATATTGGCACGCATCTGGTCGCTGGCGGACTTGATGCCGTCGATCCACTGCTGCTCGGTCATGCTGCCGGACACCAGAGAGTTGACGGGGTCAAAGAACACGGTGCGGACCTCCACGCCGGGGATGGCGCTGAAGGCTGCAAAGTTGCCCATAGCGGCCTTTGCGCCGTTGTCGTAGATGGAGTAGAACATCTTGTTGTCGCCTTCCAGATCATCGGCGATGCCCAGCACAGGCTGGATGGCACCGCTCTCGGCGAACAGCTTGCAGGCTTCGTCGCTGTACAGGTAAGCCACGAACTGCTTGGCGGCATCCAGATGCTCGGCACCAGCCGGGATCCATGCCTGCTCGAACCAGGTGTAGCTGTACTGGTCGCCGCCGGCCTTGACAGCGGGCAGGGCGGTCATGCCCCACTCAAAGCCATCGGCACGGGGAGCCTCGGCCATCTCGCCCACGATCCAGGTGCCGTTGGGCATGAACAGAGCCTTGTTGTCCAGCACCAGCTGCTGGTTCTGGGTAAAGTCCTGATCGTTGGCCTGTGCAGGGGTAATGGGGTTGGTGTAGGAAGCCAGCTTGTTGACGATATCAAAGCAGGTCTTTGCCTCCGGGGTATCCCAGATGCCTTCCTCATAGTGGGTGGCCTTGTTGAAGAACTCCGGGCCGCCGGCGGCATACATCAGAGCGTAGAAGAATGCATCAAAGTAGCCGGTGGTGGGGTAGGTAAACAGGTAGGTGCCCTCAGCGGCAGCCTTATCGCCCAGTTCCCACATCTCGTCCCAGGTGGTGGGCACTTCCCAGCCCTTTTCCTTCAGGAAACCGGCGTTGTAGAACAGGCCGCAGGGGCTGTAGAACATGGGAGCCAGATAGGTCTTGCCGTCGCCGTAGGGGTTGGTCAGGGAGGTGTCAGTAAAGCCGCCTGCGATCTTCTCGCTCACCTTCTTGCTCTCGCCGGGCACGGTCATGCTCAGCACGTCGGTGATGTCCGCGATCAGGTTGCCCTTGATGAACTGCTCGGTCAGGGCAGCCTCACGGCCGGTAGCCAGGTGGATCACGTCGGGGTAATCGCCGCCCTGCATGGAAGGTCCGATGACATCCTCCAGCTTCTTATCGGTGGTCAGCTCCACCTTGATGCCGGTCTGGGCGGTAAAGGCCTCGGTGACCTTCTTCCACATATCAGCGCCATAGCCGGTCTCGATGGCGGCGACCTTGATGGTCACGTCCTCAGCAGCAGCGGCAGATGCAGCAGCGGAAGAAGCCGTGCTGGAAGCTGTGGAGCTGGAAGAACCGCCGCAGGCAGCCAGACCCAGTGCAGCGGCACCCACACCGGCCACTTTCAGGAAATTGCGACGAGAAATACGTTTCATAATGTGTCCTCCATCATAAAGTTCCATTCAAGCACAGCCGGAGCAAACAGGTTTTGCCCGCGGGGCTGTGTTTTTTTCTGACCCCAATATAGAGGTTTTTACAGTTTCCAACAAGGTCTTTGTTGTTTCATTTTTTAGAAATATTGTTCTTTTATCATTTTCTTCAGCAAAAGCACTAAATTTTGCAGCATCGTTTTGGTACATTCTCCCTGCTTGTAACCAATTTGACACATTTCCGTCTTTCTGTGCAGAGGAAAATATTTACCATACCTAAAAACAGGACTTGCTTTTTTTCTTATTTGCTCCTATAATGAGAAAAAATGCACGAAGCAGTGCGGCGTTTTTCGCATTTTATTTTTAGTATCTTGCTTTTATTTTTATATTTTTTGTGCCTGCTTCAAAAGGAGCCTTTTATGAGTACCGAGCGCTTTGATATCCGCCACGCTCCCGCTCCACGGGAATCCTTCCGGCTGCTGTACATCAGCAAGAGCAGATTCGGCGGCGACTGGAACAGCACGGTCCACACCCATTCCTGCACAGAGCTGTTCTACTGCCTCAGCGGCGAGGGGCAGTTTCTGCTCAGCGGGCAGCTGTTCCCGGTCAAGCCGGACGATATGGTCATCGTCAACCCGCAGGTGGAGCACACCGAGCTGAGCCTGAACGCCTCGCCTTTGGAATACATCGTGCTGGGTGTTTCGGGCATCGAGATCCTGTTTGGCAAAGCCGATTCCACCTACGCCATCTTCAACTGCCGGGAGAACCGGGAGCGGATGGTAACGCTGCTGCACATGCTGCTGGCTGAGGCAGACCGCAGTCTGGACGGCTGCGAGACCGTCTGCCAAGACCTGCTGGAAGTCCTGCTCATCTGGCTGGTGCGGTGCACCACCCTCTCCCTGCAGGTGGAAGAATCCCCCCGCTCTGACAACCGGGAATGCGTGGAGATCAAGCGGTATCTGGACAACAACTACCGGGAGGATATCTCCCTTGATACCCTTGCCGAGGTCGCCCACATCAACAAATATTATCTGGCCCACACCTTCCAGAAGGCGTACGGCATTTCTCCCATCACCTACCTGAACCGCCGCCGCATTGAGGAGAGCAAATATATGCTGGGCAACACCGGTTACAGTCTGGCGCAGATCAGCGAGCTGATGGGATTTTCCTCCCCCAGCTACTTTTCGCAGTGCTTCCGCAAGGCGGAAGGCCTGACCCCCAACGAATACCGCCGTCAGGTGCGGCAGGGACAACGCCCTGCACCTGCCAAACGGCATGAAGGATAAGAAATGAGGAACCCAAAATGAAACCTGTTACCGAACCCATTCTCAACGCCGCCGCAAATGCCTTTGATTTTGGCGGGCCTGTGGTCTGCGATGCCCGTCACTACGGCGAAGGCCACATCAACGATACCTTCGTGGTCTGGCGGGAGGACCACTCCAAGCGCTTTATCTTACAGCGCATCAACACCGACACCTTTACCGACCCGGTGGGCCTGATGGAGAATATCTGCGGCGTGACCCGGCATCTGCGGAAGAAGATCCTTGCCGCAGGCGGCGACCCGGCACGGGAGACCCTGAACGTGATCCCCACCCTGTCCGGTGCGGCCTGCCATCTGGATGCCGAGGGCGGCGCGTGGCGTGCCTACGACTTTGTAGAGGACACCATCTGCCTGCAGCAGGTGGGCAGCGAGGCCGACTTCCGCACTGTTGCCGAGACCCTGGGCAAATTCCAGAATCAGCTGGCAGATTATCCGGCCTCTACCCTCCACGAAACCATTGCACGCTTCCACGACACGCCCAACCGCTATGCAAACTTTGAAAAAGCCCTTGCCGCCGATGCGCTGGGCCGTGCCAAGGACATTGCACCGGAGGTCGCCTTCATCCATGCGCGGGAAAAGGATTGCCACGCCCTGCTGGATCTGCTGGCAGCCGGTGAGATCCCGCTGCGTGTTACCCACAACGACACCAAGATCAACAACGTCCTGATCGATGCCGCCACCGGAAAGGGTATCTGTGTCATTGACCTTGACACCGTGATGCCGGGCCTGTCGGCCTACGATTTCGGCGACTCCATCCGCACCGGTGCCAACGACTGCGCCGAGGACGAGCCCGACCAGAGCAAGGTCCACTTTGACCTGCACCTGTACGAGGTGTTCGCCAAGGGGTATCTCTCCACCGCCGGGGCCTCCATGAGCCCTGCGGAGAAAAAGAGCCTTGCCTGGGGTGCCAAGCTGATGACGCTGGAGTGCGGCATCCGCTTTCTGACCGACTATCTGGAGGGCGACCACTATTTCCACACCGCCCGCCCCGACCACAACCTTGATCGCGCCCGCACCCAGTTCACGCTGGTGCGGCAGATGGAAGAGGTGTTCGGGCAGATGCTGGAGATCGTCAGCTGAACCGGCATCCTCTGACCTGCCGAAGCACCAATGACCCGGGGGCTGCACTGAACCGCCTGCAAAACATCTGAAAACGATGCAGGCAAGGCAGTGCAGCCCCCATTTTTTGCGGCTGAGAAAAAGAAAAGCACCATACTTCCTACGAAGTACAGTGCTTTTTTGGTGGAGAATAGCGGGATCGAACCGCTGACCTCTTGCATGCCATGCAAGCGCTCTCCCAGCTGAGCTAATCCCCCACATATTTGGTTCGTGTCCTGCAACGTGAATTATTATACCAGCTGCGCCGCCCTTTGTCAACCTTTTTTGCAAAGATTTTTCAGTAAACTGAACCGTGCAGGCACATCGACCGGGCACAGCCCCCTCCACGCAAAACAGCGCATCCCGCAGGCAGGCTCTGCCCGAAGGATGCGCTGTTATTTTTGTTCCGGTTACTGCTTGTGCCTGGAACCAAAGCGGTACTCTTTGCCCTCACGGATGCGCTGGATATTGGCCCGGTGCATCCAGATGACCATGCCGCCCATGATGGCAGCTCCCACCACGCAGACGATGAGGTCGTCAGCGGCAAAGCCCTTGAGCAGGCCGTAGATGAGGGTCAGCACCGGATAGGATGCCGCCATTGCAATGCTGCCCAGCGACACCATGCCGGTGGGGACAAGGCAGAGCAGAAAGACGACGGTCAGCACCGGCAGGAGGATGGGCTGGATCGCCAGGATGGCCCCTCCCGCCACCAGCACGCCCTTGCCGCCCTTGAAGCCGAAATAGATGGGCTTGGTGTGGCCCACCACGGCCAGAATGGCAGTCAGATACACGCCCAGATAGGGCGAAACGGCGGCATCTGCGGGCAGGAACCCGAAGAGCCAGCGGCCGATGCAGACAGCGGCAACGCCTTTCAGCACATCGCCTGCGGCGGTGAACGCCGCTGCCTTTTTGCCAAAGGTGCGCAGCATGTTGGTCATACCGGCTGCACCGCTGCCGTGATTGCGGACATCATCATGGTACAGGTACTTGCTGACCAGGATGCCGGTGTCCACGCTGCCCAGCAGGTAAGCCTGCGCAGCGGCAGCCAGAACGATGAAGAAGGTCATCATCAACAGCCGCCTCCCCTGTTACACATCTTTTGCGCCGACGCTGCCGGTGCCGCGCTCACGGATCACCAGGCGGATGGGCGTGTGTTCCAGACCAAAGTTCTCCCGGATCTGGTTGATCAGATACCGCTGATAGCTGAAATGGAACAGCTGCTTGGAGTTGACGAAGGCCACAAACGTCGGGGGACGGGTGGAAGCCTGGGTCAGGTAGAAGATCTTCAGGCGGCGGCCCTTGTCACTGGGCGGCTGCATCCGGGCGGTAGCGCGGGCCAGCATCTCGTTCAGGACACCGGTGGGCACGCGGGCACCGTTCTGGGCATCCACGTCACGGATCAGCTGCATCAGCTTGTTCACGTTATAGCCGGTCTGGGCCGAAATAAAGATGATGGGCGCATACCCCATGAAGCTGAAGCAATCGGCGTAATCCCGGCGCTGATGCTCCATGGTGTTGGTCTCCTTGCCCTCCACAGCATCCCACTTGTTGACAACGATGATGCAGGCCTTGCCCTGCTCGTGGGCATAACCGGCCACCTTGCTGTCCTGCTCGGTAAAGCCAACGGTGGCATCCACCAGGATCAGGGCCACGCGGCTGCGCTCCACAGCGGCCAGCGCGCGCACAACCATATAGCGCTCGAGGCCGTCAGAGATGTTGCTGCGCTTGCGCAGACCGGCGGTATCGGTAAAGATGAACTTGCCGTAAGCGTTATCCACAGGGGTGTCAATGGCATCACGGGTGGTACCAGCCTCGTTGGCAACGATCATCCGGTTCTCACCCAGGATGCGGTTGGTCAGGCTGGATTTGCCCACGTTGGGGCGGCCGATGATGGCAACGGGGATGCGATCCTCCTCCACCACGGTCTCGCTGAAATCGAGGTGGGCGCAGACAGCGTCCAGCAGGTCGCCGGTGCCGTGACCATGCACGGACGAGATGGGCATCACCTCGTCAAAGCCCAGGTTATAGAACTCGTAGAGCTCCATGGGGGCCTCGCCGGTCTTATCGCACTTGTTGACAGCCAGGATGATGGGTTTATGGCTGCGGCGCAGCATGTGGGCCACTTCCTCGTCGGCGGCGGTCAGGCCGTCGCGGACATCCACCACCATGATGATGCAGTCAGCGGTGTCAATGGCGATCTCTGCCTGCTCACGCATGTGGGCCAGAATACCCTCGGTCGCCTTGGGCTCGATGCCGCCGGTGTCCACCAGCATGAACTCGTGGCCGCTCCACTCGCAGTTTGCAAAAATGCGGTCGCGGGTGATGCCCGGGGTATCCTCCACGATGGCCAGCCGCTGGCCGCAGAGCTTATTGAACAGGGTGGACTTGCCCACATTGGGGCGGCCGACCACTGCTACGATGGGTTTGCTCATAGGGGGTTCCTCCTTTCGTTATGCTCTTCTTCTTCTCGAAATATGCAGGCCGGTGCGGAGCAGGGCTTTTGCCTCATCGCCGCCGCCCACCGGCAGCACCTCGACCTTGACCCCCAGCCGTTCACCCAACTGGGCAATGGTCACATCATCGAGGAACGTATCTTTTTCTTCCCGCAGCATGACAGCGGGGATGCCCAGGGTGCCGCTTTCCAGCTTCCCCTCACACTGGGCAATGATATCGGTGGCGGTGACAAGCCCCGCCACGCCCACGTTGCCGCCAAAGAAATTATTCTTGACAACGTGAACTTTCACATCGATCATGGGGTACTGGCGGTGGAGCTCGTTCATCATCTCTGTGATGAGGGGGCCTGCCATGGTACCGGTGACCACATCGATCTGTTTGGTGCCGTAGATGCGGTGGGGCCTGTCCAGCTCCGCCCGGAATTCATCCTCGAACAGGCGCATCATGCCCACGCCGTTTTCCAGCTGATCAAAGTCCTCATAGAACTCCGCCGGGGGGATGGGCCGCCCCGCCTTGAGGTACCACTCATCGCTGGGGTAGATGATGCGCTTGCCGTGGCGGCGCTTGCACTCATCGCCAAACTCCTCCATGATGTCGATGACAGCGGCGCTGGTCTCTGCATCATAGGGGGTCTGCTTGAACAGATTCTGGCGGTAATCCGTCACACCACAGGGCACAGCGGCAATGCTCTGCACCATAGGGGTCAGCTCCAGCAGGTCGCCCAGGGTGCGGCGAAGCTCTTCGCCATCGTTGATGCCCCGGCAGAGCACCAGCTGACAGTTGACGGCGATGCCGCCCTCCACCAGACGGGGCAGGTACTTGAGCACCTCGCCGCCCCGCTTGTTGGCCAGCATCCGGACACGGAGCTGGGGGTTGGTGGTGTGCACCGAGATGTTGATGGGCGAGATGTGCATCTTGATGATGCGGTCGATCTCGTGATCCTGCATATTTGTCATGGTGATGTAGTTGCCGAACAGAAAGCTCAGCCGCTCGTCATCATCCTTGAAATACAGGCTCTCGCGCATCCCGGGGGGCAGCTGGTCGATGAAGCAGAACATGCAGTGGTTGGAGCAGGAATGCTTCTGGTCGCCCAGATAGGTGGAGAAATCGCAGCCAAAGGGGCCGCGCTCCGCGCGCCGGACATCCCACTCCCGGATGCCGTCGGCAACCTTTGCCTTCAGGTGAAAGCTGCTGCTGTCGGTATAAAAATCATAGTCCAGCGTATCGTTCAGCTCATTTTCATCCACGCTCAACAGCTCATCGCCGGGCTGCAGGCCCAGCGCCTCGGCTTCGCTGCCCGCGTCGATGCGGTCGATCTTGATCGCCATTGCATTTCACCTCCAGACAAAGAAAGAAGGGGAAGGCATTGCGCCATCCCCTTCTCAACATAACACCAATGTGCCACCAATTTTGCGCAAATTAGGCCTTCTTGATGACTTCCTCGCCCTTGTAGTAACCGCAGTTGCCACATGCCTGGTGGGGGAGCTTCAGAGAGCCGCAGTTGCTGCACTTGACCAGTGCGGGGGCCTCCAGCTTCCAAACATTGCTGCGACGCTTGTCGCGGCGGGCCTTGGAAAGATGTCTCTTAGGTACTGCCATATTTTTGCACCTCCTTGATGGGTTTCTCAGTTCAGCAGTGATTTGAGGATCGCGAGCCTTGCGTCAACAGGAGCGGCTTTGTCTTCCTCCGGCGGGCAGGTACAATCTGCCCTCTTCTTGCCGCACCGGGGGCATAACCCCGGGCAGTCGGCGCTGCAAAGCAACACCGTGGGGATCTGGAACATAAACTCCTGGGCAAGCCATTCATCCACATCCAGATGTCCTTTTTCGTCCAGCGGAAGCTCGAAATCCGGGTCATCCAGATCCCGCTCCTTTGCTGTCCACTCCGCTTCAACTGTCTCTTCCCGCTCAACCGGGTCCAGACAGCGGGCGCACTCTCCGTGCACCAATGCTTTTGCCCGCAGTGTCATCCGGACCTCATCGCCGTCCGGCTCAGCGGTAAAGCTGGCGGTCACGGGCTGTTCGATCCTTGCACCGGCAAAGTCCCGTGCAGACAAATCACAGGGAAACTCTGCATGGTAAGGCTGTGTGCCGGTTGCGATAAACTTTCTCAGGTCAAATTGCATAGTACACCTCATAAAAGGCTGCTTTGTTAGTATAGCGCCAAAGCCAACCTTTGTCAACACCAAAACAGGCAGAAAACCGAAAAAATTTTGATTTTCCGGTTTCCTGCCCGTTGGAATGCGCTCAGTTCAGAAAATTACAGGTACTTTTTCACGTCGTGGGGCAGAGCAGCCTCGTCAGCACTGACAGTAACAGTGACCTTGACGGAATCGCCTGCAATGGCGGCCATCTCGTCCAGCACAGCGCCCAGACGGTTGATATCGTGATCCAGCACCTTCAGGATGCCGTCAATGTACAGGTCGGTGATATCGTAGTTGCTTGCCATCAGGCCGGCAACAAAGCCGTACAGCATCTCGCCGCCGGCGATCTTATACTCATCCAGATCGATCAGACGTGCAGCGGGGGCGATGTCGTAAGTCAGCTTCATGCCTTTTTCCACGACGACGACGTTGCCCTTGGAGGTCTTGACCGCGTCATTGATCTGGTCGATCATTGCCTTGGTCTTGCCGGAGCCCTTGGTACCAACAATCAGTTTAATCATAGTTCTGTCCTCCTGTATTTTCCACGCCTTGCGGCGGGAGATCATTTTTTGTTTCCTGCTTACTTCAACTTTGCTTCCAGCTCGGCGGTCAGGTTCTCGTAACCCGGCTTGCCCAGCAGAGCGAACATGTTCTTCTTGTAGCTCTCGACACCCGGCTGGTTGAAGGGGTTCACGCTCAGCAGGTAGCCGCTGCATGCACAGGCACGCCAGAAGAAGTAGATGAGGTAGCCTACATTATAAGCAGTCAGGTCGTCCACCTCGATCAGTACCTCAGGCACGCCGCCGTCGGTGTGGGCAAGGATGGTGCCCTCCATGGCCTTGCGGTTGACCACGCTCATATTCTGGTCTGCCAGGAAGTTCAGGCCGTCGAAGTTGCCCTCCAGCTCTTCGATGAACAGATCCTGCGCAGGCTTTTTCACATCCACGATGGTCTCGAACATGATGCGGGAGCCTTCCTGGATGAACTGACCCATGGAGTGCAGGTCGGTGGAGAAGATGCAGCTTGCGGGGAACAGGCCCTTGTTGTCCTTGCCCTCGCTCTCGCCGAACAGCTGCTTATACCACTCGTTCATCAGGGTGAAGTTGGGCTCGTAGCACTCCAGGATCTCAACAGCCTTGCCCTTGCGGTACAGGATGTTGCGGATGGCGGCATACTTGTAAGCGTCGTTGTCCGGGCTCAGCACGGAGAAGCGCTCCATGGCATCGGCTGCGCCCTTCATCAGCTCGTCGATGCTGATTCCGGCGGCAGCGATGGGCAGCAGGCCCACAGCGGAGAGAACGGAGTAGCGGCCGCCCACATCGTCAGGAACCACGAAGGTGGGCCAGCCCTGCGCGTCAGCCAGCTGCTTCAGGGTGCCTTTGGCACGGTCAGTGGTGGCATAGATGCGCTTGTTGGCTTCCTCAACACCCATCTCATCCTCCAGCAGCTTGCGCAGAACACGGAACGCCAGGCTGGTCTCGGTGGTGGTACCGGACTTGGAGATGACATTGATGGAGAACTTCTTGCCCTTGCACAGAGCAATGATATCATTCAGATAGCTGGGGCTGATGCTGTTGCCGCAGAAGTAGATCTTGGGGCCATCCTCCAGCTCGTTGTGGTACAGGCCCTTGACGGCCTCGATCACAGCGCGGGCACCCAGATAGCTACCACCGATGCCGGCAACCACCAGCACCTCGGAGTCCTCACGGATCTTCTTGGCAGCTTCCTTGATGCGGGCAAACTCTTCCTTGTCGTAATCGCGGGGCAGGTACATCCAGCCCAGGAAATCATTGCCGGGGCCATTCTTGGCTTCCAGCTGGTTGTGAGCCGCTTCCACCTGAGGATAAATGGCCTTATATTCCTCTTCGTTGATAAAACTGGAGAGGTGCTTTGTATTCAGAACGACGCTCATTCTATCAGAACCTCCAAACGTTTTTACGGGACGTGCTCCCTGAGGGTTTTGTTAGTATAAGTGTACCGTTCCAATCGTGCAAAGTCAAGGCCAAAATCCCCGGATTTCATACAATTTTAATAGTGTTCTTTTGGCTGTCCTGACATCTTTTGTTCAGGCCCGCCAACGCTGCTTTGTTTCTGCTAACCGCTTTTATTCGGTGATGTGTTTCTTTTGCCCGCTATGCTCCCAGCAGGCACTGCCACAGCAGCTCCAGCGCGCCGCCAAAGGTCAGCAGCGGGGCATCCGCGGCCGCTTTTACTTCGTATTCATTCAATAAGGTATCATCCTGAAAAATTCTCACCTTTCCCACTGTCTGCCCCTTTTCCACGGGGGCCTCCAGTGCCTCGGACAGGGTCAGCTCAGCCCGCAGGGCAGAGGCCGTTCCCTTCTCTATCAGGATCGTCTCGGGCAGGGCGGCGTAATCCAGCGGCACGCTGTCCTCGGCGCTGCCCTTTACGGCCAACGCCAGCGGGCGCTCCGGCAGGGTGGGCAGCGGGGCGGCGGCATAGTTGGCAAAACCGTAGTCCAGCAGGGTGGTGGCGGAGTGGAACCGGTCGGCGCTGGAGGGTGACCCCAGCACCACGGCGATCAGAGTCAGGCCGTCCCGGGTGGCGCTGGCGCTGATGCAGACCCCCGCTCCGCTGGTGGTGCCGGTCTTGAGCCCGGTGATGCCGCTGTACCGGCGCAGAAGCTTGTTGGTGTTCACCAGCTGGGTCTGGCCGTTCCGCAGGCTGTCTGTCCAGATGCCGGTATAGTGCAGCAGCTCCGGGCAGGTATTGAGAAGGTACCGGCTCAGGACGGCAACATCCCGCGCCGTGGAGAGATGGCCCTCGGTGTCCAGCCCGCAGGCGTTCCGGAATGTGGTGTTGGTCATTCCCAGCTCTGCTGCCCGGGCGTTCATCTGTTCCACGAACACCGGCTCGCTGCCGCCCACCAGCTCGGCCACCGCCACAGCGGCATCGTTGGCCGAGGAAACGCAGATGGCCCGCAGCATCTCATCCAGCGTGAACTGCTCCCCGGGCTCCAGCCAGATCTGACTGCCGCCCATGTGGTAAGCATGCTCACTCACCGGCACGGGGGTATCGAGGGTCAGTTTTCCACCGCGGATGGCCTCAAAGGTCAGCAGCAGGGTCATCAGCTTGGTGATGGAAGCAATGGGCATCCGCTCATCCGGTGCTTTCTCGTAGAGCACACGGCCCGTCTCCGGCTCTATGAGGATTGCCGCCCGGCATTCCAGCTGCAGCCCGCTGTTGGCCGGAGCCGCCGTCAGCATCGCCGGGGCATCCGCCTGCACTGCCGGTCCCGTTCCCCCAATGGCCACCCGCAGCCCGGCCCCCTGTGCCGTACCCACAGCCAGCGCAAACAGCCAGAAGCAGAGCACCCCCGCGCAGAGCAGGGCCAAATTTCTCCGTTCCATTCCTCGTACCTCCCCGCGTAAAGTCTCTGGTTGCATTCTATGCAAAAAAAGAGGGGTCAATGCCCTTTTCTACGGGAGGAAAATCTGCTATAATAGGAGAGTTTATAAACACTTTAGCTGGCTCACCCTCTCAGGCCGCTTCGCGTCCAGCTCTCCCAAAGGGAGAGCTTTTGACA
>OLWY01000611.1_pt1 | contig 17537 bp, 16 predicted proteins | sample 1644171 | NCBI WGS metagenome assembly OLWY01 (sample SAMEA103958150, study PRJEB25191) | human gut metagenome | biome: human-associated habitat [ENVO:00009003]; feature: intestine environment [ENVO:2100002]; material: feces | place: Germany | collected 2013/2015 | reverse complement strand
GTGCTTCCTCGAAGGCCGGGAAGCCGTAAACCGCAACAAAGCTCTGTACGGCGATATTATTTACCGTCCGGTCGATCGTCGGGAAAACTATGTGAAACGATGTGTGGGCTTACCGGGCGACACGTTCAGCATTGTCAATAACGACATCTACATCGACGGAGTGAAACAACCCCGTCCCAAAAACATGCAGTTAAACTATTTGGTTAGAACCAACGGACGCTATCTCGGTAACAATGACTTTGAAAAATGGGGTATCAGTGTCGAAGACCGTGTACCTATCGACGTATCGAGCCTCAACGCCCGTATGAACCTCGAAAGCTGGGGGCTTCTCCCCAACCCCGACGGAAGCATGAATCCCGTTTACGAACTGCCTTTGACACAGGCGATGATCGACATGATGAAAAAAGATCCTTCGATAGAACAGATTGTAGGAGAACCCGGATTCTTCGGAGGTCAGACCTACCCATTAGTTCGCTCGAACACATGGACCCGCTCCGATTACGGGCCGGTATGGATTCCTAAAAAAGGAGCCACTTTGAAACTGACCCTCGAAAACCTGCCCATTTACGAACGCCCCATAAGGAACTACGAACATAACGACCTGCAAGTCAGAGACGGCAAAATATATATCAATGGAAAAGAAACCGACTCTTATACTTTCAAAATGGATTATTACATGATGTTGGGCGACAATCGGGATAAATCGGCCGATTCCCGCTACTGGGGATTCGTTCCCGAAGACCACATTGTGGGCAAACCTATGTTTGTATTCTTATCGCTCGACAAAGATAAAGGACTTTTCGACGGGAAAATCCGTTTCAACCGAATGTTCCGGTCGGTAGATAGCCTCGTGAACTAAGATACCGTTTCAATTTTTACAAATAGATATTTTATGCCATAAGCATGAAAAAAGAAACCATACGTACGATTTTCTTCACGGTAATCATCATTATCGGGAGTGTATGGTTCATTCGTTTTTTCATCATAGAACCCTATCGCATTACTCCCGGCCAGATGGAAAACAGCTTGTTGCCAGGAGACCGGCTATGGGTCGATAAGTGGTCGTTTCGGTGGGGAAACCGAAACCCGAAATACCGAGATGTCTTAGTGTTCGAATTACCCGAAATCGCTCAAACCCAATCGGGTGTAACCGAAATTGCCATCGCCCGTTGCATAGGTTTGCCCGGCGACACGATTAAAAGTACGGGGAACAAACTGTTCGTTAATCACAAGCCCGTCGCCCAGCCTCCTCTTATCCTCGAAGCCTATCTTTCGCCCGATTCCCTCGAACATCGGGTAAATCGAATGATGAGACAAAACAATTCTTTCTTTGTCGAGCAAGGTAAATTGAAAGACAGCCGCCTACTGTTTCTCTCCCGGTATGACTACGAAAAAGTAAGGAGACAACTATCGGCCGACTCCCTACTCTACCCGGTATTTCTGAAAAGAGATTTTTATGAAGTCGCCCTTCCCCGAAAAAATGAACAAATACACATCACTCCCCAAAATGCAGAGTTTCTCTACCGCATACTTACCCGATATGAAAACCGCAAAGTAGAGTACGACAACGGGAAAATCTATGAAAACGGGAAGGAATTAACCTCATGTCGGCTCACTCAAAGCTATTATTGGGTAATAGGAGACAACAGAGCCGGCATGTCCGACTCCCGTTCTTTCGGAGTTCTTCCCCACTCCCACCTCATCGGTAAAGGCGTATGCATCGGTTATTCGAGAAATCCCGAAAAACCGTTTTGGCAATCGCTACGCACCGATCGTTTCTTCAAAACCGAATTATGAGTACAGTATATCTATCGACCGCCTATTTCGCTCCGATATCCTATTACGCATCATTCCTCCGATACGATCGGATAGTCATCGAACAGTGGTGCAACTATACGAAACAAACTTATCGGAACCGCTGCCACATAGCCGGAGCGAACGGACTATTGGCATTGTCCGTCCCTATCGTCAAACCCGATACGATTAAATGCCCCACGAAAGACATTCGTATCTCCGACCACGGAGAGTGGAGGCATTTGCATTGGAATGCTATCGCTTCGGCTTACGGGTCCTCCCCTTTTTTCGAATACTACCAAGACGATATACGCCCGTTCTTCGAGAAGCGGTACGAATTTCTGTTGGATTTCAATGAAGAAATACGCCGCACCGTATGCAACCTCATAGGTATTGAACCGCATATAGAATACAGTTCGTCTTACTCCGAACCTGCTCCCGGGGAAACAGACCTAAGAGATGTCATACACCCCAAGAGAAGAAAAGCCGAAACCATCTTACCCGTACAACTGAAACCCTACTATCAAGTATTCTCCGAAAAATATGGTTTCCAACCCGACCTGAGTATCATCGACCTTCTGATGAATATGGGCCCGGAATCGATTCTTATTCTCCAAAACACCTAAGAAATAATTCCGTAAAAGCACTATTATCGGCTATCTTTGTTATCTTTGCACAAAATGCGAATACCCATCTTTGCACATGAGTAGCTACGAATACGCAGACAGACTGAAAGAGACTGTAAAAAAACTATCCGATTTTCTTTCTCTCGAAGAGTTGCATCACCAGCGATGCAGAGGAGAAGTACTTCCCTCCGAAAAACAACTACAAGAACTCATATCGCTCTGCCGGTCGCTCATTTTTCCGGGATTCTACGGACTCCCCGACGTAAGCAAAGAAAATTTGCTATACCACACGGGTATCAATACCGAAAAACTTTTCGAAGTATTGGTCAAACAAATCTCAGCAGGATTATTATTCCAAAAAAATACCGATCATACAGACAGCGATTTAAAACGGTTACAGGAATCGGCCGAACAGAAAGCGATCGACTTTATCACTTTCCTACCCGAAATGCGCCGCATCCTATCCACCGATGTCACGGCCATGTACAACGGGGATCCGGCAGCACAAAACAAAGCCGAAGTTATTCTGTGCTATCCCGCTATCCGGGCGATTTGCAACTATCGCATCGCCCATAAACTGTTAGAATTGGACGTCCCCTTGATTCCCCGTATCATTACCGAAATGGCTCACTCCGAAACCGGAATAGATATACACCCGGGAGCCGTTATCGGGGAATATTTCGCCATAGACCACGGAACCGGAGTCGTAATCGGAGCGACCTCCGTTATCGGAAACAGAGTGAAGCTATATCAGGGAGTAACGTTGGGGGCTCGCAGTTTTCCACTGGACGAAAACAACAATCCCATTAAGGGTATCGCCCGGCATCCCATCATAGAAGACGATGTCATTATCTATTCCAATGCCACCATATTGGGAAGAATAACCATCGGAAAAGGTGCTGTAATCGGCGGAAACATCTGGGTTACCGAAAACGTAGCTCCCGGGGAACGCCTTGTACAAGCCAAAGCAAAACCATAAGAAATAAATACAATACACACTATCGTGAATACCGAAAAATTTGAAATCGTAGCGAAAACTTTTCAAGGACTCGAAGATGTTCTGGCAGAAGAATTAAAAAATCTGGGAGCCGAGGATATAGAAATAGGTCGAAGAATGGTATCCTTCCACGGAGACAAGACTCTTCTTTACAAAACCAATTTGGCCTGTCGAACAGCTCTGAGAATACTGAAACCTATTTATAAATTCGAAGCATCGAACCCCGACGAAGTCTATGAAAAAATGAAAGCGTTCGAATGGGATACCCTGCTTTCTCCCGAAACGACATTCTCGATCGACTCCGTCACCTATTCCGACTGTTTCAAACATTCCAAATTCGTGACCTACCGAGCGAAAGATGCCATTGCCGACTATTTCATGGAGAAGACAGGCAAACGACCTTCGGTGCGGTTGAACGGAGCGGAACTCGTATTGAATCTCCATATATCGCACATGAGCTGCACGCTGTCGCTCGACAGTTCGGGAGAGTCTCTGCACAAGCGAGGATACCGCGTGGGACAAACCGAAGCCCCCATCAACGAAGTATTGGCCGCCGGAATGATATTGAAAACGGGGTGGCACGGAGAAACCGACTTTATAGACCCTATGTGCGGGTCGGGAACCATTCTCATCGAAGCCGCTTTGATCGCCACCCATACATATCCCGGTATTTTCAGGAAAAGTTTCGCTTTCGAAAGATGGAAAGATTTCGACGAAGAGCTGTTCGAAACGCTCTACAACGACGATAGTCACGAACAGGAGTTTACCCATCGCATATATGGCTCCGACATTTCCCCGCGAGCGATCGACATCGCGACAAAAAACATAAAAAGCGCCGGAGTAGCCAAATACATCGATCTCAAAATCATGCCTATACAACGATACGAGACCGCTCCGTCCGAACAAGGCATTCTCATCACCAATCCCCCTTACGGAGAACGTATCTCATCGAGCGATTTGTTCGGACTGTACGAATCGATAGGCAACCGTTTAAAGCATGTTTTCAAAGGGTACGATGCATGGATCATCAGTTACCATAAAGAATGCTTCGATAAAATAGGGCTGAAACCCTCGGTAAAAATAGACCTGATGAACGGAGCTTTGGAGTGCGAATACCGGAAATACGAGATTTTCGACGGCCGATACAAAGAATTCAAAGAAGAAGGCAAAAACTTGGATAAACGGGAGGGACAGACTCGTCGAACCAATCTGCGAGGCAAAGCTCCTTTCGATAGAAAAAGGACATACGACAGCGACCGACGAAGCGACAAAACAGAGCGTTTCGACCGATCGGGAAAACCTTCGTTCCGTCGGGATTCCAAACCGGGAAAACCCATAGGGAAAAAAACATTCGATCGTCCGGAACGGTTCAAACCCGACGGCGAAAAATCGGAACGCTTGCACGGAGAAGCGGCTTTTCGGAAATTCGTAACCTTCAAGCAGCCCTCCATAAAACCGTCGGACGATAATCGTAAAAAAGACTCCGACAAACCAGAATAAACCTAAAAACTCCATACAATGAATATTCTATTATTAGGATCGGGAGGTCGCGAATGCGCCTTAGCTTGGAAGATAAAGCAAAGTCCAAAAACCGACAAACTTTATATCGCACCGGGAAATGCCGGAACCGCAGCCATAGGTACGAATGTGGCAATACCGGCGACCGACTTCGATGCCATCGGAAAATTTGCAGTGGAAAAACATATCGACATGGTCGTTGTGGGCCCCGAAGACCCATTGGTAAAAGGAATATACGACTACTTCGTATCTTGCGAGGAGTTGAAAAACATACCTGTTATAGGTCCGTCGAAGGAAGGCGCCCGCTTGGAAGGCAGCAAGGAGTTTGCCAAAGGATTCATGATGCGTCACAATATACCCACGGCCCGGTATGAAAGTTTCACGCAGGAAAATCTGGAAGCGGGATATACCTTTCTCGAAACGTTGAAAGCCCCTTACGTGCTTAAAGCCGACGGATTGGCGGCGGGCAAGGGCGTACTTATCATAAACGACCTGCAAGAGGCGAAAGACGAATTGAAACAAATGTTGAACGGCATGTTCGGGAATGCCAGTAAAACCGTGGTTATCGAGGAATTTCTATCGGGCATCGAATGTTCTGTCTTTGTTCTCACCGACGGCAAAGATTACCGCATACTCCCCGTTGCCAAAGATTACAAACGAATAGGAGAAGGCGATACCGGACTCAATACCGGCGGCATGGGAGCCGTTTCACCCGTACCGTTCGCCGATGCCACGTTCATGAAAAAAGTGGAAGAGCGCATCGTAAAACCCACCATCGAAGGTTTGAAAAAAGAAAATATCACGTACAAGGGTTTCATATTCTTGGGATTGATCAACGTACAAGGAGAACCGATGGTGATCGAATACAACGTCCGCATGGGCGACCCGGAAACAGAAAGCGTGATGCTCCGTATCCAGAGCGACTTCGTAGAACTGCTTGAAGGTACTGCCGCAGGCAACCTGAACGAAAAAACACTGGTGATGGACCCACGTTCAGCCGGCTGTGTCATCCTTGTCAGCGGCGGTTATCCCGAAGCCTACGAAAAAGGATTCCCTATCAGCGGACTGGAACAGGCTGCCGCTACCGACAGTATCATTTTCCATGCCGGAACAGCCATGAAAGACGGACAAGTAGTGACGAACGGAGGACGTGTGATTGCCGTTTGCTCTTACGGTGCAACGAAAGAAGAGGCACTGGCACAGAGCTACAAAGTGGCAGACATGATCGACTTCGACAAGAAGTATTTCCGCCGCGATATCGGATTCGATTTGTAATTCAAGTTTCGCACGCAAGTAGCCCTATTCCGCATAGCGTTGAACATCATTGACTTGTCAAGAATTAATAGTTGAGTTATCAAGTATTAATAGTTTAGACGACAATTGTTAATACTTAAGGAATCAGGTATTAACAGCTGACAGGATGGTTGTTAACATCAAGCATGCAGGATATTAATATCCGGAATATCAACCGAATGTACCTATAGTATCAAGAGATAACAAGTAATAAACTCATGAGAAATAAAAGACTACAAAGTCAAGTGACGGCAGGACGGTGGACCCTGCCTGCCGTTATCTTTATCTGCGCCCTGTGCTGGGTGTTGACTTACTTTTTATTTCCCGGTTCCATAGCCTCAACCGTACTCGAAGGCAGCCCTTCTGCCTGGCAACCCGCCCGCGATTTTCTGCTTCCGGGGTGGGCAGACCGGATTGTCAGCTTCCTGATTTATGCAACCATCGGTTACTTTCTGATAGAGCTGAACAATCAGTTCAGCATTATCCGTATGAGGGCTTCCATGCAGACAGCTATCTATTTCCTGCTGGTCACCGTCTGCCCGAAAATGCATTACCTATATACAGGAGATATTATTGCCCTGGGCTTTCTCATTTCCATTTATTTTCTGTTTAAAAGCTATCAGCAAACTCAAGCTGCGGGTTATTTATTCTACTCCTTCTTCTTTATCGGAGCGGGAAGTATTCTGTTCCCACAGTTCACCATCCTCTCGGTGCTTTGGTTGCTCGAAGCCTACCGTTTCCAGTCGCTCACTCCGCGTAGTTTCTGCGGTGCGCTGCTCGGATGGATGCTGCCATACTGGATGCTGTTCGGACACGCCTTCTTCTACAATGAGATGGAGTTGTTCTATCGCCCTTTCAATCAGCTACTGACTATCGGGGAATTCTTCAACCTGCAAATCCTCCAGCCTTGGGAACTGGCAATACTCGGCTATCTGTTGGTGATGTTCATCGTCAGTGCCGTCCATTGCATCGCCGCCGGATTTGAGGATAAGATACGCACACGCGCCTATCTCCAATTCCTGATAGACCTGACGATTTTCCTGTTCCTGCTGATTGCCCTGCAACCGATATATTGCAGTGCCCTATTGCCTTTGCTTATCATAAGCAACAGCATCCTGATCGGACATTTCTTTGTACTGACCAATAGTAAAAGTTCGAATGTGTTTTTCATCATTTCATTGGTCGGTCTCATCCTCTTATTCGCTTTTAATATATGGACGCTTTTATAGATTCAACGATACAACTCCTCATAGAATGGGGACTCCCGGGATTATTCATCTCGGCTTTACTGGCTGGGAGCATCGTGCCTTTCAGTTCCGAACTGGTACTGGTGGCACTGGTGAAACTCGGTCTGCCCCCGATAGCCTGTCTGATCTCCGCCACTCTGGGCAACACAGTAGGCGGAATGACTTGCTACTACATGGGACGTCTGGGCAAAATCAGTTGGATCGAGAAATATTTCAAGGTAAAGAAAGAGAAAGTAGACAAAATGGTGAAATTCCTGCAAGGAAAAGGAGCATTGATGGCCTTCTTCACCTTTCTTCCCGCCATTGGGGAAGTGATAGCCATTGCACTGGGATTTATGCGAAGCAACACATGGCTCACCATAGTTTCCATGTTTGTCGGCAAACTGATACGTTATATTCTTCTCCTGTATGCACTCGAAAGTGCCTGGGACGCTATAGCAGGGTAAGGATTTTAAATATCAGGTAAAAAGTATTAGACGTTAGACAGTAAGCATTAGAGATTGTATGATGGAAAGGATTATTGAGAAAACCGACGACGGGAGCGCTACCCTGTTTGTTCCGGAATTGAATGAACATTATCATTCAACGAAAGGGGCACGCACAGAGTCTCAACATATTTTCATCGATATGGGATTTAAAGCCTCTTCCGCCACTATTCCGCGTATTCTTGAGATCGGCTTCGGGACAGGGCTAAACGCCTGGCTCACCCTTGAAGAAGCAGAAAGAAGCAGACGGAATATACTCTATACAGGATTGGAACTCTATCCACTGGAATGGCAGACGATAGAGCAATTAGGATATATCTCCAATGATGAACAATTAACGACGACCGTCCGGCAGCAACCGGCTATCGAATTGTTTAAGCAACTTCATACATCACCTTGGGAGAAAGACGTGCAACTCACTCCACACTTCACCCTACGGAAAGTAGAGACAGACGTAAACAAATGGGTTGAGAACAGAGAACGAACAATGAGCAATATCAATGATAGCGTAACCAACGCCGAATCACCTGCCCTGAATCTTTCATTTAACCTCATTTACTTCGATGCCTTTGCACCGGAAAAGCAACCGGAAATGTGGTCGCAAGAACTATTCAACCGCCTCTACGTTTTATTAGATAGAGACGGCATCCTGACCACTTACTGCGCCAAAGGTGTCGTCCGCCGGATGTTACAGACAGCCGGATTCACAGTAGAACGTCTGCCCGGACCTCCGGGTGGTAAACGGGAAATATTACGGGCCCGAAAATAAGAATAGAAACAAGATAAAAAAGACCCCCCGAAATAGAAGAAGTCATGAAAAAACAACTAAAAGATATGAGAACCCTTTTCCTCCTTAGTGCCTGCCTCCTAATGGCAGCCTGCACAGGACGCTCTTCCCAAGCAAGCAACGATGACGAAGCAAAACCGGTGATTACCGTCACCCTGGAACCGCAACGTTATTTCACGGAAGCTATTGCCGGAGATAAATTTAAAGTAGTCAGCATGGTCCCCAAAGGTTCCAGCCCGGAAACCTATGATCCTGTCCCCCAACAACTCGTGTCTCTGGGAGACAGCAAAGCCTATTTCCGCATCGGATACATCGGCTTCGAACAGACCTGGATGGATCGCTTAATGAACAATACCCCCCATATTCAAGTGTTCGACACCTCCAAAGGAATCGACCTCATACTCAACAATGATGACCACGACCACGGACATAACAGCCACGACGGGCATATCCATGCTGTAGAGCCGCACGTATGGAATTCCACCGGTAATGCTTTAATCATTGCAGGAAACACCTACAAAGCCCTTAGCCAACTGGATAAGACAAATGAGGTATACTATAGAAACCGCTACGATTCGCTCTGCCAGCGTATCCAGCACACCGACAGCCTGATTCGCCGTCAACTCTCCGCTCCCGAAGCAGCCAAAGCCTTCATGATTTATCATCCGGCTCTCTCCTACTTCGCCCGCGACTACGGATTGCATCAGATTTCCATCGAAGAAGGGGGCAAAGAACCTTCTCCCGCCCATCTGAAAGCCTTGATAGACCTGTGTCAGGCAGAAGATGTACGTGTAATCTTTGTTCAACCGGAATTTGACAAACGCAATGCGGAAACCATCGCGCAGCAAACCGGAACGAAAGTGATCCCTATCAATCCGCTAAGTTACGACTGGGAAGAAGAAATGCTGAATGTAGCCAAAGCCCTCGCGCCACAGGCTGCAACAAAATAAATGTATAAAGAAAGAACCCATCAAGCCATTTCCAACGATGAAACCAATAATCGAAATAAAGAATCTTTCCGCCGGATATGACGGTCGCACTGTTCTCCACGATGTTAATCTAAGCATCTACGAACGGGATTTTCTAGGTATTATAGGTCCGAACGGAGGCGGCAAAACGACGCTTATAAAGTGCATCCTCGGTCTGTTGAAGCCAACCGGAGGGGAAATTATATTCCATACTCCTGAAAAAGCATCTACTAAAACCACTTCTACTTTCCTGGGTTATCTGCCTCAATACAACAGTATAGACCGGAAGTTCCCTATTTCCGTGGAAGAAGTGATCCTATCCGGATTAAGCATACAAAAATCGCTCACTTCACGATTTACTCCCGAACAGAAAGAGAAAGGTAAACAGATTATTTCCCGCATGGGGCTTGAAGGACTCGAACACCGTTCTATCGGGCAATTAAGCGGCGGGCAGCTGCAACGTGCCCTGTTGGGACGTGCCATCATCTCCGACCCTGCGGTATTGATTCTCGATGAACCCAGCACGTATATCGACAAGCGTTTCGAAGCACGCCTTTATGAGTTATTGGCTGAAATCAATAAAGAATGTGCCATTATCCTTGTCAGTCACGACATCGGCACTGTATTGCAACAGGTAAAATCCATCGCCTGTGTCAATGAAACACTGGATTACCATCCGGACACGGGCGTCACTACCGAATGGCTGGAAAGAAACTTCAACTGCCCCATCGAACTGCTGGGACACGGCACATTGCCACACCGCGTTCTCGGTGAACATCATCATCATCACTAAACATTCATTTGCCGGTGCTACATCAAAGAACGGCTGCACCGCATATCAGTCATTTACAACGGTCACATCAAGCAGCAACAACTGACTTCTCAACTGTTAATGATTGAGATGTCAGATGTTAATAGTTGACATCTCAGGTATTAACAGTTGAGAAGTCAGCTATTAATGTCTGACAACGCAAGTATTATTGACCAATAAATGATTCAATGCTTAATATAAAAGATACAAAATTAGTATCTTTATACCTACTGTTGTTTATACTGTTTAGTGATTCCCCCGTTTCACTAAAAGGGCATAAGATAAAGTAAATCACCTTTCTGTTACTTAATATTTCTTACTTTCTTCCTCATTATCCTTACAAATCACTATCTTTGCGACCTCATAATTTGTTTTTAACGAATAAACTACGATAGTGCTAATGAAACAGTACAGAACCGTAAACAACCTCATGGGTTGGCTTACATTCATCATTGCGGCAACGGTTTATTGCCTGACAATAGAACCGACCGCAAGTTTCTGGGATTGCCCCGAGTTTATAACTACCGGCTACAAACTGGAAGTCGGTCACCCGCCCGGCGCACCTTTCTTCATGCTAATGGCGAACCTGTTCACCCAGTTTGCCTCCGATGTGACCACCGTGGCAAAAATGGTGAATTATATGAGTGCCCTGATGAGCGGTGCCTGTATCCTGTTCCTTTTCTGGAGCATCACCCACCTGGTTCGCAAACTGATTATCACCGATGAAAACAATATTACCAAAGGCCAGCTTGTCACCATTATGGGTAGCGGACTGGTCGGTGCACTGGTCTGCATCCTGACCCAACAGAGCGATGATTTGGCCTCCGATGCTTTCGTGGGGAATATGCTTTGTCTGATCAGTTCCATCGTTTATGCTGTCTATCTGATTCTGAGTCAGCGTATCCTTTCATCTATCGGAGCGATGACTATGTTGAGATATACATTTTCCGGTGCGGCGGTCTCCGCTATTATCGTGACATTTATTACGGGATTTGATGCGCCGGTGTTCTCTATGCCGTTCCATTGGACACCTTTCCTGATATTGATGTTTGTACTCATATTTCCGACAACGATCAGCTATATGCTGCTTCCGGTCGGTCTGAAGTATCTGAAAACAACAGTCGTCGCGATCTACGGTTATCTGATTCTGATTGTTGCGACCATTGCTTCTCTGGCTCTCGGACAGGACCGTTTTAGCTGGACGCAGACGTGTGCCATCATTTTTATTTGTATCGGTGTTTATCTGGTTGAGGTGGCCGAAAGCAAAGACAAGTCGCCGGACCCCTTGAAGAAATAATCATATATAATGTATGATATGAAAAAAAGCGGGCGCCCTTCTCAGGGTGCCCGCTCACTTATGTCGTCATCATGTTTTATAGAGAGGAGCTGATTGCTTGCGCAATGGATTTAAATTCTTCATCCGATAATTTCAGCTTCGGATTGGAGAACAACATATCCGATTCCTTCTGAATAGGAATTAAGTGGATATGGGCATGCGGTACTTCCAGGCCGATAACCGCTTCGCCTACCTTTTTGCAAGGGAAGGCTTTTTCGATGGCACGGGCTATCTTCTTTGCGAATACGTGCATTGCTGCGAGGTCTTCGTCACTTAAATCGAAGATGTAGTCTACTTCCTGTTTGGGGACTACCAGCGTATGTCCCTTTACCAATGGATTGATATCAAGAAAAGCAAAAAAACGATCGTTTTCCGCTATCTTGTAGCAAGGAATTTCGCCTGCGATGATTCTACTGAATATTGTTGCCATAATCTTTGATAGATAAAAGAAGGCAAGCCTCACACGGAGACCTGCCTTTCTGTTAAATTGATATGTTTACTACTTCTAATGCAATTTTACCCTGTGGTACGGTAATTTCTGCAATATCACCTACTTTCTTGCCAAGCAGACCTTGTGCAATCGGGGTGTTTACGGAAATCTTGCCTTCTTTCAGGTTAGCTTCGCTTTCGGAAACGATGGTATAAGTCATCTTCATGCCATTCTTGACGTTCTTCAGCTCCACTTTGTTCAGAATCTGTACAGAGTCTGTCTTTAGTTTGGACTCGTCGATGATCTTGGCATCTGCAATGACCGTTTTCAATTTGTTGATGCGCATTTCAAGCATCCCCTGTGCTTCTTTGGCTGCATCATATTCTGCATTTTCCGACAAGTCGCCTTTATCCCTTGCTTCGGCTATAGCCGCAGAGATTTTGGGGCGTTCCACTGTTTCCAGTTCCTTTAATTCTGCCATTAACTTTTTGTAACCTTCTTCTGACATATAAGCCATGATGTTTTTCCTCCTTTTATTTAAAATGGTCATATAAACAAAAAAGAATTCCAACATGGCACATGTTGGAACCCTCTCTTCAATTATTTCTCTGCAAAGATAGACTTTTAAGTGATATCTGTCAAGTGAAAAATGATGCTATGTAACATATTTAAATGAAATATGCTAAATTATAACAACTTAGAGTAATGACTTGACGGATGCTTCGAGGTCTTTGATGTCTTCGCCGCGGAGCTTCAGTTCGTTGTTCCGGTTGATCAGGAAGATGGATGGAACCTGACGAACATTATATACAGCTACGTTGGTCGAGTAGACACCGTTGCCGTCACGTACGCAAACCCAGGGCAGGTTGCCTGCTGCGGTTTTCCAGTAGTGCTCGTCTGCGTCGAGAGATACCTGGTAGATTTCCAGCCCATCCTTTGCGTATTTATTATATAGTTCGCGAAGCAACATATTGTGGGGAGCGCCTGCCGGTGACTGGAATACGGAGAAGTCGAGTAATACGACTTTGCCTTTCAGGTCAGTCAACTTGCGCACATTCCCGTGTATGTCGCGCAAAGCAATGTCGATGATGCCGGTTTCTACAATTTTTTCCTGTGGAATCTCCAGTGCTTTTGCCTGGGGTTGACGTGTGTTTTTCATACCTTTAATAACGATATTATAAAGGTTCTTGGAGCGTACTGCATCGGGATATGTATTGTTGAGGCTGGTAGCTACGGCTGCAAAACATTTCACATCGTCTTTGTTGTTCAACGGATCGAATATCAGATAGTTGTTGAGCTTTTGGAACAGGGCGAAATAAGCGGCTGCCGTATTCGGTGCTGCGAATATATAGTTTACTTTCACATCCTCTTTATAGTTATTGAGCAACGTGGCCAGGCTGTCTTCGAAAATATCGTGGCTGATATTATTGTTGCGTAATGTAGCTAGCAAGTCGTCCACATTCTTTTGAAGAGCGATTTGTTTCAGCGTTAGCTCTTTTATTTTGTTGCTGTTTCCGGAACCTTCTATGGTGTACGCAGTTGAAAAGTCTACATACGGTGCTTTTATCTGGAGCGTTTCGATAGAATCGACAGAAAAGTTAATGACTTTGTCGTCTATTCGCAAACGGTAAAATTCGGGTGATTCGGGGCGGGGCTGTTTGAAACTGAATGCTCCTTCTCCTTTCAGTTTGACCGAGTCCAATGCGGCGATCCCTTCAAGGCCGGACGCTTCGAGATAAAGCATTTTTCCGTCGGCTCCTGAAATATCTCCGTTCACTTGGAATTTAGGACCGGAACTACAAGCTGTAATAGTAAGTGCGGCAAGCGCAACAAAAGTAATCTTTTTCATATCTCGTGTGTTTTTTACAAGGTGCAAATATACGTCTTTTCGAGATTAGTCAAAGCATTTTGCAGTGTTCTTCATCCTAATTTAGAAAAAAAATCAGTTACTAACTAACTTTTTAGCTCATTTCCACCTAATTACCACGATAAATGTATATCTTTGCAGGAATTTTGAAAGAAAAAGTATAGATAAAACAATTTTTATGATTAACCCAATTGTTAAGACAATCGAGTTACCTGATGGAAGAACCATCACACTCGAGACGGGAAAGTTGGCAAAACAGGCAGACGGTTCTGTAATGCTACGCATGGGAAACACCATGTTATTAGCTACTGTTTGTGCCGCTAAAGATGCAGTTCCCGGAACAGATTTCATGCCTTTGCAGGTAGAGTATAAAGAAAAATTTGCGGCATTCGGCCGTTTTCCTGGTGGCTTCACCAAGAGAGAAGGTAGAGCTTCCGATTATGAGATTTTGACTTGTCGTCTCGTTGACCGCGCTCTCCGCCCACTATTCCCTGATAATTATCACGCAGAAGTATATGTAAATATCATCCTTTTCTCTGCTGACGGTGTAGATATGCCGGATGCACTGGCCGGATTGGCAGCTTCTGCAGCACTCGCTGTTTCAGATATTCCTTTCAACGGACCGATCTCGGAAGTACGTGTAGCACGTATCGACGGTCAGTTTGTAATCAATCCTACTTTTGACCAACTGGAAAAAGCTGATATGGACCTGATGGTTGCCGCTACTTATGATAACATCATGATGGTAGAAGGCGAAATGCACGAAGTATCCGAAGCAGAATTGCTAGAGGCTATGAAAGTGGCTCACGAAGCAATTAAGGTACATTGCAAAGCTCAGATGGAGTTGACTGAAGAAGTTGGCAAAACCGTAAAACGTGAATATGACCATGAGGTAAACGACGAAGACTTGCGTAAGGCAGTTCGTGAAGCTTGTTATGACAAGGCTTATGCTGTTGCTGCTTCCGGAAATAACAATAAACATGAACGTTTTGCTGCTTTCGAAGCTATTTGTGAAGAGTTTAAGGCTCAGTTCTCAGAAGAGGAACTGGAAGAAAAAGCGGCTTTGATCGACCGTTATTATCACGATGTAGAAAAAGAAGCAATGCGCCGTTCTATTCTTGATGAAGGCAAACGCCTGGATGGTCGTAAAACTACCGAAATTCGCCCGATTTGGTGTGAAGTAGGTTACCTACCCGGTCCTCACGGATCTGCTATCTTTACTCGTGGTGAAACTCAATCACTGACTTCTGTCACACTGGGTACAAAACTCGATGAAAAGATTATTGACAATGTATTGGAACACGGAAAAGAACGTTTCCTGTTACATTATAATTTCCCTCCTTTTTCCACTGGTGAGGCAAAAGCACAACGTGGCGTAGGTCGTCGTGAAATTGGTCATGGCCACTTGGCTTGGCGCGCTTTGAAAGGACAGATTCCTGCTGACTATCCGTACGTAGTACGTGTTGTTTCAGAAATTCTCGAATCTAATGGTTCTTCTGGCTACCGTATGTGCCGGAACATTGGCATTAATGGATGCAGGTGTGAAGATTAAGAAGCCGGTATCAGGTATTGCAATGGGACTGATTAAGAATGCAGGTGAAGATAAATATGCAGTATTGTCTGATATCCTCGGTGATGAAGACCACCTCGGAGATATGGACTTCAAGGTGACTGGAACAAGAGATGGTATTACTGCTACGCAAATGGATATTAAGGTAGACGGTCTGTCTTATGAAATCTTGGAACGTGCATTGAACCAGGCTAAGGAAGGGCGTATGCACATCTTGGATAAGATTGCTGAAACAATCGCTGAACCGCGTGCAGACTTGAAAGAACATGCTCCCCGCATTGAAACCATGACAATTCCTAAAGAATTTATCGGTGCTGTGATTGGTCCTGGTGGTAAAATAATTCAAGGTATGCAGGAAGAGACCGGTGCTGTCATCACTATCGAAGAAACGGAAGGTGTGGGACGTATCGAAGTTTCAGGTACTAATAAGAAATGTATTGACGATGCAATGCGCATGATCAAGGCAATTGTTGCTGTTCCCGAAGTGGGTGAAGTGTACAAAGGTAAGGTTCGTTCTATCATGCCTTACGGTGCGTTCATCGAATTTTTGCCGGGTAAGGACGGTTTGCTGCACATTTCTGAAATAGACTGGAAACGTTTGGAAACAGTGGAAGAAGCCGGAATTAAAGAGGGTGACGAAATTGATGTAAAATTGATTGATATTGATCCTAAAACCGGTAAATTCAAACTTTCTAGAAAGGTTTTGTTGCCAAGACCGGAAAAGAAGTAAAAAAGTGACAGTTTTAATATAATATAGAATAACCCGATTACTAGAAGTCGGGTTATTTTTTTGTCTAAACTTTTGCTTTTCTGCAAAAGTTTCCGTTGAGTTATTACATAAATATTTTAAGGGTAACACTACTGTTGAGGAAGAAAAATGTATTCTTAGCTGGGTGAATGAATCGGAGGAAAACCGTTGGACATTGCAGAAAGAACATATGTTGTTCGATATTGCCCTTTTCACCAATACCAAAATAAACAATAAGGGAGAGAAAGTGGCTGTGGGTACTCATATCTTACCTATGTTAAGGTAGAGTGCCCGTATAGCTGCTGTTATAGTAGTAGCAATCAGTTGTGTTTTTTTATTCAAGGAGTATCATTATGGTAATACAGCGCATCTGCAGACAGTGGCAGTGCCTGCTGGCCAGCGAGCACAGATTACTTTGGCAGACGGTACGAAAGTATGGCTGAATGCACAGTCTACATTAACATACTCCCATGATTTCGGACGGAATGAGAGGAATGTGGAACTAGACGGAGGAGCTTACTTCGAGGTGGCGAAAAATAGAGAAATCCCATTCTATGTAAATACGGAAACTAATCAGGTGAGAATAGTGGAAACACATTTTAATGTGTGTGCTTACCGGGGTAGCAATGAATTTACAACTACTTTGCTTGAAGGCATTGTCGATATCTATGCGAAAGGCAGCGAACATTCGCTTACACGTCTGGGGGGAACGAGGTTTTTATTTTCTGGGACGGAAAGTTCAGAAAGGAGCGTTTTACTGATTTTGATTATCTCCGTTGGAAAGATGGTTTATACTGTTTTGATGATACTCCTTTTAACCTGTTGCTTGGTAAACTGGAGAAATATTATAAAGTGAAGATCGTTGTGGAGAATCCGAAAGTACTGAATTATCGTTGCACGGGTAAGTTTAAAGATCAGGATGGGGTGGAACACGTACTGAAAGTAATTCAGAAAGATCATTCGTTTATTTACTCCATAAGTGCCGAAAAAGACAGTATCTTTATAAAATAAAGAAATGAGCTCACGCTAAATATATACCTTAAATTAGTACTAACCCTTA
>OLWY01000604.1_pt1 | contig 17691 bp, 9 predicted proteins | sample 1644171 | NCBI WGS metagenome assembly OLWY01 (sample SAMEA103958150, study PRJEB25191) | human gut metagenome | biome: human-associated habitat [ENVO:00009003]; feature: intestine environment [ENVO:2100002]; material: feces | place: Germany | collected 2013/2015 | reverse complement strand
CGATGATCTGCACACCGTTAGGCAATGTTACTACGGAATCACGCAATAGTTGTATGGGAGTATCTTTCAAGAAGCGGACGCTTTCATCAATACCGCTGATGTATTCATGATTTCCCGGAACCATATAAATGCCCAAGGGAGCTTTCAGTTGTGCCAGTTCTTCCGCCATATTCTCCTTATATAATGGGGTAAGACTATTATCTATCAAATCTCCACCGATCAGTATAAGGTCGGGATGCTGCGCATTTATCATATCTACATATTCTTTCAGCATGGCTTTTCCCGTACCATACCCTAAATGGACGTCACTCACGGCTACGATATTGATTCCGTTACCTTCTATCGGCTTATCAAGGGAGACATCAATCTTATTGACCTGCGGATGACGGTAGTTATAATAACCGTACAGAAGCAGACAGCAAGTCGCTCCCAGCGCATAATAGAAACCGTGATTTAGTGACGGCACAAATATCTTCGTCACATCCGCTATCAACAAAGCAAAAATCATGTACAGTGTAAATACCAGCCATACCGAACCGATGTGAAACATGGATTTCGACAGGATGACAGGCATATCTATATGACGGGTCAGCATAGCTATCACCAACGAGAAAGCTACCAGCCAATAGATGACAGACAACAGAATCTTCATAGCCAGCGAGAAGCCGGAAAGCATCTGTAATGTACGGATAAAGATATAAACATTGCCACCTACATAAGCAAGCAGAAATATCAGGAAGAATATTCGCATAATCGTTATAAATTAAAATGGTTATCAAATATATTATCGCCCTTTTCCGTTGTCAGGTAGTGAGTGTCTGTATATCTTTGTGAAGAATAAAAAACAGGTATTATGTTACCGGATTTGTGTAAAGCATTCGACAATACTTCTACCTATTGTTGACGGCTTGTTCCAATTGCCTCAAAGCCTTCTCCAGCGTAGCACGCGGACAGGCAACATTCAACCGCATAAACCCTTCACCTTCTTTGCCGAACGTCGTTCCTTCATTCAAAGCCAAGTGGGCATCTTCTACAAACAGGCGATTCAGTTCCTCCTGATTTAACCCCAGCTCACGACAATCTAAAAAGATAAGGTAGGATGCTTGCGGACGAATCATTCTGATGGCAGGAATCCGCTCTTTCAGATAACTTTCCGTGAAGTCAATATTTCCTTTGATATAAGCGAATAAGTGTCCTTCGGAGAACTCGCTCGCTTCCATATATACCTGGAACTGATGACGAAGTTCGTCATTCTCAATGATTGCATACGAACTTGCCAGTCCGGGCATATTGAACGCTTTGCTCGGAGACATAAAGACAAGGGAGTTCATCCGTGCTTTCTCAGAAATCAAAGCAAAAGTAGGATGCTTGTAAGGAGGCAGGGTCAAGTCGGCATGAATCTCATCAGAGATTACTAATGTACCGTTCTCATAGCAGATGTCAGCGATCTGCGACAGTTCTTCTTTGGTCCATACACGTCCGCCCGGATTATGGGGATTGCTCAGAATAAGCAGCTTGCATCCCTGCACATCTTTGCGGAAACGGTCGAAATCAATATGATATTGTCCGTCTTTCAATACCAGCGGACTGTACACCACTTCACGTTCGTTCTTCTGCGTCACGAGAAAGAAAGGATGATATACAGGAGGCATGACCATCACCTTATCCCCTTTCTCCGTGAAACAATGGATGGCAAAAGCCAATCCACGCACAATGCCGGGAGTAAATGTCAGCATATCTTCGCTAATCGTCCACCCGTGGCGTTCTTTCAGCCAGTTAATGATAGACTCCGCCCATTCCTTGCAGGCAAAAGTATATCCGAGCACTTCGTGTTCCAAACGTTTCTTCAGAGCATCTATCACAAAAGGAGCCGTACGGAAATCCATATCGGCCACCCACATCGGAATCAGGTCATTGCGTCCCCAACGACCTTCCACAGCATCCCATTTTACGGAATCCGTACCTTTACGGTTTATTATTTCATCAAAATTATAGTTCATACTGCATGATGTTTTTTTATATTATGTGAGACAGAAGTAGCATATTTATAATTAATACTGATTATTAATCACTTACATAGAATTAAATCAGAACTTAACCCATTTTGCTAACCGGGAACAAAAATAGAGATTTCCATTGAATTGTATAGTTCGAAAAAGGGAAAAATTATTATTCATTACACTTTCTATTCCACCCAAGTTAACAAACTGATAACGGAAAATATAGAAGAAATAACCAATGCAAAAATCTCCTTTATTGACTATTACGAACAATAAAGGAGATTTACCTAGAACATTCCAGTTTTTTCTGTCTTCTTATTTTTTACTTTTTACATACGGTTCTGCATATTGAGTCGGCAGTGCTCTCGATATGTCTTTGAAACATTTAGTAAAACTAGTATACAATACACCTTCCTATTCTTTATTATAGCTTTATTCGAACGGAACTGCCAAGTACTAGAATATGAATTGAAAACGTCCCTGTACTACACTAAAGTTTGTGCTTTCGATCTCTTTGATATGCGAGCCGGGGATGAAGTAGCTATAATTCAATTTGACAGCAATGTGTTTATTGATATAGTAATTCAATCCGAAGGAGAGGTCTTTCTGTGTTCCGCCTTTTATTCCGGCATCATTCAGAGAGAGATAATTGAAACGGGCACATAGTTCGAGTGCTTTTCCTTCCGGTCTTCCGGGACAGGCTACTTCTTCGTCATACAGATAATTCTGTCCCAACAATAGCCAGGAACATTGCAGATAAGCTCCTTGTGCCGTATAGTTCTCAAAACCCTTTTCCCGTTTTACATGGGCGCGGATGTATTCACCCTGAAGAAAGAATTTATGATAGTAAATTAGCAGTTCGGTTCCTATTTTAAATTGGGATGCTGCATGATCTACATCTGCTTGTATTAATGTACGATTATCAATCGTGCTCACGCCCAGAGATTTATAAGTAAACGTATTCCTGTTCTCATCTTCGGGAAGCGTGCCGTCCGGTGTACGATGGATAGCTGCTAATCCTATATGTATCAGTTTCGCTTGCTCATAAAGTGGACGGTAAACCAAACGTCCGTCAATGGCATATCCTTGCGATGCGTTTTTCAGGTTGCTCAAATCATTATCGGTAAAGAATCCGCCACACAGATAGTAATATTGGGTACGATAGGAATAGGCTACTCCCATACGTCGGCTATTTGTCAATGCCAGCACAGCTCCCGGAGATTGGTTGAAGCGAAGATCAAATGTACTACAAATCATATCGAGACTGAATGGCTCATAGAATTGTCCTATCTGAATGGAACTATTCTTATAGGAATAGGTGGCAAAAGCATCTTTGATGGCTACTTTGTTTCCGGCATATCCCATTTCCAGTTTCATTCCCCAGTTCTGATAGGTAGCTTTTACACCGATGCGAAGGTCATTAAATTCCGTGCCGTTGCCAAAGTTATTCGGATTCTTCAGATACACTCCTCCATCCATTAATAGACGCCCGGTGATTTTATATTGTATGCCATCGGGCAGATTCTGTGCCGTTATCCGGGAAGTCGTTAGTATTAGAGATAGAAGGAAGGAGAATTTCAAATATAGTCCTATTATTTTCATCGTCCACCTTTTATCAAATTTGTGAAAAAGTAGTTGGCTCCATACCTTCTCCCGTAAATTTTATCCCGTTGCTCATTTCGGCTTCTTTCGCTTTCTTCAGTTGTTTCTCTTTTTTATAGCGCTGTATCAGGTAAATCATGGAGCAGGTGAAAGCAACCGTACAGATCAGTCCTACGTAACCGGATAATATATTATAAAATTCCAACCAGTTTATGTCTGCATGGGCAAATTCTTTGAACATCAAGACAAGTACAGTTCCCGTATATCCGATAAAATCAATGGTCACAATGAAGAAACCGACATTTCCTTTTATCTTGAAACAAGCGATGAAGCGGTCGAAAAAAATGCTTTGAAAACAGAGGTAGGCAATATACAGACAGAGACTTTGGACAAACAGCCAGGTGATTGCATCCAATTGCAGAGAATCATAATTGAAAGATATAAAACTCATGGTGGCTGTCCCAAGTACGACCAATCCCAGCAGGGCAACCAAAACTTTTATGTTACTTTTCACAAAGGCCATCGCTCCGAATAACGCCAGAATTATTAATGTAACGACTGTATCTACCTGCGCAAACATCCATGAGGACTGTCCGTTCATATCAATAATCTTCACCAGGAAATCTTCCTTAATATCTCTAAGCACTACCAACATTAGGTTAGCTACAAACAATAATACAAGAAATGGCATAAAGTCGATGAACAGTTCTTTCCGTTGCTTGCCATTCAGAGTTACACGACTACTTTTTTGTTCTATATCTTGTGCCGTAGGTTGTGGCAAACGGGTTAAGCTATATCCCAAAAGAGCCAATAAAGGAAGTGCAAAAGCACCGATAAGTGCCGGCATCCAAAATTCGCTGACGTTCAATGTATTCATAACGAACAATCCGATGGATTTTGCCGTTCCCGAACTGATAACAATACTGATTCCTAAAAGACTGGCCAAAATATCCGTAGTGCGGCGACCTTCGATAAAACTGAAAATAACTCCCCACATACAGCCCAATGACAATCCATTGAAGAACATGGCAAACATATTATAAGGAGTGGGAAGTGCTCCGAACGCAACCAATGACAATTCCGCTACGGCAATGGAAACGAGTATAAACTTCAGGCGATTCTCTCTCTTCAATTCGGAAATCAACTTGATACCTATAAACTTGGCTATCAGATAACCTGCTATCTGAATGATAGTAACCAGTACTTTATAATCAAAGCCGAATGCTTCTATCCCGTCAAAAGTAGCAGCTGTGAAAGGTTTGCGCAATGTATAAACCAGTGAGTAAGAAAGAAGGGCTGCTCCACCTGCCCATAGAATAAAGAGGAAATCGGCTAATCTTCTGTTTGAACTTTGTTTCGATATTGCTTCAGTAATCGTTTTCATACGTTTTCGTTTTAATTTCTGGAGCAAAAGTAGAGGAGAATAGCAAGGGAGAAAATGAATTCTAAAGATTCATTTTATTCATTATCAGGTAGAAATGGAAGTAATATTAATGTAACGTTTATGTAACCGTAATTTCTTGGAAATGGAATACAAAAAGGGTTGCACAATCACTAATCCGGTATTGCGCAACCCTTTTTATTCGATTTCTTATTTTTCTTCTTATTGGAAAGTAGGCATCTTGAATCTGTACAATAATCCACCTACCATGGAAGCTACGCGGTCAGGTCTTCCCTGTTCGGAGCCATCGTATGTATCGGTACGGATACCGACTTTAGGTTCGGCATACAGATACAAAGAAGAAGCCACTTTCAGCTTTACCTGCACACCGGCATCCAGTCCCGGCACTGCTCGGAACTTACCATAACGGCGTACCAGTCCGGCCGTAACTCCCACAAAAGGAACAACATCTATCACATGGTCGGGGCTGTATCCTTTTGCCAATGTGGCCAGACTCATCATATAATCCATACCCAAACCGGCATAATGAAGATTCATCTTCGACGACGTTTTGGCCTTGTACATAATTGTTCCATTTACCCGCCATGCAGATAACGGAGTGTACCATTTACCTATGCTTCCTTTTGCTTCTACACCTGCATTCTTCACCAAATCTTTGTTGGCTACGAGCAAGCTACCCAATCCAAGTGCACCGGAGATGAAGTAACGCTTGTCATCCTGACCAAACACGCTACGATTGGCTGCTTTTGAATAAGGAACAAAGCGATAGTGGAAACCTGCATTGACTCCTACCATTACGTCTTTCTGCATAAACCCCAGATTACCTTCAATGAATTTATCTCCATACAAGCGAATCTGCGGTTCAATGTACAAACCGAGAAAATCATTCACATGCCATAATCCCTGTATGCCTGCATTAACACCCGGTTGGAATTTATGGTCTGATTTGGAAGTATAAGCAAGGTTGACACCTACCGAACCTATTAAATCAAAGATACGATCGGTATTATATCCACTCATGGTAGACGTTATGTTCCACAAGTAATCAAGACCACCACTGACGCTGGCATGTCTAAGTTTGCCCGCTTTAACACTTCCCGGAACTACATAGTTCGTAAAGAATCCACCCGTACCCACCAGGCGCAAACCGGAATAAGGGCTCAACCACTTACCGATAGAGACCGAAGCCTGCGGACCTAAAGAACCAAGGTTTTCAAGATTCGTCTTATTCAGGAACATTTGCACACCGATTCCCGAAGTCATAAACAGATTGTCTGCGATGTGATTGCTTGAGAATCCGTTCTTCGGACGTGCCGCACGGTCAATCGTATGATAAGTCAAACCAAAATTCAACTCTCCGAGCTGATCTGTATTGCCACCTACTCCGCAACCTCCTGCATATTTCTTATTATACACATTGAAGCGAGGTTCTATAAATAAATCCACAGAACGGTTGATACGGAAACTTCCTTGCACACCGACTCCTATTCCCGGAGCATACTTGGCGGTTTTATCCACTCCTTTCGTACCTGCCAGGTTAACTCCGGCAATACCGATCAGACTAAATATTCTGTCTTCATCATATCCCCAAAGAACATTATTGATATTCAACAGATAGTCCGCATGCAGATCGACATGTTTAAAGTAGCCGCTTGCACTGCCCGAAGGGGTGTCTGAAAGTCCAACCGTCCCGGACAAACGCAGACCGGAAGAAGGACTGAACCATTTACCGATTCCGGCAGAGAACTGGGGACCTAATCCTTTAATCGTATTCTTGATTCCCGGAACTTTCAGTGTACTGATACCACCGGATAAAGAGATAAACATATGATTCAGGAAGGAACTTTTATCGAAATCATCGAAATGAATCTTAGTTCCCATCGGAGCAGCAGGCATATAGGTCAGACCTACCAGAACCGAACCAGCCATTTTATAGTTTCTCCAACTTTCCGTATACGCAAAACCGTCATTATACCATCCGATCCGCGGTTCTACAAACAAATCCAATGTAGAAGAAAGACGTACATTTCCCTGTAAACCGAGATGAGCGCCGTAATAAAGCTGACCGCCGCCTTTCAAATCCGGATACTTTTCGGAACGATCGCTATTGTCGCCCACCTTAGAATAACCGGCTTCTATACCTGCAATCCCTACTAACTCAAAACAACGATTTGCATTGTATCCGTATGCCAGGGAGGACATATTCAACAAATAGTCCAGGCTGCCGCCACCCATTTTTATTTTAGAATCGTAGATACCCGACGACAGATAACCCAAATTCACCCCTATCCGAAGTCCGTGAACCGGAGTAATCCACTTTCCCATAAAGAGATGGGCGGTCATTCCCATTCCATCCTGACTATCTCCACTTGTTAACAAGCTGTATGGCCCTATTCCGGCAGAGAAAAAGAGATGTTCATTGAATTTATTGCTCTCGAACTTTTCATTTGCAGGCCGTTTCTGTAACATATATTGCAATGCACCATAATCCTGTGCCTGTAAGGTAACAGCAAGCATCAGGAAGATTGCCACTACCACATATTTATTGTTGATTCTGAAGATATTCATCGTTTACTCTTGTTGTATATATCATTATTTAATTTTCTGCTCTTCTGGCAGCAAGTCAATAATATCACCATCCACCTTCGCTACTTCCAATAAGGAAGGATCAAGTTCAAGGGCCTTCTCAATGCTCATAATCGCATCACCTATTTTCTCCAGGCGGTTGGCGGCAATCGCTTTTATATAATATTCGCGGGCGGTCTCTACCTCCATGGTGGAAATCTTATCCCATGCCTCCTGATTTTTCTTCATTGCCAATAGCATCACCACCTCATTGAAAGGACTAGTAGCCGCCACCTTCTCGAAAGCATCATTATAATAACCGGCCAATGCCTGAACGATGGCCTGCAAATCTTCAGAAACCGCTTCTTCGGGAACCAATGTCAAGACTGAATCTGCTTTTGTATATTTGCCTTCATGCAGCAAGGCAATAGCCTGATTGGATAATAACTCCACCGGTGCCGATTTACTGACAAACGGTTCGAGAATACGTGAATCCGGAGTATCTTTCTGTATCGTTGCCACTGCCAGTTCATTGGCTGCATACGTAAAGTTATCATAAAGTTCAAGAGCTTCCCTGCAATACTTTTCCCTTTCGTCGGGAGTTTTTGCTGTCGTAATCATACGGTAATATTCGAAACGGGTCAGTTCCTTCGGATTCTTTCTGTAAAGTTCTCTAATCTCGTAGTCCGTTAAAGAGCGGAAAATTGAATAACCATAGGTATATTGCACCTTTCTCAATTTAGGCAAATAAGTAGCCGCAAGTTCCTTGTAGAAAGGTTTCGATTTCAAGACCCCATTCAACCGGTAAGGAGTAGCTGCATATTGTTTGATTAAGTCCTCTACTTCTTTAGCCAGTTCCGGCTTGGAGTTTTTTTTCAGCAATTCAGCTACCTCCTTCCAGGAGGCAACCGATGCATCCGATTTCACTTCCAACAGTTTACGTGTTTCCGGGTCCAGTTGTGCCAGTATACGTTCCAGGGCTTTATCCGTACGCAATTTTGCCAGACGAAGATTCGTCGCGTAAGAACCGTCCGGCGAAGCCACCCCCGTAATATGAAAACTCTTCAAAGAGGCATCCGGGTTCGTCTCAATACCACGCAATTCCTGATTCAATCGGTTCAGTTCCACCTGATTTTGTGGATTCTTATCATCCAGGTCGGCTTTACCTACCAGGAAGGTTAAGTTTACCTCACCTTTCGTATCCCGCAACTGCATCACGGGTTTCGGAAGGTATTTCTCGTCCGTCAGGCTGAAAGCGGAGAATTTATACTCCAAGAAGCGAAGCGGGTTGACCGTTCCGCGTGCAATGGAGAAAGAGTCACGATAAATGATATTCCGGTAATTTTCCATCGCCAGATGCACATCTGCACGGTAGTCATGTTGCAGATATTCTATATAGATAGAATCATGGTAAGCAATAATATCCCCCTTGCGTGAAGAAGTAGTTTTCACACGGATATAATCGTGCAAAGGATCTTTATCCATATCATAATCGTACATTCGATTTTGCGTTGTATTATAAGTATCCCCGTCGAATACAACAGGACGCATCAACAGACGCTTTTTCAGTGTCACATCATAAATGGAAGGCTGCAATACCAAGCGACGATGCGAGTTAAACATCTCCTTAGGCACCGGGACACGAGTTTTCAGATGGAAATAATTACCTTTGATTTCGATGTCCGTAGGTTCCGGAATCACTTTGTCCTTCACTTTGGAAGTAATCGTTACTTCGTTCAGCTCGATGACGGCATCTTTCAATACTACATTCAAAATTTGCTTTCCTGCCACCTTCACTGTTTTGTCTTCATAACCGACACATGTAAACTTCAACGAGCCGTTTTTCTCAACTAAGACACTGTAACGGCCATCCTCGTCGGACATTTCTATACGTTCGTCATTGACCGGATTCAACACATTTACATTCGGAACACTTTTTCCCTGCGGGTTTGTGATATGCCCCTGCACGCGGATCCGTTGGGCGGATACATTCATACCGACGAACATCATCGCCACGAGAAGTATACCTGTTAATCTATCACGTTTCAAATTGATTTTCATTCTCTTTTCTGACTAGCTAATGTTCGTTATCGAATAATATAAACAAAGGATACCCCCAGTTTGACAGGTGCAATGGTGGTCTTACTATCGTTGACCGCACCCGGTTTCGGAGTACCCTTATCATACTTAAACTGACGGTAGCGCAACACACCCACTCCGGCAGTTGCTTCGATGTTCCAATGATCGCCCAGCACCCATGCGTATCCATAGGTCAAACCGGCGGCGTATGCATCGCCTTTGTGATGCACATCTTTTACCATCATATCAAAATTATTCACGAAAGCGGTGATTCCAAGAAAATGACTCACCATCGGACGATTTAGCCAGTAACGAACTTCAGGCTGAAAATGCGTGAAAGTCGTTTTAAAGTTGTCTGTACTGATTGGGTTCGCAGCAATCCCCATGTTCAAGGAGACATGACTACCCAATACAAATTCTGCTTCTACATTCGGACTGGCGGTCAGCCAACCCAATGCATTTGTCTTTACAGCCACCCGTTGTGCGTGCACATGTACACCACAACATAATAACAGAAATGATAACGCAGCTATTACCCTGCGACCATTTCTCATCACATATACCATCATTTATTTCCCACTAAATATTTCCCACTAAATATTTACCCACAAAAAAAGGGCTTACTGTCCATTTTATATACTACTTGGACAGAAAGCCACAAAATTAGAAAAAATATAGTATTAAAAACGTTTAAACACGCTTTTTTTGTTTTTTATTGCAACAATTTCCATCTTAGGCCATAATATACCATACTACGGATAAGATATACAATTTTTCTTTATTACCAATGAAACATCAGATACGCAACAACATAGGCTCCGACGAAGCATCGGATTTTATCTTCTTATCGCCGATAACAACCGTACAGGGAGCAGAAGAAATAATATACCATTTCCCTTCTTTCTTTTCGAGCAATACATTAGCGGCATTGTCGGTCTGAATCATTACCCCGGGTGCAACCAATTGGGTTCCATTCCCTAAAAACAACGTCCGGTTTCCTGCATATTCATTGCTGATAACAGCATAATCCGCTTTCACTTTCATTCCTTGATAAGTAGCGGTTTGTGCAGCATCAGATAGAGAGAAGATATGATCTATACGTCCGTTTTTGCTTTTCACACAGATTCCGGCAAAATCTTCCAAACCTGCTCCTTCTGCATCAAAATAAGAAACAGACTGAATAGCAGACGGTTCCTTTTTCGTACTCGGTTCATATATCGAGACAAAAGGACGATTCCAAGCTTCTCCATGCTGACGGGCAACAAATGTCAGCGTCGGCTGCTCCTTTATATTATAGGGCATATTCGGTGTACGGCTTAGCCCTTCGGTCATTGGCGCCAAAGCCGTAAAGACTTCACGATCCGGTTCGCCTTTCATCCAAAGATTCATGTATATATCATCGCCGTCCTTATCTTTCATATCTATGGTGAAAGTTGCCTTGACATCCTTATTGGTCGCAGCCACTTTCTTATCATATAAATAGGAATAAGCGTAAAGATGTGCGCCTGCAAAGGCGAGTTCTTCCGTAGGCTGGAGATTCAGGTCGCTGCCATCTGCTGCCGTCAATGTCAAAGTCTGCCCAAGGTTGTGATAGAAGTAATCGTGCATCTTATCGCCTCCTTTCTCTTTCCGGCTGCGGAATACATCGACATAATACCCCGTCTCCGCCCCAGTAGTGACAATACTCATCATACGGGTCTGATCCGCCCTGCTTTCCGGTTCACGAAAATAAAGGTTACTGTAAGTAACGGACGTAAATGCTTTGCCCGGTTCCGCTGATGCCGGGAAACAGGAAAGCAAATCAAAAGAATGGTTACTTTTCATCACCGGATAGCTCGATATTCCATCCACACAAACTGTATTATGACTGGGGAATTGAGAATAATATTCCGCATAATCCAGTCCGCTATACAGGAAAAGCCCGATACCTGCATCCGGACCCAATACGTATCCTTTTCCATAAAGTTCCATCGAAATGCCGTTAGCATGCATGTGGTTCCCTTCACTGCCATTCAACGAAATCATCAAACTGTTGCGCGGATGCATACCGTTACGCTGTACCAGCCATGACACATTGGGAGCATAAAACAAAGGAGAAACATAATCTTCTATCTTTCCCGGCTGCACTTTTGGATTTAGCGTCAGCGGTTTATCTTCAAAGAAAGAATTGACAGATACACGCACATTCTTCTTTTCTGTTTTATCATTTCCCAAATCCGGGTTCAGGCATTTCAATAAAGCCGTGAAATAGTTTTCCTGTTCTTTCTTCCCGTTCGCCTGTGCATTCTGTATCATACGGATAAAGAAATTCGTACTCAAATATCCCGGATGCGTATCTCCAAAGCCACAAATCATACGGTTGGGAAACAGATATTGGGGAGTGGTTGCTACCGCTTTCGACAATACAGGCATTGCTTTCACCAAATCATATTGCAGATTCGTATCAAACTGATTCACGAAATTGGCATAATCATTGATTACCACACTGCTATATCCCGGACATTCTGCCCAAATTCCCGTATTTATATCGAAACCATAATCTGCCAATCGCGTCAGACTCCACTGGCGGATGCTGGAACGGTTCATCACATAGTCGATATAATATTCACGTCCTTTTCCGTCGGCATATTCTTTATTGTCTTCCAATACCAATCCGACATTCATAATAAACCGTGCCTGTAGCAAATTCCAGTTGTTATGAGGTACACCGTTCGCTATGATATTATCCGCCCATTTCTTAAAAGCTCCGGCGTAGATTTCCATTTTATCCGGGTAATTGGCCTTTAGGTAATTATATAGAAAATCATATAAAGGGACAGCGATATGGAGTGCGTCTTCATGGATGACTTCGAAAGAAGTCAATCCTACCAATGTTTGCTGATGGCCGTGATTCAGGTCGATGGGCACGTTTCTATAATAAATGCCTGTCATATATGTATCAAAGACCCCTGCGGCAAGTTTAGCGAATTTCTCTTCATCCGTCATCCAATAAAGGAAAGCGGCATCACGGGCAATTCCCAGGATTTCGCAGTTCAGGCTTTCAATATTCCGGCCTGTTTTGGATGGGTGTACACTTTCCATAGGACGGTCAGGAAGTGCATTATTGCAGAAAGTGACATTCCCGTCCTCATCATCATAAGGAACGACATCCGCCAATTTGGGACGACCGTGGGTGGCAGCTGTGCCACGGGTTCCCGTGTAGCGCACAGTGGGATAAGGAGCTCTTTCACCACCTGCATGGTCGAACGTTTCACCTTTCACATATACTTCCGTGGCATGAGACTTCCAGTACATTGCCAAACGAGACAGCAACCACGCCGGTTGAGCATCCGTCAGGTTCGTATATACTTCCGTCCGTTCCTTCAATTTATTGAAAACATCTTTCGCCCATTCTTCTTTTTTAATCAGCTTCCATGTTTCCTGCTTTCCCGCCGGAGTAGTCAGTACCCGCGGATGTGTCTGCGGCATCTTTTCCGGCAAAGGAATCTCTTGTCCGGATGCGCTGTTCAGAAAAGATAGAAAACATAGTCCAAGTAAAATTCGTCTCATACTTCAGTTATATTTTTTAGGTTTGATACCTATTAAATACGAAGATAGAGATTTATTTACCTAAATCCTCCGTCAAAGAACAATTTTATTTGTACGAGACTACGCTGTTATTTCAAACAAAGAATTATATTTGCAAAAAACCGACTAACAATTCTAATACTTATGAAAATTCTATCTATCCATGATTTGGCTACAATCAGGAAGAAAGCGGAACACAACTTATTATTGCGCGAAGAAAGCAATGAGAAAGTTTCCGAAAAATGCTACGGACTATCCTCCGGTGCACAGCATCTTCAGATACTTATCTGCGGAGGTACAGGTTGTAAAGCATCTTCCAGTCAAGGTATTACGGACAATCTTCTGAAAGCTATCGAAAAGAACGGAATAACCGGTAAAGTGGAAGTCATCACCGTAGGTTGTTTCGGCTTTTGCGAGAAAGGTCCTATCGTGAAAATCATTCCCGACAATACTTTTTACACCCAAGTCACTCCCGAAGATGCGGAAGAAATCATCAACGAGCATATCATCGGAGGACGAAGAATCGAACGGTTGCTGTATGTAGATCCCAAAACGGAACATACCGTCAGCGACTCCAAGCACATGGATTTCTACCGGAAACAACTCCGCATCGCATTGCGTAACTGTGGTTTTATCGATCCCGAAAATATTGAAGAGTATATCGCCCGTGAAGGATACTTTGCATTGGCCGATTGCCTGCTTAACAAACAGCCGACGGACGTTATTGATATTATCAAACGTTCGGGACTTCGCGGACGTGGCGGTGGCGGTTTCCCAACGGGACTGAAATGGGAATTTGCCAACAAACAACAGTCAGATGTCAAATACGTGGTTTGTAACGCCGACGAAGGAGATCCCGGTGCATTCATGGACCGTTCCATTATGGAGGGCGACCCACATTCGATTGTAGAAGCGATGTGTGTCTGCGGTTATTCCATCGGGTCCACCAAAGGATTAGTATATATCCGTGCCGAATATCCGTTAGCTATCAACCGACTGAAAACAGCTATCAATCAGGCACGCGAATACGGATTACTGGGGGATCATATCTTAGGAACAGATTTCAGTTTCGACATAGAAATACGTTACGGAGCCGGAGCTTTTGTATGCGGAGAAGAAACTGCCCTTATTCATTCGATGGAAGGAAAACGGGGAGAGCCGACTCTGAAACCTCCCTTCCCTGCCGAATCCGGTTATCTGGGAAAACCAACCAATGTAAATAATGTGGAAACGCTTGCCAATATTCCCATTATTCTAACCAAAGGAGCCGACTGGTTTGCAACGATTGGCACAGAACGTTCCAAAGGAACCAAAGTGTTTACTCTTGCCGGAAAGATTAATAATGTCGGACTGATCGAAGTGCCGATGGGAACTACTCTTCGGGAAGTAATCTACGAAATCGGAGGAGGCATCAAAGGCGGAAAGAAGTTCAAAGCTGTACAAACAGGAGGACCGTCAGGCGGCTGTCTGACAGAAAAACATCTGGACACTCCCATTGACTTTGACAACCTTCTCTCGGCCGGTTCCATGATGGGTTCAGGAGGGATGATTGTCATGGATGAGGACGACTGCATGGTATCCGTAGCCCGCTTTTATCTGGATTTTACAGTGGAAGAGTCCTGCGGGAAATGCACACCTTGCCGCATTGGAAACAAACGTCTGTTGGAACTACTGAACAAGATTACAGAAGGAAAAGGCACAGAAAAAGACCTGGACACACTTGCCACTTTGGGACAAGTCATCAAAGATACGGCCCTCTGCGGACTGGGACAAACCTCTCCGAATCCCGTTTTATCCACATTGGATAACTTCTACGATGAATATATGGAGCACGTGCGGGATAAGACTTGTCGCTCTAAGCAATGTAAATCACTATTAACGTATACCATCAGTCCGGAACGCTGCATTGGTTGTCATCTATGCGCCAAAAACTGTCCGGCGGATGCTATCAGCGGACTGGTGCGCAAACCACATGTCATTGCTCCCGATAAATGTATCAAATGCGGCATGTGCATGGCACGCTGCAAATTCAATGCCATTCTTGTCTGCTAAAATCTTATTTACTATGGAAGAAAAACAAATTACTCTCCAGATAGACGGTCATTCCATCACTGTGCCCGAGGGAAGCACTATTCTTGAAGCCGCTATCAAAATCGGTATCAATATACCTACGCTGTGTCATATCGACCTGAAAGGAACCTGTATAAAAAATAATCCGGCTTCCTGCCGTATTTGTGTGGTTGAAGTGATGGGACGGCGCAATCTGGCTCCTGCCTGCGCTACCCGTTGCACGGAGGGCATGGTAGTAAAAACCAGTACCCTGCGCGTAATGAACGCTCGCAAAGTGGTGGCTGAACTGATCCTTTCGGATCACCCCAATGACTGCCTCACTTGCCCTAAATGCGGCAACTGCGAGCTCCAAACGTTAGCACTGCGTTTCAACATTCGCGAAATGCCTTTCAATGGCGGTGAGCTGTCCCCCCGCAAACGGGAAATTACCGCTTCTATCGTCCGTAATATGGATAAATGCATTTTCTGTCGCCGTTGTGAAAGTGTTTGCAATGATGTACAGACGGTCGGAGCATTGGGTGCCATCCGTCGCGGATTCAATACAACCATCGCTCCTGCCTTTGACCGAATGATGACGGAAAGTGAATGTACTTACTGCGGTCAGTGCGTGGCTGTCTGTCCCGTAGGCGCATTAACAGAACGTGACTACACCAACCGTCTGCTCGACGATCTGGCTAATCCGGACAAAGTAGTGATTGTGCAGACCGCACCTGCCGTACGGGCGGCCCTAGGTGAAGAATTCGGATTTCCTCCCGGCACTCTGGTAACCGGAAAAATGGTGTATGCACTTCGCGAACTGGGATTCGACTATGTATTCGATACTGATTTTGCAGCCGACCTTACCATTATGGAAGAGGGTTCTGAAATTCTGAACCGCCTGACACGTTATCTCAACGGAGATAAATCCGTACGATTACCTATCCTGACTTCCTGCTGTCCGGCATGGGTCAACTTCTTCGAACATCATTTCCCGGACATGCTGGACATTCCGTCCACCGCCCGCTCCCCACAACAGATGTTCGGTTCCATTGCCAAATCCTATTGGGCGGAGAAAATGGGCATACCCAGAGAAAAACTGGTTGTCGTATCTATCATGCCTTGTCTGGCTAAAAAGTACGAATGTGCACGTGATGAATTCAAAGTGAACGGTATCCCCGATGTGGATTATTCTATCTCTACCCGTGAACTGGCACGACTAATTAAACGTGCCAATATCGGGTTCCCTCTCGTACTGGACAGCCCATTCGACAACCCGATGGGTGAATCGACAGGTGCCGGTGTCATTTTCGGAACAACAGGTGGTGTAATGGAAGCCGCCCTCCGTTCTGTCTATGAAATCTATACCGGAGAACCTTTGAAAAATGTAAATTTCGAACAGGTACGCGGACTAAATGGCGTCCGTCGTGCTACCATTAACCTAAACGGATTTGAATTAAAAGTAGGCATCGCACACGGACTAGGCAACGCTCGTCATCTACTGGAAGATATACGGAACGGGCACAACGAATATCATGTAATCGAAATTATGGCTTGCCCCGGAGGTTGCATCGGAGGCGGCGGACAGCCATTACATCACGGCAATTCGGAAGTATTGTATGCACGCGCCAACGCACTCTACCGCGAAGACGCCAACAAACCACTGCGCAAATCGCACGAGAATCCGTATATCAAGACATTATACGAGGATTATCTCGGCAAACCGCTAGGTGAGAAATCGGAAACTCTCCTGCATACGCATTATTTCAACAAAGCGATTGATTAACTTTTAAATGAAGAGTATTATGTCAGATATCAAACTAGCCTGTGACATGGCAGAGCAAATCAAAACGATCTGCGACAAGCATGGAAACAAACCGGGCGAACTTATCAATATTTTGCATGAGGCACAGCATTTGCAAGGGTATCTACCCGAGGAAACGCAACGGATTATCGCTTCCAAACTTGGAATTCCCGTATCGAAAGTGTATGGTGTCGTCACTTTCTATACTTTCTTTACCATGACTCCCAAAGGAAAACATCCCATCTCTGTTTGCATGGGTACAGCTTGTTATGTACGTGGTTCAGAAAAACTGCTGGAAGAGTTCAAACGTGTATTAGGTATCGAAGTCGGTGACACTACCCCGGACGGAAAGTTCTCATTAGACTGTCTGCGTTGTGTAGGCGCCTGCGGACTGGCTCCGGTAGTGATGATCGGCGAGAAGGTATATGGTCGATTACAACCGGTAGATGTAAAGAAGATTATTGAAGAATTGGAATAACCGAATTCCCGAAAACAATATAAAACAAACGGCTGCCTTGATAAGTCAAAACAGCCGTTCATTAATATTAAAATGTAAAAAATGATGCGGAGAGAACGAGATTCGAACTCGTGATACCCTTTAGGGGTATACACGCTTTCCAGGCGTG
>OLWY01000590.1_pt1 | contig 17978 bp, 15 predicted proteins | sample 1644171 | NCBI WGS metagenome assembly OLWY01 (sample SAMEA103958150, study PRJEB25191) | human gut metagenome | biome: human-associated habitat [ENVO:00009003]; feature: intestine environment [ENVO:2100002]; material: feces | place: Germany | collected 2013/2015 | reverse complement strand
TGCCCTATCAGGGCCGATCTATCAGGTCCATTTTTTGTACCCTCATCCCAATGATGTAAAAATCCTAAGGACTGTATATAATGAATTGGCTAAGTTTCTGGCAAGATGTTGCCTTTGTTAAAAATTTTGTATATCACTATCCTTTTTTGGATTTAAGAGGAAAATATGAAAATTGCAGTAATTGGTACTGGATATGTAGGTTTATCAAATGCAATTCTTTTAGCGCAGCATCATGCTGTTACAGCAGTTGATATTGTCGCCGACAAAGTCGATAAGATTAACAGACGAGTTAGTCCAATTGTCGATAAAGAAATTGAGGACTATCTCGCGAACAAAGAATTGAATTTGCAAGCTACTACAGATTTAGAGAAAGGTGTAGAAGGGGCAGAATTTGTATTTGTTGCAACGCCTACAGATTACGACACTACAAACAATTATTTCAATACATCATCAGTTGACACTGTTATTAGCCAAGTAAGCAGAATAAATCCTTCTGCAGTCATCGTTATTAAATCAACGATACCTGTTGGATATACCGCAAATAAACAGGCGGAAGGCTACACACAAGTTATTTTTGTACCAGAATTTCTTCGAGAAGGTAAAGCTCTGTACGATAACCTTTATCCATCTCGAATCGTTATCGGAGAAATCAGTGAACGAGCTAAAAGGCTTAGTGAAATACTGTCTAGTTGTGCTCTAAAAAGCGACATTCCTGTTTTATTTACAAACTCGACTGAAGCTGAGGCTATTAAGCTTTTCTCGAACACATACTTAGCCACACGAGTTGCTTTCTTTAATGAGCTGGATAGCTATGCGCTCGCAAAAGGTCTGGATAGCAAATCAATAATAGAAGGTGTTACGCTTGATCCTAGGATCGGTCATTTCTATTGTAATCCGTCATTTGGTTATGGTGGTTACTGTCTGCCTAAAGACACAAAGCAGTTGCTCGCGAATTTCAAGGACGTACCTGAGAATATGATACGAGCAGTTGTTGAGGCAAACAGAACACGTAAAGATTTTATTTCAAAGTTGATCCTCGATAAGAAACCCAAGGCGGTAGGGATTTTTCGACTAATTATGAAGAGTGGGTCGGATAATTTCCGTGCATCAGCCATACAAGGCGTGATGCGTAGACTTGCTGAAGCAGGGGTTCGGCTATATATTTTTGAACCCACACTGAAAGATGATAAATTTTTTAGTGCGGAGGTAGTACGCAATATTTCAGACTTTAAAAATTTATCTGATCTAATTGTAACCAATCGGTGGAGTGAAGAGCTAAGTGATGTAGAGGCCAAAGTGTTCACTCGAGATCTTTTCCATAACAATTAAACCAGTATTTGCACACATTGCTAGATAATGCCATAACTAACTCTAGAAATATTAAACTAGTCTTGGTTATGGCTTTTTAATTAATAAGACAATTCGAGAGAATATGTTTTTGCTTTTTTAGAGGGATAAATGATTCAATTTGTTATATTATGTGGAGGAATCGGTTCTCGCTTATGGCCATTATCACGAGAATGTTGTCCAAAGCAATTTATTGAATTTGATAAAAAAGGTACCTTATTCAAAAATACCGTACTTCGAGCTCGCCATCTTTGTAATAGTAAAAACTTCTTGCCTTTAATAATTACAAATCGTGAGCAAAAAATTCTTGCAGACTCTAATCTCAAAGATATCAATGTTCAAGCTCAGTTTATTATTGAGCCGATTCAACGTAATACAGCTCCTGCAATTTGTGCAGCTGCCTATGCATTAAGGGAGAGGGATCCGGTTCTTGTTGTGTTTCCATCGGATCATATGCTTGCCGATATTGATAAATTCAGAAATAAGCTCGATGCAGCAGAGAAATTAGCTAATAAAGGACAACTAGTAACATTCGGTATAGTGCCCAATAGAGCAGAAACGGGCTATGGGTATATTAAGGTCGGGAGTAAAATTGAGAATAATGCTTACGAAATAGATTCTTTTATAGAAAAACCAAACAAGTCTCGTGCTGAGATGATGACATCTTCTGGTGAGTATTTGTGGAATTCTGGTATTTTTGCATTTAAAGCCTCATCGTATTTAAACGAAATGAATTTGCACAACCCTAGACTTCTAAAACAAGTCGAAAAGGCATTAAATAGCGGAAGAACATATGATAACATCGTTGAAATAAATGCTACAGAATTTGCAAAATGCGAAAATATTTCTGTGGATTATGCCGTTTTTGAAAAGACATCAAATTCAGTTGTGGTTCCCATTGAGAATGCATGGAGCGATTTAGGAACATGGCAGTCAATCTACAATACATCTGAAAAGGATTCAGACAACAATGTCATGATCGGTGATGTCATTGCTCGCGATACTAGAAATTGTTACGTGCAAAGTTCTCGCAAATTGGTCGCAACTATAGGTTTAAGAAATCTGGCAATTGTAGAAACTGGGGATTCTATTTTAATTTCATCTTTAGACCAGACACAAGATGTTAAAAACCTATATACAACACTAAAAGACAATCATCGCAAAGAAGTAGAATTTAATTCTATTGTGCAACGTCCATGGGGTAGTTATGAGAGTTTATTTCTAAACGATCGTTTCCAAGTAAAACGAATTATTGTTAAGTCAGGAGAGGAGCTATCGCTTCAGAAGCATTTCCATCGGGCAGAACATTGGATAGTTGTTCAAGGCACAGCTGAAGTTATTATAGGTGATGAAAAATTACTATTAAGCGAGAATCAATCAACCTATATTCCTCTAGGTGTTAAACATCAACTAATTAATCCAGGCAAAATACCACTCATCGTCATAGAGGTACAATCAGGATCTTACCTAGGTGAAGATGATATTGTAAGGTATACTGACAAATACAATCGCAAATAATCAAAGCAATTGCTTCGTGTTGCCCCCTATGTTTAAACCCTTAGAAGTTGTTAGTTTGCAGTTATATTTCCATTTTAAACTATATAGTAGTTATTCGGATTTATATCTAAAATTACATAGAGGGCAGCATTTGCATCCCTCGGCAAAAGATTTGTATGCGTTGTACAAGTCTGGGAAAATGGATAATGAGAGGGTAAATATTTATGTAAACAAGTGCAATCTCTGGAGCCAATTAGCCTTACGGAAATATTACAAAGCCCTTAAGTCTGCTTTCGATAAAGACTATGCAATTGCTCATCTGTCAGCATTAGATAGAAATATCCTGCGGTCTGGATGGAATGGTTTAAATGACTATTTTTCTAAATACGGGATGTTGCCGTGCGCATCAACAAGAATATGGAAATTCAATAAAATCGACCAATCGATATCTAAATCTTGTACCTTTCCTCTGGTTTCAATTATTGTTACAGCCTTTAATGCTCAAGACACAATAGCATCTTCAATAGACTCATTAATCAATCAGACATATGATAACTTGGAAATCATTGTCATTAATGACTGTTCTACTGACAGAACTAAAGCTATCGTTAATAGTCTTATCAAAGAAGATAATAGAATCCGTCAGATCACGTTGGCTAAAAACTCGGGTACATATGTTGCTAGAAATATCGGTTTAAAATATTGCACTGGAGATTTTATCACTGTGCATGATGCAGATGATATTTCTCATCCTCAAAAGATTCAATTTCAAGTCAATTCTCTAATTAATGACAAATCACTAGTGGGATCAATATCTTATTGGATACGACTTAATGATTTCGGTCAGTTGTCTTTAGAAAGAGGATTGCCAATGCTACGATTAAATCTTTCCAGTCTTATGATACGCAAATCTATTTTTGATACATTGGGACCATGGATCCCAAATCGTTTTGGTTCAGACTTGGAGTTCTTAGAAAGGATTATATCTGAATATGGAAAGAAGTCTGTAAAGTATATCAAACAGCCTCTATCAATTGGGCGACATCGACTAGGTTCCTTAACTACTTTTTCGGAGACTAGTGTTTTTACAGAAAAAGGGCGATCACTTAGATCAGATTTTGAAGAAATTTGGCGACGAATTCACTTAAAAAAATATTATCCATTAGGCTATAAATTATTAAAGATAATAGGTGATAAGGCGCATGCAGTTGATGAGTTTGAAAATTACCACTTCTTCAGGAGATGATGCCTAGTAAACACTCCATAACTTCACGACAAAGGCAAGACGGGACCAAAAAAATACGAGCACCGAAATTTAAATTCAAGTGCTCACTATGTATTTCCATGCTATTTGACTATAGCAAAGTCTTTTACGCCATTGACAAACAAAGTAAGGTTTCCCAAACGCAACTTTTATACTCACGCTGTGCCTGATCTATGGGAAGAGGGTCGTTTTTCCGGACTTGTTAAATCGGGCAAAGTAGGTCACGATAACCATTCCTATAAGGAGTTTTGTCATGACTTTGCCCCGCCGCCTTTATCCCAAAGAATTCAAGATCAATGCTGTTCACCTCGTGCAGGTTGAAGGCCAACGTGCTTGTGATGTCGCCGATGAACTTGGCATTGGACGCCAAACTCTCTACTCCTGGCTTCATGAGGCCCGCACCGGTGTTCTGTCCGGAACCTCCGATAACGCCCGAGAAATCACTCCTCAGGAGGGCGAAATTGCACGATTGAAGTCTGAGCTCGCCCGTAAAGAGCAGGAGATTCTGCTGTTAAAAAAATTCGCGGCGTACCTCAGTGAGAAATCTTGAGCATTCGCACGATGATTCTCAAACATTTGGACACCCAAAATCTCACACACTTGGACAGCCGGCTAAGGGGCAATCCTAAACATTCGGACACCTGGAAGTGATAGACCAAGTCCTCTGCTTAACCAATCGGAGGACTTATGAACAAGTTTCCAGTTTCCCTCTTGCGGCAGCTACTTGGTTGCATGCAGGACGGTCTTTCAATCCGCGTCACAGCTCAGAAGTTGGGGATTTCCAAATCCTCGGTGAGTTTTCTTTCTCAAACGGCGCTCTCTCATGGCGGCAGAGCCAAAGTGGCTGAGTTGATCCAATTGCCCGACACGCAGCTATTGGAGACTTTTTATCCACCGACAACAAAGGCGTACCAAGAACCAGACTGGGTAGAAGTTCACAAAAAGCTGGCCCGACGGAATGACACGCTCAAATTGCTGTACGACGCCTATAAGTCACAAGTCGTCAGACGTGCATACACCTACACTTCCTTTTGTCGCCGCTACTCCGAGTGGCGCCAAGCCAACGGCCTTGGCGTACCCAACGGCAACGTCCAAGTCATCCCCGGTGAGCGCATGGAGATTGACTTCGCCGGCGACAATCTCAAGTGGATTGATCCTAACTGTGACGTACAACGTGCGCGGTTGTTTATCGCGGTGTTACCGTACAGCAACCTGACTTACGTTGAGGCTTTTCCCAATGAGAAGCAACAGAGCTGGATCTCCGGCATCGTTCACGCTCTCGAATATTTCGGCGGCACGCCGCAGGTCCTCGTCATGGACAATGCAAAGGCACTCGTCAAGCACTCGAGCTGGTACGAGGGCGAAGTTCAGCAGACGGTGCGCTCCCTGTGTAACTACTATGACATCGAGCCGTGGGCGTGTCAGCCCCGTCGTCCCAAGCAGAAAAACCGAGTCGAGGCCGGTGTAGGGCTCGCACAGCGACGGATCATTGCCGCAATGGAGCTTGAGCGCACCCCGATGGCGCGCGATCTCGATCACCTCAACGAACAGGTAAAAGCGAAACTCGAAGAGTTTAACAACGCGCCGTTTACTGCCACAGGAAGGTCTGACTCCCGAAGGCAAATGTTTGAGGATGAAGAACGCGAGTACCTTGGCCGCCTGCCGCTCCAAGCCTTCAGTCCGTTGGATATCCGCGTCCTTGTCGTTGATCGTGGCCATTGCGTTCGCATATCAGGTGATGGTCATCGCTACAGCACGCCGCCGGAGTACATCGGCAAGCGCGTTTCCGTGACGATCACCGATGACAAGGTCTACATCTATGACCTGGATTCGTGGAGCAAAATCGCCGAGCACAAGCGATACAAGAATACACAAGGCAACAAGACCCACCTATTGCCGGAACACCTGACTGACGCGGAAAGAAAATACCGGCGCCAACCTCGCGAATGGGTTGCTGAGTTTGTCAAGGCTGGATTGCCTGAAGACTTTGCCGATCGTCTGGTGCGGCATCTAAAAAAAGGCAAAACCAACTTTCCTTGCGGCCGGGCTTGCAATGCCCTGATGAGGCTCTTCAAGCTTTTTCCCGTCTCCATTATCTATCAGGCTCTGAGTACGGGTCTTGAGTACGGCAATGTCACCTATCAAGAAACGCGCAAAAGATGTGAGCAGATCATTTGGACCAAAGAAAACAACCTGGAACCCAACATTGGAAACAATCAAAGGATCGCAAACGACTATTTGTCTCCGGCTCACACCAATATCAGAAACAACTACCGATGAGGGGGTGGACAATGAGTCGATCGGTAATGGATCTTAAAGAGGCTTGCCTTGAGCTGTGCGCCGGCGGCATCCTGATAAAAGCGATGGAACTTGTCAAGCTTCCGAATTATCAAAGCTTAGATCCGGTGGAGTTCTTATACGAATGTCTCGTGAGCGAAGCGGCCCGAAGGCAAACGAGAAAGGTTGCGACACGGATCAAAAAATCAGCTTGCTTCTATCCGGACGCATGTATTGAAAATACTTTGTACGCGCCTGACCGCAATCTGAACCGCGGATTGATTGAACGATTGGCCGGTTGCGATTGGATCCGCAATGGCGAGCACTGCGTCATCACAGGCGCCACCGGCAGCGGCAAAACTTGGTTGGCCAGCGCGTTGATGAATGCCCTGTTGCTTCGCAAGGTTTACCGTAAGGTGGGAGCGGCGTCGGGAGAAAATGTCAATCTCACGCACATAGCAGAGGTGCTTGATATCGGACGCCCCTTTGTCAAGCATTGTCTGGAAACGCTGGAGCGCCTTTGCCTGGTGGACCGCGTTCCGGTCTGGCCGGGCACTCTTACGTTTGACCGCGGCGTGCGCAGTCCCAAATATGTCATCGTTGATTCCGGTTGGCTGTGCGGCCTGCTTGGCTTTTGCAGTACGGCTCCGTCTGTTATCTCAAGCGATCACCCTGAGGTTGTCCGTCAGCTGCTTACGAACTGGACTTGGGCACAATTGGCAACGCTCACGGACAACGATCCGGATTTGCACCTGTGGCACTTTGCCCTGCGCACGGGACTAAGCATTGACTTGATTCTTGAAGACGCTAACACCGGTTCGCTCACGGCCTTCCAAATCTCGACCAAGGAAAACGTCACGGAAAGCGACTTCACCTCTCTTGTTAAATTTAGAGATCTTGTCAAAGACCGTGAGGTACAAAACGTTCTTCTTTATTGCGGTCAGAGCTTAAGACGCTTTGATTCGATCGGGACGGCAGTGCCGCTTGCGTTTTTGTGGCTTTGACGGATGGCCGACAGTGTTTTCCTGCGGCGAACACTGTCGCACCTCAGGTTAAGCTCGTGCCGGTTTCAACGTTTATATATAGAGGGTCTACATGAGCAAATCCAAGAAAAAGACCGTCGTCAGAGTCAAACTGCCGCGTACCCGCAACCTGATCGCCAAGGCGCTTTGCTCGAACAGACAGTTTCAGGGTCGCATTTTTGTCAACAGAAAAAAAGAGCTTCCGAAGTTTGACTGGCGCAAAGACATAGGCTAAACGATAAGGACGTATGTCTGGAAAATCTTTTCAAGCTGTTTAGACTTATTCGCGCGCCTCGTTCTCTCGCTCCATCCGCCATGATTGTCCAATACGCTTCAGACCTGCACCTCGACTACGGGCAGAACTACGAATACATCCTCAACAAGGGCTTTGAAGAGGAAGGCAATGTACTCATTCTTGCTGGTGACGTTGCCAATCTGGTGTCCTTGCGCACCTATCGCCTCTTCTGGGATCTCTGTTCGTCCAATTTTGAGAAAACGATTTTCGTACCGGGCAACCACGACTATTACGGCGAATGGGAAAAAGTCGAGGACCTGATCGAACCGATCAAGATTCCGATCCGTCCCAATGTGTTGTGCTGCAACAATGAGGTTGTGCGCGTGGGCGACACCGATTTCATCTGTTCAACACTCTGGTCGAACATCATCCCCGAACAATCCGCCGCCGTCAATTCCATCCTTCTCGACTTCAATGAGATCACATTTGACGGCAGAAAAATTTCGGTCGACGAGTATGTTGCCATGCACAAGGAGTCACTTGCCTTTTTGCAGGAAGCCGTTGCCGGATCTGACGCCAAACACATTGTTGTCGTCACGCATCACGTGCCGAGCTACACACTGTGCCGAGAAGACCATAAACACTCCCCTATTTCATCTGGGTTTGTCACGGAATTGGGGAATTGGATCGCCGACTCGCGCATTGACTACTGGGTATACGGTCACTCTCACACATCGATCGAAGGCACCATCGGTAAGACAAAGTTGGTTTCAAACCAATTGGGCTATCTGGCGCTCAACGAAGGCGAAGACTATTCGCCCTGCAAGACGTTCCTGATTTAGTCTGACGTTTCGATGGTTGAATCCATTACCTCTTTTCTAGCCGGCGACGGCGGCATCTGGGCGTTGTGTCTATCCGCATTTCTGTCGTCCACCGTTTTGCCGGGAAGTTCTGAAGCACTCCTGGCAGCGGCGCTCGCTTGTACCCAGGAAACACAACGCGCTGTGCTTCTTGTTGTCGCCGCCAGTCTGTTCAACACGCTCGGCAGTATGACCACGTGGGCCATCGGCCGTTATGTGCCGCATCGCGTTCCGGCCTCCGACGCCGTCGAACGTCTGCGCCGCTGGGGAGCTCCGGGGCTGGTTCTGGCCTGGGTGCCGGTCATCGGTGATGTTCTGCCTCTGGCCGCCGGGTGGCTGCGCATCGGCTTTTGGTCGGCACTGCTCTGGACGGCCGTCGGCAAAACCGCACGCTACATGCTGATGGCCTTTGCGCTGCTTGGCATCTTCTGACTAACCTTCCTGCTCAAGAAGAGCCGCAAGTTTTTGGGCTTCCTCGGTTAAAGTACAGTCGTCGACATATGTAATGTCTTTTTCCGTTAGCCACTCCTTGATCGCCGCGAGTTCGCTAATTTCCTCAAACGCGTACCACTCTTCGAGCTTGCCGCGCTCATCAAGCAGATCCTTGAAACGTCGAAAAGCCCCGCGGCGATAGAAGATATCAACCACTCTTTCGTAATCATTTTCAGGCAAGAACCGCTCGGCATACCGCAACGCCATGTCCTTGCCCAAGCGCAGCTCAGAGGCGTCCGGAAAAGAAATCCAAGATCCTTCTTCGTCCATTTCGTCATAAGCCGCCTGTCTTTGCTCTTCGTCTGCAATCATCGAACTCGGCACATAGACGATACCGTCGGCATCAGTTCGCACGAAAGCTTCGGCATCCGATTCCCACGGATTGATGGATTTGAAAACATCGTGAAATTCGCGCAAGGAAATCATGATTGACCTCTGGCTTGTAATCCCTTTTTCAGAACAATACCGCACTCCGACTCAACCCGTTATGTACAAAATAGCATAACGCCGGACTTATGGCTGCGCTAGACTCACACCAAGACCCCAAGAAGCAAAAGAAAAACAAGCGAGAAGTGCCGCCGCAAACCATTTGCTTCTACTTCTTTAAGGCGCGAAGATCGCCTTCGGAGTCGCCGACGGGCTTCTCAAAGGATTGGCTTCCCATGCTTTCCAGAAGAGCATTCCTCAGTCATTCGGCTCTGCTCGGCTCATCGGCAGGGCTTTCTCTGTCTCCTGTGAGTCAAGCGGTTGCCGCAGCGGCAACCGATGCCGAAACAGTTACTTGGTCTGCCTGTTCCATCAACTGCGGCAGCCGCTGCATTCTGCGCTGCATTTCGAAGAAAGGTCGCGTGATTCGCATTGAAACCGACAATACGGGCAGTCCCACTGCCGGCGCCATCGGCAAGGACTTTCCTCAAGTGCGCGCCTGCCATCGCGGGCGCTCGATTCGCCAGCGTCTCTACGCGCCTGAGCGCTTGAAATATCCCCTGAAGCGCGTCGGCAAGCGCGGCGAAGGCAAATTTGAAAAGATCACCTGGGATCAAGCTCTCGACGAAATCGCCGCTCGTCTCAAGAATACGATTGCCAAGCACACCAACGAATCGATCCTGTTGATGCACGGTTCGGGCAACTACAGTCTCTTTAACAACCGCAACTGCACGTTCCGCTTCTTCAATTTAATCGGCGGCAATATCGGCTGGTATTCGGACTACTCCGCGGCCTGCATCCAAAATATTTGGCCGTATATGTTCGGCGGCTTCAATTACGGTGCCGTACGCTCCAACAATCCGGGTGTTGGTTCTTACATGAGTCAGATCCGAAACGCCAAGCTTTATGTCACGTTCGGCAACAACCCGGCCGTGACCCGCGCTTCGGGTGGCGGTCAGACATGGGAGCTGGCTGAAGCTCTGCGCATCGGCAAAGCGAGAATGGTTGTGATCGATCCGATCCGCACCGATTCTTTGGCAGGACGCGACAGTGAATGGGTGCCGATTCGTCCGGGCACTGACGCGGCACTGGCTGCCGGCATGGCCTACGTCATGATTACGGAAAACCTGGTCGATCAGAAGTTCCTGGACACTTACTGCATTGGCTACGACGAAAAGACGTTGCCGAAGTCCGCTCCCAAAGGAAGCGACTACAAGAGCTACATTCTCGGCAAAGGTGCAGACAAGACACCGAAGACTCCGCTTTGGGCTTCCCGCATCACCAACGTGCCGGTTGAAACAATCGAGCGCCTTGCCAAAGAAATCGCCACCACCAAGCCTTGCTTCATTTCTCAGGGCTGGGGGCCGCAGCGCCGCATGAACGGCGAAACGCAATCAACCTCCATTGCGATGTTGGCTCTTCTCACCGGCCAGGTGGGTCTGCCCGGCACAAATACCGGCGCCCGTGAAGGCGACTCCTACGGCATCGATACCGGTCTTCCCACGGGCAAGAACCCGGTCAAGGTCTCCTTCCCGATTTTTCTTTGGCCCAAGGCTGTGATCGACGCCAAGTCAATGACCTCCAAGAACGCGGCTGTGCGCGGCGCAGATCACCTGTCGCACAACATCAAGTTCATTTGGAACACTCAGGGCAACACGCTCATCAACCAGCACGGCGGCATCAACCAGCTCAGAAAGATCCTTGAAGACGATAAGCTCGTCGAAACGATCGTGGTCGTCGATAACCAGATGACTCCGAGCGCCAAATTTGCCGACTACGTCCTGCCCGACACGATGAACCAGGAAATTGACGAGCTCGAAGGCGACGCTTACGCCGTGGGCGATTACAACTACCTCATCGCCTGCCCGAAGGCTGCCGACATCCTGTGGGACCAGCGACCGAACTTTGAAATCATGCGCGAAATGGCCAAGCGCTTCGGTGTCGAAGACAAATACACCGAAGGCCGCACATACAAGGAATGGCTGCGCTGGGGCTACGAGCAGACGCTGCAAAAAGCCAAGGGCCTTGCCGATGCCGACAAGTTCCCCAGCTTCGACAAGTTCTGGGCTCAGGGATTCATCAAGTATCGCATGGGCAACGACGACGGAATTGTTCTCAAGGCCTTCCGAGAGGATCCCAAGAAGAATCCGCTGCCGACGCCGTCAGGCAAGATCGAGATCTATTCCGAGCGGCTGGCTGAAATTGCCAAGAACTGGGAACTGCCCAAGGAAAAAGGTCAGGAAATTCATCCGATTCCGCAGTTCATCGCCACGAAGGAAATGCTGGGTCAAGGTGACGCAACCGAAAAGAAGTATCCGTTGGAACTTTACGGATACCACGGTGCCGGCCGCACGCACTCGACTTATCACAACGTGCCGTGGCTGCGTGCCGCTCACCCCGATCAGCTGATGATCAATCCCATCGACGCCAAACCGCGCGGCATCAAGTCGGGCAATCGTGTCCGTGTCTTCAACGACCGCGGCGTGCTGGAAATCGAGGCGTTTGTCACCAATCGCATCATCCCGCATCTTGTCGCCATGCCGCAAGGCGCTTGGTATTCACCCGACAAGGACGGCGTTGATAAAGGCTCTTGCATCAACACGCTGACGATGTTAGACGCCACGCCGCTGGCCAAAGGCAATCCCTCGCACACCAACCTTGTGGAAGTCAAAAAGATCTAGGACGGGAGAAGTCAAATGAAACAGTACGGATTCTATTTCGACGCATCCCGCTGCACCGGATGCAAGGCTTGTCAGATTGCTTGCGCAGACAAGAACGGCCTCGAGGACGGACGCTTCTTCCGTCACGTGCTCGGTTACGAATCGGGTTCCTGGAGACAGGATCGCATGACGGGCGCATGGCACCAGGATGTCTTCCACGGCTATGTGTCAGTGTCGTGCAATCATTGCGACGATCCGGCCTGTGTGAAGGTTTGTCCCACGAAGGCTCACGCGAAGCACCCAGAACTCGGCGGCCTCGTTTTGATCGATCGTAAGAAGTGTATCGGGTGCGGCGCCTGTGCCATGGCTTGTCCCTATCACGCTCCGCAACTTGACCGGAAAGCACACAAGATGACGAAGTGCGATGCCTGTTTGGACCGCATCTCCAAGGGCGGCAACCCTGTTTGTGTAGAAGCCTGCACGCAGCGCGCTCTGGACTTTGGTTATGTGGAGGATCTTCGCAAAAAGTACGGTGAAGGCGCCCACATCGCGCCACTACCGTCACCGACTCAAACCAAACCCAACCTTGTGATCAATCCGGCCAAAAAGGCAACAATCGTGAAATGAAGTAAACGATTTCCGCCCATCGGTTAACCCAAAGCCGTCCGAAAATCGGGCGGCTTTTTTAGAGCAGGCTTTCTATCAATTTTTCCATAAAACCTCGTTTTTTCTATCACACTATCAGTTTTGCTGATAGAGAGATAGAAAGAAGCTCACTTGACTGACAGGAAGCTGCGCAATCAAAAGCGGACAACACAACCTCTTTCTCATCTGTTTAGAGTCGCCTGGAACGTATCAATAGCTTGCGATACTCTTTACAGGTAGCAAAGAAACTCGGGAACCGCTCAAGGTCAAGTTCGCACTTGTTTGCAAGGTAAAATTTGCCTTAGTAGAATTATTTCTACTAAATTCTTTTCTACTGAAAGAATGCCATATGCAGTTCATTGGACGTCAGACAGAGCTACAGCAACTATCCCGATTTCTCGAACGATCTCCCGATTCTCTCGCTGTGGTCTACGGGCGCCGTCGTGTCGGCAAAAGCGAACTGTTACGCCAGGCAATCCGCGCAAGCAATCTGCCCTACGTTTTCTTCGAATGCCGTCAAACCAGCGAGTCTCAGAATTTGGCAGCCCTTCAGGAGAGCATCAGCACTCAATTAAACGAACCTCAGCTTGCCTTTGAATCACTAGAAAACACTCTCGAGCAGCTCTTTCGGCGTGCCGAGGATAAACCTATGGTGGTGGTTCTCGATGAATATCCGTACCTACACAGTCTTGTCAAAGGCATAGACAGCATTTTCCAAGCGTTGGTTGACCGATACGCCGGGCGCTCGAAGTTAAAGCTCATTTTGTGCGGCAGCTATATTGACATCATGACCGCAATCCTTGACTATGCCAATCCTCTGTATGGCAGAGCGGGTCTCGTGATGCATTTGAAACCAATGGACTATCTTGAGGCCAGTGGTTTTTATCCGGACTATTCCGACGAGGACAAGGTTCGTCTCTACAGTGTTTTCGGCGGTATTCCCGCCTATACACGGAAGATCGACAGCCTTCTCTCTGTCAAAGACAACATCCTTAATCTCATTGGAGCGAAGGACTCTCAACTTGCAATTGCCTCCAATCATTTTCTCGTCAGCGAGATTTCCAAAGTTAACAACGCCAATCTGGTATTTTCAGAATTGTCAAAGGGGGCTCTGCGGTTTTCTGATCTTCTGGCTAAGACGAAGCTTGCTAATGGCGCTACGCTCACCTACACACTCGACAAATTAATGTCGATGGGATTGATAGAGAAACGAGCTCCTATCAACGATGAAGGAAACAAACGCCGTACCCTCTATCGCATCAGCGACCCGCTCACTAGCTACTACTACCGTTTCGTTGAACGTTATCAGGACTCGATTCTGTTGATGGGTGAACAAAAGGCGTTCGAAACCTTCGTTGAGACTGAATTCGAAACGCAGTACGTGCCCAAAGCATTTGAAGAGATTTGTCGGCAGTTCTTGATTCGACGCAATCGTATGGGTCGGATCCGGCCTCCGTTTTTCAAGATCGGTCGCTACGCCTACGATCTGCCGAAGGAACGTCGTAAGGGTGAATTCGATGTCGTGACACAGGATACTGATGGCTTTATCTGTTACGAAGTCAAATTCCGCAACCGCAAGCTCACCCAGAGCGACATTGACAACGAAATTAGACAAGTGGTTGAATCCCCCCTGCCCTGTTCTCGATTCGGATTTGTTGCGCGATGCGGTTACGAGGGCGTTAAGCCCGCCGACAATCTCAGCCTCTACACGTTGGCTGATTTGTACGATCCGGAAAACTTTGACTAAACCGGAGAACGGCCGACACACAAGGACCTTATTTCTTATCCTTCTTGCCGGCTTTTTCCTTATTGCTGCCTTCGGTCTTACCTTTGTCGCCGTCGGAGAAGCCGTCGCGGAAGGCATGGCCGACTTCGCGGGTGGCGTCGCGAGACGCATGACCGATTTCACGAGTTACGTCGCGCGTGGTATGCCCGATCGTGCGGCCGGCTTCCTTGATGGAGTCGAAGAATGAGTCGGCGGCTGAAACCGCGGGAACGGACAGCATCAGAGCAATGGCGGAAACAACAGCGGCAAGTTTGTTCATGTACAGGACCGATCAGGTTCGTTGTTGGTGGCCTCAATTATGCCATTGGAAAACCGTCTGCTTCAGAACTCCGAACTGCCACAAAGAGACGGGGAGACACTTTCTTGAAAGCATCTCCCCGCAGTCTATTGCCGCTCAAACCTGTTAGTAGACAGTCCCTTGAGTGCTTCCGACCGGCTGAGAGCCTCGCTTGGGCAGCCTCAATACGAGATTGGGCTTGGTACTCGGTTCAGGCAAGGGAGCAACAGCGTCAACCTTGCCGTATTGCTTTCTGAGTTCATCAATCGGACCGAACGCGATGGCGCGCTGCGGACAGGCTTCCACGCAAAGCGGAGCCTTCGACTGGCTCAGGCGATCCAGGCAGCCGTCGCACTTGCGCATCTTCTTTGCTTGCGCATCGAGTACCAGCGCATCGAGTACCAGCGCATCGTACGGGCAAGCCTTTGCACACATGCCGCAGCCAATGCACTTTTTGGTGTCGATGACCACCAGTCCGTCTTCCTTACGCTTGAAGTGTGCGCCGGTCGGGCAAACCTTCACGCAGGCAGGGTTCGAACAGTGGTTGCAGGAAAGACTGACGTAGTATGCAAACACATCCTGCTTCCATGCGCCCTCGTTTGTCTTGCGCCATGTTCCGCCGCTGTATTCACGAACCTTTCTCAGATTCATGCCGGGCTGAGCGAAATGTCCGTCCTTACAGGCAACCATACAGGTCTTGCAGCCTGTGCATTTGCTGACATCCACGAAAAAACCGTATTGCGTCATTTTATTGTCCTCCTCCCGGTTACTTCGCAAGCGTCACTTCGACAAGGTTGGTGTGCATGGGGCTTCCCTTTGAAATCGGAGAAACCAAGCTGCCCGTGAGCGAGTTCATGCATGCGCCTTCGTCAATGCCCGTCTTCGGATTGGGCTTGTACCAGCTGCCCTGCGGCAGAGCAACAAGACCGGGAATGATGCGCGGCGTCACCTTTGCGGGAAGTTGAACGGCACCGCGATCGTTGCGAACAACGACGATGTCACCGTTTTTGATGCCTCTCGGCTCGGCGTCAATCGGATTGATCCACAGAAGATCGGGTTGGACTTCCTGAATCCAAGGCAAGTTGGCGTACGAAGAATGAACGTGTCCCTGACCATGGAAGCCGTAGCACTCGAGCGGATACTTCTTTTCAAGCTTATCACCCTGACCCACCATTTCGTGCGAAGCGATAAAGGTCGGAATCGGACGAATCACCTGGCCCTGGGCCTTGGGCAGATCAGTGTCCTGAGCCAATTTGACGAGCTGCTCGGAGTAGATCTCGATCTTGCCCGAAGGAGTCTTGAGCGGATGCTTGGCAGGATCGGTGCGGAAGCTTTGCATCGTGATGCCGGTGTCTTCCTTTACCTTGTACTTGGCGATGCCCTGCTTCCAGAATTGCTCGAAGCTCGGCAGTTCGGGCACTTTCTTACGTGTGTCTTCATAGCACTTGCGCAGCCACTGATCGTAAGTCTTGCCCTCGGTGTATTTGTCTTCAACACCGAAGCGCTTGGCCAATTCGCGCATGATGTCCCAGTTGCGCTTCTGCCCGTGACGCGGCTCGACCGCTTTATGCATCGCAATGAGGTAGCAGTTACCGCCCACCGAATACGAGTCACCGGAGAAGTCGTCGTTTTCCTGTCCGGCAACGTCAGGCAGCAGATAATCGGCAAACTTCGCGGTCGGCGTCATCTGCGTGTCGACCACAACAAAGCACTCGACCAACTTCGGGTCTTTGAGCAGCTTGGCCATCAAATTGCTGCCGGTGTGCTGATTGATGACATTGTTACCCTGCGTTTCCCACATAAATTTGATATTGGTCTTCAGGGCGTCGGTCCCCCGGATAAGACCGGTGCGCTTGGTGAGCTTGTCGGCTTCATAAATGGCGCGATGCCAAGCATTCAAGCAGACGGAAGCCTTTACCGGATTGGCTCCGGTCGGAAGCGAGGCCGCAAATCCGTTTTGATCGGCCTCTCTGGCACCGTTGTTGGTACCGGGCAGCCCCAATTGACCGGTGAGAATCGGCAACATGGCAATGGCAAGGCACAGGCTGTCACCGTTGGCATGACGCTGAGGTCCCCACCCCTGCGCAATAAAGCAAGGCTTCGTCGTTGCGATTTCTCTCGCCAAACGAATGATCGTCTCACTCGGAACACCTGTGATCTTGGCGGCCCACTGCGGTGTCTTGGCGACACCGTCGGGACCCAGACCGAGAATATGGCTCTTGTAGTCGCTGTGAGCGGGAGCGGATTTCGGCAGCGTCTTTTCGTCGTATCCAATGCAGTACTTATCAAGGAAAGCCTGATCAACCAGATTTTCCTTGATCATGACGTAGGCCATGCCTTCAACGAAAGCCGCATCGGTACCCGGACGGATCGGCACCCATTCGTCTTCCTTGCCCAGACACGTGTCCGTATAGATCGGATCGACAATGATCATGCGCGGACGATCCTTGCCCTGACGAGCGCAATCGAGCTCCCAGGCTTGGCCGCCGCCTGACTGGCGCGTGACCATCGTGTTGTTGCCAAAGGACACGTAGAGCTTGGCGTTGCCGACTTCGGTCATCTGAGAGCCGCCGGCGCCGAGCCCGTAGGTGTAGGGGAAGGCGCCGTTGATCTGAGCCGAAGAGTAGGTGCCGTAGCAGCCCAGAGAACCGCCCAACATATTGAGCAGACGATCGGCCGTGCGGCGCGTGGAAACGAGCTGATAGGAACCGGAGCCGTACTGCAGGTAGATGGCTTCGTTGCCGTATTTCTTGATGGTGTATTTGAGCTGCTTGGCGACGATGTCCAGCGCTTCGTCCCAGGAGATGCGCTCGAATTTGTTTTCGCCGCGCTTGCCCACGCGCTTCATCGGGTACTTGAGGCGTTCGGGAGAGTACAAGCGCTGACGCATGGAGCGGCCTCGCAAGCAGGCTCGGACATGCGGGACAGCCAGAGGCATCTTGGTGGAGTCGGCGCCGGTGTTTTCCGGTTCAATGCGGATCACCTGACCGTTTTTGACGATGGCTTTCAACGGGCAGCGGCTGCCGCAATTGACAACGCACGAAGTCCAGCGAACGGTTTCCATATCATCCATGGCCGCTGCAACGGCTTGACTGAGCGGTGTGATTGAAAAATTAGCCAGTAGACCGGCGGCTGCAACCGATTTCATCAAGTTGCGCCGCGATACGGCTGGGTACTGAAATGTCATTTT
>OLWY01000572.1_pt1 | contig 18271 bp, 16 predicted proteins | sample 1644171 | NCBI WGS metagenome assembly OLWY01 (sample SAMEA103958150, study PRJEB25191) | human gut metagenome | biome: human-associated habitat [ENVO:00009003]; feature: intestine environment [ENVO:2100002]; material: feces | place: Germany | collected 2013/2015 | reverse complement strand
TTCTATATAATATTAATCTTTATTTATATTGAATAGCACTATTATTATAGATATGAATGTTGTCACTGATAATATGTTTAGACTAATAGCTAGTATCCATTGCAATGCGCTGAAATCAATATTTAATGAATAAGGCAGTTTTAATGGAGATAAACAAACGAAGTAAAATATAAATGGTATTGATGCGTATTTTGCTATTTTACATCCTTTAGATAGTATGATATATAGAATGAACATTTTCCATCCTATGTTCATTACAAATGGTATAGCGTAAAAATATATTATCCATAGGATATAAGACATTATGATACTTATAACTATAGATCCAACTATTTTTATGATTTTTGTTGTCATAATATTATTTTTTTGCAAAATTACCCAATCTTCACATCCGTTATCCCGCAGGAGGCATGTTTTACGGCATATTTTACTTTTAGTTTTATCCCTAGGAATAGTAAAAAATAAAAAAACTCCCCAAATCCTCACGGGCAAGAGAGTTTTTATTATTTAACTATAATCTATATGAATGGTTTTCAGACAACCTTAAACGATCCGATTCTCACGAACAGGAACGTTATAATATCTAAATCCATATCTAAACAAAGACATACTTAATCATCATTGCCGATCCTCCCGGAATAGCAACGGTGGGTATATCCGTCTTAAAATGCTTCCCAATACCACCCAAGGGAAGCGGGAAATATTTATTCAAACTATATTTTATGCCATAAGGAAAGGAGTGTGCCCCCATCCTCCAAAGCTATCCCCTTGACATAAATATACCTCTGGTTCTCACGAAAGAGCGGTATGACTTTGATAAAGTTATTTTATGAATACAACCTAGTGTAATATCTTTAAGTTATGGCTCCGGTCCATCACGGATGAGAGCCATAAGGGGTTATAAATATATAACATACCATATACGCATAAAAAAACGTGGTGCCGTCACAACTACCAAGACCCGGCGTCCCCACGCCAACATAACAGGTAGTAAGCAACGGCCCACGTCTTATATATAGATTATATATACAAATAACGTGGGCGTATTGTTGCTATCGGCTCCCTGTTATGTTTATAAATTTGGGGAATTTAGGTCTTTATAGGAGACGATATCTTTAACGCCACGATGTGTGTCACGTCTTATATTCTATATCGGTGACAGCGCGAATATACGATTTTTGTTTATTTAAACGAGAGATTGCTTATTTTTTGTTTATGTGGCAGGTGTATTTTCAAGCGTGGAGACCCTTTCCTCTAAGTCTTTCAGCGAGATCCCTAGCGATGAGATAGACGATCCCATTTCGACCACGCTTTGGTCTATCCTGTTGATCTCCATAGTAACCCCTTTTTGCCCCATCACCAGATCTTCCGATTCCCCCAGCTCTTGGGTTATGGATGTTTTCCTCACGTATTCCGTATCTATCTTTGCCAATAGCTGGTCGAGATTGTTTCCTTCCTTGTCATATACGGAGGATGAGGTGGTTACGTATGATATCTGGTTGCCCCACCTGTCCAGCGGTTTTCGTATTATGATCTTCTTCGCCATGCTCGTTACTTTTCCGCTAAAGTATGAATTAAAGCGTAAATAACGTGCGGTGTCGTTAACGTCGGGTAAGATTTATCGTTCCCGGTCGTTCCTGTATCCCGATATTTGCCTTGTCCGACAGCGACCGGACATAGGATATTGAAGTCAAATGCCCTGCATGGTGAGTCGCTGCGCCGTGTGGGGCGACTTTTTTCATGGAGGACGCACGAGGTAATCAAAATAACAAAGTCGTTTTGATCTTATGGCTAAAATTGCGGGAGAAAATATTTCGAACAATTAAAATTTTAAGATATGGAAGCAATTAAAATTTTTGAGAACGATCGTTTCGGTGAAGTGAGAGTAGCCGGAACAAGTGAGAATCCTTTATTTTGCCTTGCGGATGTTTGCCGGGTTTTGGAAATAAAAAATGTCAGTGATTGTAAATCAAGATTGGATCAGAGGGGTGTAGTTTTAACCGATACCCCAACATATAACCAACACGGGGCAGAGGTTATCCAACAACTTGTTTTTATTAACGAAAAGAACCTCTACAAGGTAATCATGCGATCCGACAAGCCGCAAGCCGAACCATTCCAAGACTGGGTATGCGGAGAGGTTCTCCCTTCCATCCGTAAACATGGGGCGTATATGACAAACGATACACTGGAGAAAGCCTTGACCTCGCCCGATTTCTTGATCCAATTGGCCACAAACCTTAAAGAGGAACAACAAAAGCGTATCGAGGCCGAGCGGAAAGTAACCGAGGCCGCTCCTGCCGTGGCTTTCACGAACGCCGTTCAATCGGCGAACAGTTCCTGCCTGATCGGTGAGCTAGCCAAGCTGATCGCTCAAAACGGGTATTCCATCGGGGAGAAAAGGTTGTTCGCATGGATGCGTGACAACGGATATCTCGGAAAGCATGGTGAGAGATACAATATCCCTAACCAGCAATATGTTGAACAAGGATTATTTGAGTTGAAGAAAGGCGTAAGATCCGGTAGTAACGGGGTACTGCATACTACTATCACGCCTAAGGTCACCGGAAAAGGGCAAGTTTACTTCGTGAACAAGTTCTTAGGTAATAAGGAGGCTTGTTGAGTGAATTTACGACAATTTCATAGAAAATCATCATGATATATAATATATTCAAGCAAATCCGTATATGGTTCGTCCTCTTGAGGGCGGACATCCAACTCCGATACGCCATAAAGGAGGCCAAGGAGAAGTACTCGAGGCGTAACGTGCGCTATTACGTGATCCCTAATTACGATCATAGGTTGATAACTTGCAACCGATCGGAGGTACGTAAATACAGGACGGACGGTTACTTCGCCCATTCTGTACGGATCGACGATTTCAACCGGGAATGTTTTTATTATACGCCATACGCCAACGGTAAAAATCCCATATCGGCCAAGGAGAGGGCGTTAAAGAGGAGGTCATGGTTGAATTACGTGTTACAGGCGAAAGGTCTTATATGATTAAGTAAAATAGAAAGGGGGTGACATTTATTTGCCAACCCCTTTCTTGTATCAGGCTTACTCGGAAGCTATGATACCCGCGGCTCTCAAGGTCGCTAGGATGCTGTTAACCTTGTTTACCACGTCCGTTAAGGCGGCGGAACTTTCCAGATTATCGATCTTGGGCTGCATGCCGTTCTTGAATAAATCCTTGAAGATTTCCAGCTCGCTTCTAACCTTGCTTACTTTTGACATTTTAACCTCCTTTTTTTAATGTTGGTATTTATAATTGTTGATTGATAGCGTCGATGCCTTGGCCGGCTATCATTTGTTGTTGCTGAGCGGCTAATTGTTCCTTCTGCGACTGGATCAATTGCAATAACTGATCGGCGAACGGGAAATTTCCCACCTCGAGCATTTGCTCGATAGATATCTGCTTGGCGTTCAGCAACTGCAATAGCAACTTGTTGGATAACGCCCTGTATACCGGAGTGTCGTAGTTCTCTGATATGGATATGTCGAATTCCACGCCTCCCATGGTCTCCGGGTCCCATTGGACATAGCCGTTCCTTCCAACGATCCTTATTATTTTTTTATCGTCGTAGAATTGCTGGATGTTCTTGCACTTCTTGTACATGCCCGATATGATGAAGCTGGCGAACGATTCCAGCAAGTCCACGATGCTGTTGCTGGCGTTGGACGCTTGTTGCTGGTATAAGGCTCCGCTTGTCCCGCTCGTGGGCTGTTTCCCCTGCATGGCCCCTTGTACCCCGGATACGTCCTCCATCATGGACATCTGTAATTTTATCATGTCTCCCAACCCTGCCGGCACGCTCCGGTTCATCATCTGCTGGGGGACCTGTGCCCCCGATTTGAGTTTCAGCTTGATCACGCCGTTGAACTTCGTCCACTCGTCCGCTATATCCTCTATGCTCATGTCATCGGGAACGGAGGCCTCGTCTACCACCAGCACTCCCTTGGCGCTCGCTTTCGTCACGAAATCGTTCAGGATGATATAATGGTTGATATACCTTTGCTGGTCGATGATGTCGCTGACGAACGAGTGTATCTCCCCGTCAACGAAAGGATATGCCTTCATCGTGTAAGGGTGGCTCCCGTGGCTATAAGGGCTTTCTCCCTCGTCAAGTATATCCCCGAACGGTGAAAGATAACGGTAGTACCAGTAGCTTTGTATCATGTACTCGTACTCTATGAGCGGGACCTCGCTCTCTGGCATGTATAGCGTGGGTTGTCCCAGCTCGTCCAGCACGTAATTCCCCAGCTCGTCCTTGATCCTGTTATCCTCCAGCCGGCCCTCGTTCTCAGCGTCTATGTTCCCCTTGTTCGAGTAACTGTCCACGTAAGCGTCGCCCTTCAGCCAGTCGTGGCACCAGAACGCCTTTCTTCTCTCGAGCGTCCATAGTTCTATCACACGGCATAAGCGGGGGTCTTGCGGGGCCATAAACCCGTTAAGGTCATAGTTGTTGCCCTTGAACGTGTCGTTGAACTTGGCGATATAGTCCTTGTCACGGGCGTTCTTGTATATATCTTGCAGCCTTTCATAACCCCTGTCATCCTTGGCGAATACGCTGGCGAGTTGCCCGAAGGTCACGTCATGGATCTCTCCGATCATCTCGATGTCGGTATGTCTGGGGTCGTTCATGGGGCCATCCACGAAGAACAGGTTCGGGTTGACGTTGTCAGTCCAGCATTCCCTTCGGTTCTCCCTTTGGGCGTAGGTCTCTTTCTGTATGGATAGGCCGCTTATGAGGAACTCCTCGAACATCCTTGCGTTCAGCTCCTTGATGTCGTTGATCTTGTTGTTGTACTCGAGCATGGTGCTCATGGTCTCTCCCAGCGTTTGCTCGTCACGATCCCTCGCCACGCACACGGGTGTCTTATTCTGGTTCCGATAAACGCCGATGACGGTCCTTGCCAACCTTCGGATAAGGTTGTTGGTCATGGGGATATTCCCCTGCATCCTTATATATTCCTCCTCCGGGATCATCCGGCCACAATACTCGATCAGGTCCCCCCATTGGTCGCCGTACATATATCTCTTGTTCCTGTCCCTCTCTTTCCTGAACTTGTCGAGCTTGTCCCATGCCCTAGCGCATTGGTATACCAATGGCATGTTCCGCCCGTCCGTCATGTTTCGTCTCTCGTATTTGACGGTATCTATAGGTGATATCCTCGATTTAGGGATCAATCTAGTCATGGATTCTTTTTTCTGACGAATATGGGGACTTGGCGTTCAATCGTAACGATAAAACTTGTCGGTTGTCATATGGTAGCCTCGCTGATAGGACCATGGGGCCTTACGCCGGGGGACTTATCCTTGGGGATGGACGGCAGATCCATGTCGCAATAACATATATAAAGTCCTATAGCCCTAGTCATGACCTTGTCGTCGTGCTTGCCTTCCACGGCCCCGAACGATCCGTTGGCTTTCTTCTCGTACGTGGACATCTCATCCAGCGTGTCTATATCCCGCTCGATATATGACTGTTCTCGGAGGCATGCCACGAGATAGGATATGATCATTGGCTTGGTGTTCCGGTTCGTGTGGAATCCCCATTCCGTCAGTTTTCCGGCCCGTATCTTGGCCTCGCTCGCCTTACGTGCGTACAGGTTGTCGTAAGCGTCCCCGATCTGGTTGAATATCAACTCGGACTGGTCTCCGTCCGTATCGTTGTCCTTGGTCTCTATGGTATTGCTCTCTATGACTAACAGGGCGTTCCCGAAAAACTTGGCGATCTGGGCGGATTTCCATGCTAACAGGTCATGGTCTATGTGTCCGTGCCATTCGGCCACTACCTCCGGCTTCCCGCCAAACATCATCCAATAGCGGTCTATCACCAATATGTCCGAGAAATCGGATTTCTTTCCACGGCCCCCTATATCCACGATCACGAGGTAACGATTCTTGACGTTCGCTTGATCGTCTGGCAACGACCATACCTTGAGCGACCCGTTATGATCCTCCTTGAATGACAGCTCTGTCAAGGCGCTCTTCCCTTTAACGGACTTGCCCGATATTTCCCCGACATACTTGGGGGGCTTGCATCCCTCCTTCAGCTTGTCTATATGATATACGCTGAATACCATGTTGCCGGAGTTCTTGAACGCCTCCACGTCATCGCTGGGGAACTCCGCCGCCATGTCCGCGTGCTCCATGAAATCCTTCCGCTTGACTAAATACCAGTTTATAGCCTCGAAGGAAGCCCCCAGCTTCCATAGTCTCCAGTAATATTTCCCGGAGTCTAGGCATCCATCCGGAGGATTGTCGTTCTCCTTGTTGTCAAGAAGCCATTTGGCGAATGCCCTCTTGTCCTTCACGGGTAGCTCGTATCTCTCGATCTTGAACCATGGGACGAATACGAACCTCCTGTTGCTTTTGCCTTTCTTGGCCGTGACACATGACCGGTAGAAGAAATTTCCCATACCGTTAGCGGTGGATTCTATGACCTCCACGGTAAGCGGGGCCAATAGCAAGGATGAGGATATGCTCCTTATTATATCTTCCGGGGTTTTCCCGTCCGTGTCATCCCATAATCCCACCTCGGAATAATGTACGCAGCTCATGTCACCGCCCCGTCCCGAGTTTGGGCTGTTATAGGTGCCTATGGTTATGACCGTGTCCCTTGCCTTCTCCACGTTGCTCCCTTTTCCGTACGTTATGATACTATCCAATTGCGATCCCTCGTAAGGCGTGAATCCAAGCGTGACGTTATCCGGCAGGTCCAATAGCCATGTGGGGTATTTCTCCAGCATCTTGCTATACATGGCCTTGATTTTCCTTGACGTGGATGCGTCTTGCGCTACGATGGTGGAGTACCACGCCTCTTTATGGCATAGTTGTATCCACGCTATATATAGCTGTACCAACGTGGAACCTCCCCATTGCCGGGCCTTTAGCAGGATGATCCTTATGGGTAGTCCCGCCAATCTCATATTCTCCATCACGGATAGCAGCAGGCGTTGTGGATAGTTGAGCTTGAAATGGATGTTCTTGCCTCCCTCCTTGTTCTTTATCTCGCAGAAAGAGTAAGCCCAGAAAGGGAAGTCATGCTTGTTCCTTACTTTTATGAACTGTCGTACGACCTTCTCATGAAGTTCCTCGTCATACCTCTTGAAGGTGACCTTGCAAAAGGCCCTTATGGATTTATACCTTATTATTCTTTTAACTAGCTTGTTTGATAGCATGCTGACTGGCAGGAGCATCTTGTATGGGTACATGTCGGATATCTCGACCATCTCTCTTGTCCCGGGCGAGTTCTCTCCCTTGATAGGGTCGAAATGGGCGTGCATCTCGTCGTTCCTCCTGTTATTCTCCTCTACTAACCAATCTATAGTCATGATATAAATTATATAGCTTTATCCAGCAAAACCCAATCAGCGATGACGCTAGATGTATCTCCCAGCTTATGCCGGGAATGACGTATGATATGACAAGACTGCTCGCCCATATCGCCCGGTCTCTCCATTTGGCCGAGGCTAGTCGCTCGCCCCACGTGGCGAATATCATGGCGCTCGCCCCGATGACGGGGGACGTGGAGAAGAACGAGGCGAGGACGGCCATGATATAGGACCGTGCGATCTCCCTCTTGCCAATTCGCATTACCTTCAGGGCGTATGAGTTCCCGATCAGATGCCATATGTTCACGTGGAAGAACATGTATGACAGCCTCGTCCAGAAGGGGTATGACGGCCCGGAGGCGAAACCTAGTGGGTCTAGCGGTAACACGTATATCAGAAACAGTGCCGCAATCGTCGCATGGTTTGCTCGTAACATTCCTTTCTCATTTTAGATATGATGGCCTTGGCGCTCTCGGGCGTAAGAAACATGGGGCGGGACTCTCTATTATGATGGATACGATATGCTTTATGGGCATTTTGGGGTGATCCGATCGGTACGAGACGAATTTCTCGAATAAGGACTTGTAGAATACCTTGGCGTTGTCCTTCATCCCTTTTGGCATGGCCCCCTTGTTCATCTGGTATATGACGGACGAGGCCCTTTCCACGGATACCCAGTATCTGGAGGCTTGCGACGCTACGGTCTCGGTAAGTAGGTCCATATAGACAAGGTCCTTGTCTGATCTCATGTTCCTGTTCAAGGCTTCCCTGTACGCCCTAAGGAGGTCAAGGTTTCTTTCCCGCATCATGGAGAATACGCTTCCGTTCTTCCTCATATCATACCTGTTTTTACCAAAGTTACGAATTTCTGCTTTGCCGGGTAAGATTTATCGTTATGGGGGCTTGTATCGTTATCATATTTGCGTATAGAATAATTTAAAAAAACAATGTATGCCAGAAAATGATATTGACAATAAGCCTGTTACGTCTAAAAGAGATATGTTCTTGGAGAGTATTAGGGGACGTTATCCAGATTTGGACGTGGAGAACGAGGATGAGTTTTATGGAAGATTGAACGACGAATTTGATAGGTTTGATAGAGGTGATAAAGCGCAGAGGGAACTAGGGGACTTGTTGGCCTCTGACCCTAGGAGCGCCGGCTTCTTGATGGTGATGCGCAAGGGCGGTAATCCCGTGGAATATCTTATCGAGAATTACGGGGATGATTTTAAGGCCGCCTTGGAAAGCGAGGAGGGAAAGAACAAATTCTCAGAGGCTTTTTCCAAGTATATGGAGAGGCAGACGAGAGACAAGGAACTGCAAAAGCAGGCGGAGGATAACCTGAGATTGATGATCCAAGGTCTGGAGGAAGCCCAGTCGGAAGGAAAATTCAGTGACGAGGACGCTAGGGCGGCTTATGAGTTCCTTTACGCCGATGGAGGATTGTTGGATCGGATCGTGGTGAACGGTGTCACCAAGGATGATTGGATGATGCTGATGAAAGCGGCAAACTATGACAAGTCCATGATGGATGCGGCCAAACGTGAGGAGGAGGCCCGTAATGAGGGGGAAATAGCCGGACGTAACGCCAATATAGACATAAACAAGAGAAAGAGTACCAAGGTGGATCGGTTGCCGCCCGATCTGGGTTCCAGCGGGGGGATGACATCTCCCACGAAAAAGGAGAGAAACCCGACGATTGACAGACTAGACAAGATCACGGGACGTAAGAGTGTTTGGCAATAATCATAATTAATAACCATAAACAATTAGTAAAATGAGATCAAAGAGTTTTTTTTATTATTTGGGCGGATTGGCATTGACCGTTTTGGCCGTGATGCTAGGAGCCACTACCGGATGCGGGATGTGTATGGCCGTGCCGACAACCACGGATGGAGGGGGAGAGGTGACTGATATTAACCCGGGGATTGCGGTCACGGATTCCAATGGCGGGGCGACTGCTACGGATGGCATTCAAATCTCGAAAGAAACGGATAATCCAGAGTATTATGCGAAGGCTATAGACAAGCGTATCACGAAAATGAGACCGATGCGTACTCCTATAGACCAGATCACGAGGAGCGCAGAGAGTATTAGCAGGGTCAACAGCATGGTCGTGAAATATTACAGTGTATCGACAAGACCCATCAAGGATTCCGTCAAGACCAATACGAACGAGATGGCATCAGGATCATCTTATGTAACCTTGCCTGTGAATGATGCTTCTCTCTTTAGCGTGACTGATACGATCCGGGTATCTGGGATCAAGGGCTATAAAGAGGATGGATCGACTCAGGATACGGTAAAGGACTTGATGCTTTATGTCGTGGGCAAGAGCGAGAACGAGGGATATCCGCAAGTGATTGCCGTGAACGGCAAACGAAATACGACAGGAGAGAATTCTATCGTTCCAGCCCTTAAAAAGAATGACGTGCTTATTCGTATGGGCCGTGCCGCAGGGGAATTGGACGTGGAGACCGGGCAGTTCTATTCATTGCCTACGCCACAAGAACAATTTTGCCAGAGATTCATGATGCAGGTAGAGGAGTCCACGTATAATAAGATGTGGAGTAAGGAGGTTGACTGGAACTTTGACGATATGGAGGAGGACGCTATCTATGATATGCGTTTGGGTATGGAGAACTCATTCCTGTTCGGTATCAAGGGAAAGAGTAAGGATCCCAAGAAAACGGGAATGGATGTTTATTTCACCGGTGGTATTTGGTGGATGGCAGGTCAGGACAAGTCTTTGGGAACCGTTGATGACTCGACCAATGAGATTGTGATCAAGGACGATGAGATGGTTGATTTCTTGAAGGAGATCTTCACGGGTAATGATGCGGGGAACAAGACGAAGATCGCTTTCTGCGGATCTGATTTCTTGGCAGCCTTGGCCAAGATGAAGAGTGAGCGTTTCAAGGTCGTTAAGGAGTTCGAGAAGTGGGGGCTTAAATTTACCTCTTTCGATAGCAATTTCGGTAAGTTGCTGGCTATGCACCATGAGTTGCTTGATATGAACATGAAATCAGACGAGGCCTTTGTTATGGACCCCGAATACCTCCGTAAAAGGACTTTCGAGATGTTTAGCAGAAAGACTTATGACATGGAGAAATTAGCGAAACGTAAGACTAGTGCCGTGGTCTTGAATGAGGCCAGTTGCTGTTATCTGGTATATCCGAACGCCCACATCCGTGTTAAGTTAGGTTCTTTATAAAATAGGGGGGGGGATTCGCCTCCCCGCTTTAAATCGTTGTGTCATGAAATATTTCTCAGATAGTGTTTTGTCATTTAATCTTAAGGTGCGTGATAGATATCGAAGGATTCGTTTTATCCCTATGACAAGGAACGGGAGTTATTATATCCCTAGGGATAAGGATGAGGCCAAGGCGTTGGAGTCAATGGATTGTTATGGGAGTCGTTTTATAAAGATAGAATCCGATCCCGCTCCAGATAAAAAGTCTAGGACAAAGGATTTGACCCCGGTCGAGGAGATAAGGTCCTTTCAAGAGGCTATTGATTATTTAGAGAAAACTTTCGGTTCGGATATAAGCGGGCTTATATCCCCGGAAAGCATTCAGGGGGAAGCCCGGAAAAACGGGGTGGTATTTCCTAATATGGGATGATATGAGGTATAATGTCGAGGATTTGGTGACATCCGTGCGGATAACCTTGGATGAGAACAGGATTGAGCAAGAGTATATAGTCTCGGAGGATAACAATATGGAGCTTAATGAGATTATAAGGGAGAAGCTGCTTGACGCTGTACGATCAGTGGAGAGGATAGCTCCGGTACAGATGTTAGATAGCGTTCCGTTGGTAATCCCTGAGGCGGCCCAATATTGCGATACCGATGGTTCCGGATACGTGGTGCTTCCACCAGATTTCCTTAGACTGACCTTGTTTAAGATGCGATCATGGCGTAATCCGGTATTTGACGCTATAGGGGATGATACGGAGGAGGCTAGGATGCAATATAACGTATATACCCGTGGCACGCCGATTCGTCCTGTTTGCGTGCTCTCAAGGGATTTGTCCGGTAGTAAGATCCTTCGGTATTATACCGTGGGGTTTGAGAATGACGGGAAATATAACCGTAGGGATCACCGGATAGATAGGGCGCTTTATCTTCCCGTTCCTTCATATACGGGGGATAACAACGAAGAGCTAGAGTTCAATTCCCTCCTTCGGGAGGCCATTATAAATTATACGGCCGGATTGGTTATGGTTTCCAGAAGGGAACCCCAAATGGCCGAGACTTTTTTTAATATTGGAAAATCATTCGTGGAGTCATGAGCGAGAAAGATAACAACGTGATGCCTTTGGCTACAGATCCTCATAATCTGGGCGAGTTCGATAACGTGTATGACGCTATGCGTAGGTATCCTAACGGAGGCGTGGACGGGGATTATATTTATATCTTGGGTGTCCAGCATTTTTGGAACGTGAATCGTCAAAGCTGGGGGATACTAAAGGATAAGGAGGATAATTTAGTCCAGATGGTAGAGGATTTTATCGGCCTTTTCGAGAGAAGGGGGTATGTCTTCGCTGGTTATGCGTTACCAGACACCACTCCTGTTTCTGGGCTTGACAATATCTTTTATATTGCGGCCAAGAATGGGGTTTATACTCATTTTGGAAGCGATCTGAAATTATTGAATGAGGTTGCTATCTTACGTAAACCCAGAAGATCATCTATATGGATTAAGGACTCAATGGATATCCCGAACTCGGAGAGGATAGACGCTATAGATGATGCCATATCACGTATAAATGTCGATATAAAGACAATAAAATCAGCGATTATCGGCATGGAGAATGATCTTGATGGGGTACATGATTCTATCGATGATATAAATAAGGATATAGGTGCTTTCAAGAAGGAGACCTCCGAAAATTTCGAGGAGGTAAATTCTGATTTAGATAAGGTGGAGAAGCGTCTTGATTACATACCTAAGGAGTCGTTTTTATCAGCCCATCCCGCCGGTTTCAAGCCGGACATCGACCTTACCCCGGAGATCATGGTAGACCGTGCTTGGAGAGACCATGAGGGTAACGTTATCCGTGATACGTATATCACCCGGAGGGGATTGAGGAACGAGATAATCGACATCACCAACCAACAGGTAACGGACTTGAAGCCCGGTTCCGTCGATCCGGACGATCTTTCCGAGGCTACGAAGCAATTGATCGGTAACAAGAGCATCACCAATCTTCCGGACGAGGAGGATATAACCGTGACGGATAATCGGACCTTGAAGTTGAAAGATAAGGAATACGCCCCGAAGGATTACTCCGGCATGGGACGTGTGTATCTCCGGAAGCATTACGTGAACGGTGTGAACACGCTCACGCAGCACATGATGAGAAAGCCTAATACCATCTACATCATCCAGTACGACTACTGCCTAGCCGGTCAGACGATTGAGGTGCCGGACAATTGCGTGCTGGATTTCCAAGGGGGGAGTTTGAGGAATGGTACTATACGCTTTTACAATACGATTTTAATTGCAAATACAGAGGTATTCAATAATATAACCCTTAAGGGCAACTTGCTTAATGATACTTGTACTACAGCATGGTTTAAATTAGACAGAACTGGATCTACTGATATATCTTCACAAATAAGAGGTTTATTCAGTGTTGCGTCAAATAGAGTTGAATTTACAGAGGGAACGTATCTCTTCTCAGAGGTGGATGTAAACTTTCCGGCTGCAATAAAAGGATTGGGGAGTGTAACTATTAAGCCTGTGGTTAAGTATCCTAATGTAGCATCAGCCTTGAAGAGAGTATTTACCGTAACTAATCAAAGTTACTTCAAGTTGGATAATATCTCATTTATAGGAGATACTCAATTTATATACAACAATGCTTATATAGGTGATGGTCTTATTCTATGCGATAAGGTTAAGGATGTAAGAATTACTAATTGTGTATTTGGTGATACTGTTTCAGGTTATCCAAACCCCGGACCTACTCCTACTACAACTATAGGGCAGTTAATTACTGGGCAAGATTGTAATTACTTTGAAATCTCTCATTCCGAGTTCTACAATAATGAGGCTTTTGAATGGATTAATATCACAATGCCCACTCTTAAAAGAGTGGATTTGAATGTGGTCTTCAGTGATAACTATGTACATGATTATAATAGAGGAGCAACTCCTTTACTGGCTGTATGTAATAAACTTGAGATAAATAGAAACTTGTTTGAAAGATGTTACTATACAGGTTCATTACTTAATGCTCATGGTCTATACACAGAGTTCAAAGGCAATATCATTAGAGAAAGTAGAATGAGTTCTATACTTGACACATCAGAATGGGGTCAATATAGAAGTGAATCTGTTACTGCTGAAAATAATGATGTTGAGTGTTTGAATGCTGCTTTAGTAGCTACTCTTGCTACTAATATTACTATTAGGAATAATAGATGCAAGTGTTTTAATGCGCTTATAGCTCTTGGATCATCTGGAAATTATACAGATAAGGATACTAACACAGTCAATTCACCAGCATGTGAAACTATAATTATTGAAGGTAATGACTTTGACTTTTCCCATTATAATGCAAAATATAACTTACCTTCACCAGCTTATAGAGCAGGTGTATGTATATACCCTGTATATGTGATGGGTACTAATCTAAGTATCAGAAGTAATAAATTCAAATTTGTACAGGATGATGCTGTGGATAGAAGATACTTCTTGATACAGAATATGTATAATGTAGATTTTACTGACAATCAGATTGATGGTATAGCTACAAGACCAGAGTTAGGATTCTATAAAGCATTGATACAATACACTTTGACTAAATCGCGACTTGTACCTATTAGTAATAGGGAGATAAGAAGATTAACTTATGAGAATAATAGCAATATAAATACTATTGGCGCTTTCTTTGTGTTTGATATAAGATCTGAAAACTTTGATTGGTTCAAAGTTGATTATATGAGTGTAGCTAATAATGTTATGAGAGGCGGGTACTTGAGTACCAGTAAATGTTACATCAAGACACTCAATTATATGGGTAATATTGGGGATTTGTATTTATATGGCAAAACAAATGCTGTTATCTATAAGATGACAGGAAAGACTGAGAATATTCAAGCTGACTATGTTGGTATAATGGAGAAGGGCCAATCTTATTATATAGATGATAAGATTGTAAAAGCTTTACGAGATTGTTCTTATTTTAATTATTTATTACCAGATAATATAGGTACCGCAATTAGAGTAGGGGATAAGGTAGCATGGTCATCAGGTAATGTATGGCAAGCATTAAATGATGTTATTCTTACAGATACGGATATTCCTTCTAATTCAGTTTCACTTCCTGCTGAATCTATTCTTGAGTTTAATGGTATTTATTGGATAAAAGTCAGTAGTAAAGAGCCTGTTCTTTTTTGTAATGAAACTGGTTCTACAAAAGAAAGACCGATACTTAACTCTTATTACAAAGGTTCTACTTATTACGACATAACTTTAAACAAGCCTATTTGGTGGACAGGCACGAACTGGGTCGATGCCACCGGAGCTACCGTATAACTATTAAAACATTATAATCATGAGACAATTCATATACAAAATCATCAGAAAGATATTCAAGCTTGTATTCAGTATCTACAAGCCGAAGGTAAGGACATTGTACAAAGGCCGTAAGAACATCGATCTTACGGAGAACGGCGATCAGCGCATAAGGGTAGGTAAGCCTTTCTATCTGGCCGGGAACATCTACAAATTAGATCAGTTGGATAATAAGAGCGTATTCAAGCTAGCCCTTTACAAGAAGGAAGGCGAGGATTGGTCAAAGGCTAACGACCTTGATTTGATCTTGAGACTTAACGCCGGCTACAACATATTTTACGTATAACGAACTAAAGCACGATACATCATGGAAGAGCGAAAAGATATTTGCGAGGGTTACGAGAGGGATAGCGTACAGCAGCTAGACAAGCTGGCCAAGGATAAGAACGAGCGTTTTCCTATCTATCCGTTGACATACATTCAGGCCGTATATGACGCTAGGACGAAAGAGAGGCTTGATTCCATATTGTGGAAATGCAACAACGTGTATTTGCCTTGGATGGGATCGGCGGGGGATACCCGTATACAATTGCCTTTCTGGATGAGAAGGAAGGGTATCATAATCACTTACAAGAACCTTGACGAGGAGACGATAACGGAGAAACTCACCTATGATCTTTGTATCGCCGATGATTTCTTCCGTCTTGACTCCTCTTGGACTAGGATAACGGACGCCCTCCCGGTCGGGGGTAACATAACCATAGGCTCTAACGGAAATTGGTTTCAAGATGGCGTTGATACCGGCTTCAAGGCACAGGGACCTAAAGGAGACAACGGGCTTACTCCCATGCTTCGCACGGTTAATAACAAGCTTCAATACTCGTATGATGGAGAGGTATGGAATGAGATCTCTGAGTATATCGCCGCTTGGTTCCGCTTTCAAGACAATAAGATCCAGATATCACGGGATCAGAAAACATGGTCTGACCTGTCAAAGCCGTTCACGCAAGACCTATATATAAAGGGGTATGTCGCTACCTCTTCAGCCCTGCCCTCTACGGGCGTGAAACAGGGTGATATCTACATGGTAGGCCCTACGTACGCGGCTGAGGACACGGAACATAAGAATCCTATATACCGGATGTACGTGTATAACGATTCAGGATGGGTGGATAACGGGGTTTTCCAAAGCATAGCCGCCGGTGTGGTTCAGACGATCGGGAATAGCGAGACGGAGGTCATGAGCCAAAAGGCTGTTTCATCCATCGTCGGCCTAGACACGTACCCTGTCTTCTCCGATACCAAGCCCTACGTAAAAGGCGAGATCGTTAATTACGGCGGCCTCTTGTACGAGTTCACGGCTGATCATGAGGCGGGGGCGTGGATTGGCACGGACGCAAGGGAGACGAGCTTGAGGAAGGAAATAGATAGATCCATATTTACTACTTCTATTTCAATAAATTATAGTGGAATATATATAGATAGATACGGTAAATTTATAAGGGGAATAGTCGGATATAACAATATTGGAGTTAGTAATTTTATTCAAATTCCATCAAGCAGAGTTGATATTCAAAATATTAGAGTAATAGAAACTAACCATTTAGGAGAAAATACCTATATAGTTGCTCATCTTTATGATTCAAGGTTTAACTTTTTAGGTTATTTGACAAGATCATATTCAGTGTTTAAGGCTGAGGTATCAATTAGTTTTGATAAATCTGAGGCCGTAGCAGTAAATCCTAATGCGTTTTATTTTGTAGTTCATCTTACTCCGGGCCGAAATGTTAATATTATTACAGATGATGATATTGTTATCGCAAGTCAAGCTCATAGAATAGAGCCTCTTTTTAATTCTCAGTATTTTTATAATCAATTTGGTGGTGATTACATAGTGCCCGGGAATTATATACAACATTTTACTAATTCTAATAATGGCGTAACAAAGTTTATTCAATTAGTCGATAGAGCAAAAATAGGAGGAATTAGAGCTTCTTCCATATGTTGCGTGTATGATAAAAATGGGATAGCTTCATATGTTTATGCTATGATTTATGATGTGAGTTTCAAGTTTTTAGGATGGTTGAGTACGGATAGTGTAACTGAAAGATTAGATCTTGATATAGATCTTACTAAAATTCGAGAATCGTTCCCGGGCGCCAGATTTATGTTAGCTAATGTAAATAGGGATTCTGGCTTTTATGTAACAGGTGGATATAACTGCGAGACAAGCTTTTTTGACATCCATGCTTATAAAGCCATTACGATAGACGATGTTGATGATTCAAATAAGGGTAAATGTATAAATAAGGGGAATTATGAAGTCGAAGCGTCTGATTCATGTTTTATAAGCCCCTATTATAAAATATTAGGCTACAACGAGATCGCAAATGTGTTTTTTTATTATTATAATAACAATTCGGAAGATGACACTAATAGTTCGATATTTTTATATGATAGGCAGTGTAATTTTTTAGGTTTCATAAAATTTGAAAGGGATGGATTTTCAAATTCGGAAGCTAACATAAAATGGAATATTCATTTTTCAAAACAGGATGCAAAAAATATTCATGAGGATGCTTATTATTATAGGTTTAACGCATCCTCTATCTCAAATCCCTGTGTGATAGGAAATACTCCTTCTTGGGATGCTGATAAGATTTCGAAGACTTATAGAATGTCTTTTAATTCATCTATAGCTATAAATTGCTCAAACAACTATATAGATTTGCAAGGGAAGATAATTGAAGGACTTAGAGGCTATAAATATAGGGGCTATTCAAAATTTATAGAAATAGATGATAACATAACTATTAAGGGCTATTCTATAGTCGGAAACAACAAAGTAAGTGACACTTCTTTTGCGACGGTCTTCCTTTATGACTCAAATTTCAATTATGTGGGTTATTTGACAGATGACGCAAAGGGAGGGAGAGATACGGACACTGAAAGAACTATTTTTTTAGAAGAGTGTTTATCAGTAAGTGCTGCCGCTAAATATTTTAGGGTTAATACGTGTGCAGATGTTGATTTTATACTGGATGCCCCCACTACAGTATCTGTTATAGATTCGCAAGAAATAATAGAGAATAAGGTATATCCTTTAATAACAGAAGGCAAAGAAGGAATAGAGATTGGTAATGTGGCTGGGCAAATAAGGGTTCCTTCAATAAAAAACAGAAATAAATCAGAAGTATTGAATTTATTATTTATAGGTTCCTCTTTTTTAGTAAATACTTGGTGGTATCTTAATTATTTATTGAAGGAAGCGGGTATAAACGCTAATATCTGTTGTTTTTATCAAGGAGGGGCGCCTTTTTCCTCTTGGCTGAATGCTTATGATTCTAACGCATCTATAGAGTGCTACAATTCTTCTAATGGTTCCGATTTTTCAAGAAAAG
>OLWY01000565.1_pt1 | contig 18464 bp, 12 predicted proteins | sample 1644171 | NCBI WGS metagenome assembly OLWY01 (sample SAMEA103958150, study PRJEB25191) | human gut metagenome | biome: human-associated habitat [ENVO:00009003]; feature: intestine environment [ENVO:2100002]; material: feces | place: Germany | collected 2013/2015 | reverse complement strand
ACCGAATTCGAAGGCAAGAAATTTGTGCCGGTGACCGCCGCCGATCTTGACTTGGGCGAGCTCGAAGACAAGCCTGCCGAAAAGAAGGAAGAGGAAGTCAAGGCTGCTCAGCCTCTGGTCGACCGCTTCAAGAAGGCGCTCGGTGAAAAGGTCACAGACGTGCGCGTTTCTGATCGCCTTGTCGAAAGCCCGAGCTGCGTGACTGCCGAGCACGGCCAGATTCTGACCGCTCAGATGCGTCGTATGCTCGAAGCGGCAGGCCAGGAAGTACCGGAAGAAAAATTCATCCTTGAAATCAACCCGCAGCACGCGTTGGTACAGAAGGCCGCTCAGACGAGTGACGATGCAGCTTTTGCTAAGTGGGCCGAATTCATTTACGAAGAGGCTCTTTTGTCCGAACAGGGTTCTTTGAAGGATCCCAATGCTTTCGTACGGCGCTTAAACGAACTTTTGCTCGGTTAATTTTAACTTGCCAGAGGCGGTACTCAAACGCCGCCTTAAATCTCAACAGCCTCGGAAAGTCTCGTGCTTTTCGGGGCTTTCCGTTTTTTCCCAATGCCGGTAAAAGGTGAAATGTCTCTAGGACAAAATGCTTAGAGGCGTTTGCCAAATCGGCTTTTCGACTGCACAATCTTTCTTGGCCCGGTTTTCCCGGGCATTTTTTGCCGCGGGTAAAACCGCTACCGGTTGCTGGGAAGCAAGACCGGAACATCAATAAGAAAAACGAAAGGGACAGTCAATTGGCGGTAGATACAGCAAACATGCTTGTGGTGCATGTCGATATGGTGCAGGCTTTGGCGCTTGCGGTATGTACTTATTACTTTGGCGTGTGGCTCAAGCACGTTATTCCCGTATTGGAACGCTTGTCGGTGCCGAGCCCAGTGGTAGGCGGCATGCCGTTTGCGTTTTTGCTCTCTGTGCTTGAAGGCAGCGGCATCATGCGTGTGGTGTTCGACTCCACTTTGCAGACGGTGCTGATGCTCGCTTTCTTTACCACGATCGGCATGATGGCCAGCCTCAAGCTGATCGGGCAGGGCGGCAAGCTTTTGTTGGGCTTTTTGTTTTCCGTGACCGTGCTCGCCGTGCTTCAAAATGTGCTCGGTGTGGCGATTACCAAGCTCATGGGAGTCGATTTTCATTACGGGTTGCTCGCCGGTTCCGTATCGATGATGGGTGGTCTGGGCACGTCGGCAGCGTTCGGGCCTAACTTCGAGCAGCTTTACGGTATTACGGGCGGCACTATGGTGGCGGCGCTCACGATCGGCGGTCCGTTCGGCGAATGGCTGATTCGCAAGTACAAAGTGCGCACCCCGATGACCGATCCGGAAGTGGCTGCCAAGCTCAATGTTCCCGAAGAAGTCGAGACGGATATTATTGACGAGCATGCGGCCGAACATTCGACCTTTACCGAACAGCTTCTCAAAGCGGGCGGCATGATAGCCATCTGCATGGCTCTGGGTACGATCGTCAGTCACTATCTCGGTCAGTTCATTACGCTGCCTGCCTATATCGGCTCGATGATCGTGGCGGCTATCGTGCGCAACATTGCTGACTTCACCGGCAAACTCAAGATCGACAAAGTGGGGCTCAATGCGGTGGCCGACATCAGTCTCGTGCTTTTTGTGACGATGGCCATCAATTCGCTCAAGCTCCATGAACTCGTGAATCTGGCATTGCCGCTTGTCGTGACGCTCGTCTGCCAGACGCTTCTGATGCTGGCGTTTGCCTGGGGCGTTCTCTTCATGTGCTTCGGACGCAACTTCACGGCCGTGATGCTTACGGTGGGCGGCATCGGCTTTTCGATGGGCGCGACCGCCAACGGCTTGGCCAACATGCAGGCCTTGAGCGAAAAGTACGGACAAAGCCCGCAGGCCTGGCTGATCGTGAGTGTTGTAGGCGCCTTCCTGATTGACTTGATCAATGCTCTGATTATTACGTCAATGGCGCAGATGCCGCTCTAAAAACACTCAAACTCACCCTGAGAAGAGGCTGCCGATGTGCAGCCTCTTTTCTTTAGGAGAAATTTTGAGCGACGCGCCGACGTCTTTCCTGCTAGTCTTTCGAGCGCATCAATTGCACAGGAAGCATTCAAATTGCAGGAACTGACACTGATTCTGTCGCACTATTTGCCCGTGATACTGGGCGGAGTTTTGCTCTTGCTCGTTGTGTTGACGGCGGTTGTGATCTATTTGTCGATCCGTACCTCGGACATGAAACGAGATCTTGAAGTGAACGCCGAAACCGCAAAGGCGCTCGCGGCGCAGGCGGCCGGCACTACTCTTGAGCGCATCGAAGCACTATCGCGCCAAATGCAGGCGGCCGACTCGGACCTCAAAAGTTCCCAGAGCAGTCACTTTGTGAATTTTCTCGGGTTGATCAATTCCGGAAGTCAGGCTCAAGAGCAGCGTCTCGCACAAATGAATGAGACGGTGCAAAACGCAATGCTCAATGTGAGGGCGTCGCTGAACGCCGAGCTTACTGCAATTCGCGAGGCCAACGACAAGGCGCTGGAATCCATGCGCAACACGGTTGACGAAAAGCTGTCGACCACGCTTAACTCTCGCTTGACGGAGTCCTTTAAAACGGTTGAGGGGCAGCTTTTGGCTGTGCACCGTGGCTTGGGTGAAATGCGCGAAATGGCTCAAAACGTCGACGGTTTGCGTCGTATTCTCACCAACGTCAAAACCAGAGGGACATTTGGGGAAGTACAGTTGGCGATGATCCTTTCGGATTTGTTGACGCCCGAGCAGTATGAAACCAACGTTGCCACACGTCCCGGGTCGCGTGACCGCGTGGAATTTGCCGTCAAGCTACCGGGCGCACAAGCGGGATCGCACGTGTTGCTGCCGATCGACGCCAAGTTTCCAACGGAGGATTACGAACGTTTGATCGAGGCTTCCGACGAAGCCGATCCGGAAAAAGAGGCGACTGCGCGCAAAGCGCTTCAGACGCGAATTCTCACGGAAGCGCAGAAAATTCGCGATAAATACATCGAAGTGCCTTTTACTACGGAGTTTGCCGTGATGTATCTGCCGACCGAAAGCCTTTGGAGCGAGGTGCTCAAGGTCAATGGTCTGGTGGAACGTGTGCAGCGGGATTGTCATGTGACGATTGTGGGGCCGACCGTACTGGCAGCCTTCCTCAACAGTCTTCAGATGGGATTCAAGACGCTTGCCATTGAGCAAAAAAGCGCCGAAGTGTGGCGTCTTTTGGGTGAAGTCAAGGCCGAATTCGGACGCTTTTCGGAAAGCGTGGGCAGCATGGAAAAACGTATCGATTCGGTCAAATCCGCGATATCCGCAATGCGCACCCGCACGAACGTAATGGAACGCAAGCTCAAGGGGGTCGAGTCCGTCTATTCGTCGGATACTGACGAGTCCGGTTTGCAAAAGAGTCCCGATTCGGCAAACATCTAAAATATCGCATTCTCGAGACAGATTTCAGAATTGATTGAGTTTTTCCATGGCTAAGAAAAAAAATAATCCCGGTATGATGCCCGATCTCTTTGCCGATTTCGGCGCCGGTTCCGACGCAACGAACGAACAAAACGAAGAAAAAGAGGCTGCCCCAGAGGCCCCGGAAACGACACCATCCGTGGATAACGAAACGGTACCAACGGGTGCTTCGGTTGAGGTGCAGGAGAAGACTACAGTGCCGGCAGCAGACGATGATTCTGTTTCGAAGTCGCAGTCCGAATCGATAACGCCCTCAGAACCCAAGTCAATCGCCGGGAAAAACAAGCTTCCTGCCATTCTCTGCGACGATACGCCGGCCGAACTCAACGGCGAACTGACGCTTGCGCGGTACGCCGCAAGCGCCTATCTGGAATATGCGCTTTCCGTTGTAAAAAGCCGCGCTTTGCCCGATATTTTTGACGGCATGAAGCCCGTGCAGCGCCGTATCCTTTATGCGATGGATCGTATGCGCCTGAATCCGCCCGCCAAAGCCGTCAAATGTGCTCGCGTCGTGGGCGACGTGCTCGGTAAGTACCATCCGCACGGGGATCAGGCTGCGTATGACGCCATGGTTCGAATGGCGCAGGATTTCAGCCTTCGTTATCCGCTTGTGGACGGCGAAGGGAATTTCGGTTCCCGTGACGGCGACGGGCCGGCTGCTATGCGATACACCGAAGCCCGTCTGACAAAGATTTCTGAGCTGGTACTCTCGGAACTTGACTCCGAAGATGTGGACTTCGTTCCCAACTACGACGGCTCGTTTAAAGAGCCCGTTCAGCTGCCTGCCAAATTGCCCTTCGTGCTTTTAAACGGCGCCAGCGGCATTGCCGTGGGGATGGCTACTGAAATTCCGTCGCACAATCTCAATGAAGTGGCGCAGGCTGTTCTTTTGCTTCTCAAGAACCCCGAAGCGACGCTCGACGACATTCTTGCGGTCATGCCCGGTCCCGACTATCCGGGCGGCGGCCGCATCATTTCAAGTCCGTCTGAAATTCGTCAAACCTATGCCATTGGGCGAGGAAGCCTGCGCGTACGTGCTTGTTATCACTTTGAAGAATTGCAGCGCGGCCAGTGGCAGCTTGTGGTTGACGAACTGCCGCCGGCGGCAAACGCCGAGTTGGTGCTCTCACAGATCGAAGAGATCACCAATCCCAAGCCTAAAGCAGGCAAAAAAACCATCTCGGCCGAACAGGCCAACAGCAAGGCAGCGATGCTCTCGGTGCTTGACGGCGTGCGCAACGAATGCGACAAAGACACCAAGGTGCGCTTGGTATTTGAACCCAAGAGTTCCAAGGTCGATCGAGACTTTTTTGTGCAGATGCTTCTCAGTCAGACGAGTCTTGAGTGCAACGCGCCGATGAATTTGGTGATGATTGGCAACGACGGTCGTCCGGCGCAAAAATCTTTGCAGCAGATTTTGTCCGAATGGGTGCAGGCCCGATTGGAGACGGTGAGACGCCGCACTCAGGCTCGACTCAATAAGGTCAATGCGCGACTTCACATTTTGGAAGGTCGAACCAAAGCAATCGACAACATCGACCGAGTGATCGAAATCGTGCGTTTCGAAGACAAGCCCAAGGAAGCCTTGATGGCCGAGTTCGGGCTTACTGAACTGCAGGCTGAAGATATTTTGGAACTGCGTCTGCGCCAGTTGGCCAAACTCGAGTACGAGCGTGTGGAAGAGGAAATGAAAAAGCTCAACGCCGAACGTGAAACACTCGAGAAGATCCTTGCCGACGAAAAGACGCTCAAAAACGTTGTTGCCAAGGAAACAAAAGAAGCGGCCAAGCTTTACGGCGACGCTCGCCGCACCACGATCGAGGAAGCAAAGAAGGCTTCCAGCGAACCCGTGCAGGTTTCCGAACCCGTCACGGTCGTCGTCTCGCAGAAGGGCTACGTGCGTTGCCGCACCGGCCACGGACACGATGCCAAGCTGATGAGCTACAAGCAAGGCGACGGCTACCTGTGGTCGGCCGAATGCGAAAGCACTGAAACACTCATTGTCTGCGGCAGCAACGGTCGTACGTACTCGGTGCCCGTTTCTCAGTTGCCTTCGGCTCGTGGTGACGGTCTGCCGATCACAAGTTTCATTGAGCTTGAAACCGGCAGCGAAATCGTGGGCTATTTGGCTGGTCCCGACAACCTCGGCGTGATGCTCTACACCACGGAAGGCTTCGGGCTCGCTTGTTCGCTCAAAAATCTTGTTGCGCGCGTGCGCTCCGGCAAGGCTTTCATGAGCGTGGGTGAAGAAGCCGTGATGTGCCCGCCTGTTGTTCTAACCGAAGGCACTCAGTACGTTGCCTGCATGGCGCAGGACGGCCGCCTGCTTGTCTTTACGCTGGAAGAATTGAGAACGCTGGCGGGTGGCGGCAAGGGCGTGACGCTCATGGGCGGCATTGATCTTTTCTGCGGTTTTAGCCAGGCTTGCGCACTGCGTCATCACGATAGTCTTGAAGTGCTCGGCGCCACAAAAACGACGGGTGAAGTCAGAAGCAAAGTGCTGCGGCCGGCCGAATGGCATATGTTTATCGCCCACCGCGCGCGCAAGGGTAAAGTGGTGCCGTGCCGTTTCGAGCCGCACGGTTTGAACGCCATTGCAGCCGAACCTCAAGAGCAGGACAAAACAGACTAAAACGCGAAACGGTATGGATTTCAACATCAAGCGCATCATTCGTTTCTACGACAGACTCTCGACGCGTCTGATCACGCTCACGGCTTTGTGGGTGACCTTCATCATCTGTGCCATCGGTTATCAGATGTACTTGAGTCAGCAAGTGCAGACGGCGGGCGCCTATCAGTACGAGGTAGGCAGCCTTCCGGCTCGCGTCTATCGTCTGAATCTGTTTGCGGATCGAGCTTTCGGGGGAGAGGATTTCGCCACGCAATACAGAGCCATTGACGAGGCGATGCGCCGCATCGGCAAAAGAGATCTGGGTAACGAGTTTTTCATTGATCGCAGTCAGGAGCAGCAGTCTGCTGATGTGCTCCTAAACGAATGGCGCAATGTTGTGGGACCGCTCTTCTTGCTTGCCCGCGAACACTCCAACCCGATCGGTACCGATGAGCTTGAGCGCTTTATCACGAAGATCGATACCGTCAACAAGCAGATTGCCGTAAACCGAGACAAGGCTCTGATGATCCAAAAGGGCGTTCAAACGCTTTTGATGATTCTTGCCATCGGCAGTCTGTTCGGGATCGTGTATTTCCTGATGAGTTGGGTGATTCGCCCGACCGAATACGTTCGAACGGGGCTTTCGGCCGTGCGTGAAGGCAAGCTTGATACGAGACTGCATCTGGTAGGTGCCAGCGAATTCGAAGCTATTGCTTCCGACTTCAACGCCATGGCAGGCCGTTTGCAGGACTTGGTAGAAAATCTGGCGGCCAAGGTAAAGGAGAAAACCGAAGCGGTAGAGGAAAAAAAACGCAATCTCTCGTACCTCTACGAAATGACGAGCTTTGTTTCGCAGCAGCACTCCGTCGATGAAATGTGCGAGGGCTTTGCGGCTTGCGCCGTTTTTCTGATTGATCGTAAGCGCGGTCTCATTGAACTCTCTGCGAGCATGGACTTGCCCGCGAAGACATTTGCCTGGTTTTCTTTGAACCCCTTGCCGCTCGAAGGGGTTGAGGAAAGTTTGAGAAGCGATCTGCCTTTGCGCATCACCCCCGGGATGCCTGAAGATTTTCTTTCTCAACTGCGCGTGGAGTCCGAAAAGCAATTCCGTACCGCCTATCTCTTTCATATCCGCAGTGGTTCGAAAGATCTTGGCTTTTTCTTGCTGTATTTCCATCTGGACACCCGGCTGCTGCCGCAGACTTACAAGCTTTACGAAAGTTTCGGTTCGCATTTGGGCATTGCGGTCGACAGTTTGCGCTTGGTGGAAAGAGAGCAGCAGTACGCCGTTGTGCAGGAACGCAATTTGATGGCGCAAGGACTGCATGATTCGATAGCACAGTCACTCTCGTTTTTGAATCTGCAGGTGCAGCTTCTTGAAAGCGGTCTGCAGACCGACGATAAGGAGCTTGTCGAGACCACCGTTGCGCAGATCAAAGCGGGTGTGCAGGAGTCCTATGAGGACGTTCGCGAGTTGTTGCTGAACTTTCGAGAGCGCGTGCACACAGAAAGCTTCTCGGAGGCCATCAACACGGTGATTGATCGATTCGAATCGCAAACAAAATTGCCTGTCAAGCTCACGATTACGGGGCCGGAGGCGGAACTCACCGACAGACAGAAGATTCAAGTGATTTTCATCATGCAGGAAGCGCTTGCCAACGTGCGCAAGCACTCCAAAGCCACGCAGGTACTCATTAACATTGAGTACGGCGCTCAATTCAAACTTTCTGTCATCGACAACGGTATCGGCATCAATCAGGATATTCTCAAAAAGCGCAGCAAGCGACATGTCGGTCTCAACATCATGGGCGAACGAGCGCAGCGCATCGGAGCCAAAGTTACGGTAGGGACCGTTGCGCCGGAAGTATTCCAAAGCGGCACATGCGTCGAATTGGTCATTTCAGATCAGGCACAAGAAGACCGCAGTTCACTACGGACATCGGCGGCTGCGGCAAGCGGGGACTAAGTCATGCGCTTTGTTGTGATCTATTTGATTTTGGCGCTTGTCATCTATGTGCGCGGCATTTGTCCTGTTGTTCACGATCGTCGCAAGCGTTTGTGGTGTTTGCTTGCGGTGTTGCCCGGGGCCTTCTTCCCGAGCGTTACGCGCTTTATCGGGGGGTCAATGGTGGCACCCGATTTGCCGGTGTGGGTGATGTATGTCGGCAGCATCTTTCAAAACTTCACGCTCTTGGTGGGAGTTCTTGTCATCGGCCGAGAGATTTTGAGCATTCCGCTTCGCATTATCGGTCTGCCTTTCCCTTATTTGGGGAGAAACCGAATCGTGGCCGGAACGATTCTGGGGCTCTCCGTGGCGTTTTCCTGCCTGGGGATGTTTAAGTCGGTGATCAGTCTGGAAGTAGTCGAACAGGAGGTGGCTGTCAAAGATCTGCCCGTAGAACTCGACGGCTTGCGTATTGCGCAGTTAAGCGACTTGCATGTTTCCTCTGTTTTCACCCGCGATCGAGTCGAAGAAATCGTGGACCGTACCAATGCTCTAAAACCCGACTTGATTGCACTTACGGGGGATTTCGTTGATGGAACGCCTCAAAAGCGCGGGTACGATCTCGAACCTCTGAAGAATCTCAAGGCGAAGTACGGGGTCTTCGGTATTGAAGGAAATCATGAGCACTATGTCGACTACGACGGCTGGATGCGTTTTATGCCGACTTTGGGGATGACCTGGCTCAAAAACGCCTCCGCTTCTGTTCAGATCAACGGCAAGACAGTGTCCGTGATCGGTTTGACCGATCCGATGGCGCAGCGTTACGGACGAGAGTTGCCGGATATTGAAAAGGCCTCGGCAAACGTGCCAGCACAAACGTCTTTACGAGTGCTTTTATCGCACCAGCCCAAGTATGCTGCGCTTTATTCGGGCAAAGCCGATCTGATGCTTTCCGGGCATACGCACGGCGGCCAGGTGTTAGCGTTAAATCCTGTGGTCGGAAAACTTAACAACGGTTTTATTCGTGGCCTCTACGATGTGGGGGAACTTAAACTCTATGTCAATCAGGGTACCGACGTATGGAATGGATTCTTGCTTCGCCTGGGCACGGTGGGTGAAATCTCGCTTCTCACATTGAAGCGCGCTCCGGAAACGAACCAGGCGGCTGCAACGCAAGACAAGTAACGGATAAAGTGGAAGATTGATGCAAAACGTATGTTTATTGGGAGCCACGGGCTCCGTTGGTAAGAGTGCGCTTGAGGTTCTGGCGCTTTATCCCGAAAAGTTTCGTCTGTTTTCCGTTGCCGCTCACAGCAATGTTCAAAAGCTTGCCAACATAGCGGTTCGTTTCAATGTCAGGCGTGTAGGTATCGCCGATGTTGCGAAAACGGACGAATTGGCTCGTCTCTTGAAAGAAGCGGGCAGGGGCGACATTGAAATCTTGAGCGGTCCCGAAGCTGCCGTGAAACTGGCTGCGGACAAAGAAGCGCAGACGGTTATTGTTGCCGTTGTGGGGGCTGCGGGGGTGCCCGCGACCTTTGCTGCCGCCAAAGCGGGCAAGCGCATTTTGCACGCCAACAAGGAAAGCGTTGTCTGCGGCGGAGCTTTTTTGCAACAAACCGTCCGCGAAAACGGCGCGGTGATGTTGCCTGTTGACAGCGAACACAACGCGATCTTTCAGTGTCTGGCCGGTGCTTCCGAAGAGGATCGACGGCAGTGCCGCCTGTGGCTTACTTGCTCGGGCGGGCCGTTTCGCGACCGACCGGAACTTGATCTCAACACCGTGACGCCGGCCATGGCTCTGGCGCATCCGACCTGGCAGATGGGACGTAAGATCTCGATTGACTCGGCAACCCTCATGAACAAAGGCCTGGAAGTCATTGAAGCCCGCTGGCTTTTCGACATTCCGCAGGATCGCATCCATGTGGTTATTCATCCGCAGTCGGTGGTGCACTCGATGGTCGAGTACGGCGACGGCTCCTTTATTGCGCAGCTTGGCACCGCTTCGATGAAGCACCCGGTCGCGTATTGTTTAGGCTGGCCCGAACGACTGCCGGCCGGGACGCAGCGTCTGGATCCGTTCGCTCTTTCCCAGCTTACTTTCAGGGAGCCCGATGTGGAGCGTTTCGTGCAGCTGGGGTTTGCCTACGACGCGCTGCGCGAAGGCGGTACGGCAAGCATTGTGCTCAATGCGGCTAACGAAATCGGCGTTGAGGCGTTTCTCAACGAACGCATTTCCTTTACCGGCATCGCCGAGGTCTGCAGGCGTACAATGCAGGCGCTTTTCGAGCCGAAGACACCCGCCAGCGTTGACGAAATTCTGTCTGTCGATGCTGCGGCCCGCCGTGAGGCGGCGTTGCTTCTGCCAAAATTGGCATAAGGCAACAGCTATCAAAAAAAATATTTTTTGAGCGGTTGTGTCGACACTTGCCTTTTAGGCCTGATGCACAAGGAAAAAGGGCTCGGATACCTCTTTCGGGGGACTGATCTGTACCCCTTGACTCGGTCGCATCGAATCTTAGAATAACAAGCCGTTGTGGATTCCTTCGCAATTGGACCCCATATCAAGTGGTGATCCGGCGAAGGAATTTTTTCCGCCTTTTTGCCTGAAGAACGCTGATTTGCGGGCGATTTTTCAGGTTTTTGAACTTTGTATTCCCTGTTTTCGCCCCAGTAGCGGGTGGTGAGCCAGATGCCTAAAGTAGTAAAAAAAGACAACACCATCGAGCGTTTCAATGCCGAAAAAATCCAGAGCGCCGTCAAGAAGGCGGCGTTTCGCTGCGATAAGGTCATTGATGCTGATCACCTCAATCAAATTGCCGACGAGGTCTACAGCCGCGTGGAGCATCGCGAACAGGTGACGGTTGCAGAACTGCACGAGATGGTGATTGCTGTGCTCGCCTTCTTGCAGTACAAGGAAGTGGCCGACGCCTACGCCGAATACCGCTACTACAAGCAAACTTACGCCAAGACGTTCGAGCAATTGCGCCAGGACGCCGATGACGTGCTTCGTCTGGGTGACCGAGAAAACGCAAACTTCGATAGTTCCCTGGTCTCGACCAAGGGTTCGCTCATCAAGGGCTACCTCACCAAGTCGCTCTACAAACAGTTCTACCTTTCCGGCAAGGAAAAGGAACTCATTGAGCGTGGCGACATTTACATCCACGATTTGCGCGACATGATCCTGGGCTGCATCAACTGTTGTCTCTTTGACATCGGCAACGTGTTGAAGGGTGGCTTTGAGATGTCCAACGTGCAGTACACCGAACCCAAGACGGTGCTGTCCGCGCTGCAGGTGATCGGCGACGTGACGCTTGTGGCAACGGCTCAGCAGTTCGGGGGCTTTACGCTTGCCGAACTCGACAAGGTGCTCTTGCCCTATGTTTTGAAGAGCGAAAAAGCGGCGATTGAAAAGTACATGGAATTGGGCCTTGACGAAGCTAAGGCCGAGGAAGTGGCGAGCAAAGACGTCATTCGTGAGCTCGAACAGGGCTTCCAGTCGCTCGAATTGAAGCTCAATACGGTGCCGTGCAGCCGCGGCGACTTTGCCTTTACGACCATCACGTTCGGGCAGTGGGATCCCGCCAAATACGACGAGCGTGAAAAGAGCTGGCTTTACATGATCGGCAAGATCATGCTGCAGGTGCGTCGCAACGGTCACGGCAAGGACGGCAAGCCGGTGGTCTTCCCGAAGCTTGTGTTCCTGTACGACGACAATCAGGTCAAGGCCGATCCGTTCTCCTCGGAACTCTTTAACGAGGCTGTCAAGACGTCGGCCGAATGCATGTACCCGGACTACCTGTCGCTTTCGAGCCGATACGGAAGCGTTTCGCAGATTTTCCAGAAGTACGGCGCCATCACGTCGCCGATGGGTTGCCGCGCCTTCTTGTCGCTGTGGTGCAACGAAAAGGGAGAAGCGATCACGATCGGCCGTTGCAATATCGGTGCGGTGTCGCTCAACCTTCCGATCATTCTGAAGCTTGCCCAGATCGAACATCCCGACGATTGGAAGGAAAAGTTCTGGGAAATGCTCGACGATCGTCTGGAAGTGATCCGCGCCTTCTTCAAGAAACGCTACGACATCGTGCGCCATCAGAAGTGCTCGTCCAATCCGCTTGCTTTCACGCAGGGGGGCCTCTACGAAGGCACGAAGAGTCCGGACGACACCGTGGGCGACCTGGTGCGCTACATGACGGCCTCTTTCGGCATCACGGCTCTCGATGAAACCACCTATCTGTGGACGGGCAAGCGCCTCGTTGACGAAGGCGGCGAAGTCTCGGCTTCGATTCTGCGTCATCTGCAGGAAAAACTTGCCGAATTCAAGAAGGAAGACGGCTATCTCTACGCAATCTACGGGACACCTGCTGAAAGCTTGTGCGCGACGCAGGCCGGTCAGTACGACCGTTTTTGCGAGAAGATGGGCGTGGAAAACGTTTTTGCGTCAACCCCGCACTACAGTTCCGAATACTTCACCAATTCGTTCCATGTGAACGTGACGGAAGAAATCTCACCGTTTGAAAAGCAGGATCACGAATTTGAAGACTTCCATCTGTGCGAAGGCGGTCATATTCAGTATGTGCGTCTGGACAACCCGGAAAACATGCAGGCCGTGCGCGCCATGATTCGCCGCGGCATGGAAAAGGGGTTCTATCAGGGCGTCAATTTCGATAGTGCCTACTGCGGCGATTGCGGCGAGCACAGCACCAACGTGCTTTTCAAATGCCCGCACTGCGGCAGTTCCAATCTGTCGGTGATCAGCCGCGTGTGCGGTTATCTGGGTTACTCCAACGTCAACGGCATGAGCCGAATGAACGACGGCAAGATGGCTGAGATCAAAAACCGCGTGAGCATGTAACCAAATACGGCCATGAACTACATCGGTATTTCTGACTTTGACACGGCCAACGGCCCGGGAGTGCGCGTCTCGCTCTTTGTCTCGGGCTGCCGGCTTCGCTGCCGCGGATGCTTCAATCCGGAAAGCTGGGATTTTGACGCGGGCAAGCCCTATGACGAAAGCGTTCAGGAGCGACTGCTCAAGGCGCTGGAAGAAGACTACGTCGACGGGCTTTCGCTTTTGGGGGGCGACCCGCTTGAACCCGAGAATGTAGAGGTGCTCACGGAGCTGTGTCGCGCTGTACGTGAAAAGTTCGGAAACAAAAAAACGATTTGGCTTTGGACCGGACGCCTTTACGATAAGGTCAAAGAGCTTGAGATTTTTCAGTATGTTGATACCGTCGTCGACGGGCCTTTCATTGAGAAGTTCAAGGTCGAAGGAAAAGGCAACTGGTTTGGGAGCTCCAATCAGCGCGTGATTCCGATACGATGCGAGGTTGCGGCGTAATTCTCGGATTTCGCTTGACTCGATCAAACGGCAAACGCAAACGTTTTGCCAATCAGATGCCTGCCGCCCGATTCTTTGATTGAGAATCGCAACCGCAGGCTTTTTCTTTGTTGGATTTAGACCATTGCAACATCTATGGCAGTGATCGGTTTTCTGATTACGCTCTCCATTCTCGTGCTTGTGCACGAATGGGGACACTACATCGTCGCACGCTGGTGCGGTGTGAAAGTTCTGGCGTTTAGCATCGGCTTTGGCAAGGTGCTCTATAAGCGCACCGACAAACGCGGCTGCGAGTGGCGGCTTTCGGCCATACCGTTCGGCGGCTACGTCTCGATGCTCGATGAAGGCATGCAGCAGGATGCTGCCAAGGATCACGGTTTGTCCGAGGCCGAGTTCAAACGCTGGTCTTTTTCGGAAAAACCTGTGGGCAAGCGCATTGCGGTGGTGGCCGCCGGTCCCTTGATGAATTTTTTGCTCGCGATTGTGATCTATGCCGCCATAGCGATGGTGGGGACTTATCAGCCCTCGACCAAGCTTGCCGAGCCGCTGCCTCACACACAGGCCGCTCAGTTGGGCATTGAAGAGGGGTGGAGAGCAACTTCCGTCGAAGGCATGAGCGTGGAAACTTACAACGACATGCGCATGGCGATGATTGCCCACTTGGGAGATAAGGAAGTGCGCGTCACGTTTGACGAAGCTTCCGGTCGCAAAACCGAGCGATTTTTTGATCTTTCCGGTGTCAAAAATGACGGCACCGAAGATCCGGCCTTGACTTCGGGGCTTTTTCCATACCAGGGGCCGGTAAAGCTGGTGAAGGTCGAAGAGGGTTCCGTTGCACAAGCTGCAGGTCTTCAAGTCGATGACACGATCGTGGCGCTCAACGGCGAGCCGGTGCGCACCATGCAAAGGATTGTTCAGACCATTCGAGACAAGGCCGGCGTTCCGGTGGCGCTGACGGTGGAGCGAGCAGGTGTGCGGCAGACCGTTGAGGTGACGCCGGCAGCTCAAGTTGATGAACAGGGCAAAACGACGGGACGTTTGGGAGTGATGTTTACGGCTGATCCGGACCTTGTCTACACGCGTGAAGGACCGATCGGAGCGCTTGCCAAGGGGGTGTCCGATACGTGGCGTCTGACGAAACTCACCGTCATGAGTATGGCAGGGCTTCTGACCGGGGCTGTTTCGACCGATTCTCTGGGTGGCCCGGTGATGATCGGTGAGATGGCAGGGGAAGCGATGAGTTTCGGCGTGCTTTCCTGCTCTTTCTGGCGCTCATTTCGGTCAATCTGGGCATTTTGAATCTATTGCCGATTCCGGTTCTCGACGGCGGTCATCTGCTTTTCTACTGCTATGAGATTGTGATGCGACGCAAGCCCGGTGAAAAAATGAAAAAGTACGGCCTTTATGTCGGCATGGCTTTCATTTTCGGACTGACTTTCTTTGCGCTCGGCAACGACATCACTCGACTTTTGCAATAAGACAGAAAACTGATTTTTCCAACATTCGACAGACAGCAACTATGCAGACCGTTCGCAACCGTGTGGCCGACATCCTCGGCATTGATCTTCCGATTGTTCAGGCTCCGATGAATTACATCGCGGGTCACGCTTTGGCGGCTGCCGTGAGTGCCGCGGGTGGTATGGGAGTTCTCGGTCCCAATGCCGGCAAGGTTCAGGGTGAAGAAATCTCCATGCGCGAGCGCACGCTGCGCGAGTTTTCGCGCATTCGCGAAGTGACCGACAAGCCCGTCGGCATCAATGTGGTGGTGCCCGACGGAGACAACAAGGCCGCTTTAATGTATGCCCGCAACACGGTGGAAGCGGCGGCCGAAGGCGGAGCGACGGCAGCGTTTTGCGTGGGCGGTCTTCAACCTTCGATCTTTGAACTCATTAAGTCCAAGGGCATGAAGCTCGTTGTCCGTCCCCTGACACCGACGGTGAAAAACGCCCGTGAAGCTCAGGCGATGGGTGCGGACATCTTCGTGGCAACGGGGTACGATGCAGGCGGTTTCCTACCGAGCCACCATACCGGTACGTTTTCCATCGTGCCGACGATTGTTGACGCCGTGACAATCCCCGTGCTTGCCGCGGGCGGCATCAATGATTTGCGAGGTGTGCGAGCCGCCTTTGCCCTCGGCGCCGAAGGCGTTTACGTCGGCACGCGCTTTATCGCCACCAACGAATGCGCCGCCAACGATCACGCTAAGGAATTGATCTGCAAGTTAAGCGGATCCAATCTGCTTTATGTTGACGAAACCCAGCGATCGCTTCCGACGGAATTTGCTGCCGAAGCCTATGTTAAGCATCGTCTCGCGCCGACCGTACCGACGACGGTGGACCTGGTGGGGGCGCTTCGCACCGGTATGTACGACGGCGAACCCGACAAGGGCATCGTGACCGTCAACACTGGCATTGACGTTATCCGCAGCGTGGTGCCTGCCGCGCAGGTTGTGAGCGAACTGATGGCCGATTTCCTGCGCTATGCCGACTTTTTGAAAGCTAAGGCTTCGGCTGAAGAAGCAACGCCGACGGCTTGACCTCTAATTAGCTCAAACACAAACGGCCGCAGACATATCTCGAGTGCTGCGGCCGTGTTGTATCAAGGTTTGTTAAGAACCGTTTGGAAAACCTTGCAAGGACGTAAAGTTTCGCAAGGCTCTTTCACGGCATTTTGATTTTGGTCTGATTTCAAAGAAGATTTTTCATAATTTCCGCAGGGCTTCCTCCGGAGTCTTTGCAGGAGAACACAATGAGAAAAATCGTCTTTGGTTTCTGTGCGCTGACGGTCGCAACGTGGCTTCTTAATCTGGGATTCAATCCTCCTGCCATGAACGGCAGAGGTCTGACTCACGAAGTCTTTTTCCTCAACGGCGTGTTGGCCTGGAGTCTGATGGCGATGGCTATTGTCATTGCTGCCCGACCGGCATGGTTGGAAAAAGTCACTGCAACGCCGCTTGATGAACTCTATAAATGGCATCGTACGCTTGGCATCTGGGCGGCGGTACTCACGCTTTTCCACTTCTTTACGAAAGAATTGATGCGTCCCGTTCTTTCGCTCGTCACGCTTGAACCAGTCCCCAAAATTGTGCGCGGCGAATTGACCGGTTTTGATGCGTTCTGGTCCTGGATGCGCGGATTTGCCGTCGAATCTTCCGAATGGGCGACGTTGCTTGGCTTGGTTCTCTTCGTCGTGTCGTTTGTTTCGATCGTGCGGTATCACAAGTGGCTGAGCTCCCACAAACTTTTCTCCGTTCTTTTCCTGATTCTGGCTGTCCACTGCATCCGACTGATGGAACCTGCCGACGTCTTTACGCCGTTCGGCTGGATCAACATTGCCGTGACCATCGTCGGTTGTTACTACTCGCTGGAACTCCTGATACGCGGCGCTGGGCGGGAAAAATCCATGAATGCTGAGATCGTTGACGTCAACACGAACAATGGCCTGACGCTCATCACGGTTAAGCCCGAAAAACCCGTTGACTTTCGTTACGGTGAATTTGCATTCCTCGGTACGTCCGGTCATGAGAAGCATCCGTTCTCGGTGGCGGGCATCAATGACGACGGGACGCTTACCTTTGCGGTCAAAGCTCTGGGCGACTACACGCGAGACATTGTACCGACGATTCGAAAGGGCGAACGTGTGATCGTAGAAGGCCCCTGGGGGCGGTTCCGTCCGGACTTCTCGGCTCAAAAACAGTTGTGGTTGGCGGGCGGCGTCGGTATCGCACCGTTCTGCGCCTGGATGCAGGATGCTGCGAAAACTGCACACGGAAAGATCCGCCTCGTTTGGTGCATCAAGTCCAAAGAGTCCGAACCGATGTTTGCCAATGTCGAAAAGATGGCCGAGCGTGCCGGCATCCATTTGGAAGTTTTCGAATCGGCCAAGAAGCGACTCAATGCCGAATCGCTCTTTGCGGGTGCTGTTCCGGATACGGTTGCGCTTTGTGCCGGTGAAGGACTGGCTTCGGCTGTGAGTCGGGCCTACGTTGAGGCAGGAGGCAATGCCGACAGGGTTCGCAAAGAACACTTTAACTGGAGATAAGTCAGAGTATCTGTTGTTCCGAGAAAAGATAGGGTAAATTTTGCTGGTCAGGTGTCGATAGCGGCGCTTGGCCGTTTTTTTTTTCAATGGCTAACCTGAATATGGCCCGATTATCCGCATATCCGGTTTTTCTTGCTGTCTACGAAGAGCGGCGCCTTGTGAAGGCTGCAGAGCGCCTTTGCGTTACGCCTTCTGCGGTGAGTCATGCACTGCGCGACTTTGAGCAAAGTCTCGGAACTAAGCTTTTTGAGCGCACTTCCGAAGGTGTGCAGCCGACGACTGCAGGCCAGCGGCTCTACGCTAAAGTTAAGCCGCTTGTGGTCAGCATTGAGGTGGCCGAGCGGGAACTAAGGTCGGAAACGGCGCCTGAGCAAACCGATTTTGCTTTTGCTTCCATCCATACGTTTATCAAGGCGTTTTTTGTGCCGATTCTCGAGCGGATGCACAAGACCTCCGATCCGGTCAGGGTGAGATTTCTCACGCGCTCAATGGCGGCAACGGTGAAGGCCGTGGCCGACGACGAGGCTCTGATTGGAAGCTCCATGTTGCCGCTGGATTGGCCCGAGCGCTTTTATGTCGTGCCGCTAAGGGCAATCCAAGAATGTTTCGTTGTTTCGCCTGCGTACTTTGACGAGCTTCAAAGCAGACGAGTTCATCCACAGGAGCCTTGGTCACTCGAAGAAATCTTGTAGCAGCCGCTCATTACCTTGCCTCGAGATTCCGTCTCGTTTGCAGGATACAACCGCTATTTCCATCAATACGGACTGCATATAGAGCCGCGCTACGAGGTGCACCAGGAGGACTTGGGGTTTGATCTGGCCGGACGGGGGCTGGACATTTTCATAAAAATCCGCGAGGAAACCCGCGGCTAGCCGCGGGAGGAATCGCGGCTCTAAAAATGATAATATGTGACCATGCTAGAACTAGTTTTTAATCGGAATTGTGTTTACCAAACAGCTTACCATGTGGTTTGGTGTCCTAAGTACCGAAGATCAGTACTGACGGGAGCTGTTGCCGACTCTCTGCGCCTTCTTCTGACGGAAGTGTGCAACGAAAACGGCTGGGTGATTC
>OLWY01000559.1_pt1 | contig 18594 bp, 8 predicted proteins | sample 1644171 | NCBI WGS metagenome assembly OLWY01 (sample SAMEA103958150, study PRJEB25191) | human gut metagenome | biome: human-associated habitat [ENVO:00009003]; feature: intestine environment [ENVO:2100002]; material: feces | place: Germany | collected 2013/2015 | reverse complement strand
CGATCTTGGTCAGAATCGCGGTGACTTCGTCGTGCGACTTACCAGCCAATGTTGCTTTGAGATTTTTGGCATCGGCCTCCACGACGGCTTTTTCTCGCACGGCATTGAAGCGCGGCGACTGCATGACCGGCAACGACTGCACGCGTCGCCAATCAATAGCCATGAAGTGAGCACTCGATACGCCTCGGTCTGCCGCCAATGCCGACATGGCGTCGACCACTTCCCGACTCGTCAAACACGGCGTGCCGATCGTTGCTTCCAGTGCTGCCTTGACCTTGGGGCTGTTCTTGAGCATCCCAACGTCGCCCACCGGGCCCCAGCCGATCACCGTGACTTTGCCCTCGGGCAACTCGTCGATCAAACCTTCGTAGGCCATGTTGGCGGCTACGTAGTTGGCTTGCCCGAGGTTCCCCAGCAAAGTCGTTGCCGACGAGAAGAGCACGAAACACGTGAGCTGATTGACGAGATCGTTATCCTTAACAAACTTCAGAAGTGAGAGAGCACCGCGAACCTTCGGATCCCACGTTGCCTGCATACGAGCCGGCGTCAGATCCATGACCATGGCGTCATCAATGAGGCCGGCCGCATGAATGATGCCGGTTACAGGCGGCAAGCCACGAACAGCTGCCGTGAGCTGTTGAGCAAAGTCGTCGGCTGCGGTATCCAGCTGAGGCGTCGTCACCGTGACACCCTGCTTCATCAAGCCGTCAACAATCTGCTTTTGCTCGTCGGTCGTCACTCCACGGCGGCTGATGAGAACCAACGACTTGACACCCAACGAAGCAAGTTTTTGCGCGGCAGCTGCCCCCAGGCCTCCAAGACCTCCTGTGATCACGTACGTACCGTTCGGATCAACCTGCATTTCCGAGGGCCGAGACTCCGTCACATCACTTGTCGTATCGTCCATTGTGACCACGATCTTGCCCACATGCGAGGCGCTTTGCATCAGCGCAAAAGCGCGCGCAGCCTCACGTCGTCCGAACACAGTCACGGGAAGCGCTGTTAGCGAACCTTCTTCAAAGGCATGCATCACATCGGCAAACACCCGCTCGCCCACACGCGGTTTTTGTGTGAGCAACTGGTCAACGTCAATGCCGTAGTAACTCAAATTACGACCAAACGGGCGCAGGAATACCGGATTATCGGCATAGAAATCGCGTTTGCCGAGTTCCAGGAAACGACCGAAGGGACTCAACAGGGAAAGCGACTGTTCGGCAGCGTTGCCCGCAAGCGAATTGAGCACCAGATCAACGCCGACACCCTTGGTGTCACGACGCGTCAACAAAGGCAAGCGAACGGCTGTCATAAACATGTTCAACACCCAGGGCTCTCACAAGATCACGCTTGGCTTGCGTACCTGCGGTAGCGTAGATCGTCAAGCCCAGAAGTTGTGCAATTTGGATGGCTGCCAATCCGACGCCGCCGGCCGCACCATGAATCAGAATGGATTCGCCCTTTTGCGCACGTCCCATTTCAACGATGGCATACCACGCGGTGAAGAAAGCCACCGGAACACCTGCCGCTTCTTCAAACGAAAGGGCTTCAGGTTTTCTCGCAACGGCATCTTCCCGGGTCACGATTTCGCTTGCAAAGCAAGCCGGCGCAAAAGCCAGCACGGCGTCGCCCGGCTTGAACTTAGTAACGCTTGAACCGACTTCGGTGACAACGCCGGCGGCTTCCAAGCCCATCGTCGGACCGGAGAAACCGTTTTCCAGCGCTTCTTCAGGCAGTAGTCCCATCGCCCACATCACGTCGCGGAAATTAAGTGCCGTGGCTCGAACCGACACACGGACTTCGTCATCGGCCAAGGGTTTGGCCGGCACGCGCTTCCAGTACAAGCGGTCCAATTTTCCCGGTACGTCAAAGGCAAGTTCGATCGGATTTTCCGGATTTGCGCCGGCATGACGATGTACGCGGACTTCCGGAACAAATTTTTGACCGTTTTGGACTTCAATTTCGGTTTCGTGGGCAACAAAGGGCATGTTGATGCCGCCGACCGCCTCTCCGGCCACCCAGCTTAAGAAGGCACACAACGTTTCATCGGACTCATCACAAAGACCCGCCCAACGCAGATCCAATTGCGGCTGTTCGTTTTCCACAACACGCTTGAATCCAAGCAGTGCACGACTGGAAATGCTGTTGCCGAAACCAACCATTGTCCACGGGTTGGTGATGCCCTTTCTGACAAAAGCCTGCACAAGCGAAAGTGTTGCCACAGGCGCACATTCGTTTTGAGCCCGGCAATCAACGAGACTCACCACTGGCACATGCGGGTGCTGCATAGCGTAGGTGTCGACTGTTTCCGACAACAACGAAATGCCGTCCGGAACCTTTGCCGAAGAGTCAATCGGAGCAAACAACACTTCGAGCGAATCAGAGGTAAAGCCCGCAAAACGCTGTGCCAATTCAATACTGCTGTTATCGTTCAGATCCACTGCCACCAAAAGCGTCTGCTTTTCTTCGGCTGAGCTTTCCGCCAAGGGCATCGCTTTTTCGTTTTGTGCGATGGCAATGTAGTAAGGCTCACAAACGGCACGATCCGACAGCGTCGACAGATGCTCCGTAAGATTGCGCAAGTGCGCGTCCGCATAAATCGTTCCCCAAGAATCCTTATCAATCAGGCGAGAAACCGGACGATCCTGCACATCTGCTCCCCACCATTGTGCGTCCAAGCCTTCAAGGAAATTCGAAATGGCATTGGGAGCTTCCTCCAGAGAGAGCAAAAAGCCGTTGGGTATCAAGGTGGAAGCCAACTTTTGCACCAAAAGCGATGCCGCCTTGTCGCGACCGCAGCCTTCGGGCACAACCACAACGGCAAACTGATGCAAAGGCGCCTGAATGATGTCAAGCACTTCGATGTGGTAACGAGCCTCAAAAAGCGCCTTGGCTCGCGCAAGCTTGCTGCTGTCGGCAACGACCGTCCAATGCACGCGATCACTTGTCGCTGCAATGATGCTCTCGGCACGCTCAAAGTTGTCGGCACGAATCAAGCCCTTGATCTGCAACGCCATCGGCGCGTACGCCTCAATACGATCTACAAGCGTTTGCAGCGCACCAATCAGCTCTTTTTGCGCCAAAAGAACCGTCGGCGTTGCTGCTCCTAAATCGTTGAGCATGGCGGGCAGTTCGCCACGAACCTTCTCAAGCGTTGTGTCGTCCGACAAAAGCGCAGCCAAGTTTTTACCCACGCGTTGCATACGCATCCAGAGCGACCAGTAGGCCGGATACGTTGCCATCAGCGTCTGAAACAGGATGTCTGCGGTGTAATCGGGCGACTCGACAGCGTTGTAGAGCGTTTCTCCGATTTCGGTTTGCGTCAGTGCATAGCCGCTTTGAGCCATCACTTGCGCAAGCCAGCGCGCTGCTGCTTCGTTGACCGTAAAGCCGCTGCCGCTAAAAAGAAGTTCCGCCGGCAGCCATTCACCCTTGCGACTGACGGCTTGATAGGCATAGGCACCGATAAGGACCGTCGCCAATTGCGAAGCATCCTGCCAATCCCAACCACGAAGAGTACTGTCTCCCTGAGGAGCCGTCACCACAGGCAACTCTTCAAATCGAGGCAACGTCAAGCAGGGAGCCGCCCACACTTCTGTGTAGGCAGCCGGCTGCAGCCGCGCCGCTTTGGGAGCACGGCGCAACCGTAGATCTTGCAGTAGACCCACGCACTGACCGTTTTCATCGAAAAGCTCGATATCCACCGTGAGCGTCATCACGGAAACACGTTTGATCACGGCCTTCGACCATGCCGGAATCTTGTCGGCAAGCATCAGCACGCGACCGAAGAAGACCGGCAGATAGGCCTGCGTAAGCTGAGCATTCTCAGGCTTATCCGAAAGCAAACTGCCCACAGCGGCAAACACGCTTTGCATCGCGGCATCAACCAGCGGCGGCACCGTGCTCAATTTGGCTTCGATTCCCAACGCTGCGTTAGCGTAGAGCGTACTCGGGCACGACAAGCGAGCCAGAACAGAGCAATCTGCCCCGGAGCACTGCTTCGTCTTATCAAACCAGAGCTCGGCCACCGACAAGAAAGCGTCGGCATAGTTAAGTCCTGCCGACTGCAAGTGCTGATAAAAAGCTTCTGCCTTGACTTTGACGCTGTCGTTATGCGTGATCGTCAAATCAAGCTCGTGGGCGTCCAATCCGGTCGTGTCGGCCGCACGCACACGGGAGCGCACCAAAAGACCAAAAGGCTCATTGGCGCCCTCGCGATGCGATTCGATCGTGAGCACGCCTTCATCGGTCACGCACGTGCGCATCGTGTGCGATTCCTTCCCGGCAAGCGGCAGACCGCGAAGAATCGAGAAATTAACCAGTTCGGCAACTTCTTTCTTGCCTTTGGCCTGTGCTTCGCTCAGCACATCCTTCAACGCCAACTGACCGGCGCTCACCGCCGCTTCAAGGAAACCGGCGGCAGGGAAAAGAACAGTATCGTCGATGCGATGACCGGCAAGCCAATCCAAACGAACCGTATCGACGCGGTTCACCCATGTGTTCCGGCCCTTTGCAACCGGATACCCCAGCAGAGTCGGTACTTGTTGCGGAGCAAAGAGCGCTGCCGTCTCAGACGTGGGTTTATTCCATGCAAGCGTTCGATTCCATGGGTAATGAGGCAAATTTCGTTCACGAGGCACCACCGGCCACGCAGGATGCATGGGAACGCCTCCCGCCACGGCCTTGAACATCTGACTCATCAAATGATCGGCGGATTCGTCGCCACGGCGCTCCAGCGCGCAAATCTGCACGTCACTGCTTTGTGCGCGAGCCGTATTGCGCAAATACCCTACAAGAATCGCGTGCGGTCCAACTTCCACGAAACGACGTACGCCGTCGCGCAACATAGCCTCGACGGCCGATTCGAACATCACCGCATTGCGAACGTTTTTCCACCAATAGGAAGCATCAAGCGGCGTATCGTCGGCTAAAGCATCTCCGGTTACCGTAGAGTAGAAGCAACGGTTCAAGTCCTCTTGCGGTTCGGAAACAATGTCAGCCAAATCATGGAGAATGTCCGCGTGGATAGTTTCCATTGCCGGACTGTGGAAGGCATAGTCCAACGCCAGCTGTTTGGCAGCACCGCCCTTGGCCTTGACGGCGGTAATAAAAGCGCTCATGGCCGTCTGAGGACCACTCACCGTGAGACTTTCGGGCGCATTGATGCCGGCAACGGCAATCTCGCCGTGAATCTTCAACAGATCGTCAAGTCCCTCTTTGAGATGGACGGCCGCCATCACCCCGGCGCCTCGTGTTTTGCCTTGTAAACGAGAGCGCTGATAAATGATCTTGACAGCATTGGCAAGCGTCAGTCGTCCGGCCGCATAAGCTGCAGCCACCTCCCCTACGCTGTGCCCGCAATAGGCTTGTGCATCGATGCCGATCGAGCGCAAACAAGTAAGTAAACCAAGCTGACAGGCAAAAAGCAAAGGCTGTGCAATTTCCGTACGATCCAGCGACCAAACCGACTTATCGTCCGTGGGCGTCGTCAGAACGGAACTCAACTTAAAGCCCGCCAGCGGCTCAAAGTAGACATCTGCTTCGTCAACAGCCGTTCTGAACACGGTATTGTCACGGTAAAGAACCGTCCCCATGCCAACCCACTGGCTGCCGTTACCGGAAAAGACAAAGGCAGTTTTAACCTTGTCCGCCGCCACAGTGTCGCGATCATGCACCAGGATTGCGTCAGACGGCTCTGCGCTCTTCTCCTCAGAAGCGGCTTCAAGCGCACGAATCACGCCGTCAACACTTTTTCCCTGCACCAGCACCCGGTGAGTTAACAAATCGCGTTGCTGAAGAACAGCCGCAGCCAATTGGTTAAACCGAGCCAGACGAGCCTTCTCGTCATTGAAGCCGTCCAATTCCTGCGTCAAAAAATCTTTCCAACTTGCCGCCAGCTTGAGAACGGATTCCTTACTCTTGGCAGAAAGCAACAAAGGCAAGCAATTGTCTTGCTTTGCAAAAGTCGGTTGCTCCTGTGTTTGATCAGCCTCAGCGCAGCCTTCCAGCACCACGTGCGCATTGGTACCGCCGAACCCAAAGGAGTTGATGCCCACCAACGGCAATCCATTGACTTTCGGCAACGGTTCGATTTGGGTAGCTATACGCAACCCCAAAGCCTTGAAATCAATGGCAGGATTCGGCGTTTCAAAGTGCAAATTGGGATAAATCCGGCGGTTTTGAAGCGTGAGCAGTGCCTTTGCCAGACCGGCCATGCCTGAGCCGGTTTCCAGATGTCCCAAATTGCCTTTCACGGAACCGATAACGAGCGGCTCTTGCGAGGCTTCCCGATGTCCCAAAACTCGACCGATAGCCCCCGTTTCCACAGGGTCCCCCACAGCCGTACCTGTTCCGTGGGCTTCAACGTACGCGATGCGAGATTTGTCGAGCCCGGTCTCGGCTCCTTCGTAAACGTCTTTGAGCAGTTGCGCTTGAGCTTCGCCACTGGGCAATGCAATACCGGTCGTGCGACCGTCGGAATTCACCGCTGAGGCGCGAATCACGGCATAAATCGCATCACCGTCTTTTTGTGCTTCTTCAAGATCCTTGAGAAGGACGACAGCACCGCCTTCGCTGCGAGCATATCCGTCAGCCTTTTCGTCGAACACTCGACAAGCCCCGGTAGGAGACAACATGTGCGCTTTAGAAAAGCCCACGAACCCCATGGGAGACAAAAGAACATTCACGCCACCCGCCACAGCCGCTTTGGCTCGGCCGGAACGAATGCATTCGACGGCCTGACTGATCGCCACCAAACTGGAAGAACAGGCCGTATCCACCGTCATGCTGGGCCCGTGCAAATTAAAGCAGTAGCTGATGCGGTTGGAGATAATGGAAAGTTGCGTGCCCGTCATTGTGTAGGGGCCTTGCAACGCCACGTCATCGCTGTGCAGAATCGCCATATCGGCGCTGGCAGCGCCAATAAAAACGGCCGTGTCGCTGTGAGCCATCTTGGATGGAGGGATACCCGCGTCTTCAAAGGCTTCCCATGTCATCTCCAAGACCATGCGCTGCTGGGGATCAAGATTGTCCGCCTCTTTGGCGGACATTCCCCAAAAGCGGGCATCGAAAAGACGAACGTCACCCACAGTGCCGCAGCGCGGAGCGTAAAACGTTCCCGGCGTAGATTGTTCGCTAGAGAAATACCGTTCAACGTCAAAACGCTCAAACGGCAGCTGCCCTAATGCATCCTCTTTTCGCTCCAGCAACACCTCGAGCGCTTTGAGTGAATCAATGCCCCCGGGGAAGCGACATCCAATACCAACAACGGCCACAGCGCTCGGACGCACAACGCTCACTTTTATCTCTCTTCTCAATAACGAATAACAATAGGCTTTGCGAAAGGCAAATTTTCTCTCAGCTCTCGAATTTTGACAAATCGTGTCAAAAAACAAGAAAGCCGCAACCTTTTGTTTAGGCCGTATTCCGACATTGAAACTAAAACGACATAAACAAAAGGTTTCCGAAAACAGGTGCAGTTTCGAAACAGCACAATTTTCGGAAACCTAAGTCAGGAGCACCTAGAAACAAGGAGGTCAAAGTCTTCTTATGGCACTCCTGAAACTAACCGCAAGCGATTAGAACTTGTGCGTCAGACCGCAGTTGACCTGCACCCAACGCGGATCGCTGTTGGCAACGCTGTCCTGGATGTAGCCGGCACCTGCGTAGAGCGTGGTGCGCTTGGACAGGTAGTATTCATAGCCGGCAGCGGCCATGAAGCGGCTGAAATCCTTGTCAACTACGCGATCGCTAGTATGGTTGTAGGCGTCAGACGAAGCGTCCAAGTAGCCCAAGGAGGTCTTCACCAAACCGCCGCCAACCGGCACGTCCACACCGGCCATCACGGACCAACCCGTGGCGTCACCGTAGCGGAAGTCCTTGTCCGAGAACATGCGAGCCCAAGCACTGCTGGTGCTGCTGGCGCCAACGGCCTTGGCATTGTCAAACCAATGCACACCGAGGTAGCTCTTGGCGTAGCCGCAGTCGTAGTTCACAGCGGCCGTGATCGTGATCTGATCTTCACCATGACCTTCCACGGGGCTGTTCTCCTTATTATCCCAGGTCTGCTTGTTGAGAACATCAACAGCACCAAAGAGACTCAAGCCACCGTTGTTGTAGGTCACAGCTGCAGCATAGTAACGATCCGAACCGGACTCGTTTTCGGAACCGTTGTCACCCATGCCGTACATCACCCAAACTTCTGCACCGGCAAAGTTCGGCGACTTGTAGTAGACCACGTTGTCCATACGCGTCGGACGATAGGCCTGCATGTAGTTCTGAACGCCGACATCACCCAAACCCGTACCGAAGGACGAGAAGTAGCCGCCGATACCGGTCGAACCGGAGTCGTTAGCGAACGTGCTCAAACGACCCATACCGAACTTACCGAAGTTGCCTTCGAGGTAAAGGCTTGATTCACGATTGAAGAAGTGATCCTTGTCACCAACGGAACCCGTATCGGAGTCAAAACCGTTTTCGAGCACGAAGCCGACCTGCAGGCCATTGCCGAGGTCTTCAACACCCTTCATACCCCAACGGGAACCGGAACGCTGTCCACCTTCCATGCTGAAGCTGTCACCGCCCTGGCCCTTCAAGCCGGCGAAGTCATCCGTGTTAACGGAGTTGTAGGCAAAGCCCGTATCCACGACGCCATAAAGCGTCACAGAGGTGGCAGAAGCGCCACACATAGCGGTCATAGCCGCCAAAGCAACCAATGTCTTTTTCATGATTTGCTTCCTAGGAAAGACACCTAAAAATTAAACAAAAATCGATTGTTGTTCGAACGTAACAATCCTTCGGAACTTCAGCTCAAGAGGCAAAAACAGCTCGGCTGCCGCACTTTTGGTGAAGACCGATGCGAGCATATTAAAGGAAAGAAAAACTTGTCTCCATACTATGATTGAACAACATTACATAGGCATTTTCACTAAAGAAACCCAGTAACACACTGATTTTATTTGATATTTTCACATCGTTTTTTGCATTACCCGGAACATTACAGCCGAGATCTTCGTAAAAGATGATGTATAAAAACAACACTTTTGCGGGGTATTACGTACGCTTTTTGTGAAACCATCATGAACTTAGCCTTTTAAACACTGCTACCGGATGCATCCTGTTGACTCCTTCCCTCTCGTAAGGAGTAAGTCCAAATGAATATCCAAGAAGCCTGTTTAAATCGCTCCCCCTCGCCTCAGTCCAGACGACGCATCGGCTACGAACTAAATCGCCTGGCTCAGCTTTTTCAAATAGCCAGCGTGAACGATATTGACTGGCCTAAATTCACACGGGCAACCATCGGCGCAGTACTTGCCCGCCCGGAGCTCATTAGCAGAAAAGCTGCCAGCCAAAATTTCACACTGAGTGTGATCAAAAGCCTCTGCGAAGAGGCGTGCTTTCAGCAACTGATGCCCTTGGAGCAGTATTTTGCAATTGAGCGAATTCCCAATTTTCGCGGCAATTCACAACATGGCTCACCATGCCTGTCTTCTGACGATATACGTCAATTGCTTCAGGGGTGTATCAAGGGCGGCACTCCAAAAGACATCAGGGATGCCGCCATCCTCGCTGTTGGTCTTGGCTGCGGATTACGCAGAAGCGAAATCTCAGGACTGCAGCTATCTAACATTGATCTTGACCGCCATCTCATTCAGGTCCTCGGCAAAGGCAACAAACTCCGTTATATCGGTCTTAACGCAAATGTCATCTTTTATCTAAAACAGTGGCTTGAAACCCGAGGAGATGGAGGATGTTCTCACTGCTTCGTCAAAGCTCGTAAAGGGGCACACTTGGAACACACCCGCCCATTAAGTCCTGAAGGCCTTTGCCTGATGGTTAAGAAGCGATCTTCCGTACTGATTGGACGGACTATCTCAACGCATGATCTGAGAAGAACCTTCGCCTCGTTGCTGCTCTCTAACGGAATCGATATTAATTCACTGCGCCTCGTGATGGGGCACAGCGATATCCGAACCACACAGATCTACGATCGCCGCGACGAAATGATGCGAATTAACAATATTGCTCAGGTTCCCCTTCTCCCCTCATTGAACTTCTGATCGTTAGCGTTCATTTCCCTCTCCCCGTCTCCTTTGCTTGGAATTGACTTGCTGAAATATGCATTTCACCAAGCAAGGGATCGTGCTGGCGGCACTGGCAGTCAGTCTGCCTGCAATTAGCCCGGCAGTACAGGCGGCTGACGTGTTAACAGCCGCTGTATTCGGCAGCACCGGATCATCTTCCTACTCGAGCAATGCTCGCTCTCGTTCTCTCGGAACGAGTACTAACCCAACTCCGGCCAGTACCGGCATGGCGGTTAATCCAGCCAATATGCCGGCCGGTACGGTTATGGGGCCTAACGGCACGGTCATGCCTGTGGCAGGTACACCGCTGGTCATTCCAACCGACACCAACAACATCACAGTGGCACCACCCGCCTGGGCACAAGGTGCCTACAGCAATTCGACATCGATTGCTCTAAAGCCTTTTGCATCCAAACTGTTTGAAGGGCGATTTGCTTCCACTTTCAGTGATGCGGCAAGCGGTGACTATGTGTTAGCACCGGGCGATCGTGTCGTTGTTCGTATTTGGGGAGCGCGTTCATACGACGATGTACTGATAGTTGATCAACAGGGCAATCTCTTTATCCCGGAAGTGGGACCGGTACACGTGGGCGGCATCAAAAATTCGAGCTTGCTCTCCACCGTTCGATCAGCTATTTCTTGCGTCTATACCGACAACGTACAGGTTTATGTGAGTCTGCAAAGTGCTCAGCCCGTGGCTGTCTATGTGACGGGTTTTGTCAATCACCCGGGCCGGTACGCAGGTGGCTCTCTTGATTCCGTATTGTCGTTCTTGGATCGAGCCGGAGGCATTGATCCGGAGCGCGGCAGCTATCGCCGAATCGAAATCCTCCGCAACAAGAAGGTCATTGCCGATTTAGACCTTTATCAATTTGCGTTGGCAGGAAATGTCACCACGCTGCGTCTGAAGGACGGAGACGTCATTCTTGTAAAGGAAAAAGGCATCAGCGTTTCGGCCTATGGGCTGTTGCGAGAGGAAGCGGTTTACGAGTTGGCACAAGGCCCAGCAACAAAAGATAAAAATGCTTCCAAGGGAGCTCGACTTATCGAATTGTCGTCTCCTCTGAAAAACGTCTCGCACGTGAGCGTAAGCGGTACACGTAATAAAGCTCCCTTTAACCGCTATTTTTCTCTCGAGGAATTCAAGAACTTTTCACTGTTCGACGGCGACGTTGTTGAGTTCGTTGCCGATATGCCCGGTCAAACCATCATGGCAACCGTGACAGGAGCCATTACCGGAGCGTCGCGCTACCCCATTCATAAAACAGTGAAGTTGCGTGATCTGCTGCGTCGAATCGAGGTTGAACCCGAACTGGCAGCAACGGATTCCATTTATTTGCGCCGCAAGAGCGTGGCGCGAGATCAAAAAGCCGTAATCCAAGACTCGTTGCGTCGATTGGAACAAACCGCGCTCACCGCAACCTCGTCCACTCCTGAAGAAGCGCAACTTCGAGTAGACGAGGCGCGCCTGATCCAGGACTTTGTCAAACGAGCGGGGCAACTTGAGCCGGATGGCGTGATTGTCGTTTCCAGGGGAAAGGAAGTCAGCGATATCTGGCTCGAGGATGGAGACGAAATCGTAATCCCGCAGAAATCCAATGTGGTGCAGATCACCGGTGAAGTGGTGATGCCAAAAGCTGTGGCTTTTGAAAAGGGAATGTCGCTGGACGACTATCTGGCTGCAGCAGGAGGAGTTTCGTCCCGAGCCGACGACAAAAACATTCTGGTCGCTAAACAGAACGGCGAAGTCGGGATGGCAGACCGTTTAGGCATAAGCCCCGGAGATCGAATTCTGGTACTGCCGAAAGTTGATACTAAGGGAATGCTCTTGGCTAAGGACTTGATGCAGATTATTTATCAAATTGCTGTCGCAACTAAAGTTGCTATTGATCTTTAGTAAAAAAGAATAGGTCTCAGACAAGATGATCAGCAGCTTATCAAGCAACTGAAATGCTTTAACAGAGTGTCATTTGTTGCAACTGAAAATATTTCAGATAAGGCATAAATATTTTCAAGAATAATGAAATCTGTCTCGGAAAACAAGAAAAGGGCAAGAGGTATGAAAGTAATAACAACAGACAAATTTAATGATCGTGAATACATAAGTATATTTGGCATTTGTATATATTATTGTAGAGAGCTTGATGATGGTTACAAAAAAAGATTTTTGTGCTTCAGATGGTTTAAGCGCAAGAACACAATAGAGAGAAAAATAGATAGCATCTTAAATGAATTACAAAAAATAGGCAGCAAAGGTAAGATGTCTAAGCTTGCTGCAGAAACTGACTTTGAAAGTCTGCCATTTGAAGAAATACAGAAAAATTCGGTTTTGTTGATTGAGAGCAACAATTTTCATTCAGAAACGCTTCCAGGAATCGCTAGGTATTTTATAGATCTTGGATACAATGTCGACATATTGCTTTCATATTATGAAAATAAACTTAATCCATTCGACAGGTATCGATTCAAAAAAATACGCATTAAACCAATTCAAAACTTTGATATCCGCAAAGTTTTAAAAGACTCACGTCTAAAAAAATATGCTGCAGTATTTTTTAATTCCGACAGGGTAAATTACCAAAAAGATGACTCGTACCAATATTTCAAAGAGAGTGCCATTGATGAAAAAAAGAAAATATACATGCTACATCATCCAGAAGCCTTTCAGGCAACTAATACAAACAGATGCATGCTCGGAAATTTTGATTTTATCGGAGAAACGCCGCCTGCCATTATTGTTCCGACCTACTATGGAAATGTAAAAATAAAGCCAAAGAATGAAATCACATCATTTGTGGTTATCGGAAATATTGATCAAAAAAGAAAAAACTTTGACTTGCTATTAAAAACAGTCACCCAATTAAAATCACAAAACATCGACAACTTCAAGATCAATGTCATAGCCAGAGTTGGCCAGTTAGAAATACCTGAAGCAATTAAAAAACACATCGCATTTAAGGGGAAATTAACTTATTCGGAGATGTACTGTGAGATTGAAAATGCTGATTTTATATTAGCATTATTAGACTCTAGCATCCCAGAGCACCGTAGATATTTGACTAAAGGAATTTCAGGAACGATTTTACTTTCTTATGGCTTTAGGAAGCCTTGTATAGTTGAAAAAGAATTCGCAAATCAATATGGTTTTACAAATAAAAATTCACTGATTTATTCTAATAAAATAGATTTCCACGACGCCCTAATTAAGGCTATAAACATTGATAAAACTCAATACTTAAACTTGCAATGCGAACTCTCGGAACTAGTGAACGACATATCGGATCAATCAAAAAAGAATTTGAGTAAATTTGTTCCAAATATACGAGGTTGAGATGCTTCAAGCAAAAGATAACAATCCTCTTATTTCTTTGATCATGCCTGTTTATAACAGCGAAGGCTTTCTCAAAGAGGCATTAAATTCACTACTGAACCAAGACTTTCGCGAATTTGAACTTCTGTTAATTGATGACGGGTCAAATGATAATAGTTTACAGATAGCCGAACAGTACAAAAGCAGGGATTTTCGAATAAAAATTTACCGTACTAACCATCAAGGTGCTGCGGTTGCAAGAAACAAAGGACTTGCTGAAGCCTTGGGGTACTATATTTATTTTGTGGATAGCGATGACTTATTTAAAAAGAACATGCTTTCTGAATTATATTCAAAAGCTGTTTTATCAAATGCAGATATAACCATTTGCGGTTTCAGAAAATTTGATAACGCAACCAAACAATCAATATGGGAATTTAGACCGAATGGTAAATATCTAGTTACAGATAGAATTGAAACAGAAAAAATTGAAAAAGAATTATTTGAAACAGTTCCTCCATCCCCCTGGGGGAAATTAATAAAGAAAACTCTTATTGATAGTAATAATTTAAGCTTCCAAAGCTTGACTTCGTGCAATGATTTTGCATTTACTTATACTGCATTATCTTGTGCGAAAAATCTCTCGTTCTGTAATGAAATTTTGCTGTATTATCGAGCCAACACAGGAAAAAATATATCTGCGGATAGGGGAAGTCGAGCTATCAACATTTTATTTGCACTTTGTAAATTAAGAAACCAACTGAAACAAAATGGAAACTTTGATAAATATTACGAAACATATATCAGTAGGGGTAGAAAAAGCATTGAATTTGAGTTGAAAAATTGCAATCAGACACAAAAACAAGAATTTTATAATTATGCAAAAGAGAAATTACCAGAAAAAGAATTAAAAGATCTCAAAGTAGAGTATTTTTGCGCTTGACTGGACAAACGGCAACGAGAAATATATGATAAATCTTGAAAAATTTTATCAAAGTGGTTATTTTCAAGGAGATTTCTTAATTTCCACTAAGAAATCAATGGATTTAACAAAGAGATTTAAAGCGTTGCGCTTTAATGTTGTAGAAACCAATAACTATTCACTATTTACCAAGGGATTTGACTTTCCTGTCAAAATTGGAAACACATTATTTTCTGGTTACGCTTATACAAAAAACAAAAGCTGCAATCACTTAGTAACCGGGCCTTGCACTATTGACCAAGAAGACATTTCACCACAAGGCGAATATTACACACTTAATATAATATCGAAATCGGAAATATCAATTAAAACAGACACGTTTGGCATGTATCCGATTTTCTATAATAGTTTCTTAATTTCAAATCGACTTCAACTAATTTACTTTGCCCTAAAAGAGTTGAACCAACTGCAGATTTTTGATGCTGCAATTAATGGTTGTTTTTTGATTGAAAATGCTTTCTCACAGCAGCAGATTTCTTATCAAACTCCAATTGATGGAGTATATAAGCTATCGCATAACAAGTACATATATTTAAGTGAAGACAAGCTGTTATTGATAGAAAAAAAGCCTGTTTCGTATAATGTAGGAGATAATGAAGAATACTGGAAGCATATTGATAAAGCTGCAGAAGAAATTTGTGGTTCTTTAGAAGCGATTCTTAACTCTTCAGCTCAACCACGGATGGCGTTAACAGGAGGCAAAGACTCAAGAGTAGCGTATGCTGCACTCGTTGCAATGGGACGAGTAGACGACGTTCAATTAGTGACATTAGATGTTGGAAATGATCGACTAATTGCAAGTGGTTTAGTTGAAAAATTTGGAGGACACTACAAAAAAAAACAAATCGGTACAATCTGTATTAATCACAAACTTTGAAGAAAATTTGGAAAGATTTTTCAGTCATTATTTTTTTAATCGATTTTATTTTCCAGATTTTCATTTATGTGATGTCCTTTATACATCGCAAGAACGAGAATATCTAATTGGTGGTCTTGGTGGTGAAATTTATAGAGATTTTTATAGAAAAATAGGCTTTAAGTTGCCCCTGGGAAGTTATACGTCACAAGAATTATGTCAATTTTTCCAGCAAACTACGCAAATTGAAGATGATATAGTTTTTAAATCTGCCTTTAGTCTGGCTGAGTCGACTTTTGAAAAACTTGGTGGAGAGACTTTTTCAGATAAATTAAATTCTCACTATCTCGAATTTAGAAACGTTTATCACTTTGGCGCTCGTCTTAATAAGTTAAATAAATTAGATGTCTCTCCCTTATTGTCGGAAGAACTTTACTTAGCGTCTAGAATATTGCCCGACGAAATTAGAGACAGTGGTCGAGTTTTATTTGATATAACGAAGCGGCTTTGCGAGGAAATGGCGTATTGTCAATACGATACGTTTAGTGAAGATTATTCGAAAATTAAATTTCATAAAAAAAGTAAATATGATGGTATGGTTATACCATTAAAGCCAAATTTAGATATTTATAAAAACGAATCCGATGCAAAGCTTTTGATAGCAGCCAAGGTTAATCTGTTCGAGAAAAAAAGAGAAGCTTTAACCTCTCTGATTGAAAAATTAAATCAAATTAATAATAAGCATTTTTTAGTGACTGATAAATTTATCCGTCGTATGAAGTTTTTACTTGACAAAAAATCTCGACTGATCGATAAGTATTTAATTTCACTCCTATACGAGCTTGACTTGAAGAAAAAGATATAAAATGAATTATCTAAATTTTGATTTTAATGCGATTTGCCGTTTGTTTGAAATGGGGAACCAAGATGAAATAGATTGCTGTATTAATTGTTTAAACAAAAACGATCACATTTCAAATAAGAACAAAAAAGAATTGTTTTCGATGTACGAGTCTTACATGGCTCAGTATTTTCAGTTTTCATTTATAGGGAATAAGCGAACAGTAGTTGAGTCATTTATTAGAGTTAAGCGAAGGGATATATCTAATAAATCGATAAAACTAAATTTCTACCCTGAGTGGAATAATGGAATTATTACGTTCTATTATGAGGGAAAAAAAGTTAAGACAATACAGATACAGAACAACTCAATTCACGAAAATCTAGACTTGCTGAAACTTGACAGTCTGATTGTAACAAATGGGAACAGCGAAGAGCTTGTTAAGATAGAAAAAGTGCAAATAAACAATGTTTTATTTGGCAAAGACAATTGGCTTTTTTTAATTAATGATAGAAATGATTCAGTAAATCAGTTTCTTGGAAATATACATTTAACTCAGAAAGAGATAGAAAATTGGAATATATTTTCTTCAGAGATGTCGAAAATAGCAAGCAAGCATGAACTTATATTTGTAATTGCGCCTAGCAAAGAACGAGTTTTCCCAAAATTTTATCCATACTCTCCAGGCAATCCACGCCTTACATGCGAAGTTTCAAAAATTTTAAGCTCAAAGAAAATACCATTCTTGGATCCAGTGTCTTCTTTAGCCGCTGACACTAAGACTTTCAGTCAGACGGATACACATTGGACATATAGGGGGGCTTATGCAGTTCTGAAAAATATTTTGAGGCACTGGAATCTAACTTTGCCTGAAATGTCCTTTACTGAAGGAAACTCAATGGGGGATTTAGGTAATAAATTGATACCGATCCAATACTCAACAATTTCATACCCAAAACTAGATACATTATCTGAAATAGAAGAGATATTCTGTAACTATTTAACCCAAGATGGGTTTTCTAAATATTCAATTAATCGACAGGCTCCGATAAATAAAAAGATTATACTTTTCGGAGATTCTTATTCTAGATATTGGTATCCATTCTTAGAACATGCATTCAGAGAATCTATCTTTTTTAGAACGTCTGGAGGCTTGATATTTGATGTGATCGATATTGAAAAGCCGGATTATATTCTTATTGAAAGAGCTGAGAGGTTTTTGGTAAACGCACCTAGCAATAGCAAGACAATTGACGATTGCGATGCACTTTTTAGAAAAATTCGTCTAAACAAAGAACAAATTAATAGAATATCTGACATTATAAGAGACAATGCAGGAACTTGGTATTCTGATTATTTGTCAAAATTTGTTGATATGAATTCTTGATTTTTGATTGTCTTCCTCCCCAGAATTTAATGTCTTTAGAGTTTCATCTCACTGATGGTACAGTGTGCTTACGGAAAGTTCTACAAAGTTAGATTTATAGTCTAAACTCCCGGCCTACTAGAGGAATTAATCGGCTAGCCTGCTTATTGCAAGGACTCTGACAGACGATTCAATTCCGGCAGCCAATGGTTGCCGGAAATTGATTTGATGGGGTGAGATATTCACAGTCGGGATAAATCTGACGTTTGCCCCTCCTGGCGAGCGCAATTCCTCCTTACCCCGAGACGGCGGCACGACAAGTCGGGGACGCTCAGGCTGCTCTATATTCGAATGGAAAAGGGGGCTTCAAAAGCCTGCCGGTAGTGTAAGTGCTCTGGCAGTGTCGGGCGCAATTCCTTGCGCATCGCCCTTAGCGCCGCCGTCACTCCAATCACCTCGCAACGGAGGGTTGGTACCGTTCTCTCTGTTGCTTTTCGGGTTACCTTGCGCACACCTAAGTACTGCTGGCGCCGAGCAATCTTGAGCGGCATTTGGCAGTACGAAGCCAATATCATGCGATTGCAGTTGGTATGAAACTTAGTTGCACTGGCTCTGTCACCAAAGCATTGCGTTTTGAATTCACCGACCTACTGTTCCATGCGGCCTCGTCCGCAATACACTTTCTCGTACACGTCCGAAATGGTGGTCAGTGACAATTCCCTGGCATAGCCTTCTTTCTCTGGGGCTTTCGTACAAGTGATGCTGATTTGAATCAAGCGCAAGTCCAGCTGATAGCTTCGACAATCAAAGCGCTTTCGCGTGATGACACGTCTGGGCTGATTCCTGCTTAGGGCGCTCCAATCCGTTGCTCCAATGATTTGCGCGCAGTTCCGGTAGCCGTGTAGCGCTTGGATTGCTTACGCTTTGCGTATTTGAGCCCCTTGTTATAGATGGATTGTTGGACAGCCTTGGTCGGTGGAAAACCCATGAACTAAGGTCATCGTTGCGGAATTTTGAATCTCAAAACGAATACGGCTATAAGCCATGTATCAAAAGGAGGTTTCAGAATGCCGAAACGTTACAGTCCAGAAATCAGAAGAACAGCTCTTTAGCCTGCTTATTGCAAGTACTCAGACAAACGAATCGAATCCGGCAGCCAAAGG
>OLWY01000557.1_pt1 | contig 18643 bp, 10 predicted proteins | sample 1644171 | NCBI WGS metagenome assembly OLWY01 (sample SAMEA103958150, study PRJEB25191) | human gut metagenome | biome: human-associated habitat [ENVO:00009003]; feature: intestine environment [ENVO:2100002]; material: feces | place: Germany | collected 2013/2015 | reverse complement strand
GGATATATAAGACTTGCTAGTGTATGTAGCCTCGGTTTTACCATTCTCATAAATAGCCTCCAGATAGGAAGGATAGAAGTTGTTACCGGATGTACCTTCTTTATAGGTTAATCCTTCGAAACGAACCAGGCGTCCCAGCGCATCGTCGTTGAGTGCTGTTTCATAGTTGCTTGGAGTAATAACTAAAACATCATTCTCCGTCAGTTCTCCCATAGCACCCGGGCAGATATGTTCGTTTATCAACAGTTGGTTTTCCAGATTGCGGTTTGCATAGTTTTTCTCAATATCCGCTTCCGTAGGCGGCATACCGAGACTAATCATATACCGGTAGTTGCCGAGAGCCATTCCTTTGGTCTTCACATAAATAGTCTGTCCCATGTGATAATACACATAGTTGCTGACCATTAGCTTTAGTTCGATGCCGGATTGGGAAGTCTCGTCATAGATATAAAGAGATTTATAAACGTTCCCGGCCTGGTCGCTTGATATTACTTTACCACGGATTACATAATCCTCTGTGATTTCTACATATTTGCCAAGTCCGGCAGTTGATCCCGGAGCGTATTTGGCATAATATATATCTTTCAACTGTTTGATTGTAATGATTTGGTCTTTGTTGAAATCTGCCTCTGTCCAGACTTTAGCCGGTGCAGGATCATCAAAGTCATTGTAGCAACCGGTAAAACTGAGTACAGCGGCTACAACCATACATATTTTTAATAATTTGCTCATAGTTCTCATTTTTATTCGTTACAGATTAGAAGCGGAAATAAAGATTCAGATAGTAAGTCGAACCAAACATATAGAAATATTTGGAGTCAAATGGCTGATAAGTTTGGTAACTTGTATCTTTGTTCTTCAACAAACGAACCTGTTCGTAACCACCGGTCTTGATGTCCTGGTCGTTGAGAAGATTCTTCATTTCCAGGCTGAATCCAAGAGTGTACTGGCGCTTGATAAACCAGTTCTTACCAATGCTGGCATTTACTACATAGGCAGAGTTGAATTTCTCTTGGCTACGGAGTTCTGCAACATCTTCTTTTGTCATACCCGGAGTCAATACCGCATCTGTACGATACAGCGGACTCATGGATATGTACATATTGCTGTAATAATTCAAATCCAGTGAAGCATAGATATTCTTGGGACCACGATAAGACAAACCGATATTCATTGCTTTCTGCGGAGTACTTTCTACGCGGAAGTTTTTCCAGTATACCTTACCTTCGTTTTTGATCTCACCACTATTATCCTGTATCTGAACGTAGTTGGGATTCGAATCGTATGTATATTGTCCCCAGCTAAGTGCACCGTTCAGATAGAATCCGGCGTCGAGCGGAATAGAAGCAGCAACCTCCACACCAAAATGACGTTTGTCAATGCCGCTCATCGCAAAGTTGGAGAAAGTGGCTTCTACGTCGTCATAGTAAGAAAGAACCTTGTTCTGATTCATAAACTTGGTATAATAGCCGGATACACGTGCCCTAAGTTCTCCTAAACGGAAATTATAGGAACCGTCTACACCGAATACTTTTTCTGCGGAAAGTCCCGGAGTAACGGCGTTACGTGTACGCGGTGATACAAATGCGGACTGAAATTCCGGCGAATCTTGCATATACATGATATTAGCCTCGATAGAGTGCGCTGCCGAGAATTTATAGCTGAAGTTGGCTTTTAATTTATAAGTCAGATAATTAAGTTTCTTAGAGTCGCCTTGAGAGTCATCCAGGAACAAACCTTTCTTCCATAACCCGTGACGCCATAAAGAAGCATGACCGATCTCGCCGCCCAGGTTGACACCCAGTTTGCCGAAACTCATTTCATACTGAGCCCATGCGCGTGCGTTGAGTACATTTCCGTAGTAATCATATCCGTATTTATCTCCTTTTTTGGCAGCACGTGCATGACCGTATTTTTCATAATATTCCATGTCGTTCTGATAAGGAATCGGATTTAATCCGCCCATGTCACGTTCGGCAAATTTGTCGATGTCTACCCAGTAATCGCCACCGAGCAGGTCCTTCACTTCGCTATAATACTCCGTACGGTTACGGCGTAAATTTACTCCTCCGTTTATTCTGGAATTATTGCGGAACGTATGAGAGAACTGTGTATAGAAGTTCCAGTCCAACTGGTCGGTATGGCGTTCTTCTATCATATTGATAGAACGGTGTCCCGGACCATACGTTGCATTTTCTTCCTGATTACGGTTGATGTCATACAGTTGTCCCCAATTAATGTGCCGGATATTATCCGTATTGGCACGCCATGCTTCATCTAACCAGGCACCGTAAGTAGTCCCGTTAGAGTAGCTGGGCAAATATCTGTAATAGTCGGGGCGTGGGTCGGGACCGGCATACCAGGTAAGTGCCGAATAACCGTTCTCTCCGAAGCGTACGGAAGTAGCCACGTTCAGTTGTGAACGGTCGTTGATGTCATAAGTGTAATTCAATACAGCGATAGGCTCGTGATAATTACGTACACGTGCATTACGGCGTTTACCGCTTTGCCAACCCCAGTTCGGGTTGTAATAGTTGTTTCCGACTAGATCATACACTTCCTGAGTGGCAGCTTGTTGAGTACCTCTTTCTGTCGGAGCACCTAATACGCTCAAAGCCAAACGGTGTTGGTCGTTGAATTGTTTTTCTACGGCAGCGAAATATCCGAATGCATTGTAATATACACCACGAGCGTAAGAGTTACCTCCCTGTCGGGTTGAAACGGAGAAGGCGTATGACCAACCATTATCTTGCAGTCCTGAGGCATACGTCACCATACCACGGAAACGGTATGTTGAGTTGCCATTTACAAGACTGGCACGGAATCCTTTACGCATTTGTGAAGGACGCGTATTGATGTTGGTTGTACCGCCGAGGCTACCAATACCCATTTCTCCCATATTCAATCCTGAAGTAACTTCCTGATTACGGGTAGCGTCGTTTAACCCGCTCCATAATGACCAAGGAGAATATCCGGTCAGTGCATCATTGAACAGGATACCGTTCAAGTATACATCAGTATAGCGTGAGTCGTATCCGCGAAGGTTGAAACGCATCTCGCTGAATTTGTAGGAAGCGATGTTGTTGAATACATCTTTGGATGCCGACAGTGATGAAGGCAATGATTGGGCATCGTCCAAAGTCTCCGTATCAAATTCTGCAAAAATAGCATCGTCCACAGTAGGAGATTGATTGTCGGGTACTAACACTACATTGTTAATGTCCCTTATCAGTTTGTCTACCCGGACCGCAATGGACAATGGCTCATATTCTGCCGCTTCAAAAGCCAGTGAATATTCACCTTTATTCAAATTCTCAAATATGAAGTTACCTTTTTCGTCAGTTGTCGTTGTGACGTTGCCCGGTGTTAAAGTGACTTTCACACCGTCAATAGCCGTACGCGTGGCACGTGATACGACTTTACCCTTGATTCCGCCGTTCTGTGCAGCGACAGTCAGCGAAATCAAAGATAATACCATGATTAGAAAACTCTTTATTTTCATAAGTATTTCAGTTTTATTTGCTTATATAGATATATACAGGGAAATGGTCGCTGAATCCACCTTGGAAATTATTTCCGACATAGGTACGTAGTGGATACCCCTTGTATTGTCCCTCTTTTTGTATCATATAATGTTGTTTGAAGATATTGCCGTAGAATTTTGATCCGGGAGCTTTTTGTATTTTCAGTTTTCCGGTAGATCCTTTGGCAAGATTTTCAGATATAACAATATTATCAAATATGTTCCACGCATCACCGTAAGCTAATGTACCGTAACCGGCTTTCAGCATATCGGCATACGGGGCGTATAAATCACCGGCAGACAAATCTTTCATTTTTAATTTAGCTCCTAACCCTTCGGTTATACTTTTGTCTGTCGGATCATCATTGAAGTCACCCATCATCACTATTTTAGTTGCCGGGTTGGCCTGCAGTACAGAGTCTGCGATGCTGCGCATCTGGCGTCCGACCGCAATACGTTTGAACTCTGAAACATCTTTTCCTCCCAGGCGAGAGGGCCAGTGAGCTACCATAAAGAAGAACGGTTCGTCTTCTATGGTCCCCCACATAGTCAGGATATCGCGAGTCTTGAAGTCCGGCAATGAAGGAATAACGGTCTTTACAGGATATTGTCCTTCCAATTTGAATACATCCGGACGGTAGAGGAAAGCTACGTCTACTCCACGGGCTTCGGGTGAATCGAAATGTGAGATCCGATAATTACCCGGTGCCAGCTTGGGGGTAGCTACAATGTCTTCCAGTACGTTCCGGTTTTCTACTTCCGATACTCCGATAACGATTGGATACTCTTTGTCGATAGCTGCCATACCGAACAATACTCGTTCGATATTGCCAAGCTTTTTATTATACTTGGCTGTATTCCATTTTTTGGGTCCTTCGGGGGTAAACTCGTCATCTTTAACTTCGGGATCATTGATCGTATCGAAGAAGTTTTCGAGATTATAGAATACCACTTTGTATGGTTTCTGACCAAAACAAACGGAAATCAGCAGTACAAAGAATATGGTGCAAAATAATTGTTTCTTCATAAGCTTGTATCTCATTTTATTCCCCATTGGGCGGGTTCCTTCTGTTGCTTCACAGAACTATCTACTTTGGGGAAGAATGTAAAACCTGTTTTTTCTTCAATATCAGCTACTGTTGTGCAAATACTTTCCGGTATAGAATTTCCATAGCCTTTTTGTTCTACCCAGAAACCAATAGATATTAATTCGTTGGGTGAGCAATCCTGCACCTTTTTATTCGTAGAACCGCTTTTTGTGCGTAGCAGTACTTTGAAATAGTTTGTAGGAACGGGTACGGAACTACCTACGCCGTCTGTGGTTGTAGTTGCTCCGGGACCGAAATAAGCTCCGGTCACTACATACAATGTATCACTACAACTGTAACTGCGGACTTTTCCTTCAAGAGTCGCCCACATCTGTTGGTTCAGGGAACCAAGCTGTGGTGTCATATTCGACATATAGAATGTCTGCGCATTCATTTCATCTGTACACACGCGGTCGGCAGATGCTATCTGATGACCACGGTCATAACTACCTTTATAAGAATGCTCTACACAATTTGCCTGGAAACTTTGAGGAACAATAGGGTCGAAAGCCCAACGATTGGTACGTTCTACATTCTTTCTTAAGTAGGCGTCATGTATCGGATATGCTACCCATAAAGCGGCTTTCTTAGTTTTATCGAAACAAATCGAATAGTTACGAATTGTTTGATTGTTTAAGAGTCCATAGTGAGTAACATATTGATAGTTAGTATTTTCTACTTTAGTAGGTAGCTCAGCCCATGAGTTAAACGCCGGCAGATTCTCTTGGGATTCTGCTAGCTGTACCAGATCAAAAGTCTTTTGAGCATTCTCTGCAAAACGCAACGTTAGTTGTGCTCTTCGTTGAGTTTTTCCAGAATTGGTCTTATAATATACGTATAGTACATTGAGTCCATCTGCTATCTGTCCACTTTTGGTCGTTATATTATAATCTTTACTACTGAAAGAACACCATTCTGTTCCTTCGGTCACTTCTGCGTGCCATTCCGTACCGGTTTTACCGGATAGAATGATTGCTGATGATCCGGAAACTGATTTCACGGTCGAAGATATTTTCCAATATGCTTCTCCGTCTTCGGTCGGAGATACCGGGTCGTCGTTATTGCTACACGCAAATGCACACAGTATCAGCACCGTAAAGAATACGGACTTTATTACTGCTGCGTAGTATTTGGGAGGTGATGTCATCTTTTGTTCTAGTATTGAAAACTTCAACTAACTATTAATGTCTAATTAATAGTTAGTTGAGATTTTAGATAACTGTATTATTTCTTCTTGAAAAAGAAAATTCCTTTCAATGAACTTATGCTTGAGGATTTATATGAACGAATAAATTTAGAATCAGCATTCGCTGTCACTAAATAAACTTCGTTATTGGACGCTGTGACTCCACCGTTGTTTTTATCTTCAAATTTCCATTCAACAGATTCGTCTGCAGTGTCTTTTAATTTCAGTTTACGATTGGTAGCTTTAGAGGGGTTGTACAAATACTGGTCCCCTATTTTTATATAGTAGGTGTCAGCTTTACCGTCAATTTTTACAAGTTCCATTTCGGCAGCAACTTGTGATGCATCTTTTGCTATAAGTTCATCTCCTTGATATTGATATGCAACTGTCACTAAGTCGCTACTCGAGAGAGTACCTTGCCAAATTTGATAGGTGTAAGGTTTAAGATCTGTTTTATCGTTACTTATTTCTGCATATCCTGCCATGAAATATTTTCCTTCTGATAGGTCCGCTACGGTCTCAATTAGTTTATAGCCATTACTTCCACCAATTGCTGCTACTTTTATAGGTACCGTTACAGAATTTCCACCACTCAATGATATTACTAAATCTTTTTTTATTTCATTGGTACTTGTATTAGCTTCAGCCTTAACTTTGACAGTGTTATTGTCTATAACTTCTGCAGATATACCCTCACCTAAAGGACTGAGTTGAAGAGTGCTACTTCCTTGATTTGAGGTACTAATAATTAACGTTTCTTCTCCACCTGTTGAAGGAAAGTTAACTTGACTTGGAGCGACTGACGTTATTGTCGGTCCTGTTGCTTCGAACTCTTTAACATCTTCCAAATTACGGGGTAGAAGTTGTGCACTAGTTTTATAGGCAGCAGCTATACCTGTAAGTGAACCGTTTTCTTTAGCTATATATGCTACATTATTAAAGCTACTTGCACCTTTATTTATATATACAGTTAAATCACTTCCGTTAGCCTTGAAAGTATGAGTCGAAGCCTTATCGACCTCTGTTTTCCAAATGCCTGCCGTTTCAATAGTTACATTTTCTATTTTTACAGGCATACAAGCAAAGTCTAGAAGTTTATCTACGGTAATAGTAACAGGCTGAACATTATTGCCGGAAGATATCTTTTCAACTTCTGCAGCATCGAAGCCACTGATTTGTGGAGCACTGTTATATACTTGCATTTTCGCACTCTCTTTGCGCAGTGTAACTTTTATCTCATCACCGAGAGAATAAGTCTCAGGCTTGATAGTCGTATTGTAAAGAGTAAGTGCATTGCCGGCGGTAGTAGCACCTTTGGTCATTACGTATAATGTACCATATGAGCAGTTTTGTGCTTCCGGGTCGCCACAGATAATACCTTGAATTATATAGTCATTATCAATAGGAGTTACTTCTGTCGTTGCTTTTATCTTCGTAACCAGATCGGCAATGCTTATAGCTTCCGGGGCACTGGCAGTGAAGGTTTCTACAGAACCGTAAATATCTCCGGTTGAAGTTGTTGCGTATGCACGAACTGCATATTGGCTTCCATTTGTGAGTCCTGTTACTGCTACTGTCCAAGGAGAAACTTTTTCTTGAGCTTTTGTTTTAGCTACATTTGCCCAATCAATATTTGTAACATCTCCGGTGTATTCTGTATATTGTACACCGACTTCTGTTGCAGAAGCAACGTCCATGTTAACGACTGAACCGCCAAGAGTTGCAGATGTGCCATTTACTTGAGTTGCTTCGGCAGTAGAAACAGCAGGATCAGTATTTCCTAAATCAATTTCTTGTCCGCCATTGCCGGTTGAAAGAGTTGGGTCATCTATTGCAAATACAGAAGCTATGTCTGCTGCAAATTTAATATAAAGAGTATTAACGGGATACTTCAATGTAAAGTTAGATGTAACATATACCCAATATTCATCAGCTTGTTTATAGTCATATTGAATAGCGTTACTCCAAGTTGTGCCATCTTTACTTAAATAGAAATGGAAGCTTTCAGGTTTAAATTCATTGTCATAACCACCAGTTATTTGTTGTGAATAGCTTCCTCCAAATCCTAATTTAAGATTGGTTTGATCTGATTTTAAAGTAATCTTTTGAATGATGAAGTTTGCATTGTTTCCGAAGAAAAGTTTATCTCCACCAGAGGCACCTTCATAACCGGCACTAAGTTTTCCTGATTGGCGTATAGAAGCTCCCGAGCCCGCATATTCTACTGTTGTAGAGCCTTCTCCTGATTTAACCCAATCTGTAAATTCGTCGACAAAAGGATAGGGACTCTTGGATGGTGCAGTAGTTCCGAATGTCTCATTGTAAATAACAACAGCAGGAACAATGTTTCCGCTTCTAATCGTAACTTCCTCTTTCATCAGCACTCCTACCTTGTTAGAAATCTGAATCAGGACTTTCGCTTCGTCTGTAATACCTTCGGGGATACTCACCTGAACTTTGTCAGAACCGTCACCTTCCATTTTGGAAAGTGTCACCCAGGTTTTATCGTCCAGTACAGTTGCTGTCCAGTGGCGGTTTGCTGAAATTTCAAAATAAGATTGACTTCCCTCTACCGGGGTTCCGTCGGTATCAAATACTAACGTTTTTGGAGAAACCTCCAAACGTGGAGCTTCAGTGTCGTCGTTATCGTCAACGCAACCTGCAAATAATGCTGTAGCCATTACAAACATCGTCGTAACGAACAGTTTGAGAAAAGTTAGATTTTTCATTAGCGTTTTTAAATAAATAGTTAATATTTCTTGTGAATTGTTTGTTATCATACGTTTCGATTTAAGTAATTAGCAAACAAAGATATTTTATTTTACGAAACTAACAAAGCTTTGTGCCACTATTTTTGTGTTACAATAAGGTTAAATTTGAGTTACAGCTTTACAAGTTGATACTGTTAAGGAGTGTAACAGTATGTAGGGGTTAATAAAAAATAAAAAAATAAATAGGAAGGTTTGTAATAATACTAAAAAGAACAACTGCTTTTTACAACTCTGTAGGAATATAAATGTGTGCTTATGTAAAATAATAGCAATGGTTCGGGTATTGTTATGAGATAATAGTCGGGTGTCCTTCCTGTCTTATGGTTGTAAATGCCGATAAGATTTGAGAAAATGTATAGTACTGTTTGATGTTTGTCTTTTAATACCTATATTTGTCTATATTTCATTTTAGAGAGGATAGGCATTATGAATAATACTTTTAGAATATACCCGATAGGGATACAGAATTTTGAAGACTTGCGTAATAATAACAACGTATACGTTGACAAGACGGAGTTGATATATCGGTTGGCTAATACCAATAAGGTTTATTTTTTAAGTCGTCCCCGCCGCTTCGGGAAAAGTTTGCTGGTTTCCACTTTGGACGCTTATTTTCGGGGAAGAAAAGACTTGTTCCAAGGATTGGCAATGGAACGTTTGGAGAAAGAATGGAATGTCTATCCGGTGCTGCACATAGATTTCAGCATGACGAAATATACCACTATGGCTGATCTGAACGAACGTTTGAATCTTCAACTTTGTGAGTGGGAGCGAATTTATGGGAGCGCTCCGGAAGAGGAGGGCTATGCAGCCCGTTTTTCCGGGATAATAAAAAGAGCATATCAGCAAACCGGTTTGCAGGTAGTAGTGCTTATTGACGAATATGATGCACCTTTATTAGACAGTAACCATTTGCCGGAACTGCAAAATGAATTACGTGAAGAAATGCGGAAATTCTTTAGTCCTTTAAAGGCACAAGGAGAATATCTTCGTTTCCTTTTCTTGACGGGAATCAGCAAATTCAGTCAAATGAGTATTTTCAGTGAACTGAATAATTTGCAGAATATCAGCATGCGGGATGATTATAGCGCAATTTGTGGTATTACCGAGCAGGAATTACGTACGCAACTGAAAGCAGATATTGAGATGATGGCACAGGCTAATGGCGAAACCTATGAGGAGGCCTGTTTGCACTTGCAACAGCAGTATGACGGGTATCATTTTAGCAAAAAGTGTGAAGACGTTTATAATCCATTTAGTTTGTTTAATGCATTTGCTCAAAAGAGCTATGAAAATTTCTGGTTTTCTACCGGAACACCTACTTTCTTGATAAACATATTGCAGCAGAGTAATTTCGATATCCGCGAATTGGATGGGACTACGGCTACTGCCGAACAGTTTGATGCTCCTACAAGTGTTATCACTGATCCTCTCCCTGTGCTTTATCAAAGTGGCTATCTTACTATCAAGGGCTACGATTCGGAATTCCAACTTTATACTTTGGCTTATCCCAACAAAGAAGTAAGAAAAGGATTTATCGAATCGCTGATGCCCGCTTATGTGCATCTGCCTGCACGAGAGAATACATTTTATGTAGTGTCCTTTATTAAAGACTTGCGTATCGGTCATTTAGAGGAATGTCTGGAAAGACTGAAATCTTTCTTTGCGTCTATCCCGAATAAACTGAACAACAAGGAAGAGAAACATTACCAAACTATCTTTTATCTGTTTTTCCGGCTGATGGGACAGTATATAGATGTGGAAGTGGATACAGCCATTGGAAGAGCAGACGCGGTTGTGAAACTTCAAGATACCATCTATGTTTTTGAATTTAAAGTAGATGGTACACCCGAAGAAGCATTAACGCAGATTAACAGCAAAAAGTATGCTATTCCGTATCAGGCGGATCACAGGAAAATAGTTAAAGTAGGTGTAAACTTTGACAGTGCCACACGAACGATTGGTGAATGGAAGATAGAACTCGGGAGTTAATCACCGAGTTCATAAAAGAGAATGCGCTAAATCAATTTCTTTTTCTTCCGGTAGTTCTCACGAAACTCTTTAGGCGAACAACTCTTTTTCTTCTTGAAGATCCGGTTGAAATTGGAAAGGTTATTAAAACCGCACTCATAACAAATCTCAGCGATAGACATCGTAGAATCTACCAGCAACCGGGAAGCAAAGCCCAGCCGAATATCAATGATATAATCAGAAAGATTCTTGCCTGTACGCAGTTTGAAAAAGCGGCTGAATGACACATCCGTCATCCCAACCATATCAGCCAACTGCCCCAGACGTATTTCTTCCTGATAATGTGTATTGATGTACTCCTGCACTTTCTGCACACGCCGGCTGTCCGAATGAATATCTATCTTGGCAAAAGACGAACTGGACAAGGTACGCGCTTCTTCTTCAAAGAGAGAAAGTTCATACAGGATTGTCATAAACTTAATGACCGCATAAAATCCTTGCTTCTCGGAAGCAAGCGTATCCAGCAACGGATATATTTTGAGTATGGCAGACATCGGGAAACAAAGCCCTTTTTGTGCTTTATCCAGCATCCGGCGGATAGAGTCGAACTGATTCTTATTGATAAAGCTCTTGAAGAAAAGATCGGAAGAAAACTGAATCGTAATCTCCCGTATCTCTTTCGAATGGCAGTCGTTCTGTTCCCAGACGTGTTCCAAATCTTTTCCTGTTATCAATACCAAATCATAATCACCTATCACTTCGGAAGAGTCTCCTACAATCCGCCTTACTCCGGCAGCCTTTTCGGTGAAGTTCAATTCAAACTCGGAGTGGTTGTGTATAGGATAAGTGAATTCCGTTTTATAACGTTCCGCAATGTAAAAGCAATCCTTATCTGACAAAGGAGTGATTTCACGGATAATCTGGTTGGATAACGGTGTAGTCATAGTAATTACAATTTATAAGCGTTTTATCGTTTGATTAGTTTTCTATCTTTACCCCTATCCGATGCAGGTCTGCCCCCGACGGGTTTTGGAAGACACGCAAGTCGAATTCGGGAATAATGGCAAGCACATGATCGAAAACATCTGCCTGTATGCCTTCGTAGGCAACCCATACTTTATTGGCAGAAAAGAAATAAAGTTCCAACGGGATACCGGTTTCGGTAGGCTGAAGCTGACGTACCATGCAGGTCAGGTCTTGGTTGACAGTAGGCAGATTCTTCAGATAGTTAGTCAGATAGGCACGGAAAACTCCCAAGTTTGTTTGCCGGCGTCCATTCACTAACACAGAGTTGTCGATATGATGTTCCTTATTATATTCTTCCACTACCTTTTCCGTTTCATCCACATAGTCTTTCAACAGTTGTATCTTCCGGTATTTTGCCAACATCTCCGGTGTACAGAAATGCACACTGGTCATGTCTATATTGATGGAACGTTTCACACGACGTCCGCCGGATTCCTGCATTCCCTGCCAGTTTTGGAAAGAATCACTAATCAATAGATAAGGAGGAATGGTGGTGATGGTATTATCGAAGTTACGTATTTTTACGGTATTCAATGTTACTTCTATCACCGTACCGTCCGCACCGTATTTCGGCATCGTGATCCAATCGCCCACCTTCAGCATATTATTGGCGGAAAGCTGGATACCGGAGACAAATCCCATGATACTGTCCTTGAAAACTAACATCAGAACCGCAGCGGAAGCTCCCAATCCGGTCAGCAACACCACCGGACTTTGCTTTATCAGAATACTGATAATGATGATAGCTCCTATAAAGAAGAGAATGACTTGCGCTGTCTGCAAAAGCCCCTTCAAAGGTTTGTCTTTATATTGTTCACGCGCGCTATATACCAGATACACAGCCGTAAACAAAGCACTGACGAAGCGAAGAAAGACTGCAAGGATATAAATCATGCAAAGTCTTCGAAGAAAATCAAGCAAAGCAGAGTCTGCATGTTCGGGGAAAGCAATAGGAATAGATATATAAATCAATATAGGCGCCACCATCCTGCTGATGTTCACCATTACTTTATCATTAAATACAATATCATCCCAAGTAGCTTTTGTCTGTCTCACCAATTTAGCCACGGTACGCAGAATAATCTTGCGGCAAATCAGATTGGCCAGTAATGCTATTCCAATAATAAACAATAAGATGATAAAGTTATCAATCTTATCAGCCATAGCTTCATCCACTCCCATCGAGAGCAAAGCATGATTCACTTCTTGCATCACCACATTACCTGCTTCTTCCGGTTGCCCGTTTGCCAATGCCACACTCACTGTATCAACCACTTCTTTTACTTCTTTCATAAGCAATCGTCTCTCTCTTTTTTAGTTTTTCTTTTATTTATGATCTCTGTTTCTTTTCTTCTTTATTCTTTCCTTCTTCCAAATATTCACTGATATCCTGCCGTAGCCAATCATAATGGAAGAGCCTTTTGTAGGCTACATTCTTCTTGAGCATGATTTCTACGTTCACCTGGCTGTTCTGATAACAAGTCAGTTCGTTTTTGAACTGTTCATTGTGTTCGGCCAGCCGCTTGATTTCCTGTTCCCGTTCACGGCGCAATACGGTGCAGACTGGAATCAGTAGTTTCATTACCACATTATCCATCACATGGTGTCCCTGCATATACAAGTAAGTAGTTTCCGGCACCAAGCCCAGCTCTTTAAATTCAGTCCGCAATCCATTCACCTGATTGATGTTATGGGGAAATTTCTTTTTCAACTCTGCCAACTTCTGATTAACCCGTTGTTGAAGGGATTCCAGACTCTTTTCCGGATGCCGGAGATTAATCTCGCGCAAAGAAGTATAAGTATGGAAATCGTACATGGGGAAAGTGTAAGTATCCCGTTGGCGATAGAACCATACGTTCCAGAGGAAAAGCGGATATACTATTTCAGAGTACTTCTTCAGGTAGAAGTTGAAATCTAAAATGGAACGGTCATTCAACGTAGCCTGCACACATACTTCGTGAAGGCTTTCGGCAAAACAATGATAGTTTTCAATAGCATAGGTATAAGTCTGAAAAATATACCTGTTCCGATTGATTTTACGGGAAGTATTGGTAGCTCCCTGCAACAGGAAATCATAGTCACTGTCCACACAGGCAATCAGACTTCTCCCCAATTCGGCTGTATTCAGCGTGTTCATGAGTACCATCTTTTTTCCTTTTGCCAGGGAAGTGGCCGAAGGAAGCATCACTTGGAAATAGTGTTCGTCGTCTTCAAACTCTTCAAGCAATGTGCGCCAGAAAGCGATGTCGTCATAGCTTTCTACGTAAGCGATGATACGTCGGCGGGCTTTCTTCGGATAAAGCTTATGGGCGGCATTGAAATAAGAAGAAGTCAGATTATCTCGTAGTGAAGTTGCCATTTGTTCTATTACAGGTTACGAATTACAAATTACAGTTGGGAGAATCCTTGTCGAGCTTGTGCCCTACGGTGGTAGATATATCGCTTACTTCTGTCACGGCATCCAGCCAGCCTTCCATAATGACGGCAGGCGAATGGGTAGTCAGGATAATCTGCACATTCGGATTCAGTTCACGTATCATAGCAATCAGTTTCTGCTGCCATTCTATATGAAGGGAGGCTTCCGGCTCATCCATAAACAATACACAATGGCTGTTGTCCTGCACGAGTACGGTCAGCAGGATAACCAGCATTTGCTTTTCACCGGACGACAGTTTATAAGGGAATAATAGTTCGCCATCCTGATAGAAAGCGATATCGTTCCGTTTCCGGTCTATCTTTTTGCGTGTATAGCTGAACAGTTCGTCAATCATATCCTGAAAACGACGTTTGGCTACAGATAATGTAGCTGCTTTACGACGCTCTTCTTCATCAGTGCTGGAAAGCATTTCAATCATCTTATTACCAATGTTGACCTGATAATCGAGGTAACGGCGTTGCAAGAGATAGAGTTGCCAGTCCAGTTCAGACTTTACATTCTTGTCGGCCATGCGGGCTGTGAAGTCACCCATAATCAGGGGACGGTCGTAGCTTCGGATGACGTCATAAGGAATATAGGTTGCCTGGGGATTGTCGAAAAAGAGACGCACTCCGTTCTTCTCGTCACTTTTCATTTCACCGGAAAGTTCTTCGAGGTATCCCACCGAACGGTTCAGAATGGTAGTCTTCCCCACTCCGTTGATGCCGGAGAGGATGTTCACATCGGGACGCAAATCCCATCCTATATTAAAGCGTTCCCATAGTCCGTGTATCTCGATACGACGGATATAATTGGCTTGTTGTTCCATAATATTCAAGTTTAATCAAGGCAAATATAAACAAATCATACGATAAAAGACTACCTTTGCAACCGTTTTCTCTATTTGATTGTTAATGATATCAGAGATATGGTAAAATAAATAGTATCAACATGGACAAAAGTAAGAACCTGTATGGTCATTTGTTTGCGCTTACAGCAAACGTTATGTGGGGATTAATGTCTCCCATCGGTAAGTCGGCTCTTCAAGAGTTTTCTCCAATTTCTGTCACTACATTCCGCATGGTGGGGGCAGCAGCCGCTTTCTGGATCCTTTCCATGTTTTGCAAACAGGAACATGTGAATCATCAAGATATGCTGAAAATCTTCTTTGCTTCACTGTTTGCGCTAGTATTCAATCAAGGAGTGTTCATCTTCGGGCTTTCTATGACTTCTCCTATTGATGCTTCTATCGTAACTACCACTCTACCGATTGTAACAATGGTTGTAGCGGCCATTTACTTGAAAGAACCTATTACCAATAAGAAAGTACTGGGAATTTTTATAGGTGCTATGGGAGCGCTCATTCTCATTATGAGTAGCCAGGCAGGAAGCAACGGAAATGGAAGCCTGATTGGCGACCTGCTTTGTCTCGTTGCGCAAATCAGTTTCTCCATATACCTGACTGTATTCAAGGGATTGTCTCAACGATATTCGGCAGTAACGATTAATAAATGGATGTTCATATATGCTTCAATGTGTTACATTCCGTTCTCCTATTATGATATTTCTACGATTCAATGGACTTCTGTTTCCACTGTCGCCATTCTACAGGTACTTTATGTCGTATTAGGAGGTAGCTTCCTCGCGTATCTCTGCATTATGACTGCACAGAGGCTGCTCCGTCCTACGGTAGTCAGTATGTACAATTATATGCAACCGATCGTGGCTACGATTGCGGCAATCGCGATGGGTATCGGAAGTTTCGGCTGGGAGAAAGGAATCGCTATCGCGCTCGTATTCCTGGGAGTATATATTGTGACTCAAAGTAAATCAAGAGCTGATCTTGAAAAAGCAGAAAAGCCTCATTAATAGTACAAGCGGGTAGAAAGACTGACGTTTCCTACCCGCTTATGCTAAATGTATTCTTTAAGAATCAGAATCTTATTATCATTTAAAGTCTTATTTCAAATCCTCAAAATAAGTATCGAGCAGACTTCTTGCAGCTATAAACGAAGTCAGGTTGCCTTTCAATACCTGCTGTTCTTTTTCTAAGAGCATTGTTTCAATCTTCGGATTATGATAAAAGCTGTCACGAAGTTGTTCATTGATGCTTTCATACATCCAGTATTTACTTTGCTCGTTACGACGATATTCAAAATAACCGTTGGTCTTCACAAAGTCAATATATTCATAAATCATATCCCATATCTCCTTCACTCCGATATTATAAAAACCGGAATAGGTCAACACTTGGGGAGTCCATCCCGATTCGGGAGCAGGGAAAAGATGCAAAGCGTTACGAAATTGAGTAGCAGCCAGTTTTGCACGTTCCAGATTATCCCCATCGGCCTTGTTGATCACAATGCCGTCGGCCATTTCCATAATACCGCGCTTAATGCCTTGCAACTCGTCTCCTGTACCTGCCAACTGAATCAGCAGGAAGAAATCTACCATAGAATGAACAGCCGTTTCACTCTGTCCCACCCCGACGGTTTCCACAAAAATCTTATCGAATCCGGCAGCCTCGCAGAGTACAATCGTCTCACGCGTTTTACGTGCCACTCCTCCCAACGAACCTGCCGAGGGGCTAGGGCGGATAAATGATTTCGGATGTACGGAAAGCTGTTCCATACGCGTCTTATCTCCTAAGATACTGCCTTTACTACGTTCGCTACTGGGGTCGATAGCCAACACAGCCAGCTTTCCTCCTTTTTCAAGCACGTGCAAACCGAATACATCTATCGAAGTACTCTTTCCCGCGCCGGGAACTCCGCTGATACCTATACGGACAGAATTTCCGGAATGAGGCAGGCATTTCTCTATCACCTCTTGTGCTACGACCTGATGTTCCGGTTTCACACTTTCCACTAATGTCACAGCCTGGCTCAAAATAGTAATGTCGCCTTTCACAATCCCCTCAACAAACTCCGCCACCGAAAGCTGACGCTTTTTCGGCTTACGTTTCAGGTAAGGATTTACAGATGAAGGCTGCTCGATGCCTTTGTTGACAGCAAGCCCTTTGTATTCTCCACTATTTTCAGGATGTTCCATAGCCATAGAATTTAGCGTTTGATATTGATTTCAACTTTGGGATTCAACGGGTCGTTTGTAATCATAAGAATGCGTAAATGATGCTTCTTATTACCGACGTCACGTTTACGAATCGTCACTTTCAGTTTCGTCATTCCGTCCGGCGGCAGCACGGTCTTTTTCAGACTAACGCCCACAGAAGAATTAAACACCTGCAACTTACTGATTACTAACGGAGTCTTTCCGGCATTAGCAATCAAGATATTGTAGCTGGCTTTCTTTTTCTTTATCAATGGTACACTGAGGTCTATATTTGTTTCCGAGATACGGATAGCCGGCGCGTCCAACGAATCTTTCGCCGTCATCCGCGAGAAATCGGGAAGTAGAATAGCCGAAACGGGAATTTCATTATCCTCACTGACCTTATCACCGGCAAAACGGGAGAGATAGACGGAAGTCTGTGTCAATCCGTAATCATTCAGTTGGCTGGCGTCCAGCGTCAGTTTGACAGTTCCTTTCTTTCCTTTGAGCAGCACTTTAGGTTCCGCCTCCATTTTCAGGTAAGGAGGAAGATGCATCAGTACCGGTTCATAAGGACGGTCGGAAAGGTTGGCAATGCTGAACATCATAGTTGGTTGCTGTCCGCGATATACATCGGGGAAGGCAAATTCATCCCGGTCGATACGGATATTACCGATAGCGAAAGGATGAGTCTTCGTATAATCCTTTATTTCCTGCACCACTTCACCCGTAAACTTCAGATAAACCAGATTCGGAGTAGCATTGCTATAAATACCGACCGACTTCTCGAAACGTCCCAATGCTTTGGCATCAAATGAAGCCTTTACAATACCTTTCGCTCCGGGAGCAATCGGTTCTTTTGTCCAGTCGGCCACGGCACAGGCACAAGAAGTGGTGACGTTGGTCAGCACCAAAGGCTGATTTCCGGTATTGGTAATGGTATACTCCACTGTCACCGGACGTTTCCATTCTATTTGTCCGAAGTTGTGCGTCTCCTTATTAGAAGAAATACGAGGTTGGGCGACAGCTGCCAAAGTGACAATAAGCAGAAAAAATATAGATAGTAAACTACGTTTCATGTGATATATTTTATTTTGGTGTACAAATGTAGGAGTTTTAGATGAGATATGAAACGTATTGAAAGGATTATTAACGGTGAACGTTTACCGTTCACCGTTAATAAGTTAATTATTTCACTTCTACCGTCATTGAAGCCGAATGAGAAGCATATTCCGGCGCATAGGCACATTGCATGGTTGCCAGCCCCGTTTCGTAAGTTCCCGCACGACTGACACGGTAACTATATTCCAGTACATAAACTCCCTTCCCCAAGTGATCGAAGAAGAAATTGGTAGAAGCATCTTTAATGTCCACATAATAGCCGATTCCGTTATTCCAGCGATAACCGGAGACACTGCCGATCGGCTCGAAACAAGCGCCACGCTGATCTTTCAACTGTACAAAGTCCATTGCACGGTCTACACGGATACTCAAACGGGAAACAACCTTATCACCTACCTGAAGCACCGTCTTTGCCGTGACCGGTTGCAGCCGAGGGGTATCATTCACCGTACGTTCCACATATAATTGTTTCTGTACATTTAACTCACC
>OLWY01000541.1_pt1 | contig 19125 bp, 14 predicted proteins | sample 1644171 | NCBI WGS metagenome assembly OLWY01 (sample SAMEA103958150, study PRJEB25191) | human gut metagenome | biome: human-associated habitat [ENVO:00009003]; feature: intestine environment [ENVO:2100002]; material: feces | place: Germany | collected 2013/2015 | reverse complement strand
CGACACCACAACGGTCGCAGACGATTCCTTTATAACGGATACGCTTGTACTTGCCACAGGCACACTCATAGTCCTTCGTCGGACCGAAGATGCGCTCGCAGAACAGACCGTCGCGCTCGGGCTTATATGTACGGTAGTTGATGGTCTCCGGCTTCGTCACCTCACCATAGGAGTTTTCCAAAATCTCCTCAGGAGAAGCGAGGCCGATGGTAATCTTCGAGAAATTACTCTTAACTTTATTGTCTCTTTTAAAAGCCATGTTCTACTTTCTGTATTTGGGGTGTACTTTAATCCAGTTTGATGCTCAGTCCAAGGCCGCGAAGCTCATGGAGCAGGACGTTGAGCGACTCGGGGATACCCGGCGTAGGCATCGGGTCGCCCTTGACGATGGCCTCATAGGCCTTGGAACGTCCCACGACGTCATCAGACTTGACGGTAAGAATCTCTTGCAGCACATGGGATGCACCAAAGGCCTCGATGGCCCAGACCTCCATCTCTCCGAAGCGCTGTCCACCAAATTGAGCCTTACCACCGAGCGGCTGCTGGGTAATCATACTGTACGGACCAATGGAGCGGGCGTGCATCTTGTCCTCGACCATGTGGCCGAGCTTCAGGAAGTAAGTGATGCCCACCGTGGCCGGCTGGTCGAAGCGCTCACCCGTCTCGCCATCGTAGATATAGGTGGAGCAGAGGTTGGGGAGCCCGGCCTTGTCGGTCCACTCCTTCAAGTCCTCCAGCTTGGCACCGTCGAAGATCGGGGTGGCAAACTTCACGCCCAGACGCTTTCCTGCGGCACCGAGAATAGCCTCGAAAATCTGTCCGAGATTCATACGCGAAGGCACACCCAGCGGGTTCAGGCAGATATCGACGATCGTACCGTCCTCGAGGAACGGCATATCCTCGTCGCGCACGACACGGGCCACGATACCCTTGTTGCCGTGGCGTCCCGCCATCTTGTCGCCCACCTTCAGCTTGCGCTTCTTGGCGATATAGACCTTGGCCATCTGGATCACGCCCGTCTGGGGGAGTTCGTCGCCGTTGGTGAGGTTGTATTTCTCACGCTTGATCGCGGCATCGGCCTTCTTCCATTCGATCGTATAGTTGTTGATCGTCTTCTCTACCAGCGCATCGAGGTGGCTGTCGCCCGTCCACTTGCAGGTCCCCAGGTTCAGGTACCCCATCGCAACGCCCGACTTCTCGTCGGTGACTTTGCGGGAGAGCTCATCGAGCAGCTTCTGGGTGAATTTCGTTCCGGCAGGATAGAGTTCCACGCCGAAGTAATCGGTGATACCCGTAGTCGTCTTGCCCTGAAGCAGCGTATAAAGTTTGTTTACGAGCTGCTTGGTCAGGTCGGCGACCTGGGCTGCGAACTTCTCGTCGAGCTTCTCGATCTGCAGCTTCTCCGAGCTCTTTCCCGCACGCTTGTTCTCCTTGCCGGCACGGCTGTAAAGCTTCGTGTCGATCACCACACCGTGCAGCGACGGCTGCGCCTTGAGCGAAGCGTCCTTCACGTCGCCGGCCTTGTCGCCGAAGATCGCACGGAGCAGCTTCTCCTCGGGCGAAGGATCGCTCTCGCCTTTCGGAGTGATCTTACCGATCAGGATATCGCCCGGATGCACGTTGGCGCCTATACGGATAATACCGTTGGCATCCAGATCCTTGGTAGCGTCCTCGCTCACGTTCGGAATATCCGAAGTCAGCTCCTCGACGCCGCGCTTGGTATCGCGGACCTCCATGATGTACTCATCGACATGGACCGAGGTGAAAATGTCCTCGCGCTGAATACGCTCCGAAATCACGATGGCATCCTCGAAGTTGTAACCCTTCCAGGGCATGAAAGCCACCTTCAGGTTACGACCCAACGCCAACTCGCCCTTCTGCGTCGAATAACCTTCGGTCAGGATCTGGCCTTTGGTCACCTTGTCGCCCGTCAGAACGGCCGGTTTCAACGTGATCGACGTATTCTGGTTCGTACGACGGTAGCGAGGCAGTTCATAAGTCGTAATTTCCGGCTCGAACGAGCAGATCACCTCCTCTTCCGTCCGCTGGTATTTGATCTGGATCTTGGTTGCATCCGCAAATACCACCTCACCGTCGCCCTCGGCGATGATCTGGATGCGGCTGTCGGAGATCATATCCTTTTCGATACCCGTACCGACGATCGGCGACTCGCAGGTCACCAGCGGCACGGCCTGGCGCATCATGTTCGATCCCATGAGGGCACGGTTCGCATCGTCGTGCTCCAGGAAGGGGATCAGACTTGCCGCGATCGACGCGATCTGGTTCGGAGCTACGTCCATGAGCGTCACCTCCTGGGCCGTCACAACGGGGAAATCGGCGCCTTCACGGGCCTTGATGCGGTCGGGCTGCAGGAAATGGCCCTCGTCGTCGATCGGAACATTCGACTGGGCGACCACCTGCCCCTCCTCCTCTTCGGCCGAATAATATTTGATATCGGCATTGTTGAGATCCACCTGTCCGTTGGTCACGGTACGGTAAGGAGTCTCGATGAATCCCATGTCGGAGATCTTGGCATAGACGCAGAGCGACGAAATCAGACCGATGTTCGGGCCTTCGGGAGACTCGATCGGGCAAAGACGGCCGTAGTGCGTGTAGTGCACGTCGCGGACTTCGAAACCGGCACGGTCACGCGAAAGACCGCCGGGACCGAGGGCCGACAGACGACGCTTGTGCGTGATTTCGGCCAGCGGGTTGATCTGGTCCATGAACTGCGAAAGCTGCGAAGTGCCGAAGAACGAATTGATCACCGAAGAGAGCGTCTTGGCGTTGATCAGATCCACCGGCGTGAAGACTTCGTTGTCACGCACGTTCATACGCTCGCGGATGGTACGCGCCATGCGCACGAAACCTACCGAGAACTGGTTGGAAAGCTGCTCGCCCACCGTGCGGACACGACGGTTCGAGAGGTGGTCGATATCGTCCACCTCGGCTTTCGAGTTGATGAGCTGGATCAGGTACTTGATGATGGCGATGATGTCCTCGCGCGTCAGCGTGCGGATCGCCGGATCGATGTCCAAATCGAGCTTCTTGTTGATCCGATAACGGCCGACATCGCCCAGGTCGTAACGCTTGTCCGAGAAGAAGAGCTTCTCGATCACGTCGCGGGCCGTAGCCTCGTCGGGCGGCTCCGAAGCACGCAACTGGCGATAGATATACACCACGGCTTCTTTTTCGGAGTTACACGGATCTTTCTGTAAAGTATTGTATATAATAGAGAAATCGATACCCGACAGATTCTCCTTATGCAGCAGAATCGTCTTGGCACCGCTCTCGATAATCTGGTCGATATGCTCTTCCTGGAGCACCGTTTCTCGGTCAACGATCACGTTGTTACGTTCGATCGAAACCACCTCGCCCGTATCCTCGTCCACGAAATCCTCGACCCAGGTCGAAAGAACCCTGGCGGCCAACTTGCGGCCGACGGCCTTCTTCAGAGCGGCTTTGGTCACTTTCACTTCGTCCGCGAGATCGAAAATCTCGAGGATCTGCTGATCGGCTTCGAAACCGATGGCACGCAGCAGGGTCGTAACGGGCAACTTTTTCTTACGGTCGATGTACGCGTACATCACGTTGTTGATGTCGGTAGCGAACTCGATCCACGATCCCTTGAACGGGATGATACGAGCTGAATAGAGCTTCGTACCGTTGGTGTGCATGCTCTGTCCGAAGAACACGCCCGGCGAGCGGTGGAGCTGCGAAACGATGACGCGCTCGGCACCGTTGATGACGAACGTACCACGTTCGGTCATATAGGGAATCGTACCGAAATAGACATCCTGCACGACCACGCCGAAATCTTCGTGCTCGTCATCGGTACAATATAGTTTCAATTTGGCTTTTAAGGGAACACTATAAGTCAGGCCGCGTTCCAGACACTCTTCGATCGAATAGCGGGGCGGGTCGATATAGTAGTCGATGAACTCCAGAACGAAATTGTTTCTGGTATCGGTAATGGGAAAATTCTCCTGAAACACCTTATACAGCCCCTCGTTCTTACGATTCTCGGCCGTGGTGTCCATCTGGAAAAAATCCCGGAACGATTTAAGCTGTACCTCCAGCAAGTCGGGATAAGGCACCCGGTTCTTGACTGTCGAAAAGCTAACTCTTTGTTGTGTTTTTGTCGTGGACATCGGTAAAATCCAAATTAAAGTTGAAGGTTTAAGTATTCCGGGGGAAGCCCCCGCAGCGGACCTCTTCTAATCCCGCTAATGCCCCCAGTGTAAACAGATTACACCCTGAGAGCATCCAAACTTCCAAAGACCAGACACAGCTCCTGTCGGCACTTCTAATCTTTAGACCAGAAAAGGCATAGAGCTTACAGCAGCGTAAGCCCTATACCCTGAGTTTGTCCTGAAACTTTTAAGTAGAAACTACTTAACCTCAACTTCAGCACCTGCCTCTTCGAGCTGAGCCTTGATCGACTCGGCCTCCTCCTTGGAAACACCCTCCTTGATTGCTTTCGGAGCAGCATCAACCAAAGCCTTGGCATCGCCCAGCGACAGGCCTGCGATATCCTTCACAACTTTGATAACCTGGAGCTTCGACTGGCCAGCGTTCTTCAGAATCACGTCGAATGCGCTCTTCTCAGCGGCAGCAGCCTCTCCGGCGGCGGCAGCAGGCGCTGCAACAGCAACGGCTGCAGCTGCGGGTTCAATGCCGTACTCCTCTTTGAGGATCGTAGCCAACTCGTTTACCTCCTTAACTGTCAAATTTACCAATTCTTCAGCTAATTTTTTTACATCTGCCATAAGTTCAATCTTATTAAATTTTGTTTGAATTCTTGTTTGTTAATTTCTTTCTTCGAGCGTCTTTACGATACCCGCAATCTTTTGGCCTGCATTAGACTGCAATGCAGAGATAACATTCTTCGCAGGAGATTGCAGCAGGGCGATGATATCGCCGATAAGCTCCTCCCGGCTCTTAATGTTGCACAGAGTGTCCAACTGGTTGTCGCCTACATACACGCAGCCTTCCACGTACGCCGCTTTCAGTACCGGCTTGTCGGAAGTCTTGCGGAACTCCTTGATCAGCACCGCAGGCGTCTTGCCCGTGTGGGCGAACATTACCGAGGTCGAACCCTCCAATACTTTCACCAAATCAGCATCCGCTTTCTCCACCCGCTCCAGCGCTTTGGCAAGAAGCGTGTTCTTTACGACCACCAGCTTGATGTCGCTTTCGAAGCACTTGCGACGCAACGACGCAGTCTGCTCAGCATTCAAAGCCTCGATGTTCGTAATGTAAAAGTGAGGATACTCGTTGAGCTGCTCGGCGAGGCTGTCAATGACAACCAATTTTTCTTCCTTCGTCATCTCTTAAATCCTCCCTCTTATTTAGTTTCTACTGATTTAGCATCGATCTGCAAGCCAGGGCTCATAGTCGTCGAGAGGAAAATACTCTTAACATAAGAACCTTTCGCTGCAGCCGGTTTCAATTTCATAATCATGCTGAGCACCGTATTCACGTTATCGGCAATCTGCTCCGCAGAGAACGAAATCTTACCAACTGAAGTGTGGATAATACCGAACTTGTCCACTTTGAAGTCGATCTTACCCGATTTTACCTCACTTACAGCCTTTCCAACTTCCATCGTAACCGTGCCGGTCTTGGGGTTCGGCATCAGGCCGCGGGGACCCAGAATACGACCCAGCGCCCCCACCTTACCCATCACGTTCGGCGTACAGATGATCACATCGATATCCGTCCAACCGGACTTGATCTTCTCGACGTATTCATCCAAACCTACGTAGTCGGCACCGGCAGCCTGCGCTTCGGCCTCTTTTTCCGGAGTACAGAGCACGAGAACCCGTACCTGCTTACCCGTACCATGAGGAAGAGTCACAACGCCTCTCACCATCTGGTTGGCCTTACGCGGATCCACGCCCAGACGCACATCAACATCCACCGAAGCATCAAATTTCGTAAAAGTAATCTCCTTCAGAAGAGCTGCGGCCTCCGTAAGCTTGTAAGCCTTTTCGGGCTCGACCTTCGCGTAGGCAATTTTTTGATTTTTTGTCAACTTACTCATTCTTGTAATTGCAATTACTTGTTAGGAAATTCTCCAACGACGTTGATACCCATACTGCGCGCAGTACCAGCGATCATACGCATAGCAGCCTCGATCGTGAAACAGTTCATATCGGACATCTTGTCCTGAGCGATCTCACGCACCTGATCCCACGTCACCTGACCGACCTTGTCGCGGTTGGGCTGTGCGGAACCCGATTTAGCTTTGGCTGCCTCCTTGAGTTGAATGGCTACGGGCGGCTGTTTTACAATGAAGTCAAACGACTTGTCGCTGTAAACCGTGATGATGACCGGAAGAACTTTTCCCGCCTTGTCTTGTGTTTTCGCATTGAACTGCTTGCAGAAGTCCATAATATTGACTCCTTTCGAACCCAACGCTGGTCCCACCGGGGGAGAAGGATTGGCAGCACCACCTTTGATCTGCAATTTGATAAATGCAGCAACCTCTTTTGCCATAGTTTTCCTTGGTTAATTATTCTTTTTCAACTTGTGTGAAACTCAACTCCATAGGAGTTTTGCGCCCGAATATCTTCACCGATACCGTGAGTTTCTTGCGCTCGTTGTCGACGGCCTCAATGGTACCTTGGAAGCTTGAGAAAGGACCATCCGTAACTTTGATGGTTTCGCCGACAAAGAATGGTATTTCGTTTTCTTCCTCCATCGTACTCAATTCATCGACGCGCCCCAAAATACGGCTGACCTCCTGCGGACGCAGGGGTGTAGCGATCATCTTGCGGCTGTCCTCCTTGGTGTCACCCAAGAAACCGAGCACATTGGGAATATTACGAATGATAATAGGGATCTGACCGACAAAGGCGGCTTCAATCAATACATATCCCGGATAAGAAACCTTCTCTTTGGAAACCTTCTTACCGTTACGGATCGTATAGACTTTTTCGGTCGGAATCAGCACCTGCGAAATATACTCTTCCAGGTGGCTGTGGCGGATTTCGGATTCGATGTACTCTTTTACCTTATTCTCCTTGCCTCCGATCGTACGGACTACATACCACTGTTTCGCTGTTTCGCTCATGGTCACAAATAACAATTAACGACCGAGCTTGGCCAGGGTTCTGTAGATAGCCTCCATAATGTTCTCAAACGAAATGTCCATCGCCAAAATCACGATGGCGAAGATCAATGAAGCGACCATCACCACTACCGTCGAGTTCTGCAACTGCGCGAACGTCGGCCAGGTCACCTTATGAACCAATTCGTTATAAGACTCTTTTACGTAATTGAACATATTCTTCTTACTTTATTTTAGCAGGAGCAGAGAGATTCGAACTCCCATCAACGGTTTTGGAGACCGCTATTCTACCCTTGAACTATGCTCCTAAAAAGTAGTGCAAGAAATCCCTGCACTACTGAAATATACCTGGGATTAAGCCAGAATCTTCAGAATCTGACCTGCACCTACCGTACGGCCACCCTCGCGGATTGCGAAACGCAGACCTTCGTTGAGTGCAACCGGGTAGATCAACTCAACGGTGATCGTTACGTGGTCGCCCGGCATCACCATATCTACGCCTTCGGGAAGAGTAACCTCACCGGTTACGTCCATCGTACGCAGATAGAACTGGGGACGGTATTTGTTGTGGAACGGCGTGTGACGGCCACCCTCTTCCTTCTTCAGGATATAAACCTCAGCCTGGAACTTGGTGTGCGGAGTGATAGAACCCGGTTTAGCGACAACCATACCGCGCTTAACCTCTTTCTTGTCGATACCGCGGAGCAGCAGACCTACGTTGTCACCGGCCTCGCCCTCATCGAGCAACTTGCGGAACATCTCCACACCCGTACAAGTCGAAGTCAGCGTCTTCTCCTCCAGACCGATGATCTCAACGGGATCACCTACGTGGATAACACCGGTTTCGATACGGCCCGTAACCACGGTACCACGGCCGGTGATCGAGAATACGTCCTCGACAGGCATCAGGAACGGCTTCTCGTTCTCACGCTGCGGGATCGGAATATACTCGTCAACAGCGTCCATAAGCTCGTGGATGCACTTGTACTCAGGAGCGTTAGGATCCTTAGATGTGCTTGTAAGAGCAAGATAAGCTGAACCCTTGATGATTGGTGTATCATCGCCCGGGAACTCATACTCGTTGAGGAGGTCACGGATCTCCATCTCTACGAGCTCGAGAAGCTCAGGATCGTCAACCTGGTCAGTCTTGTTCATGAATACTACGATGTAAGGTACACCTACCTGACGAGAAAGAAGGATGTGCTCTCTTGTCTGTGGCATAGGACCGTCAGCAGCTGATACAACGAGGATAGCGCCGTCCATCTGAGCAGCACCTGTGATCATGTTCTTTACATAGTCAGCATGGCCTGGGCAGTCAACATGTGCATAGTGACGCTTGTCTGTTTCATACTCAACGTGAGCTGTGTTAATTGTGATACCACGCTCTCTCTCTTCAGGAGCCTTATCGATGTTAGCGTAATCAACGAAATCAGCATCGCCTTCGAGGTTGAGAACCTTTGTGATAGCAGCAGTAAGTGTTGTTTTACCATGGTCAACGTGGCCAATTGTACCAATGTTAACATGGGGCTTATTTCTTTCAAATTTTTCTCTTGCCATTGGAAATTTCCTCCTTATTGTTGTAAAAAGAATTTACAATAGATTTAATCATATTGTATCAATTTTTTCTAAAAAAATCAATACATTTTTGAAAAAAGTGCTTTAAAAGGCATGATTAGTCCTTTTTAGCTCTTTCACTCATAATCTTTTCAGCAATGTTCTTCGGAACCTCTGCATATGTGTCAGGCTCCATAACATACTGACCACGACCCTGAGTCTTGGAACGCATGTCTGTTGCGTAACCAAACATCTCTGAAAGCGGAACATGAGCGATAACTCTCTGAACGCCGTTGTCAGCTTCCATGCTCTGGATCATACCACGACGAGAGTTAAGGTCGCCGATTACATCGCCGAGGTATTCCTCAGGAGTGATAACAGTAACCTTCATGATCGGTTCGAGAAGTACAGGATCTGCCTTCTTCATAGCGTTCTTGAATGCCATTGAACCGGCAATCTTAAATGCCATTTCTGATGAGTCGACTTCATGATAAGAACCATCATAAAGCTCAACCTTAACATCAACTACATTGTAGCCTGCAACAACACCGCTAAGCATTGCGCCCTGAATACCCTGGTCAACAGCCGGAATGTATTCCTTTGGAATAGCACCGCCGACAATGTTGTTAACGAACTCATAGCCCTTGTCCTTGTTAGGATAGATATTGATCTTAACGTGACCGTACTGACCCTTACCACCTGACTGACGAGCATACTTTTCGTCAACAGAAGCTTCCTTGCGGATAGTTTCCTTGTATGCAACCTGTGGAGCACCGATGTTTGCTTCTACCTTAAATTCACGGAGAAGACGGTCAACAATGATTTCGAGGTGGAGTTCACCCATACCTGCGATGATTGTCTGGCCTGTTTCTTCGTCTGTATAAGCCTTGAAAGTAGGATCTTCTTCTGCAAGCTTTGCAAGAGCGATACCCATCTTTTCCTGACCTGCTTTTGTCTTCGGCTCAATAGCAACACGAATTACAGGATCAGGGAATTCCATAGACTCAAGGATAACAGGAGCCTTCTCATCACAGAGAGTATCACCTGTTGTTGTATTTTTAAGACCAACGGCAGCAGCGATGTCACCTGCGTATACGCAGTCGATATCTTTTCTGTCGTTAGCGTGCATCTGCAAGATACGACCGAGACGCTCGTTGGTGTCCTTAACTGAGTTGTAAACAGTTGTGCCGGCAGAAACTGTACCGGAGTAAACTCTGAAGAAGCAGAGCTTACCAACAAACGGGTCAGTAGCAATCTTGAATGCGAGAGCTGCGAACGGCTCTTTATCTGATGACGGTCTTTCAACCTCATCGCCTGTTTCAGGGTCAACACCCTTGATAGCAGGTACATCTGTCGGAGCAGGCATATAATCAACGATAGCATCAAGGAGCATCTGAACACCCTTGTTACGGTAAGAAGAACCGCAGGTTACAGGTACCATTGTGTTGTCAATAGTAGCCTTTCTGATTGTGCTCTTGATTTCGTCGATTGTAAGCTCTTCGCCGCCGAAGTATTTCTCCATAAGATCCTCATCAAGTTCAGCAACTGATTCGATAAGTTTCTCATGATACTCGTTAGCGAGATCCTGCATCTCTTCCGGAATTTCCTCTTCACTGTAGTCTGTGCCGTCTTCGTTGTGATAGATTTCGGCCTTCATAGTAACGAGGTCAACGATGCCTCTGAAATCGCTCTCAGCACCGATCGGAAGCTGAATCGGAACAGCATTACATTTAAGTCTGTCCTTCATCATCTGAACAACATGGTAGAAGTTAGCGCCCATGATGTCCATCTTGTTTACATAAACCATTCTCGGAACGCCGTAGTTATCAGCCTGACGCCATACTGTTTCAGACTGAGGCTCAACGCCGCCTTTTGCGCAGAGGACTGTTACAGAACCGTCAAGAACACGAAGTGAACGCTCAACTTCAACAGTGAAGTCAACGTGACCGGGGGTGTCGATGATGTTGATTCTGTGCTTGTCATACTGATGCTTGCTGCCGAACCAGAATGCAGTTGTAGCAGCAGAGGTGATTGTGATACCACGCTCTTTTTCCTGAACCATCCAGTCCATTGTGGAAGCACCGTCGTGTGTCTCACCGATTTTATGGTTTACGCCGGTATAATACAGGATACGCTCAGTTGTTGTGGTTTTACCGGCATCGATGTGAGCCATGATACCGATGTTTCTTGTTTTTTCAAGTGAAACCTGTCTTGGCATAAAATCCTCCTAATAAACGCTGATGATAAAATTACCATCTGTAATGAGCGAAAGCCTTGTTAGCTTCAGCCATCTTATGAGTGTCTTCACGCTTTTTGAAAGCACCGCCGGCACTGTTTGTGGCATCAAGGATTTCTCCTGCAAGTCTTTCCTTCATTGTCTTTTCGCTGCGAGCTCTTGAATAAGTAGAAATCCAGCGGAGACCGAGTGTCTGGCGTCTTTCAGGACGAACCTCCATAGGTACCTGATAAGTAGCACCGCCGACACGACGAGCCTTAACTTCGAGAACGGGCATTACATTTTCCATAGCCTGTTCAAAAACCTCAAGCGGGTTGTCACCTGTCTTTTCAGCAATAATATCGAATGCACCGTAAACAATTTTCTGAGCAACGCCCTTTTTACCGTCGTACATAATGTTGTTGATAAGACGAGTTACGAGTTTTGAATTATAAAGCGGATCCGGTAATACGTCACGCTTCGCAATAGAACCTCTTCTTGGCACTTTGCTTCCCTCCTTCACAATAATTGAGATATCATAGGTACTCGAAAGCGACAAACTCCCGTATGCCAACAAGACATTCTACCATAACTATATATAGTAAAATTCCTGCCGCATAGCAGAACTTAAATAATTTAAGTCAAGAGAGTTTTGTCAATTCCTTATTTACCCTTCTTCGGACGCTTAGCACCGTACTTTGAACGGCTCTGCATACGGCCCGAAACACCCTGAGCATCGAGTGTACCACGAACGATGTGGTAACGAACACCAGGCAAGTCCTTAACACGGCCACCACGAATAAGAACAACGCTGTGTTCCTGAAGGTTGTGACCTACGCCGGGAATATAGGAACTGACTTCAATACCGTTAGAAAGTCTTACTCTGGCAATCTTTCTGAGCGCTGAGTTAGGCTTTTTAGGTGTAGCGGTCTTTACTGCAGTACAAACACCTCTCTTCTGTGGGGAGCTCTGATCAATAGCAACACGCTTTTTTGAGTTCCAACCCTTTAAGAGAGCAGGTGCCTTTGCCTTCTTCTCGGAAACCTGTCTGCCCTTGCGTACCAACTGGTTAAATGTAGGCATTATTTGTCCTCCTTTCAAAAAATATAAGAATTGATAAAACTGCTTTGCTTTTGCAAAGCCTTGTGAAACATCAATAATATTCCCAAAAACGGGCGCAATTACAGAATGTCCCACGATTAAACATTATAAACTATCCGCTCACTTTTTGTCAAGCATTTTTTTCTAAAATTTAAGCGGGGCAGCTATAACAAATATTAACTGCTATTTGGTTGACAACATAAAAATGGGAAATGCACAATCTGTAGCATTTCCCGATTAAACTTATTTACTTTTTTGTCGGCGAGGATTGCAACCACATTCAGGAGTTTGTGTGCTTAATCCAACACCTGGCAACCCACTTGTCTACGAGGATTGCAACGGTGACAAACCGCAAATTTTGCGGAATATATATACTGGCAACCCACTTGTCTACGAGGATTGCAACTGCAAAATATTCGTAATTTGTGAGTGTTATAGTACTAAAGACCTTCTCAGTTACGGCGGCAAGTGCAAAAAGTACTTACACGGCGCAAAAGCACTGAATCTGATTCCCATAACATTTTACTATCGTACAAATTCACCTTGAATTTGCAACATTGATAGTTTAGGACATGCCCTGACCTTCTTTATTTTTGTGCGAACATATCGCACTTTTCATGTTCACTTATCATTCGCACCTATTATGCGATTCCATAGCTGGAAATATTTCTCCTTTTTCTCAATATCACCTCATTTCTTATATTTTCTATTTCTTTATCGTGTAATTTTTTAAAGCTGTCATATGTTTTTGAACATTTATCTAAATCAATTTCATCGTGCGTTTTATTACTGTTTTTTATTAAAAATGCCGAATACAAATCTCGCTGAACCTTGTCACCGTTTCCGAGTATCCGCCATCTGTCATTCAAACCGTGTTTTGTATATTCACCTGTTGTGTGGTCACATTGGCTCGCCCGATATGACATTATATCAACCTCATATACCTCTCCGCCATGTTGTTCAGCCTTAGTTTTCAGAATTGTAACAAACATTGCCGGCGCTTTATTGGCAAGAGATTTTCCAAAACGCTTTTTCTTTTTATATCTGCCTTTTTCGTCAACTTGCGTTTCTTTAGCCCTTTTTTGCAAGCCTTTGTAATTCATAGGCTCAATGTATATCTGATTTCCCATAGCAAGAATATCGTTTGCAAGACAAGTGTGCTGATATTTTCGTATATCGGCATTCTTTCTCTCAAGTTCACGAATTTTTCCGGCTACTTCAAGGTAATGCTTTGATTTATTCCATTTTAATTTATGCCCTTTTGTACCCCGTTTCACAGTACCGTCGGGATTAAAATTATCAGGATTAGTATATCGCCTGCTTCTATCAAGTTTTCTCTGTAACTCACACTTCTTTATGTGATTTTTATTTACTTTATCTGCAAGTTCAAGAAGTTTAACACTTTTATCCGATGCTATTGCTATTGTCTGAGTTCCTATATCTATACCGACTCTGCCTGTTGAAATTTCACGATGTTTGTCGGCTGGTTTTCCTGCAAAGGTAATTTGAAGATAGTACTTATATTTAGTTTTCATCCATTTTCTGACTACTCTGTAATACTTAATTTCATTATTTGCTACCATTTCTTTTTCGTAGTTAGTTTTTACCGAAGCAACCCGCAAGCAGAGAATAATACCACCCTTTGGTTTTGTTCCTCCGCCCGACCATTTAAATATATTCTCATCAGAATAATAAAACATACCTGTTTTCGGTGATTTTGATGCAACACTAGATAATGTTCCTCGTTTTTGATAATGTACTATTTGACCAGTGCCAAATAAAAACTTTTCAAATGAACTCCAAACATCAATGGCTGCTTTATGTGCAATCTGTACATTTATATGACTTTCAAAATGTTTTTGCATCAAACTCTTTTTTCCAGCCATATCATCCATAAAAGTATATTGAGAAAAGCCTGCGTCTTTCAACATTTTATTTCTTTCCTTATATAATACTGTTCTCTCCGATTTTGGAACAGATTCAATTTGTTTTATCAAATTTTTGTACGCTTTGGTTCGTTGAAGTTTCTTAAGCTTTCTCAATTCAATGGATATAAGCTGATTTTTCAGATGTTCGATAATCTTAAATCTTTTTTCAATAATATGTTCTTGCCAAGGTTCAGTAAGGAGAGGTAAAGTAAGCACACATCTATTGCCGCCTTCTTTTTGCTTTGTGGGCATATACATTCTCCTTTCTGAAATTCTACATCATCATATGTTTGAATTATATCACATATAACTAATATTTTCAAGATTTATCTTAATAATATATTATTTTTGTTGCAACAATGTTTGATTTTAAAGCAAATGTAGGGTGGCGCGCCGCCGCAATGAAAAAGAGGCTGTAAAGAAATGAAGTTTAAGACTTCGTTCTTCACAGCCTCCGTTTTCATTTTTTATTTAGGAGAGAGGAAAATATATCAAATAAAAAAACTTATACACTGTTTTATCGGGACGATGTTCGCCGTTCCCTTATGTTGTGACTTTATTATACCACACCAATATTGACAACTGTGTGACGAAAACAAGAATGTTTTCGGAATTTTCAATTTTTATCATTTGTAGTAACAAACAATGTATTTGAAAATTTAGTAAATGTCACAAATCAGTAGGGGCGTTCATTGGACGCCCGCCTTGATGATACTGTTTGCTTATTCACATAACTTTTGATGTGATGAAAATTATGTATTCAATTTTGCACGCAATGCGTGCAATCGTGTGCATTGCACACGAACGGGAGAACGCGGTTTTCCCCTACAAAATAGCAGTAACTTTGTGATATTTATATAGTTTATTTCTATCACAATGTTTGTGGCTTTACTTGCGGGCGTCCAATGAACGCCCCTACGGGATTGTGCAAACAGTAGCTATACTACGCTCGGGCGATATAGTCTTTAATACAAAATAACTGTCTGCACGAACAAAAAATCATTCAGCAGACTTAATGATTACCGTTGACTGTGGCGGTACAGAGATTTTACCGTCTTTAAGCTCGGTATGCTTTGAGCTGCTTTCTGGGATAAGGTCTGCACGGAGAGTTGCATTCTTAATCATATCGTCTGTAATTGTAAGCTCCTTGGCGTCATTCTTGCTGAAGTTGTGAATAATGAGGAGCTTTGAATCCTCATACTCAACATAGTAAGCGCCGACTGCCTTATCATCAAAGCCCTGTGTGCCTACAATTCTGCCCCTTGCAATTTCGGGGTTCTGATTTTTGATTGTGATAATTCTACGATAGTAGTTGAGGAGAGAATCCTTGTCGGCAAGCTGCTGTTTTACACCGCCGCCGGTAGGCACATCTGGCTCATCTCCGATACCGTTTACATAAATATCGGGAAGGTTCTCACTGTCAAAAACCATCTGTGTTCTGTATGCCGCATCGTTTGTGGTATTCGGAGCCTTAACACCGATTTCCTCTCCGTAATAGATGAACGGATTACCCGGCGCAAGCATATAAACTGCGGCTGCAAGTTTCTGAGAAGAAAGTCCCTGAGATTCAAGTGCGTTTCCGCTACGAACCTGATCGTGGTTTGAAAGGAACATTGCATTGATAGCATTGGGATTTGACTCTGTCATTTTGTTATCGTAGTTCATAATTTTTTTGGCAGTAGCCATACCGCCCTGCGAAATGATGTTGCTGATAATTGTGCCTGTTGAGGTTGAAAACTTAAATGCAAACTGGCTGTCGATGCCGGATTTGTAAAGCTCCTGAATATCGGAATCATCGGTCCAGTTCTCGCCAACCATATAGACATCTTCCTTAATGCCCTTGCAGGTGTCGTAGAACCACTTGAGAAATTCTGTTCCGTCGGTTTCCTTATTTGTAAAGTATTTGCAAGCGTCAAGTCTGAAGCCGTCAACTCCTCGGTCAAGCCAGAATTTCGCAATTTTTGTAAATTCTTCTCTCGTCTTTTTAGAGTTGAGATTCCATTCGGGCATCTCCTGAGAAAAGTTCGCCTCACAGGCATAACCGTTTCCAAGACTGATAGTCTGTGTATCGCTGTCAAAATATGAGGACTTGTGAATTTCAAAATATTCGGCATTGCCGTCAAGCTTATTATCGGCAACCTCTTCAACAGCCTTTGTAAAGAGCGGATTTTTTGAAGATGCGTGATTCAAAACAAGGTCAAGAATTACATTTATGCCACGCTTGTGACATTCTTCAATAAGCTTGTCAAAATCGTCGAGCGTACCGAAGTCGGGATCAATATTGTAATAATCTTCAACATCATACTTATGATATGACTTTGACGGCATAATCGGAGTAAGCCAGATTGCGTCAACACCGAGGTCGTCACCTGAATTCGGATCGCCGTCATTAAGGTAGTCAAGCTGTGAGATGATTCCCTGAAGGTCGCCTGTTTCGTCACCGTTTGAATCGCAGAAAGAGTTTACGAAAATTTCGTAGTAGTTTCTGTATTTATCGGTTGATGCAGTTGCCTTAACGCCTTCAATCGGGTCGGCAACTTTTGCAGTATTTCCGTCGGATGAATCTGATTTTGATGATGAAGAATCAGAGCAGCCTGTAAGCACACAGCCCGCAAGCATTGCACCGGCAAGAAGAATGGTAAGAATTTTTTTCATAGTATCCTCCGTAAATTTAAAATGGGCGGCAGCCTGTGACTGCCGCCCGTGAGAGCTTTTGTATATTGGATTAACCCTTTACGCCGCCGGCTGTTACACCTTCAACATAATACTTCTGCATCTTGAGGAAGAGAAGTGTAATCGGAACAGCAACAACAACAGAACCTGCAAGGAACTGCTTGTAGTATGTGTTCTTAAAGTCCTGATCAATCATTAGCTGAAGACCGATAGCAACAGTATAGTTGTCACGAGCATCACCCATGATAATCTTAGCAAGAATGAAGTCTGTCCACGGTCCGATGAATGAAGTAAGAACCGTGTAAACAACAATCGGCTTTGACATAGGAAGAATAATCTTCCAGAAAATCTGGTTCTTGGTAGCACCGTCAATGGTTGCCGCCTCGTCAAGTGCTCTTGGAATTGTATCGAAGAAGCCCTTTGAAATCTGGAAACCAAGACCGGCACCGCAGCTGTAGCAGATTACAAGAGCAACGAGAGTCTGAGTAAGACCCATTGCCTTGAGAAGGTAGTAAATAGCAATCATTGTCATGAAGCCGGGGAACATACCGAGAATCATACCAACATTCATAAACTTTTTACGAGCCTTAAATCTGAGTCGGCTGAATGCGTAACTAACCATAAGAACCGAAATTGTAGAAATTACGCAGCTAAAACAAGCAACTACGAATGTGTTAAGGAACCATCTCGGGAAGTTAAGGCTTGCAGTACCGCCTGAGCCTGTGAACAAATCAATGTAGTTCTGTAATGTCCATTCCTGCGGGATAATTGTACTTCCGTAAATTTCAGCACCACCACGGAATGAATGCATTAAAAGATAGATGAACGGAGAAATCCAAACGAAACCCATTACAATAAGGAACAGGTAAACAAAAGCGTTCGCAATGTGTCTTCTTAATTTGTAACTTTTTATCATGAGAACGCCTCCTCATCCTTCATTGATTTTGAGTTATTATACACAATGAGTGAGAGCGTTGCGCAAATAACAAATACCAAAATACCTATCGCGGCGGCAAGTCCGTAGTCCTGAGAGTTCATGGTCAGCTTAAAGAGCCATGTAACAAGGATATCGGTTTGACCGGCCTGATAAAATTTTTCGGTCGTCGGATTACCGTTTGACAACAGGTAAATAACATTAAAGTTATTGATGTTGCCGACAAACTGGGTAATGAGCTGAGGAGTTGTAACAAAGAGCATATACGGAAGTGTGATAGCCGTAAATGTCTTGACAGGACCTGCACCGTCAATTCTTGCAGATTCATAGAGATCCTCAGGAATATTCATAAGAATACCCGACATAGAGAGGATGGTGTACGGAATACCTACCCAACAGTTAATGATGATAACTACCCAACGAGCCAGCGTCGCGTCCTGATTCAGCCACTGAATTTCAACATGACTGTTTGTAATGTTTGAAAGCAGGATGTTTATAGCACCGTTTGACTGGAGCATCTGGTTCATGAGAAGAAGTGATACGAACTGAGGAACAGCAATTGTAATAACGAAAAGTGTTCTCCAGAGTGATTTAAACTTGATACCCTTCTTGTTGATCATAAGAGCGAAGATCAAACCAAGGATATAGTTTGAGAATGTAGCTGCAACAGCCCAGATAAGAGTCCATTCTGTGAGCTTAATAAATGTATAGCCCTTCTTAGCACCTTCAACGAGGTTGAAGAGTGAGCCGAAGTTGTCAAAACCAATCCATGTGAACAGTGTTCCCGGAGGCATATGCTGTTTATCATAGTTGGTAAATGCAATCAAAATCATAAATATGAGCGGCAGAACATTGAAGATACCGATCATAAGTACAGGGAATGACATAAGTGTGATATGATACTTACCGTCAAGGAACTGCTTCATATCATATTTGAATGAAGTCGGTTTCTGACCGTTAGCCTTCATAATCTGATGTCTGTACGCATCTTTGATGTTTACTATGTAAATAGCGAAAACCACTACTGTGATTACGAGTGTCAATACCGAGTAAAGCAGAATAAGCATTGAGTTATCGCCGGGTACCTGCTTTGGTATGATACCGTTGATATATTCAGTTCTCTGAGCCTGAATACCGAGTGTCGGGAACATTTTGAGATATCCCCAACCGAAAAATGCCATATAAAGGATATAGAGAACTTCAACAGCGAAGAAAAGAATACCCTTGTAATATTTACCTTTGCTAAGATCACCTACACCGAAAATAAGGTAGGAAAGTTTTGTAGCCCAGTCGCCTTTTACGAAGGTCTTGCCGTAGTTGGCAAAGCCCTTGCCGATGCCTACGAAGAACTTAACTATTGCCTTGCCGAGTGCTGTAAAAAAATGGGCAACGGCATGAGGAATGTTACAGAAAAACTTCTTTGTGTTGTAGGCAAATCTCTGGAAAGGATTGAGCTGTTTGTATTCAACATATGTCATTAGGCGCTCTCCTTAATAATTTGCAAATCTCTCTAATACACCAAACTAATAATGTCTTTTACGCTATCTTATAACAGTTGCCGTTCGTAATAAAACATTATTAGTCAGGCGAATACACAAATTGATAACGCAAGCGGACAGTCCGCATTTTTTCTTTTTTTACGGGA
>OLWY01000520.1_pt1 | contig 19940 bp, 12 predicted proteins | sample 1644171 | NCBI WGS metagenome assembly OLWY01 (sample SAMEA103958150, study PRJEB25191) | human gut metagenome | biome: human-associated habitat [ENVO:00009003]; feature: intestine environment [ENVO:2100002]; material: feces | place: Germany | collected 2013/2015 | reverse complement strand
GTTATATTTTTATTTCTATACCTATTGTACAAATGCATGCCGGAATTTACTTACCTTATTCCAGCCTCCACGGGTAAAGTCGGGAACAGCCACCGGAGCCGAACCATTTTCCAAAGAGAGGCGAGTCAACTCAGCCATGCAACACCACTCGGCGAGATCATACACATCCATATCCAACGGTAATCCGTTGCGCAGACAATACACCAGACGATAATCCATGATATAATCCATACCACCATGGCCGCCTACCTTTTTGGCTGTTTCTTCCAGTTCCTGATGAATCGGATGCTTATATTTGTTCATCAATTCCCGTTTCACATCTTCGGGCAAAGAACCGTGCGCATTCAGGTTTTCATGGTTGGCAACAACATTCGTATCTACCTGTTCGGGGCGCAGGTAATATTCCTCCACCGGATATTTGCTGGCATATCCGTCAGTGCCGACCAGTTGATACATCCGGCTATACGGGCGTGGCGTCATTACGTTATGCTGGATGAGTATTGTCTTACCGTTTTCCGTGCGAATGACAGTAGTTGTCTGGTCACCGTTCTGGAAATCTTTTACTTCTTCGCCCGTGGTTTTCCGGATATATGCCGGTCCGTTAACCGCCTTTGTATCCACAGCCACCAATGTCTTCATCCTGTCTCCCCGATGAATATTGAGTAGTTGGCAAGCCGGGCCAATGCCATGCGTCGCATAGACATCCCCACGATTGTTGCGATTATAATCCATACGCCAATTATTCCAGTAAGAAGACCAATAATCTTCCAAATTATGAATATAAGCGCCCTCAACGTGCAGAATCTCGCCGAAAACTCCTTGCTGTGCCATGTTCAATGTTGTCAGTTCAAAGAAATCATATACACAGTTTTCCAGTTGCATACAGTGTTTGCGGGTTCTTTCGGAAGTATTTATCAAACTCCAAATCTCCTCCAATGTCATGGCAGCGGGAACTTCGATAGCTACGTGTTTGCCATGTTCCATAGCATACACTCCCATTTCCGCATGGTGTTTCCAGTCAGTAGCCACATACACAAGGTCAATATCATCCCTTTCACACAACTGTTTCCAGGAGTTCTCATCACCGTAATAGGTCATAGCCTCCGGCAAACCGGCTTCCTTGAGAATGTTCTGGGCTTTTTCCACACATTCCTGACGTATATCACACAAAGCCTTGATTTGGATACCCGGAATATGTGTAAAACGGACAACAGCTCCCGGACCACGCATCCCCAGTCCGATAAATCCCACGCGTACCGTGTCCATCTTGGGAGCAGTTAGTTGAATGACGTCCTCCTGCCCTGAAGGACGTTCCGGAGTAGCCACCACAAGGGGATGCATGGTGCTTTTCTTCTGCCCGCAACCGGAAAAGCCTACAAGCAGAAGGGTAATCATTAAACTGATAAATATCCTGTTCATAACTTTCATTCTTTTTACATAAAACAATATTACCTGTCAGTGACCTTATTTACAATTTCTTCCAAAGACATTCGTGGCGCATCGTCCGCCATGTGCAAATTCTTTTCCACCCATTCGCGTTCCCAATGGAAATAATCGGGCGCTTTCGCTTCCTCTCCGCGAAGCAACGCACGCAAGTAATCGAAGTAAACGAGCCAACGCTCCTTATAATAGGTGTTCATCATGCCGGCCCATTCTTTATAGGCATAGTCATGCAAATTGTCTTCCGATGTCACATGTTCTCCCCAATAGGTAATAAGCATCATCAGGTTGTGGAAGTTGTTCTTTTTCTCTGCGGCCGTATTTCCTGCATCTTTGGCCTGTTGCTGCCAAGTGCTCAGACGGAAAAACGGGTCCTGTGCCAACAACTCATTTTCGGTATCGATCATCATCAGGAATTTGGAAACTTCCTGCTCAAATTTCTCAACTTTCTTCTCTTGATAGGCAGTTATCATATCATAGAACACCGAATCAGCTTCATTGGCAATGACTTGTCTCAGGAAGTGTATCAGATCAATGCGATAGGTACGAACCTCATTAAATTCCGGCATTGCCTTGGCAAAAAGGAACGCTGCTTTCTTGTAAAGATCTCTATCATACTTCTTAGCCAGTCTACCCCAAGAGGAAACCGATTTGAGTTCAAGTGCGGGACGTGCGCACAGGATGTTTTCGGGCGGTCCTTCCTGATAACCGACTTCACTGCTATAAATAGATTTCAACATCATCTTCCAGGCAGTCCGTATTTCATCGGTGATACGTCCGTAACGGGCTGTAACATAAGATTCTATCCATTGGTCTACATCCACCCGGTCTTTGTGCCACACCAGTTCAAGTAACAATTCATACGTAACAGGATTGTTGTTTATACCTTCGGGCAAGATACCTACCCCTTTCATATACTTCGCATATTCGCTATTCGAGGCACGGTAAACTTCATCGGCAAAACGTTGTAATTTTCCGTTGATACCGGGACGTTCGCCGAAGTTTGTAACAGTAGCCCAAATGAAAGGCGTTCCTTCGTAGCCTTTACGGGTTTCCCAATTATTGGTATTCTCCCCGAACAATTCCTGAACCAATACATAGCGTTTATCCAGCTTTTCCAGCAAACCCGGCTTCGGGTTGTCCTGCCAGCCTTGCAACACCCAGATAGATCCGGGAAAATGTTTCTGCATCGTTTTTTGTATAGCTCGTCCTGCATCTCCCAGCGCTACGCCGTCCGTAGCTCCTCCCTCATGAAAAGGGTCGCCGGAGAAGAAACGAATGTCCGAACCGTACAAACGGCGGGTTTCGTCATAAAAGATGGCTGCAACACGATCGAACTCTGGGTCCATAGGATCCAGAATATCCGGGCGAGTGAAAGCACCCCAAGTTCCTTGCGGAATGATATGCGCCTTACTCTTGTTTTTCAGGTTGCTCGGCACCATTCCGTAGAATCCGGGCATTAACGGCTCAATCCCCAATGACTTCATACGCTTCAGCATTTTCTGCACCAGTTTCTTCCGGCTGTCTATCTGTGACTGAGGCATAGGGCCACCCCAACCTTCGATATTTCCCATTAGCCACCAGGCATTATAAGCCGGTCCGGTGATAAAATCGGCAATCTCTTTTTCCGAGTAGTTCATCCGGCGGAGCGTGTTTTGCCATACAGCTTCCGAGCCGTTGGCTACAAGCATCAGGTTCACGCCGTTGAGTGCCATCCAGTCAAGTTCCCATTGCCAGTCGTCCCAGTCATAAAAGCTCATGGTATAATTGAAAGTACAGTAGTTCAGCGCATAGCGATATATAGATGTGGTTTTGACTGTTACAGGTTGTCCGATGACCGGAAGCTCAGTAACGGGGGCGAGCTGGTCACCTAGATGAGACATACTGCGGTGGCAATAATATTTCAGATACCAGTTGACACCGACTGCCGCCGCATTTGCTCCCGTGGCCTGTACCACCAATTTCTTGCCGACAGTCTGCAATATGAAACAATCACCGTCCGAAGACGCAATTTCCTTGAATTGAATATGTTTTCCCAGCCATGGGGCACGGCGGGACACAAGTTCGCGTACGCCATCGAACGTAGCGGCATAGCCAGTGCCTACTACACACAGCAGCACGAAAAGAACAGAAAAGAATTGTTTTAGTATTTTCATGGTTTGTATATTTAAACTAGTGAAAAGGCGGACACTTTATTGATCTGCACCTATGTTAATACGATGATTATCACAACGCTTATCGCCGTCAACGTCGAACATTCCCCGGACATAGCCCTGAAATATGAGTCCTGTCCCTATCGCCGGCGAAGAGGATTTCAAATGTAAGTCAGGTTGTTGTAGCCGGGTACTTTTCAATAGTGGATCTACATCGAACACTGATGTCTTATCACCACTTACAGCCTGCCAGGCGGAAAAGTCGGTGTACTCCTTACCATCCCATATCCATTTATGGTTCTTCTTCGTGGGTGAGAAATAGATATTGCCACCGATATAATTATTCTTTCCCGAAGTCGTGTATTTGCGGATAAAGATATCCCGGTCGGATACGGCATAAATGATATTATTGGCGATTACATTCTCTTCACACAACTCGGAAAGACGGATTTCCCCTTCGCTGCTGTTATCCCGATCATTCACTTTGAGATAATTATTCGTGCCGTCCAGTTGGCCGCCTTTGAGGTTGTTATTGAACAGAGTGTTGTTCACAACATAACAGTTTTTGGTACTTAGTCCGTCGAAACCGAGATAAGCTCCCATATAGATACCGGTACGGAAGTTGTTGTACACAAAATTATCACGTACGATACAGTCCTTGGTCTGCAACTTGTAACTTTCACTGCAAAGCCCGATACCACGGTCACATTCGAAAACCTCATTCTGCTCTACAATCGTGTTTCCGTTGCCGCACAGGTATATACCGATCGCGCCGCCATTGGATACGGACTGGCTCCAATAGTCCTGCGATTTTTCGTGTGTACAACGGTATACTTTATTGCGACGCACTACCCCGTTGCGTGCATAATTGACCGAAATATCGCCTTTGGGGTTCAGATTATCTCCTCCCGCAATGATGATACCGATATTCTCCACATCGTGTACTTCATTGTCCTGAATGGTGAAGTCGACCACATTGCCTGCCAATGTAAAGGCTTCACTTGTGCCGCTATGAATTTCGAAGATTTCACACTTCTCTATCAGCAGGTTGCGAATTGGCGTGTTGTCATCCGTACCTAAGACCAGAATTGCGTGCGCGCTGCGCCAGTCACCTTTTGCGTCAACTAACGGGCAGTCATTCTTTATATCATATACTTTGCATCCCCGGAATGTTATGTTACCGGACGTTCCGGTTATATAAATTCCTTCCGGATCTGTGTTGTTCTCCGAATCGTGGGCATGGCAGATATGCAAGTTCTCAAATTGCATATAGTCTATATTATTGACCTGTACCAGTGCATTGCCCCATCCTTTGATATACAGGTCGGAACCGTCTATTTTAGCAATTTCACCAGGATAACTTTTCAACGTTATCATCTTGCCGGGTTTTCCTGAACGTGTCGGAACGACAAACTCTCCGTATGATCCCTCCCGCAAGAAAACGGTATCACCAGGATTGACACGCTGCAGTGCTGCGGCTATTGTTTTTAAAGGTTTTCTTTTACTTCCATTATTCGCATCATTACCAGTCGGAGCCACATACCAATGGGCAGAAGCAGCTCCGCATGCTAACAAGCTAAATAGAAGAAAGCTTATGAGCGAACAAAAACTTTTTCTCATTTCTATTTGGCTTTAATTGAATATCTTTGAATTTAATCTATAATCTGTTTTATTACTGATCGGCTCCTATGCTGATATTTGTTCCATTGTAACGTGCATTACCATCAATATCATAGCTACCTACGAAATAGGCGGCAATGAAATAACCGGCGTTCTTAGCGGGCGATCCTGATTGTAAGTGCAAATCAGGAGCGGATATGTCAAGGCTCACCAATTTCGGATCGACATTATAAAGCGAATTCTCATCTCCGCTGGCTTTCTGCCATGAAGAGAAATTCGTATATTCTACACCATCCCAAAACCACTTGTGATTGGCAGAAGTCGGAGAATAATAGAGATTGTAGCCGATTTTGTTCTTGCTACCGGACCGGGTGTATTTACGGACAAAAATATCCCTATCGGTCACAGCATAAATGAGGTTGTTCATTATTGTATTATTAGTACAATTCTCAGCCAGGCGAATCTCACCCTCGCTATCCTTTTCATCATTGATATTTTCCGAATTATTGCTTCCGTTCAACGCACCGCCAACCAGGTTATTGTGATAGAGCGTGTTATTTACAACATAACATCCGGACGTACCTCCTACCGTGTATCCGATATAATCGCCCAGGTAAATTCCCGTACGATAGTTGTTGTAAACAAAATTATTACGCACAATACAATCTTTGGTAGCCAGCACATTACTCTCGCTAACCAAACCGATAGCACGGTCACATTCCCACACGATATTCTGCTCGATAATAGTACTTGCACCTCCGCAAACATAGATTCCAATCGCCCCATAAGCGGCAGGATTATTATAAACACCTTCCCAAAAATCCTTTGAGACCTGATGAGAGCACCGATATACCTTGTTTCGTCTCACCACTCCGTTACGCGCATAATTTACGGATATATTACCACCTGCATTCAAGTTGTCTCCTCCGGCCACAATAATACCGATATTCTCGACATCATGTACTTCGCAATCCTGTATGGTAAAACCGTCAACATTCCCGGCAATAGTCAGCGTTTCACTGGTTCCGGTATGCATATCGTAGATTTCGCATTTTTCAATTGTCAGATTACGTATCGGTGTGCCGTTATCATCTCCTATGACTAGAAACGCATGCGCACTACGCCAGTCACCGTTGTTATGTCCTGCAAGACAAGTACTTTTTATATTATAAACCTTACAGTTACGGAAAGTGATGTCTCTTGACACTCCATTGATATATACCCCTTCCGGGTCGGTATTAACATCCGAATTCGTAGCATTGCAGATATGCAGGTTTTCAAAAGTCATATATTGGACACTTTTCAGTTGCACCAATGCACTGAACCAACCTTTGATCGTCATTCCGGTCCCATCAATCTTAGCAGTTTCGCCCGGATAACTTTTTAATGTTATCAGTTTACCTTTTTCCCCTGAACGAGTAGGAGTGACAAACTCATGGTATGCACCCTCCCGGAGAAAAATCGTATCACCGGGATTGACACGCAACAATGCCTTTGAAATACTTTTCAGAGGACTGTCCAAAGTACCACTGTTTCCATCGTTGCCTGTGGTAGCCACATACCAGCTTACCGGTTCATTGCCGGAAGGGTTATCAGGATTTTCCGGTTCATCCCCTCCATTTCCACCTTGTTCTTTTCCCGGTTCATCCGGTAGTTCCTTATCATCGTTGCCACACGCGCTAAGCCCGATGAACAAGGTAAGAGCCAATAGAATCATTTTCTTTCTCATTTGTACTTCTTTTAAATACCCTATTAAAAACTGAAAAACAGAAGAGGCGGCTTAAAGATGCAGAAGCACTCCTCCCCGCCTCATTCCCCCTTAATTATTCATAAACTATCTTCCTTATCACATTATTTTTCTTATCGTAGACATAAATCACACCATTTTTATCTACGGCAAGGTCCTGAGGTCCTGAGAAAGCGGCAGAGCCGGCATTAGCATCCACATATCCTGCCTGAGTGCCACCTGCAACCAAGCGTACCACTCTGTTTGTCATATCGAGCAGGCGAATACTTTGGTCAAGATTCTCTCCACCGTCCCACGCACCATTACCAGCTACGTAGATATCACCGTTCGAATCAATAGCCAAATCAGACGGGAATGTAAAGAGTGCATCCTCAAAAGATCCGTTCAGATAGCCCGATGTTCCTTTACCTATCAAATTCTCTGCTTCCCAAGTACCAGCTTTGAATTTTACAATGCCATTCAGAATCTGGTCGGCTGCATACAAATTACCTTCCTTATCCACAACAATCCCTCTAAAATTACCGGTAGTTATCTGGGTAGATCCCTCTGCCGTCCATTTGTAAATACCACTGCTAGACGATACAAAAATATCTCCATTGCGTTTATCTACGGTCAGGAACCAAGGTTCAAAGTCTGTTTCTCCAAGTGTAGTTGTCACTCCTTCAGGTGTTATTTTCCTGATTTTCCATTCGAACACATCGGTCAGAATTATATTTCCTTCCGCATCGCAATCCATTCCGTAAAGTCCGTTAAAGCGTGCCTGTACTCCTGTTCCGTCAATGCAACCTTTATTTCCGGCCAGTCCTGCCAAAGTCGTGACAGTTCCGTCAGGAGTAATCTTACGGACACAGTAGTTGACGCAGTCGCCTACATACACATTTCCGTCATCATCTACGCAAACAGAACCTTTCTTCCAGTCTTCTGCCGGCTCTGCTTTGGCAGCGTCAAAGAAAAACAGTGCCTCACTTCCAACTCCATCCTGATATCCCGGTTCGCCATTGGCACTACCTGCCAACGTAGTGACTACCGCAGAGAATGAATAAGTAAACTTCTCGATAGTACGAACGGGTTCCCGGTTGGCAATAGTAATAGTAAGCTCTCCGTCCCCCAATTTAGGAGGGACGATAGCCAGAATGTTGTTCATACTGCAATTAAGCACTTTCAAAGGAATGTTTCCTAAAGTTACCGAGATATCTTCCGGATTCTCAGAAAAATTCTTTCCGGTAATCAGAATTTCCGTTCCGGCACTACCGCTAGTCGGATAAAAACGATTCACAACTACCGGACTACCAGCATCGTGCCCGTCATCGTCTTTACAACTGCTAAATAGATTTACACTGCCTATCAGTAAAATCAAAATTATATATTGAATAGTGTTCAGTTTCATAAGACTTATCATTTTTCTACGGTTGTTATTTTCTTTACACAATTATTCCGCCGGTCTAATACATATACCGTACCGTCCTTATCGACACAGACAGAAGAAGGCGCACCAAAGGCGGCTGGCAGGCTTTCAAGCGCTGAATTGACACCTGCATAAGAAAGCACTTCAAAGCTGCTATCCGTATTTCCGGAAGTTCCGGAACCGGCAAATGTGGTAACCATTCCCGTTTTCTGGTCTATATACCGAATACTTTGGTCGGCACTAACTGTCGAAGCTTCTGCTGTACCATTACCTGCTACCAAGATATTACCGTCTGCCGTAACTGCTATTCCCCACGGAGAAGTAAAGGTCGCTTCATTAACCGGGCCATCAGCATATCCGCTTTTGCCGGTACCAGCTATTACAATAGGTGTATCCCAGCTATCCTTAACATATTTAATAATCTGGTTGGTTCCGACATTAGTAATGTAGAGATCTCCTGTACTTTTATCTATATCCATGCCACCGGGATTTCCATCACCAGTAATTATTACAGTGCCATGACTACTTGGAGAACCACCGTAATCATCCAGATCTTTAAGAAGAATATCTCCATTTGCAGTCATACTGTAAAGACGATTGCTTGCCTCATCAATAGCCAGACTGACAGCTACCTGCCACCCTAGATAATGTGCTTTGCCATCGGGTTCAAAACGTACAGTTGCAGCCGTCCAGTCGTCACAAACATACATATTCCCTTTACTGTCAATCTTCAAGTCAGTAGGACGTACTACGGCATTATACGAACCTGCACCACCATTGTCAAAGCGCCAGTTAAGTCCCCAGTCAACATCATCTGCCGTTCCTGTACCCGCCATTTCCGTGACAGTACCGTCAGGAGCAATTTTACGTACGCGCAAATTACCTATATCCGTCAAATAAACATTTCCATTGTTATCGGTTGCGATACCACCCCGGCGGGGTTGCCCATCCATAATATTAAATTCGGAACTTCCCGGCAGAGTGGTAACTGTACGCTCGAACACGAGTTCTTTATATTCAAAATCTCCCGTAGTAAGAGTTCTTCCGTTAAAACTGATTACAATAGGATATGATCCGAAGTCTGTTTCCGGAATAGTCACCAGGAAATATCCTTCTTCAACTGTACAATCAGCAGCTAGCCCATTGTAGGTAGCGGACGGATTCTTGATTTCCGTCGGTAAGTTCTCTACATAGATACGTACCTTTGTCCCAACCTTTCCATAAGCAGGAGAGTAACCTGTAATGGCTGTTTTCTGAAAAATAAAGTTCACTTCCGATTGAGTTGTCTTCCCATTTGTCTTAATGACAATAGGAGCCGTTCCTATTGCTTCATTATCCGGAACTTCCACCAATAACTGCTCTTCATTGGAACGCAGAATAGATAATTGTACTTCATTAATACTCACACTGATAGAAGTTGCATCCAAAGGAAACTGTTCGCCGTTTATCAATAACTGCGTACCTCCTTTTCCTGTATTCGGAGCAAAATCATAGATAGAAAGTTCTCCGGCACGAGGTGACAACGACTTTTCATCATCGTCCGTACAGCCGGTGAAAATGGTTGCTGCCAAAATAACAACCATAGATATATAGTATGAAATTGTTTTCATTATGCTATCTTATTAGTTTTATATTTTTCAGGAAAATTCTACCAACCCGGATTCTGAACCAAGCCACGTCCACGGTCAATCTCTGTCTGAGCAATCGGGTACAAATACATCTTATTATCCCAATATCTGGTCTGCAACAACTTGCGTTCATAGAAACCTTCAAAAGCAAATCCTTGTCCCTGATCGTCAGCAAGTACATTCATACGATAAATCTTGCGATTCTCTTCTTTCTCATAAAGTAACCGGCGCGCAAGCGTCCAGAAACGGTCGCCTTCAAATGCCAGTTCAATCTGACGTTCGCGAAGAATCCATTCACGCATTTTTTCTTTATCACCCAAATCCTGAGGATAGGTAACCGTAATATTCGGAATACCAGCACGTTCACGAATCTCATTAAAATAAGTGATAATCTTGGGATCTTCCGGATTGTATTCGTTCATCGCTTCCATATAGTTCAATAATATTTCGGCATAACGAATATGAATATACGGGCGGTATACTGCCTGATCGTTACGGATACTGGAAGAGGTACTTACTTTCTTGGCTACATTATACCCGGTGAAGTCGGTCATCTGCGTTCCCGCTCCCGATGAACCGGAATAGTAATATTCAGCTCTTCCGAATCCATCTTTATTCTTGTCGGAAGAAAAATAATTGCGGTCGTCAACAGTTATGGCAGAGAGCACCGGATGTCCGTTATAATGTACGGAAGCATAGAAACGAGGTTCACGATCAACGTACATATTCGATTCTCCTTTACGGTATCCCCGGTTAATCTCATTACGGACTTTTCCGTATTCGTCCGGATCATCTTTCTGCGCAAATCCTTCTTCCGAATAATTCTCGTCATCATTGATATCCAGTCCGTCACGAGTCAAAAAAGCATCTACGATATTCTGCGTTGCATTCTGCATGCTATATCCGCCATTCTTCGGGTTACAACGTTTATCATATCCCCACTGCCAGTCTCCAGATTTATGAGTAGCAAATATAACTTCAGCATGATTGCCGGACATGAACAGTTCGCGGAAAGACAGATACGGGTCAAATTCTCTATCACCGCTTTCTGTATTGTGATAAAGATGATAAATGCCTAGATCAATCACATCTTCGGCGGCTTCAGCAGCAATTCGCCACTTTTCCTGATCTTTGGTCTGTGGTGCCAACAATTCTCCGTCCTTATTCTTGAAATCCTTGAAACGGGGATTTCCATTCCAGAGTTCACTGGCTGCCAACAAACGAGCTTGTGAAATCACCGCCAAAGCAGCCCCCCTCGTAGGACGTCCCAGATAAGCTGTTGAGGTCCATACATCCGGCAGTACATTCAATGTTGATTCCATCAAGCCACAGACATACTCCACACATTCGTCAAATGGACGGCGAACATAATTATTGAAATCTTCGTCTTGCTCGGCAGGTTTCTCGAAAATAACAAACGGTCCATACAGACGCAACAGATTCCAATAGAACCAACCACGCAAGAAACGTGATTCCGCCTTATACTGAGTCTTCAAATCAGTACTTAACACACCTTCCGGAACACGGTCGATGTTTTGCTCGAATACAAGCGCTTTCTGAATACCTCGATAAGCAGCACTCCATTTATTATCACCCAATGTATTGGAAGGTCCCCAATTGCCTTCTACCATATTACGGACATTCGTATTAGAAAAGACACAGGAGGTTTCATCAGCAAAACCGAACACAACCGGATCATCAGTAGACAGCCAAATATATCCGTAAATGTTATATAAATAAGCTTCCGCCTCCACACGGGTTTCCCAAATCATATCCGTAGTTTTCAGGTTCTCCGGTTTCTGGTCCAAATAATCACAAGAAGAGACTCCTATAATGCCGGCGGACAACAGCCCGACAGCCAATATACGGCTAAATATTTTTTTCATTGTTTTCATTGCTTTATTAGATTAAAACGAAACTCTCATTCCCAATGTCACCATACGCGATAACGGATACTTTGCCCCATTAGAACCAAGTTCCGGATCCCATAACTTGAATTTAGAGAATGTCAGCAAGTTTTGTCCGGACAGATAGAAATAAAGGTATTCTATTCCTTTATCCATTAGTTTCTTGTTCTCAAGGGTATATCCGAGCGAGGCTTGTTTCAAACGTAGATAACTGCCATCTTTCAACCAATGCGTACTATTCACATAGTTGTTGTCATTTGTTGTTGCATTAGCTGTCATACGCGGATACCATGCATCTGCACGAGGATTGTCCGCCGTCCAGCGATCTAATGCTTTGGTGATGACATTGCTGGGATTCAGTCCCATGCCGGTGAAAGGTACAATACCGACTCCACTTGCTCCCCAGTCACCGTTGCCGGTATCAATAGAACCACCATTGGCCATAATAGATACATCCGACACTCCCTGGAAGAAGAGAGCCAAGTCAAAGTTATGATAGTTGATATTAAAGCCCATACCGTATGACCAAGAAGGGAACCAGGACTTGCCCAAATAACATTGGTCATTAGCGTCAATCACACCATCATCGTTCAAGTCTTTATACTTGATGTCACCAGGTGCCAGTTCACGCATCTGTCTCGGACTCTTTTTGATTTCTTCCTCACTCTGGAAATAACCTTCGGCTATATATCCATAGAACTCGCCATAACGGGTACCTTCACTCTTTTGATAAGCGTATTGCATAGCCGGTTCGTCACGGAACACAATCTTATTCTTGCTATAAGTCAGATTACCAAATAAACGCAACCCTACTTTGTTACCGATACGGGTCTGGTATTCCAAATTCGCATCTACTCCTTTATTATCCATTTCACCCATATTGGCATAGATAGAGGCGTCAAAGCCTGCCATGCTCGGCAAAGAAGAACGTTGAATCAGAATATCCTTACGTCTTTCCCAATAATAATCCAATGTCAAGTTCAATTTACCCCAAAGCATCATTTCCAAACCAATATTTGTCTTATAAGATTTCTCCCAAGTCAGTTTGTCCGACCCCAGCAGCGTCTCTCTAATACCGTATACGAGATTTCCGTTCGGTCCGAATCCATAGCTGTTTCCGCTTCCGAACTGAGTAAAATAAGCAAAACGGTCTCCTGTACCACCAATGTTATCATTACCTACGATACCATAAGAAGCACGCAATTTCAACAAGTCTACCGTACGAGTCATATTCTTGAAAAACGGTTCGTTTGAAATGACCCAACCCACAGAAGCAGCCGGGAAGAAACCGAAACGATGTCCGGGAGCAAAGTTCTCCGAACCGGTGTAAGAACCGTTCACCTCTGCTAAATAGCGTTCTTTATATCCGTAGCCGAAACGGGCAGCAATCGCCTGATTACGATATGGAATAGAAGCAATGGCACTTCCGGCAGTAGCAATCATACGGTTACGCATATTATAAAGCACCATTCCATTTACGTTATGATGACCGATATTGGCTTCAGTATAAATAACTCTTTCTCCCGTATCGCTATGTTCATAATAAAGTTCATCAGAACCTTCCTTGATCGGTTTACCAAAGACAAGTTCTCCGTTTCCGTCACGCTGGTTGGTATACCATAAGTCTACCCCTCCGGTACGCTTATTATTGAATTCACTATAACTGTCAAAAGAGAAACGAGCATAAGCCGAAAGTCCTTTGGTTATGAAATCTAATTTTTGGTTGACCGTAAATACCGATTGCAAAGCCGGACGGAAAGTATCAGTGTAACCGCTGTTCTGCACTTCGTTCATCGGATTGGAACCAGCATTGGCCGGAGGACCTGCCCAACGCCCGTCCGGATAGCGAACAGGAAAAGCAACCGGTGAAGTTGAGAAAGCTTCATACCATAGTTTGTTGGAAGCGATACCCGGATAACGCGAATCTGTCATAATAGCCGACAGGTTCATCTGTAATAAAGTAGTTTTTGTAATGTTCACGTCTACGTTACTACGGAAATCATAACGCTTATAATTCAGGTTCGGGTCATACCCGTTTTCCTTCTTTACATTATATTGTCCTCCCTGGTTATAGAAAGAAGCGGACAAGTAGTATCGAACCAAGTCGCTACCACCACTAATATTCAGGTTGACATTAGATACAGATGAAACATTCTTATAAATCTTATCGATCCAATCCACATTCGGATATAAGTAAGGATCCAGTCCGCTCTCGGTTTTTAATATCTGTTCACGGGAATATACCTCACTCAGTCCCGAATTTCGACGACTTTCATTATATAACATCATATAATCAACACCACTCAACATCTCCGGAACTTTAGTGAAGTTGGTAAAACCCGTTTCTGCCTTTATGGAGATTTTAGGCTTACCTACCGACCCGCGTTTAGTAGTAATAATCATCACACCGTTAGCACCTTTCGCACCATATACAGCAGTAGCAGAAGCATCTTTCAAGAGAGAGATGCTAACGATATCTTCCGGGTCAATATTGTTGTAAGCACCTCCATAAGTGGAGTTCACATCGTCACGCTGCACACCGTCTACAATTACCAATGGAGATGTATTTCCCGTGAAAGTACCGATTCCACGAATTGTAAAGGTCGAGTTATCATATCCCGGTTCACCACTGGACTGTACGGAAATAATACCTGCAACCTTACCTTGCAAAGCATTGCTAAGATTGGCAACTGGAGTTTTCAGGCTTCCTATATTCACCGAAGCTACCGATCCGGTCATCGTCACTTTCTTCTGAGCACCGTATGCCACAACCACTACCTCTTCCAGACTGGAAGTAGCTTCTTCCAAAGAGACATTAATAGTAGTCTGATTGCCCACTTTGATATTCCTGGGTTCATATCCCATAAAACGGAATTCCAATTCTGACTGGCTATCGGGAACTGTTATCATGTAAAATCCATCAATATCAGTAATTACACCGGTAGTAGCATTTGCCAATTTTACGCTCGCCCCCGGAATCGACTCACCGGTAGTAGTGGTGACATTACCTTTGATGGTACGTGACTTTTTTGTATTGACAGACTGTTCCTCTTTTGCCGGAAACAAAAGAATCTGTTTGCCCTGAATTTTCCAAGAAATTCCTTTTCCCTTAAAAGCCTGTTCTAAAGCAACATTAATTGATTGTTTATTAACGGATACAGTGATTCGCTGATTCGTTTTAAGTTGATTATCTTTGTAAAGAAATGAATAACCACTCTGGGTCTGAACCGCTTCTACAAACTGTTTCAGCGTAACATTTTTCATATTCAGAGTCAACAAATCTGATTGTTGTGCCTGCGCCTGGAGCGATATAAAAAACAGTAGAAATAATATTTGCCAGGTACAAAGTCTTAGCTTCCCCAAAAAGGATAGAGGTAAAATAAAACCTCTCATTCCCTTTGGGATTGAAATATTTTTCATAAATTTGCAATTTAAAATTAATAATTGGTAGAGTTAATTTTAATCTGGATAGGATTGGAAAACGGGAATTTTCCGATCCTTTTTCTTTTTCAAGTTGTGTTCATCATCTTTCTTTTTAGGATTAGCATTTTTTAGTTTATCATAATATTAGGCTGCCTATTTCTTTTTTTATTTCGGAGTCACCAAATAGGTTCCATCCGGTTGCTGTTGATAATGAATGGGAGTAATCAAATCAATCGTCTCAAAAATATTCTCCAGAGATTGGTCTATGTCAAAACGCCCTGAGAATATTTCTGCTTTCAATTCCTCACCTTCAATACGAATCTCCGTATGATAACGTTTACTCAACATAAACATTACATTTTCCATTTTTTGAGATTCAATATTCATATATTTATCTTTCCACGTAGTATAGAGTTGAAGGTCGACATGGCGGACCTCAATACCGGATTGCCGGCTGACACGCCCCATTTCCCCGGGTCGTAAGATTACTCCGTCTTCTGCCTTGTTGCGCTCGTTCAACTTTACCGAACCGGATTCCAAGACTACTTCTGCCATATTATCCTCTTCCGATACTCTTACGTCAAAACGGGTTCCGAGCACCTTTACTTCTACAAGCTCCGTAACGACCTGAAATGTTCTTCCATTGTCTTTTTTCACATCAAAGAAGGCTTCACCGTCCAAGTACACTTCCCGATTACGTGCAGATAACTTATCAGGGTATTTCAAGCTCGAACCACCCCCCAGCCAAACCTTAGAGTTATCGGGAAGCGTGAACAGCAAGGCTTCTTTTCCTTGGTTCATCACAATCAGCATATCCGGTTTAGCCCAAAGCTGATAACCCAATACACCACCCAACACACATAGGACAGCAATACTGGCTGCCACGGCACAACGACGGATAATCAACTTCAATCGTGGCTTTCTGTTTGCTTTCATACCGGATTCTACCTTGCTCCAAGTACGGTTCATTACTTCTTCCACTTGCCGTGTATCCATATTCACCAATGAGTCATCCACCAGCTGAGAAGCACGCTGCAAAGAAGTATCTTCTTTTAACATCTGCTCCAGTGCCTCTGCTTCCTCTTTACTTAAAGAATGATCAGTTCTTTTAGCAAGCAAGTCCCATATACTACTATTCTCTTTCATCTTTTTACAAATATTATTAAGCGCTTCTATATATAAAGACAGAAATAAAACTCAAAATACGTAGTTGAAATCAAATAAAAAGTTACTTTTGCAAATAAATATTGTTAATAGACGCTTCTACATTATAATTTTTTATTGTAAAAACCTTATAATCAAATTCTTGAATATGCCACATAAAGAGGATGACATTAGTTATCTATTAAGTCAAATTAGTGAGGGTAACTCCTCCTGCTTTGAAAAAATGTACAAGCGGTACTTCAAAAAATGCTATTCTATTGCATTATATTTCGTTCAGTCCACTTCTTCGGCCGAAGATGTACTGTCTGACGTCTTTCTCACTCTATGGCATAAACGTGAGAACTTGAAGGATGTGAAAGATTGGGATTCTTACTTATTTATAACAACCAAGAATCATGCTATCACATTTTTGGAGAAAAACCGTCAGGATAACTTAAGTTCTATTGACCAAATCATCATAGAGATACCGGGAAACGACCTCACGCCGGAAGAAAAGTTACTCAAGAAAGATATGGAAGAATGTATGCAGCAAGCTATCCGGCAACTGCCTGAGAAAACCAGAATTGTTTATTGTATGGCAAAAGAAGACCACATGAGCTATAAACAAATCAGTGAAGCGCTGGATATATCCGAAAGGACTGTCAATACACACATGACTACAGCTATTCGCAGACTGACGGAAAACCTGCAAAAATACTTTAGATAAATTCGGCCAACTATAATAAGGAAGCTATCAAACTAAAAAATCATCACTAAAAAAGGGAGACTTTACGCCCCCCCCCCCCTTTCCGGTTACTATAAAATCATTCTGGATAATATTTGCTCTATTTCAGCTAGCTCTTCGGACGTAAACTCCAAATGCTCCAATGCTTTCAGGTTATCAGCCAACTGATTCACGGAACTAGCTCCTACTATCACCGACGTCATTCGTTCATCTCTCAGTACCCATGCCAACGCCATTTCAGCCAACGTCTGCCCACGGCGATGGGCTATTTCATTCAGTTGCCGGGCAGCTTCTATTTTCTCCGGTGTCACCTGCGAGCGTTGCAGGAAACCGGAAGAACGGGCAGCCCGCGAATGTTCCGGGATACCATTTGTCCGTCAATAATCCCTGCGCCAAAGGAGAGAAGGCGATAAAACCGGAACCGGATGCTGCAGCAAATGGAAGGATTTCGGCTTCAACCGCCCGATCGAACATACTATACCGGTATTGGCTAATCAGACAGGGAACACCGGCCTTCGCCAACATTTCATAAGCAATACGTGCTTGTTCGGGAGGATACTTGGATATTCCGATATAAAGAGCCTTACCTCGCTTTACGATATCAATCAATGCCTGAATCGTTTCTTCCACCGGAGTGGCTCCGTCATAACGATGAGTATAAAAGATATCGAAATACTCCAATCCTGTACGACGGAGACTTTGATCAATACTTGCCATCAGATTTTTACGGGAACTGTTACCGCCATAAGGTCCTGCCCACATTTCATGTCCGGCTTTGGAAGAGATAATCATTTCATCGCGATACCCCTGAAAGTTCTCTCTTAGAATCCGCCCGAAGTTTGTTTCGGCACTTCCGGGAACAGGACCGTAGTTGTTTGCCAAATCGAAATGAGTAATACCGTGATCGAAAGCATACTTTATCATATCGGTTGCCATGGTGAAGTCATCTACACTGCCGAAGTTATGCCATAATCCTAAAGAAATAAGAGGTAGTTTCAGACCACTCCGACCACAATATTTATACTGCATCCGTTCGTAACGTTCGGTTGCCGGCTGATAAGCGAATGAATTATCCATAAGATTCACGATTTATCTTTCCTATTACAAAAATCAATTTTTCTTCTACAAAGAAAGGGAAAAAAGCCTGCATAAACAAGAATCGGGAAATATACTTCATATTATTGAAATACATTTCCCGACATAATTAAACAACACTAAAATCTTCAAAACTGGAAATAAATGAACGGCTGAATCTCCGAGCTTTTCATTTGAATAACTACATAAATCAACACTACCAACATCAATGCCTTTCCCACAAACGGCAGGCGAATAACACCTCGACAGACTGCATCCTCCCAACTATCAGGAGCAAAATGAAGCAGGAATCCGAGTAACATTAATGCAAAGACTTTCCAATAACCTTCCAGCAGTTGCGGGAATAGTTGCGGACGGAAGGTAGTAACTATCTGTTTTAACATATCCATTGAATTTTGGAAATCTGCATTACGGAAGAAGATCCAGCAGAAACAAACAAAATGGAAGGTAATAATCACCCCGAAGACACGACGCCAGCCATGACTCTGTTCTCCTTTCTTACGTCCGGTGATTGACATCCACATTTTATGCAAAGCCAGAGCAATGCCATGAAATGTTCCCCAAAGAACGAAGTTCCAGGAAGCCCCATGCCATAATCCACCCAAAAACATGGTGATTATCAGGTTCAGATACTGACGGAATTTTCCTTTTCGGTTGCCTCCCAATGATATATACAAATAGTCTTTCAGCCAACTGGATAAAGAGATATGCCAGCGACGCCAAAATTCTGTAATGGAGGCCGACTTATAAGGAGAATTAAAGTTCAGATTGAAATGAAATCCCAGCAATAAGGCAATGCCGATAGCCATGTCACTATATCCTGAGAAGTCACAATAGATTTGTAAGGCATATCCATACACTCCCATAAGGTTCTCAACGCCCGAGTAGAGCGTCGGATTATCGAAAATACGTTCTACAAAGTTGACACTGATATAATCGGAGATGATTGCTTTCTTAAACAAACCCGAGAAAATCAGGAAGATTCCCCGTCCGAACATTTCCTGCGACACAAAGAGGGGTTTCCGGATTTGGGGAATAAAATCGCGGGCACGAACGATAGGTCCTGCTACCAATTGCGGGAAGAAAGACACATAGAAGGCATAGTCCAACAGACTTGTCAATGGTTTTATATCTTTCCGATAAACGTCGATCGTATAACTCAACGACTGGAAAGTAAAGAATGAGATCCCTACAGGCAGGAATATATCAAGTGCCGTAAACTCCCCTCCCATAAGGGAAGCAATCACTCCGCCCAGGAAATTCGTATATTTGAAATAAGCGAGAAGTCCCAGATTGACACTAAGACTCAAAACTACCAGCCCTTTACGCTTCCAATAGCCTTCGGCACGCGCCATGAGCTGCGCCAAAAAGAAATCGCAAACCGTGACAAGAGCAAGCAGGAAGAAGTAGGTGCCGCTACTCTTATAATAGAAGTAATAAGAAAAGAGGGTGACAAACAGGATGCGGGCAGTGTGTTTATGCTGCAACAGCACATACACCACCAGGAAAGCGGTAAACAACCAAAGGAAGATGCCGCTACTGAATATCATCGGTGCCTGCGGGTCATAAGTAAGCACCTCTTTGATCCGGCTGAAATCTATATCAATGGGAAACATAGTCATTATAAGCGTTGA